>Ga0209514_10000958_pt1 | contig 54259 bp, 59 predicted proteins | sample Subgrocontami58m_FD_187452 | JGI IMG/M metagenome (GOLD analysis project Ga0209514, IMG submission 187452) | Subsurface groundwater microbial communities from S. Glens Falls, New York, USA - GMW37 contaminated, 5.8 m (SPAdes) (version 3) | ecosystem: Environmental > Aquatic > Deep subsurface >... | reverse complement strand
TCCTTCCATGAACTTGTTGACCGCAAGCGCAGTCTCGATCGGCTTGCCCTTTCCCGTGGTGGGCAGGTTGTCACTCATCTTGTCGAGGAAGAGCTGCATACCGAGGCACGATCCGATGAAGTATCCCGCCTTCCAGTCTTCCCCATGGGTGGGGGTGAAGGCAAAGACGATTGAGCCCATGGTCCGCAGAGTGTGCGGGATCGTGGGAATCGGGGTCTGCCCTTCGCGATTGAGAAGCCGATTCAACTGATCAAGGAGATCAGCGGCAGCATACCCGAAGGGGAGGAGCTTCCAGTACTGTCCCTTGCGATCCCAGGGCGCCGGACGCATGAGAAGACCGGGCACCCCGCCCTGGGTGAGGGGATGACCCTTCTTGAACTCGACGCCGAAGGGGTTGAAGAGGCGTACACGCACGACATGCGCGCGGCCATCTTCGACGATCCTGGCATTGGCCTGGAGGACAATATCATCACCCACCTTGACCGGGGCGAAGTTCACGGCCACAGCCTGGTACTTGTTGGTGCCGGGCTGGCGCAAGATGCGCACCTTGACCTCTTGGGCTCCACCCTTGACGGTTTCACCCGCCAGGGCGAACAGGTCGAGGATGATGCGAGTCCATGCAATCGGAAGAGAGTCGACCGCAAGCGCGGTCTTCAGGGGCTGCTGGGTTGTGGTCACGAGGACCTCCTTGTTGGGGGGTGTGGGGTTGGGGTGGATTGTCATACGGGCGGGGAGGACCCCCGCCCGTACACGATGTGAGTGGTTAAAGGAACATTTGCCGCATTTGGCAGCCCAAAACAGTAGGCAAAATAAGGGGTTTCGTCAAGTTGTACAGATTGACCTTTTGACAAAACCCCTTATTTTTGTTAGGTTTTATTGCCTTCTTTCCGGAGGAAAAACCATGAAAGAAGCTATCGAAGCTCTTTTCATAAACAAGGGGAAACCCACTCAAGCCCACGTGGATGCACTCAAGGGAGTTCGCTCTCTTGATGATGTGACAGGCGATGATATTGATCCTGATGCCATGGATCGACTTTCTTATTTCCTCGAAGCGCCCAAGGAAACGGCGCAGGGGGAAGCAGACGAAGATCGCCGAGCCCTTCTTCTTGCCCTTGCCGGACATCTGGCTCCTGTCCCAAGGACGGAAAAGCCAAAAACAGAAGAGGACAAGAGACCAAATCCTCCCACCGTTCGTCCTCAATCAGATGGAAATAAAGGTCAGAATTCAGGTGTCTGTGATCCTCGAGCAGCTCTTCTTGATGCCTTTGGAGAAGTAGAAGTTAAAACAGAGGAATCGGTTGATCTTGGAGAAGAGGAAGAACTTGTTGAGGATGGAAAAAAAGATAGGGATAAAAAGGAAAGGGAAGAAAGAGTTTCATCACCCATTCAGAGTAGTGATCGTTCTCGAAGAAATGAGAGGCGTGAACCAGCTATTGCAGAAGATCTTCAGAGTCAGCTTGATAATGCACAGGAAGAAATTCGTGCTCTTCGTGAGCGAAAACGAGAACAGAGACGTAGTGATCGTGAGTCTTCGCAGAGACGAAGAGTGGATCAACAAGAAAATAACAAAGCGAAAGAAATGGAAAAAGAGACAGGAGAAGAGGTTGAAAATGATAACGAACATCCTCGAACAAATAAAAGACGAGGTTCGTCGAAGAATAAAGGACAAAAAAAAGAACCCCAACCCCCGCGGCCCGCCATTGTGCAGGGAAGCCAAGATCATCTTCTTGCCCGTGTTCATGTAGATCCTCGATGGGTTGAGTTGCGGGATTACATCTTTGGAGAAATCCTGATTGCGCGAGGGAAAGATCCTGTAAAGGTTTCTGATGCACTTTGGCAGCTTTCCGAGCTGACAGATAGATTGGAGCGAGGCGAGGTAATGGCACAGCGCTACCCGTACAACGTACGCATGCTGGCTGCTGAAATGATCATAAGCCTCAATCGGCACCGAGATATTGAAGCCCCTCTCAAGGATGAAAAGAAGAATTGGTTTGAGAAACGCTACGCAGCACCTCCCAAGAGTGCTTAAGACCGCCACGCCCGCGGTCTTTTCTTTTTGGAATAGCTGTTCATATGTCCTATAAGACCAATGGGACCTATCCCCAGTTCACCCTTTTTTACCGTTGACCCAAAGGGGGAAAAAACCTATAATAACGGCGCCATTTGGCCTTTATATGTCCACAGATGCTGCCTACTATCGTCTTGCTATGCGAATTTTTGCTGATTTTGGTATCACGATCGCGATTCCTTCAGTAGGCGCTGCTCTCCTCGGCTCCTGGCTAGATGATCGGTACGGGACCGAGCCTCGATATCTCATCGGTCTCCTTATCCTCGCCCTTGCTCTCACAGCCTTTTCCATTTATCGCAAAGCCATTTATTACGGACGTGTTTTCAACTCATTAACAAATTCTTCGGACAAATCTTCTTCTTATGACGATCCCTCCAGCCGCCGCTGAACCCCTTTGGCACCTCGGAAGTTTTCCGCTTACCAATGCCATGATAAACGGTTGGATTGCAGTCGTCTTTTTTGTTTGTCTTGCTTTTATTCTTCGTAGAGTGTTACAGGAAAAACCAAAAGGTTTACAAAATTTTGCCGAGGCTTTGGTGGAATTTTTCCTCGATCAAATCGAAAAGGTGACAGGAGACAAGGAGCGCGCACGCAAGTTTCTTCCTCTTATTGGTACGATTTTTTTGTTCATCCTTTTTTCCAATTGGCTTGGATTGTTGCCAGGCACAGGATCGATTGGGATTTGGGAAATGATTCATGGGCAAAAAGAATTGGTTCCACTCCTGCGTCCTGCGGCCAGTGATCTTAACTTCACTCTTGCTATTGCCATATTTGCCGTTCTCGCCTCCCATATCTTTGGTATAATGGCAGTCGGTCCTTTTCATCATGTGGGCAAATTCATCAATATCGCCGGCATTATCAAAGCGCTCAAAAAAGGCCCCATGGCCATTATTGTCGCGTGCATTGAGTTTGGTGTGGGTTTTATTGAGATCATCAGTGAAATCGCAAAAGTGCTTTCTTTGTCTCTCCGGTTATTTGGAAATATTTTTGCAGGAGAAGTTTTGATGACAGTAATGCTTAGCCTTTTTTCTCTTTTTCTTCCGATTCCTTTTATTTTTCTTGAAGTGCTTATTGGAGCAATTCAAGCGACCGTGTTTGCTATGTTGACTTTGGCCTATCTCACGGTTGCCACGACTCCATATACACAAGAAGAACATGCGTGATTGTCTTTTGCCGCCTGTTAAAAAATAGACGAAAAAAGATAATCTTTAATCCTTACCCTATGGATGCAGAAACAATTGCGATCTTGATCAAAGGAGTGACCATTGCTTTTGGTGGTCTTGGACCAGCCATTGGTATTGGCATGATCGGCGCCAAAGCTATGGAAGGCATTGGCCGCAATCCCGAAGCTGCAGGTAAATTGTTCGTGCCTATGCTTTTGGGCATGGCTTTTGCCGAAGCTATCGCGATTTATTCCTTGGTCGTTTCTTTCACTTTGTAATCACAAACGACTCCGTGTCGTCTCTATGCGAGGCGACTCTCGGCTGTTTGTTATTACAGACTCTTAAAATTTCCAATTCCTAATTCCTAATTTCTAATGAAGGAAAGGGGAATGTTTAATAAAGACGTTAGGCTCAATCATTAGAAATTGTCCGGCGAAGCCCACGCCTTCGGCGGGGTAAACCTGATCCCGCCATAGGCGGGAGATATAAGTAATTAGAAATTAAAACCTTATGTCACAAGAAGTCGCCCTTGTTCAAGAAGCTCTTAGCGAAACTACGGAGGCTGTGGAAGCCACCGGAGGTCTTGGAACTTTGGGAATCAATGTCAAAATTTTTGCTGCACAACTCGTCAATTTTACGATTGTTCTTTTGGTTCTTTGGCGCTGGGCGTATCGACCTATTGTGAAACTCCTTGATGATCGTCAAAAAAAGGTAGAAAAAAGCCTTCTCGATGCTGCAGACATTGAAAAACGTGTGGTGAGTTTGGAAGAAGAACGTAAAAGTATTTTGAGTCAAGCAAAACACGAAGCAAGTATTGTCCTCGAAAAAGTACAGATAGATGCCGAGGTGCGTCGAACCGAACTTTTTGGAAAGGCCAAAGAAGAAGTTTCTCAAGTAGTGCGTCAGGGAAAGGCACAACTTAAAGCCGAGAAAGAATCCATGTTGCGCGAGGCACGTCAGGAAATCGTGAATCTTGCTATCGAATCCGCACGAAAAATTTTAGAAGAATCTATCACTGAGAAAAAATCCCAAGCCCTCGCAGAAGAGGTGATAGAAAAAATGTCTTGATATGGCAATGACTCCTAAACAATTAGCATGGGCTTACGTGAAAGCGACGGAATCGTATGAAGGAGAAAATCTGGAAGAAATCTCAAAACAGTTCGTTGCCTACCTTAAAAAGCATTATCTTTTAGGAAAAACCCATGCCATTCTCGCAGCCATTGATCAGGCATGGAAGGAGCAATACGGCGTCTCTCAAGTAAAAATAACGACAGCCTATCCGCTCACAAAAAAATCCTTGCAGACTTTGGAAAAAGCCGCAAAGGGCGCCAGCGTGGAAACGTTCGTGGATCCCGCTTTGATCGGAGGAGCGCGCTTGCAAATAGATGACCGCATTTTGGACGGATCCATTCAAGGACAATTATCTTCTCTCAAACAAATCCTTTTGGAAATATAAATGTATGGCAAAGAAAACTGAAATCATTGACGCATTAAAAGCACAACTCGCACGCTTTTCAGCCGAAGCAAAAGAAGAACAAATTGGTACCGTGCTAAGCGTCGGAGACGGCATTGCACGCATGTCCGGACTTTCTCAAGCGCAGTCCATGGAAATGTTGGAGTTTCCTGGTCAGGTCTATGGCGTGGCATTCAATTTGGAAGAAGACAGTGTGGGCGCCATTTTGTTTGGAGACACCAAGGAAATCAAAGAAGGCGACACAGTAAAATCTACAGGACGCATTTTATCCATTCCCGTGTGTGATGGAGTGATAGGTCGTGTCGTAGATCCTTTGGGTCACCCTCTTGATGGCAAAGGGAAAATCCAAGCAAAAGAATATCAGCCGATTGAAAAAATCGCGCCAGGCGTCATGACACGCAAGTCTGTGCACGTTCCACTTCAAACCGGTATCAAAGCGATTGATTCCATGATTCCGATTGGCCGCGGACAACGCGAGCTTATTATCGGTGATCGTCAAACCGGAAAAACTGCGATTGCAATAGACACAATCATCAACCAAAAAGGACAAAACGTAAAATGTATTTACGTGGCGATCGGGCAAAAAGAATCCAAGATCGCCAAAATGGTGGCGCGACTTGAGGCAGCTGGTGCAATGGAATACACCACGGTTGTTGTGGCGGGCGCGTCTGATCCCGCTTCCATGTCCTATATCGCTCCTTATGCTGGTTGTACGATTGGAGAATTTTTCCGTGACAAGGGTGAAGATGCCTTGGTGATCTATGATGATCTTTCCAAACACGCTTGGGCATATCGCGAAATTTCTCTCTTACTCCGTCGTCCACCTGGTCGCGAAGCCTATCCGGGCGATGTGTTTTATCTCCATTCACGTTTACTCGAGCGCGCAACCTGTATGAATGAAGAAAATGGAGGGGGAACGCTGACCGCACTTCCGATTATCGAAACGCAATCAGGTGATGTTTCAGCTTATATTCCGACCAATGTCATCTCCATCACAGATGGACAAATTTATTTGGAAAGTGATTTATTTTATCGCGGCATTCGTCCGGCCTTGAACGTGGGGCTTTCTGTCTCGCGTGTGGGTTCTTCAGCACAAACCAAGGCTATGAAAAAAGTAGCAGGAAAGTTACGTCTTGATTTGGCGCAATTCCGCGAGCTCGAAGCGTTTGCTCAATTTGCCACTGACCTTGATGAAAATACACGCAAACAAATTGAACGTGGACGCTTAACAACCGAGCTTCTCAAACAACCCCAATACCAAACCTTTCCGTTTGAAGAACAGGTCGCAACGATCTACGCCGTAATCAATGGACTTCTTGACACATTCAAGCCTGAACAAATGTATGCTTGGGAAAAAGGATTTTATCCATTCTTGCGATCAAACAGCACTGATGTGCTTGGCATGATTCGCGAAAAGAAACAATTAGATGAAGGAATAGAAAAAGCTTTGAAGCAGGTTATTAACGATTATAACGAAGAATTTGTCCGATCACCATCATAACCTTGTATGGCAGTTCAAACACGAGCCATCAAACGCCGCATCAAATCCGTGACCAGCACACGTAAGATTACCAAAGCTATGGAATTGGTCGCAGCAAGCAAAATGCGCAAAGCCGTGAGTGCGGTTTTGGGGACGCGACCTTATGCGACCTTGGCTTGGGATACCGTTAGGGCTGTGAGTAAAGTAACCGAAAGTGAACTTCACCCATTGCTTTACGCCCATGGAACATCAAATAAAATTTTGCTTGTTCTTCTTTCTTCTGATCGAGGATTAGCCGGAGGGTTTAATGTAAACATGGTGCGTAAAACCCTTGAACGTTTGCGCACATGGGAAGGAAAAGAAGTGGAAGTAATTTGTATTGGGCGTCGTGGTGCACAAGCCATGAAAAAAGCTGGAAAAAATATTATTGCCAGTTTTACGGATATCACCACAGCTCCTACGTATAAAGACACATTACCGATCGGACGCTTGATTGTGGATGAATTTGTCAAAGGAAGTTATGAACAAGTCTTTGTTGCTTACACGGATTTTGTCAGCGCTATTGCGCAGATGCCAACCATTTTTCAACTGCTGCCTCTTGGTGCCTTGGAGGAATCAAAGGAATTGGGAAAGGTTTCAGAGACAACTCCCGTCGAAGTGATCAAAGGTTCGAGGGAATATATGTTTGAACCAAGCCCAGAGGATGTCCTTAATTTTCTTTTGCCAAAACTCATTGAAACCATGTTATATCAAGCCGTGCTTGAATCTGCTGCCTCCGAGCATTCTGCTCGTATGATGGCCATGCGCAATGCTTCAGACGCTGCCTCGGACATGATTCATGATCTTACCTTCACTTATAACCAAGCGCGCCAAGCCGGGATCACGCAAGAAATTGCGGAAATCAGTTCAGGCAAAGCCGCTCTTGAACAAACCTAATCTATGAAAGGAATTATCGCGCAAATCATTGGTCCAGTGATAGATGTCCGTTTTGAAGGGAAATCTCTTCCGGCCATTCAAACCGCTTTGACCATTAAAAAATCTGATGGCTCAATTTTGGTTCTCGAAGTTGCACAACATGTGGGGCGTTCCCTCGTCCGCACAATTGCCATGTCATCCACGGATGGTTTGCGGCGTGGAATGGACGTTGAAGACACAGGAAAACCCATTTCTGTTCCTGTGGGTCCGGAAACCTTGGGCCGCATGTTAAACGTCACGGGAGATCCTGTGGATGGACTTGGTGAGGTAAAGACGAAACGCCGAGATCCTATTCATAAAGCCGCTCCCGCGTTTGAAGATCAATCCACCAAAGATGAAGTGTTTGAAACTGGTATCAAGGTGATTGATTTGATTTGTCCATTTTTGAGAGGAGGAAAAACCGGATTGTTTGGTGGCGCTGGTGTGGGGAAAACGGTTTTGATCCAAGAGCTCATCAATAATATTGCCACCCAACATGGAGGCTATTCGGTTTTTGCCGGGGTAGGGGAGCGCACGCGCGAAGGAAATGATTTATACATGGAAATGAAGGCGTCAGGAGTACTCGCAAAAACGGCGCTCGTATTTGGGCAGATGAATGAACCACCGGGTGCACGCGCACGCGTGGCATTAACCGGACTTACACTTTCAGAATATTTCCGCGATGATGAGGGTCGTGATGTTTTGCTTTTCATTGATAATATTTTTCGTTTTACACAAGCAGGTTCTGAAGTATCTTCTCTCCTTGGTCGTGTTCCCTCTGCTGTGGGATATCAACCTAACTTGGCGACCGAAATGGGTGCCTTACAAGAACGCATTACCTCCACAAAAAAAGGTTCTATCACTTCCATTCAGGCAGTATATGTTCCTGCCGACGACCTGACCGATCCTGCTCCAGCCACGACCTTCGGCCACTTGGATTCCACGGTTGTGCTTGCACGTTCACTTGCAGAACTTGGCATTTATCCTGCAGTCGATCCGCTTGATTCCAGCTCCACAATTTTGGATCCCAATATCATTGGCCAAGAACATTATGATGTCGCGCGCGAAGTGCAACGCGTGTTGCAACGTTATAAAGATCTCCAGGACATCATTGCTATCTTGGGAATGGATGAACTGTCTGATGAAGATAAACGCACCGTGTCACGCGCTCGCAAAATGCAAAAATTCCTTTCTCAACCGTTTTCAGTCGCTGAACAATTCACAGGATTTGAAGGAAAATATGTGAAGCGTGATGATACGGTTCGGAGTTTTAAGGGTATTTTGGACGGCACATACGATCATCTCCCTGAACAAGCGTTTTACATGAAGGGAGGTATTGAGGAAGTGGTGAAAGCCGCGGAAGGTCTTTCTTAAACTATGGACATGCTTTCTTTAAAAATCGTCACCCCAGAAAAAATTGTGTTTGAAGATTCGGTTTCTTCTATTACAGCCATGACGCAAAATGGAGAAATTACAATCTTACCGCATCATATTCCGCTCGTGACACAAATGCGTGCCGGAGAATTGCGTTGTCAAAAAGGCGGAGAAGAAATTCTTTTGGCCGCTTCCACGGGTTTTTTAGAAGTGCGTCCGGGAAATCAAGTGATCATTTTGGCAGACACGGCCGAACGCGTAGAAGAATTGGAATTGAAAAAAATTGAAGCGGCAAAGATGGCGGCACAAAAATTACTGAAAGAGGCACAAGGGGCGGATGATGTGGCATTTGCAAACGCGCTCGCTGGTGTGGAACGCGAAAGCGCTCGCTACAAAGTGGCGATCAAGCGCCGACATCCTAAAACTCCTCCCGCACCACTTACTCCTAAAACTTCTTAAATTTTTCTATGTCCCATACCTGCAAAGCTACCTTGGTACGCTGTATGGATTTCCGGCTCGAGCCAGAACTCACTGACTCCCTTCGCTCAAAAAATCTTCTACATGCTATAGATGTGATCTCTATTGCCGGAGCGGCGAAAAATATTGTGGATGATCCGAAAGGATTTGTGATGAACCAGATTGGACTTTCTGTACAACTTCATGGAATAACTGAAGTATCTCTTATGCATCATTCCGATTGTGGCGCCTATGGAGGAAGTAAAGCATTTGCTTCTCTGGAAGAAGAAAAAGTCATGCATGTTACACAAATGCAAAAAGCAAAAGAGGTGATTCTCACCTCTTATCCCTTGCTGACCATTAAAATGTTTTTTGCTGTGATCGGAGAAAACCAACACGTAAATTCTATAGAGGAAGTGGGCTAAGATTTGCCTGCTAATTGTCCGCAAGCTGCGGAAATTTCCTGACCATAGGAAGTACGTAGAGTCGTCATGATATCTGATTCTTTGAGGAGACGCTGAAATGCGTCTCTTTGATTTTTCGTGCTGGAACGCAGATCACCCTCGGCTTTATTGTAAGGAATCAAATTGACACGAATACGATGGGGATCAATAGAACGAATAAAGGCGATGAGTTTTTTCGCGTCTTCTAAACGATCATTAATGCCATCAAGAAGGATATATTCAAATGTTACATGATGGGTGCGGTTTCCCTGTTTTTCCAAATACGCTTTTGTCCAATCGCGCAGATGATCAAAAAAATCATAGGGAGTAGATGGCATGATGCGCGGACGCACCGAGGGGTCGGCGCTATGAAGAGAAATGGCCATACGCACAGGCGGCCAAAGAGGATCTTCCAAAAGATGATCCAAGGAGGCAAAAATTCCCGCAGTGGAAACCGTTATTTTTGTGGGGCCCACATCAGTAAACTCGCACAAAAGGTGCAAGGCATCTCGAACATTCTCGTAGTTTGCCATGGGCTCACCCATGCCCATAACGACAATGTTGCTGATACGATCGGGGATTTGCTCTTGTGTTTTATACTGTTGCCAAAAACGATATTGATCCACAATTTCATCTTGAGAGAGTTGACGTTTGAGCCCCAAGGCTCCGGTGGAACAAAAGGTGCAGCGCATAGCGCAACCTACTTGGCTGGAAAGGCAAATAGTCCAGGCATCCCGCGCATTGCGCATAAAAACAGTTTCAATTTCAAGGCCATCAGCCAATTTGAGCAAAGCTTTGACCGTTTCTCCATCCTTTGTTTTTTCTATAGTTTTTGTCTGTACAGCTATCCAAGGGATGTCTTTTTCTACAGTTTCCCTCAAAAAAGCGGGGAAAGCGCTGACTTCCTTCCACCCCTTTGCTTCTGAAAAAAGCCCAGATAAGGCTTGCTTCCATCGATAAGAAGGCTCGTTGGGGAAAAGTTTCTGGAATAATTGTTGTCGTGTGGGTATCATAAGAGTTGTTATTCCATCATATGCGAGGAAGCTTGGCAATGAAACCCTCAAGGTAACATTGACAGGCATCTTTTTATTGCCAGAGTCTATCTCAAAAATATTTTTATGCCTACCTACGTTTCACAAAAAGGTCTCGAAGATTTACAAAAAGAATTTGAAGAGCGCAAGGCTGCCCGCATGGTTATTGCCGAAAAAATTGGGGACGCAAAAGAATTAGGAGATCTTTCCGAAAATTTCGAATACCATTCCGCCAAAGAAGAACAAGGACTCAACGAGGCACGTATGGCACAATTGGAAGAGATGATTAAAAGTGCCATTATGATTTCTGAGCAAAAAGGAGGCAATATCATTACGCTTGGTACTTCTTTTAAGGTTTCCTGTGATGGGGAAGAGCGGCAATTTGAAATAGTGGGATCAGCCGAAGCCCATCCGCTCGAAGGGAAAATCAGCAACGAATCTCCGCTTGGCGCCTCTTTTATGGGGTGCGGGGTAGGGGACACGGTCAGCGTAGACGTCCCATCCGGAACAAAAACCTATCAAATTTTAGAGATCACCTAAACAGAGGAACTTCTCACCTTATTTCTATGATCCAAGAAGAACAACAGCGACGGGAGCGTCTTGAGCGCTTGCGTCAGACGAAGCAAGATCCTTATCCCGCTCGCGTAAAACGCGACCTGTCTATACAGGAATTTTTGAAGGATTTCGAAAATCTTATAACATCACAAAAAGAGATCTCTCTTGTTGGACGCTTGCGTTCTTTGCGTAAGCACGGTGGACTTACTTTTTTGACGCTTGATGATGGTTCAGGGGCTGTACAGATTGTTTGCACCAAGGATGTTCTTGGCGAGCAAGCCTATGCAACGTTTGGGGAAACCGTGGATGTTGCAGATTTTCTTGAAGTCACAGGTCATCCATTTCTCACACAAAAAGGAGAACGCTCTTTAAAGATCACTCATTGTCAAATCATCACAAAAACATTACTTCCGCTTCCCGAAAAATGGCATGGACTTTGTGATGTGGAAACTCGTTACCGTCAGCGGTATTTGGATTTGATCATGAACACAGAAGTAAAACAAAAAATGATTCAACGCTCATTGATCATCGCTGCGATCAGAACGGTTATGCAGGCAAAAGGTTTTATTGAGGTGGAAACGCCAACCTTGCAACCCATCTATGGCGGAGGGTTTGCTCGTCCATTCAAGACGCATCATCATACATTGAATGCGGATTTTTATTTAAGAATTTCCGATGAAATGTATTTAAAACGCTTGCTCGTGGGTGGATTTGAAAAAGTGTACGAGATTACAAAAGTTTTTCGTAACGAGGGAATGGATCGCGATCACAATCCTGAATTCACCATGTTCGAAGCTCAAGCGGCCTATGAGGATTATCGTTATGGCATGGATTTGTTTGAAGAGATTTTTGAAACATCGGCAAAAACAGTTCTGGGAACAACGCAAATCACTCATGGGGATAGGGTGATTGATGTAAAACGTCCTTGGCCGCGGTTGACTCTTGTCGAATCTGTGGAATCCATTGGGGGATTAAGCGTTTCACATTGGCAAAATGTGGATGAGGCGAAAAAAGCATTGGCCGAAAAATTATCAGCAAAAAAAGTCACTGAACTTGAAAAAATGCAAACGGTTGGTGAAGTGATTGCCTTTGCCTTTGAGGAGCTGGTAGAAGAAAAACTTATCGAACCCACCATTATTTACGATTATCCTGTGGAAGTTTCTCCTTTGGCGAAAAAAAGTGCTGACCCGCGCTTTTCCGAACGCTTCGAAGCGTTTGCTTTGGGAAGTGAAATTGGGAATAATTATTCCGAACTGAACGACCCCCTTGATCTTATGCAACGTTTTATCGAAGAAAAGAAAAAAGCAGAAGCCGGTTTTGAAGAAGCTCATCAAACCGATCTTGATTATTTGGAAGCGATCAAACATGGTATGCCTCCTGCCTGCGGTCTTGGAATAGGAATTGACCGCATGGTCATGCTTCTTACGGGTTCATCAAATATCAAAGAAGTCATCTTGTTTCCTACCTTGCGCCCTCTTGATACGGACGCCTCCTAACCCATGTCTCGTCATCGCACCTGGATCGAAATCAATGAGCGTGCCTTGCAACAAAACATCAACACGCTCCAAGGACTTCTCTCCGGAGGGGCGCGTTTTTGTGCAATCGTCAAAGCAAACGCTTATGGGCACGGCTTGAAAGAAGTCGTGCAAATAGCCGCAAGACAAGGGGTGGATGCGTTTGGGGTGGATGCCATAGAAGATGCTCTCTTGATTCGCTCTTGGCTTCCGAGCGCTCTTGTTTTAACATTGGGATATGTTCTTCCCGAACGCTATGAAGAGGCAATCCGCGAGCGCATTCATCTCACCATGTATGATCTTGATGCGTTGAAACTTTTAGAAGAAGAGGCAAAAAAACAAGCAGGAACCGCATTCGTGCACCTGAAAATTGAAACAGGAACTCAACGTCAAGGATTATCTGAATTTGATCTCAAGCGCTATTTGCAATCGCTTTCTTTTTTTCCACATATCCACATTGTGGGAATTTCCACACACTTTGCCAATATCGAAGATACTTCTGATCCGAGTTTTGCTACTTTGCAATTCCACCGTTTCCAAAAAACCGTGGAACAAATGCAAACCGCGGGGATTCAACCCGAATATGTCCATTGCGCGTGCAGTGCAGCTATTATTTTGTATCCTTCCACCCATGGTTCTTTGGTGCGCGCAGGACTTTCTTTGTATGGTGTGTGGCCTTCTGAAATTGTGGAAACAACCACACGACGCCATGGAATCGCCTGTGATCTGCGACCCGTCTTATCGTGGAAAACGCGCATTGCTCAAGTACGATCTATTCCTGCCGGAACACCCATTGGGTATGGAATGACCGAGACCGTGTCAAAACCCACCCGCCTTGCTGTGCTTCCTGTGGGTTATTGGGATGGGTATGATCGATCACTTTCCTCGATCGGAGAAGTCTTAATCGCGGGAAATCGTTGTAAGGTTCTTGGACGTGTCTGTATGAACATGATGATGGTGGATGCCTCGAGCGTCCCTCATGTAGAGCCTGGACAAGAAGTGATTTTGATTGGACGTTCTGGAAGGCATGAAATTTCCGCCTCGGTTCTTGCCAAACAAGCAAAAACTCTTCCTTATGAAATTCTCGCGCGGCTCAATCCTTCTTTGCCTCGACAAATCATTTCTGAAACAATCGTATGACGCGGCGACCACGACACGTCCTTCGCTTTCAAAAAGCGCAATATCAACGTCGACGATTTCAAAATCCTTATTTTCGTCATACCCCTCCTTGTCTTTGGAAAAAAATACTTCCTTTGGCATTGCTTCTTTTTTTCTTTTTTTCTTTTTTGCTGTGGGTGCTATTTGGGTCACCGCTTTTTCACATCACCCAAGTCACCTTACAAGGAGCAAGTCCTTCCTCTTCCGGCGAATTACAAACCCAGGTGAATTCTTTTCTTTCTAAACGTCGTTTTCTCTTTTTTCACAATCGCAACCATTGGTTATTTAATGAGGAGACTTGTCGATCCTATCTTGAACAATTTTATGTGTTTGAAACGCTGACATTTGAATTTATTGATATTCGACAATTGTTTATCACTGTGCAAGAAAAAGCTTCTTCCTTCCTCTGGGAAACCGATGATCATACCTTTGTGGTTGATCTGCAAGGGACGGTGGTGCGCGAAATAACCCCTACAGAACAGCAATGGCTCACATCTACCACACCTTCTGTGGAAAATGATCCTCTTCCCGAAGAACAACAATCTTTTTTACTGCTCCCTCGTTTTCGTGATCTTAATAATGCCTCGGTCACTCCTGGTCTTGTCGTAGCTTCCCCAGAAGAAATCACTTCCATTTTTTCTTTTCAGCAAGCACTGACAACGCTCTCCATCCCTTTTGTGGAAACGCGTATTGATCGCCTTTCCGGAAAATGGATAGGAATTCTGACAAGTGCCGGATATTTGGTATTATTTGATGCAGCCGGAGACATTCAAGCACAAGCACTACGACTACAAAGTGTGCTTAAAGAATCCATCCCTGATCCTTCTACATTAGAATATATCGACTTGCGCTTTGGAGACCATGTATACTTTAAGTAATAGATATGAAAACTATTTTTTCTTACGACGAACAATATCTTTGGACAAAAGGGAAGGGGAGTCTTTCTAAAACCGCTTTCCGCCAACTTCTACATACAAAAACAAAAGAGGCCATGGAAACCATGAGAAAAAATCTCATGACCCACGAAACCTCGGTTGTCTCCTTGCCGTTTTCTTCTGTGAAGGAAATCCAATCGTTGGCTTTTCATATCCAAAAAACCTGCACCCACCTTTTAGTGATTGCGACAGGCGGATCAAGTTTGGGTGCACAGGCAATCATTCATGCCATTCCAGGGAGCACTTCAAAAACCAAGGTACTTTTTCTTTCTAATCCTGACCCTGATGAGTACAAGCGCGTTACAAAAGAATTGCCGTGGTCAACAACCGGTGCCTTGGTTATTTCAAAATCTGGAAAAACACTCGAAGTGCTTTCTCTTTTTCTTCTTGTGCGAGAACAACTACAAAAAACGTTGGGAAAACAACATGCTTCTCATCTCTTTGTTTTAACCCAATTTGATGAAAATCCTCTCTACCTCTTTGCAAAAAAACAAGGGTATACCCTTTTACCTCATGCAGATATTGGTGGGCGGTTTTCTGTTCTTTCTTCTGTGGGTCTTCTTCCAGCAGCTGTATCCGAAGTTCCCATTGCCGATCTCTTAAAAGGAGCGGCTGATCTTCTAAAAGAATATCAAAAGCAAGGGCTCTCGCATGTGGTGAGTCGTTTTGTCACGGCACAATACCTTGCCTACACGCTTGGAAAAACCGAACAGATTCTCATGCCTTATTGTGAACGTCTGACCTTATTTACCAAATGGTACCGACAATTGTGGGCAGAATCTCTTGGAAAAGAACGGCAGGGAAGGGGAGTGGGTCCTACCCCCATTGATGCTTTAGGGACCGTGGATCAACATTCACAAATCCAGCTTTACAATCAAGGATTGAAAAACAAAATTTTAACGTTTATTGAACTGGCCCATTTTAATGAGGAATCTCTTGTTCTTCGAAAGACTGCCGGGCTCCCTGACGCATTTAAAGAGGCTGCAAGCCCTCTCTCATTGATAATGCGAGTTTCCTGTCATGGAACGGCCCGCGCATCTTCAAAACACGGAGGTCCGGGAGGAATTCTCTCTGTTCCAAAACTCGATGCCTATCACCTTGGAGCGTTATTCCTATTTTTTGAACTCGCCGTTATTTTGCACGCCGAGCTTCTTCAAGTGAACCCTTATAATCAACCCGGTGTAGAGGAAGGGAAAAAACAAATCAAAAAATTATTATCTTCTTTATGAATGAAGAGATCCTCTCCTCCCTTTCATGGTGTCGTAAAATGAGATTATTTCTTTAAGACGTATGATAAGGGGAGGGGATTTTTATTTTTCGCTTTGATGATGATCTTTTTAAAAAAATCTTATAGAAAACGGAGAGAAGGGCTAGGAAGAGTCAGATCTCCTTAAGAAGATTCTTATGGCAAGGCTAGATGCTCTGGAGATCCTAAAAAAGTATTCAATACCCATCTCTACCTGAAAAGAAGACCGAGCTTCGTTTTCTCGACCGTTTAGAAGGGGGAGCGCTCCTCACAGATACAAGAGGGCCAGAGAGACAGAATAACAAAGGTCCCATCCTATAGGCCTTTTCTTTCTCTAGTGTCGTCTAAGTCTTATTGTGCGACACTATAATGATAAAAAAGATGTCTCCGTCGGAAAGAGACATTTTTTATTCTAAAAGCACTTCATCCCCTACCCTAAAACGGTCGGAAGAATATCTGTCATGTAGATGAGTAGAAGCAAGGTTGAACCAATGAGCAAAAAAGCTATGCCCAACAAAGTAAACGCTTTAACTGCCGCATCGTCTTCCATAATCCCTCGAAGCATATGTATGCTTAATCCAAGAAAAACGATAAGCGGAGCAAGGACAAAAAACCAGCTAATAATTTTTACAACAAGAAGCATATTAATAAGAAAGTAAAAAGGTCATGGGATCCACAGGGATACCATTTAAACGTGCTTCAAAATGCAAATGAGGTCCAGTCGATAATCCTGCCCCTTGAGTACCCGGCATGCCACCTGTATAGCCGATAATATCCCCTCTTGAGACAAATTGATCTGCTACGACCTCAATCCCTGACATGTGTGCGTACAAGGTCGCGATACCATTGGTATGGATGATCATCACATAATTACCGTACATATTTCCAAGACGCGTCCAAGCAACATATCCAGGAGCTGCCGCTTTGAGCGGTGTCCCCTGCCCTGTTGGAATATCAATCCCTGAATGTTCAAATAAATGACGAAAAGGATAAGTAGGGTCGTGAAATGTTGCAGAAAGTCCACGCACTGGATCCACAGGCCAAGAAAGAACAGTATTATCTCCATACTCATCACTTTGTGTGATCCTAGATTCCATTTCCTGTTGCAATAAGGAAACCTCGTAATTCAAGTATTGCTGTTCTTGCTGCACCTCTTTGAGTAATTCTTGAAATTGAGCTTCAGACCTTGAGGTGATAAGCAAAAGGCTATCTTTTGCATAACTTTCCCTTTCCAAGATAACAAACTTATCTGCTAAATCCTCTCCCAATTGCTCTAATTGCTCCCTCTTTGTTTGTTGAGTTACTCTAGCGCTCACCACTTGATTTTTTGATGCTTGTGTTGCCTCCAGGGAATCTTTTAAATCGCGATTCATGTCCTCCAAATAACGGAGGTGATCAAAAATATCAGAAAAAGACTGGCTGCCAAAATAGACTTCCAAGGACAACTTATTATCCTGAATCTGAATGGATTGTAAAACTTCTTTTAACACCGCTTTTTGATCTTCCCACTGCTTTTCCAAAAGTTCCAATTGCTTTTCTAAAAGAACGATCTGGATGTTTGTAAGATCAATTTCTTCGTTGGTTGCCTCAATATCAAGCTCGGCTTTTGCCATGCGATTTTCTAAAAGTTCCATTTCATTTTGAATGGAAATTTTTTCCGTTTCTTTTTGTCGAATCTTCTGTTGATAGGCCTCAATCTTTTCATTGAGATCGTCAATGTCTTCTTGCTTTGTCTGAATATCTTGATTGAGATCATTAATTTCCGCGCTCACATCTTCTTGCGCGAAAACTTGAGGAGCAAAAAAACCTCCTGCCAAAAAAACGCAGAGAAATAAAAACACGCCTGTTAAGAAACAACGAGTTTTTGCAAAGCTATTTGAATACGACGGAGACTTTCCTCCTTTCCACATACCCATAAAAGTTCAAAGGGGCTTGGAGAATGCTGGAGCCCTGAAAGCGCAACACGCAGAGGCCACAACACGTTTCCTTTGGGAATTATAGTACTCTCAATATACTGCAAAATGGCCTTCTCGATCAAACCAAGATCTTGCCAAATATCTTCAGATGATGACTGGCAAAGTGAAAATAATGCTTCGAGATGTTTTTTTGCATCCAGAGCATCTGCTTTTTTCCATAGAAGCAAGCTTGCTTCATACTCTGGAAGTGTTTGATACTCTTGAATTTTAGTTCCAATCTCATCAAAACGCACAAGACGCTCCTTCTCAATCTGATATATGCGTTTGAGTTTTTCCACGTCCACAGAAATATCCGCAGGAGTAAATTTTCGACAATACTCAAGATACTGCTCATCAGACAATTGACGAATATAAGTTCCGTTCATCCAATCCAATTTTTCTCGATTGAAAATTGCTCCACTCTTATTGATTTTTTCCAAAACAAATTCTTCGATCAATTCTGCAACAGAATAAATTTCCTGATCCCCTTTTGGATTGAACCCGAGAAGAGTAATAAAATTCAGTAAAGCTTCAGGAAGATAACCCTTTGCCAAATAATCTTCCACAGCCACATCTCCTTGACGTTTGGAAAGCTTGGAACGATCTTCATTCAAAATAAGAGGAACATGCGCAAAAATAGGAAGCTCCCACCCAAAAGCCCTATACAACAAGATATGTTTAGGAACAGAGGAAATCCACTCTTCTCCTCGAATAATATGGGTGATTTCCATGTAATGATCATCAATAACCACAGCAAGATGATAGGTGGGAAATCCGTCGGACTTGAGAAGAACTTGATCGTCAACTTCTTGATTAGCAATAGTGATCTTTCCACGAATCACATCTTCAAACGACGTTTCCCCTTCTGGCACCAACAGTCGGATGACATAAGACTCCCCTTGTTCTAATCGCTTTATCACTTCTTCTTTGGATAAAGCAAAACAATGACGATCATATTTAGTTGATATCTTAATGATTTCTTGTTGATGCCGAAGCTCGTCCAATCTATCTGAAGAACAAAAACAATAATAAGCCTTCCCAGCTTCTACGAGTTGCTTCGCATGCTTCTTATAAATTTCCAAACGTTGCGATTGAATATAAGGACCCTGATCCCCTCTTTGTTCCAAATGCGCATTTCGTAAAAAAGGCCCTTCATCATAAATGATTCCCATGGCAGCAAGAGTGCACAATAAACTTTCTATAGCACCCTCCACAAAGCGTTGCTGATCTGTATCTTCGATGCGTAATACCATTTTCCCCTCATGTTTACGCGCAAAAAGATAATTATAAAAAGCTGTCCGAAGACCGCCAATATGAAGAAATCCTGTAGGTGACGGGGCAAAACGTGTTTTCACATTCATACATTCTTTTTCTCCTTTTTTCTTATAAACAGCCCTCGTATTGTATCCCAAATAACCAAGGTCGGGAAGATGATCACGGCTGTAAAAATGCGCTTTAAACGCTTCGGTTCACACCAAAGTCTCCACAACCATTCAAACCCCAGACGTTGAAAAAGTTTTGGAGCACGTTTTGCTTTTCCGGATAAAAAATCAAATACCCCACCCACACCCACGGCAATTTTTACGGACGGAAAAAAATTGCGATGCCCAAAAATCCAAGATTCTTGTTTTTCGTGACCTAAGGCCACAAGCAAAATATATGGTTGTGCTTCTTGAATATGTTCCACCACTAAAGCATCTTTTTTAAATTTCCATTCCCCTTTTTCATAAAAAAGTTCTCCACCGCTTTCACCAAGAATCTGAAGATAAGGAAAAGTTGTTCGAAGATTCTGCAAGGTTTGTGTAATCACCTCCTCGGTCGAACCCAAAAGAAAAACAGTTTTTTTATGCAAAGCCGCATAGGTAAGGAACGCCTGTGTGACGTCATTTCCTGTCAGACGTTGAAGCCATGTCCCTTGCGTGAGAAAAGAAAGCCAAGAAACCCCTACTCCATCGGCAACACAAAGAGATATTTTTTGGAGCACTTGTTGAAATGTCTTGCGATAATAAGCAGCAACGAGCATTTCCGGATTAACAGTCGCAATGGAATGAAACCCAGGATCATCAAAAAAACTCAAAAGAAGCTCGTGAATTTTTTCTCGCGAAAGAGAACAAATGGGAACATTGAGTACAAAGGTTTTTTTCATAATGGAAAAGAGGCTAGAGTTTCATACACACTCCCCTCTTGTGTCAGTGTGCTTCGCATAAGTTCAAAAGAGGTTACGGGAAAAGAAAGAGGAGTTAAGGGTATTTTTTCCGGTTGAAAAACTTCAGATTGAACTTTGACACGCCCCAGAGTGATATGCGGAGTCCATGGCCTTGTGTCTACAGGAAGACCCAGGCCCACAAGCACATCAGCTGAACGTTTATAAAGTCCTAATGCTTGCGTAGGCAAAGAAGTAGAAACAAGCAAAGTGCGTGGTCGCTTTTTATGAGGAAACGCCCCAACTTTTTTCAAGGTCAAAGAAAATTCTTCTGGATACATGTGCTTGGCCAATTGTTCCTTCAGTTCCAAAACCCTCTTCTCTTCCACATCACCCAAAAAATGTAAAGTGATATGAACGTTTTCAGGTTCTACCCAAGAAACTTTGCTATGTAACATCTGTACCTGCATAGCCTCTTCTATTTTCCACAACTCTTGCTTGACTTCGGGAGGAACTTTGATTGCTAAAAATAATCGCCACATAATCAACGATATGTAGTGTACCAAATTTTTGACAATCATGATTTGGCACTCTATACTTGAGAGTGCTAAATCCATTTTTTTCTTATGATCCCAAACAATTTTACCCACAAAGCGCAAGAAGCGATTCAAAACGCTCATAATCTAGGTGTAGAAAATGGACAACAAGGTGTGGATCCTATCCACCTTCTTGCTGTGCTCATCGGCCAAGATGACGGAGTTGTCACCGCGGTTGTGAATAAAATCACCCCGCAGCTTACTGACCTTCGCGCAAACATTGACAACATTCTCGATGGCCTTCCAAAATCCGCTGCCCATACGCAAGGAGGTTTGGGCCAAGTTTTCCTTTCTCCCGAAGTCGTGCGTGCTTTTCAACAAGCGCACAAAAAAGCAAAAGAATTCGGAGATGAGTTTATTTCCACCGAACATTTGCTCCTTGGTCTTCTTATCATCAAACCAATCAATGGTCTTCTTACGCGTTACGGAGTGACAGAAGAAACTATCATGCAGGCTCTCAAAGATATTCGCGGCAATCAAAAGGTGGATTCACTTGAACCTGAATCTCGCTATCAAGCGCTGGAAAAATACAGTTTGAATCTCACAGAAATGGCTCGTAAAGGAGAACTTGATCCTATTGTTGGCCGTGATGCAGAAATCCGTCGGGTCATGCAAGTTCTTTCTCGCCGTACAAAAAATAATCCCGTGTTAATCGGGGAAGCTGGAGTAGGAAAAACCGCCATTGTCGAAGGACTCGCCCAACGTATTGTAGCCGGAGATGTGCCGGAAATGTTGAAAAACAAAGAAATCGTTTCTTTGGATTTAGGATCCATGGTTGCCGGAACAAAATATCGTGGAGAATTTGAAGATCGCCTCAAAGCAGTCATCAAAGAAATAGAACAATCTGCTGGCAAAATGATTCTTTTCATTGATGAGCTTCATACACTTGTAGGAGCTGGGACATCCGAAGGAAGTCCTCTGGATGCCTCTAATATGCTCAAACCGTCTTTAGCACGCGGAAAACTTCATGCCATTGGTGCCACGACCATTAAAGAATATCAAAAACACATCGAAAAAGATCAGGCGCTTGAACGCCGTTTCCAGCCTGTTGTGGTAGAAGAGCCTTCTGTAGAAGACACAATCGCCATCTTGCGCGGCATCAAAGAAAAATATGAAGTCCATCATGGCGTCCGTATCAGCGATCCCGCTCTTGTTGCTGCCTCTGAACTTTCCCATCGCTATATCACAGATCGCTTTCTTCCAGATAAGGCCGTGGATTTGATTGATGAGGCGAGCTCGGCTTTGCGTATGCAAATAGATTCCATGCCCGAGGAACTCGATATCATGAAGCGTGATTTGATGCGGCTTGAAATCGAACATAAGGCACTTGCCAATGAAGAAGATAAACATTCCAAAGAACGCGACAAAGAAATTGAGGAACAAATCGCAAACCTCCGAGAAAAAACGGATGCTTTAGAAGGTAAATGGAAAAATGAAAAAGAAAAGATTGCGGCGATCCGCACCGTTAAATCTGAAATCGAAAAACTCCGCGCTGAAGCCGAGATACAAGAACGTAAAGGAGATTTGGAAATGGTGGCGAAAATTCGTTATGCCCAAATTCCAGAAGCTGAACGAAAACTGACGGAAGTCACAAAGGCTCTTGCTCGTTTACAAAAAGAACGTGGTATTTTGAAAGAAGTAATCTCCGAGGAAGACATCGCACATGTTGTCTCACTCTGGGTTCATATTCCGGTTTCTAAAATGTTAGAGTCTGAACTTCAAAAACTCACCCACATGGAAGAAGAGCTCCAAAAACGTGTGGTAGGCCAAAAAGAAGCCATTGTCGCAGTCAGTAATGCGCTACGACGTTCTCGCTCTGGTATTGCCGAGGAAAATCGCCCTATTGGCTCTTTTATCTTCTTGGGGCCAACCGGAGTTGGTAAAACCGAGCTTGCGCGTGCTTTGGCAGAGTTTATGTTCAATGACGAATCTGCCATGATCCGTCTTGATATGTCTGAATACATGGAAAAACACGCTGTCTCTAAAATGATCGGCTCCCCTCCTGGATATGTGGGTTATGATGAAGGTGGACAGTTAACCGAACTTGTGCGCCGTAAACCTTATTCGGTTCTCTTGTTTGATGAAGTGGAAAAAGCCCATCCTGATACGTTTAATATCCTTCTTCAAATTATGGACGATGGTCATCTCACTGATGCCAAGGGCCGCAAAGTCAATTTCAAAAATACGATTATTATCATGACAAGCAATATCGCCACTGACCTCCTTCAACATACAGGCCATGCCATGGGAACCATGGGATTTGTAAGTGAAGAGGGTGAAAAAGAAAAACAATCCAAAGAAATGATCATGGAGCGCATGCGAGAACATTTTCGCCCAGAGTTTCTCAATCGTCTGGATGAAATCATTGTTTTTCATTCTCTCGCGGAAGATCAAATTGCAGATATTGTTGAACTTCAGCTAAAACGCGTGGCCGCACGACTTATCAAACAAAGAGATATCGAACTCATCGTCACTCCGGCCGCTAAAAAACTTCTGGCAAAGAAAGGATATGAACCTGCCTATGGAGCTCGTCCGCTTAAACGAGTGATTCAACATTTAATCCTCGATCCCCTCTCGTTACAAATTGTAAGTGGAGAGGTCAAAGAAGGAGCAAAGGTGACGATCGGAGCCAAAGGAGAAGAGATTGCGATCACGACAAAATGATATCCTCAAACAAAATTACCCGCGCGTGACGGGTAATTTTTGGAACAAAAAACTTCGCCTTTAAGCGAAGTTCGACATGAAAATGCACACAAGGTGCTAACCACAAGGTGCCCAACCTAAGTTCCACCCATCACCGTCACATATACCACATGTTTCTTTAGGTATCCATGTTCTCTCCTTTTCAGTACATTTATACTCACCATTTGGCCAACGTTTAACAATCTCTTCAACTTCCCAATACCCACCAATCTTACCAGAACCCTTACACTTCCAACACACATATTTGACACTATGAACAAAACCTCCACCCTTACACTGTTCGCACCATTTGTAAGATTTATCTGATCCACCCGGACTCCACTTACCGGTCATTGCAGATGTTGAACTACTCCATGTACGAAAATACACGACTTTCCCCTCACCACGACAGTCAGGGCAGGTTCTACGAGTTTCACAATCAGGACAACCCATGTTACACCTCCGTAAAAAGGACTGTGGTTATATTAAAAAAAATATGATGGGAAGTCAAGAGACTCTGCTGGATGAGACTGCTACTCACTTACTTGACGTTCTGATAGATGTCTGACCCCAATTATGCCGCCCGCGCGTGACGGGTAATTTTTGTAAAAAGAAAAACCGCCCTTTGATAAACTTAGGACGGCTTGCGTCGTGTATACCAACGTCTGAATGGAAAAGAGGAAACCCTATTGAGTAATCGCAACTTTTTGTCCAGGCGAAGCTTTGCTTTATAAAATTCCATATGTGTACAAGCATCGTGGAGTTGATACTCACGAATCGCGAGCATATAACGGATATGATCGAGGTTGAATCCAGAGATCCATTCTCGAATCAAATCCATGGACACTGTAGGTTGCTTGAGCACGAGGATCAACGGGCCACCATCTGCAAAAACGCGATCAGGGTAAAACGTGAAGAGTAGTTCTCTGATTTCCCATCCAAAGGCCTTATCCACCTCATCTTTTGAATCAGCAATGTGATGGCATAAGCGTAAAGTGATCCGTAACGCTTTGTCCGCATCTTCAACAATTTCGTGTGTTTCTTGTCGCATATTAGCTTCCTAGAGCATAGAGCTCATTTGTGCCAAAAGGGATGGTTCATCCGCAGGACGTGGAAATGCGAGGATCACATCTGCTTTGATAGGCTGAACTGTAAAAACAACGGGTTCGTCTCCTACGGTGCCTACCGTGGTCACGAAGACAGATCGGCTTCCTATAACACGAGGTCTTCTTTGAACAACCGTGATCTCGTTCCCAAACACCTTCTCGCGTTCGGTAGATGGGGAAACAAGAAACTCGACCGTGTAGTCAGAGTTGCCCGAGCTGTCCTTCAAAAACCAATCCGGTGGGATAAGTATACAGGTGTTCATCAAAAAGTTTTCCAAGGTGACATTGGCGTTCACAAAAACATCCCCACGAGCATTGTAAAAGACAATCCATCCAGACCATGCTGAAGGCATTCCCTTCCAAGCCTCAATGGTCTTTTCCACACAAATCGCTACCTCAATATCTCCTGGCTTGGTTTCCTCATTTGCGATCGGATCAGGTTTGCCACAGGTGGAACAGAGAACCACCATGGCTCCAACAATGATGCAGAGAAACAGACCAACAATCATCACCCGAATCCACACCATGAAGTCGACCTTTCCTTTTTCGTCTGTGTAGAAACGAGGGTTCATGGTTTCTCCTGTGTAGGAACGGGGTTTTCCCGCCCCTGTGTTAGAAATCATTCAGATTGAAAAGAACGACTCATCACAAAACTTACAGCTCAATGTGATTGAAAACCCCTGTTTTGTCAATGATAAATCATGAAAAATCCTTCAAAAACAAGTGAAAAAGTAAAAACTAATCCATGTTATAATGGAACCATATGCGCCAATGGATTGCTTTTTTAAGTGTTGCATCTCTTTTCATTTCTTTGACTCCCCTCACCCTCTTGGCTGAAACTGAAGTAGATTACAATTATCTTCTGGGTGACGATGAACTTACAGATATGACGGCTATGGATTTTGAAACTCTCGAAGCTTTTTTGACTCGCGGGTCACTCACAGATTATGAAACCGAGGATGTCAACGGTCACGAGGAATCCGCGGCACAAGTCATCTGGGATTCTGCACATGCTTTTGAACTCAATCCGCAATTTATTTTGACCATGCTTCAAAAAGAACAAAGCCTCATCGAAGATCCTGACCCTTCGCAAGATCAACTTGCTTGGGCCATGGGCTATGCGGTTTGTGATGATTGTTCCAAGTCCGATCCTCTCATACAAAAATACAAAGGTTTTGGCAATCAGATCTATTATGCGTCCAAACGCATTCGAGAATCTTTCTTGGAGGACTTGGAATCTCGCGGGTATACCGAAAACGGCCTAGGACCTGGAATTGAAATAGAAATTGATGACATCTTAGTCGTGCCTGCTAATAATGCTACTTCTGTCCTCTACGCCTACACTCCACATCTCCAAGGCAATGAAAATTTTTCTTTGATCTGGGATCGTTGGTTTACTCATACCTATCCAAGCGGCACTCTTCTTCAAGATAAAGAGACGGGTGGTATTTGGTACATCCAATTTGGCCGCCGCCGTGCGATTACTTCGCGCTCTGCCTATCTTTCCCGCTTTCCCACTCAACCAGTGATTGCAGTATCCGAATCTGTTATTAACCAATATCCAGAGGGTGATCCCATCAGCTTTCCTAACTATTCCCTTCTACGATCTCCTCGCGGCACAGTTTATTTGATTGTGGATGATATCCGTCGAGGAATTGATTCCCAAGAGGCATTTCGCGCCATTGGCTTTAACTCGGACGAAATCGTAGATGTGACTTGGGATGATCTGAGTGTGTATGAGGAAGGAGAACCTATTACGATCGCTTCTGTCTCTCCCGGCGGATCTTTGATGCAAAACACGACAACCGGAGGAGTGTATTTTGTGGAAGAAGGAGAAAAACATCCGATCATGTCTAAACAAATTTTAGAAGCGCGTTTTGATGGATGGACAATCCTTCCTCAATCTCCAGAAGATTTAGAAACTTATCCGACAGGAGATTATGTTACTTTTCCAGACGGAACTTTGGTCTTGGCTGAAGGATCGCCTGATGTTTTCGTGATCTCCGAAGGGGAACGACGTTTGATTCCGGATGAATCCACCTTTTTAGCTTATGGCTGGGAGTGGCCACAAATCATCACAACCAATGAGCGTTCAGTTCTCCTCCAACCCTTAGGAGAAGAAATTCCGTCGGTTTTAGATCAGTCTGAATCCACTATTTTTGAAACTGCTTATTAGGCCGTTTATGTTTCCTTTTTCTCGATCAACTTCAGAAATTTCTGCCACCCCCACGGAGGTAGTCCCGCCTGTGACGGAATCAACAGAAACAGAAGTGAGTGCCCAGCGCACTTCGGAAATACTAGACGAAGCCATTCTCGCTTCTTCTTCGCGTGTCCGTGATTCTCTCCCCAAAGAACATCACAAACACTTCGAAACTCTCCGAGATGAGATTATTGATTTTGCGCAGGCTCATGGGATTCCGAGAGAATCCCTTACCAAACCCGACGCTCTCCTCGAGGCTGCAAGTAAACTTTCTACTCCAGACCTTGAGAGACTTGCCACCCTCCTCGAACGTTTTGAATATCTGCTTGTCCATCATGAACCAAAGAAAGAAGACTATACTGAAGCTCTCGAACACGCTGAACGTCTTTATAACCTCAAAGAACAATATGATTCCCAAGTCGCTCTCCTTGAACAAGTAGGCATCCTCAAAGAAGGAGCTATCCTAGGTATAGACGATAACACCTACCCCATCCCTACACTCGAACAAATCGCCTCCCGTCTCTTTGAACGTCATGAGACACTCAAGACCAAACATGAACAAGGCTTTACCAAACTCCTTCTTGTTCCCTTTGGGATGAGTCTTGATGTCCTTTTTGAAACCCTCAAACAATTCCTTCTTGATCACAAGAAATCTAATCCTGACTTTGATCTTGATATTGATGGCCCTCTCTATATTTGGCCAGAGTATCGAGGAGCAGACATGGGGGATTCTCCCAAGATTGTCTATTACCCCAAGTCTTTTACAGAAGATGATCATCAAGGAAGGACAAAGATGCAGATACTTGAGGGACAAGCCGGAAGACGATGGACCCTCCCGCCTACGGCGGGATCCGCCACAGGCGGGACTACCTCCGTGGGGGTGGCAGAGGGGAGTGAAACAGGAACCCCAGGTTGGACCATTCATCTTCTCCAACCCTCAAACCTAGATACACAAGACACCGAAACTCCCATAGGCTTTGCCCCTATTCCCCGTAAAGGCCAAGGAACACCTCAAGGAGACATCACCCTTCGTCTTCCTCTTGAAGCAGGTCAATCTCCCAATGAATATTTTTCCATTCTCAAAAAAGCTCAAAACAATCCCAACCATCCTTACTCCCAAGAATCCGGCATGACTCCCGAGGATTGGATCATGGCTTTTATGACCCATCTTTCTGAAACAAAAAAACCTCTGGATGATGCATGGAACCCTACAAACACTGAAAGTTATTGTTATCTTACAGGAGCTTTTTTCTCTTCCTTCGTCGATGTGCCTTACGCGTATTGGGGCCGTGACAATCGTCAGGCTGGCCTCAACAGGAGCGATCCTCGTTTTCGGGATGGGCGCATTGGTTTGCGGTCTTCGGTGGTGGTTTAAATTTTGATATTTATGTCTCTTTTTCGACCAAGTTCAGAATTTTTTCCCTCCACCGCTCTCCATGAAGCCATCATGGATTCGGTTTCAAGCGTCCGTGATTCTTTACCAGAACAGCATCGCACACATTTTGAAACTCTGCGGCAGGAGATCATTGATTTTGCGCAGGCTCATGGGATTCCCAGAGATACACTGGCAAAACCCGAGGCTCTTCGTGAAGCTGCTAATAAACTCTCCACCCCTGACCTTCAACAACTTGCAACTCTTCTTGAACGCTTTGAGCATCTGCTTGTCCACCATGAACTCATGAAAGAAGAAGCCGACCTTGCCAAGGCTTTCGAGTATGTTGAGAAGTATTACCATCTTCATGAAACTGGAAAACCTCTAGATGGGAGGGATAGTTGTTATCTCGTAGGAGTTTTTTTCCCTTCTTATGGTATTCCAGAGGCTTCTTGGCATATAGATTCTTGGTACGGGCGTAATTCTGTATTTTTGGACATTCAAAATGTTCATGGGACATCCTCTGGCATGGGCTCTCGTTTTTCCGTAATCGTTTAACTTTTCTCTTATGCTTACATTTGCCGCTTTTGTTCCGCATAGTCCTCTTCTTTTGGAAACCGTGGGAAAAGAGCACACACAAAAAGCCAAACAAACACTCAACGCATTGCAAACCTTGGCTGATCGTCTGGAGGCTGCGAAACCAGATCTTGTTGTGATCATCTCTGCTCATCAAACCGCCCAACCCAAAGCCTTTTCGGGAAACTTAAGTGAAACCTATCGCGCACATCTCGCACCTTTCGGAGATATGGGGACACGAAAAAACTTTTCTTCAGATCCTGCATTTTTTGACAGTGTGCAAAGACATCTACGCAAACAATCCATTCCTTTTGTTTTGCAAACTTCAGAGGATTTGGATCATGGGGCCAGCGTGCCTCTTCTGCTTCTCACAAAATCCTGGTCATGTCCTTTGTTGCCGATCACTTATGCTAGTCAACTTTCCGCGCGTGCACACCGACAATTTGGGTATGCACTTAAAGATCAGGTGATAAACTCTCCTAAACGGATTGCTCTCTTGGCCTCGGGAGATCTTTCTCATGCTCTGCGGACCGAATCGCCAGAGGGCTTTCATCCAGAAGGAAAGATGTTTGATGAGGCAGTGCAGGAGGCCATTGCGCATCAATCCGTTTCCAAATTGCTCGCGCTTAAAAAAGAAGTGATTGAGCAATCGGTGCAATGTGCTTATCGCCCGCTCTTGATACTTTTCGGTCTCCTCGAACATATCCAAACAACACCGGAAGTTCTTTCCTATGAATCTCCTTTTGGTGTGGGATTTTTAACCGCAGATTTTCGTTTAGAATAGAAATGATTATGCCCCCTCTTGTCGCTCGCATTTATCCGATCCAGCGTATGCCGAGAACCTTCGGCATATTTGATTATGATGTGCCCGAGGGAATGTCGGTGACAAGAGGAGATATCGTGACAATCCCTTTTCGCAAAGCTGTGATCTATGGAGTGGTCGCGGAAACGACCCAGGCAACCAAAAGTTCTTACGCACGCAAACCCATCAGTGCAAAAATAGAAAATCTTCATCTTTCACAAAATGAAATCGCGTTTTTTGAATTTCTCGCCCATGATCTTGCTCAATCAGTTCCTTCGGTTTTGGATGCCGCCCTTCCCACTCCACCAAAACGCATCTCAAGCCGCGTCTCAACTCTTCCATCCGAACCGCTTCTGATTCCAAAATCTGAAGCGCCCATTATAATGGAAATTGCAAAACGTCTTGCGACAACATCCCAAGCCTTTGTGATGTCTCCGGATTTGCGACGCAGCGCTTCTATTATTGCCGCCTATGCGGGCTCTCAAGAAAAACGTGTGATCACGGTTATTGCACCAACAGTCCAAGACGCTACCTATCTCGTCTCACATCTTCAACACCTTTCCCCCCTCTTGCTTACTGGGGAAGAAACCAATGCCTCGCGCTACCGCCTCTGGTGCCAATGGAGGGCTCAAACAAGCGGAATCATGATAGGAACACGCCTTGCTCTCCTCCATACTCATCCAGACCTTTCCACTATTTTTCTCGTTCGCTCTGGACATGAACAACACAAACAATCAGATCGTAATCCCCGTTATGATGCCAGACAAATTGCCTTACAACTTGCAAAGCAATCCCATATCTCACTTTATTTCATCGACACTATTCCTTTGGTGGATGACTTGGAAATCTTTAGCCGCGCAGATGTGATTGATCTTTTTGAAAAACCAGAGACACAAGTGATCCCTCTTACGCGATCTCAACATCAACCTCATCCGCTTCTCGCCTATCAAACAAGCGAACTCATCGAAGAGATGTTGCGCCAAGGCAAACAGATCCTTTGCGTCTATAACAAAAAAGGCGTGGCGCGCCAATTGCTTTGTCAGGATTGTGGCTATGATTTTCTCTGCGATACCTGTCTGCGTCCTTGTGTGCCTTATGAGCAGACAATCCGCTGTCCTGTATGTCTTTCAACACGCCCTATGCCCATGAGCTGCCCTTCTTGCAAAAGTGCACATTTACAACCTAAAGGATTTGGGAATCGCGCGCTTGTCCACACACTCAAATCTCTTTTTCCATCCGCCTCGATCGCGCGAGTGGATAGTGATGAACCTTCCCCCTCTCTAGATGCCTCTCTCCTTCTTGTCACGGATTATTATTTGGAACATTTTTTCAATGCATTTCATCCTCCAGCTTTAGGCTGTGTGGTAAAACTGGACACAGATCTTCTCCTCACTTCTCCTTCGTTTCGTGCGACCGAACAGGCTCTACGATCGCTCGAGGATTGGCGCGGAGTGGCTCGAGCGTGCCATGCGAAATTTGTCGCACAAACCCGTCATCCGGACATGGTAGAGGAATGGCTTTCTCATCCGTATCGTGTGCATCAAAAAGAACAGACGTTTCGCAAAATGTTCGGTCATCCGCCGTTTCAACGCTGGATGCGCGTAGAATATCGTACTGCGAAGAATCAAGATCGTGAGCAGGCGCTCCTAGATCTTCAAAAATCCCTCCGCCATCTTGATCCTGCGCCTCAAATCATAAAACGGAAAAAAGGTGTACAATCTTTTTTAGAAGTCTGTTGCCCCCTATCTTCTGTTTCGCTCGTTTTATCAATCTTTTCCAAACTTCCGGACGCTTACATTATTGACACAAACCCACTTTTTTGATTTTCTATACACTTCTATGAGTGAACTTCCTCTCGTCATCCACCCAAATGCGATTCTCCATCAAGTAGCAAAACCTGTGGATCTTTCCGAGATACAACATCCGTCTTTCCAAAAACTTCTCGATGACATGATAGAGACCGTGTTTGCTGCACAAGGTATTGGATTGGCTGCCCCGCAAATTGGAATTTCAAAACGCATGATTCTTGTCCAGATGGGGCAAAAGGTTGAAGCCTTTATGAATCCGGAAATCGTCAATCATTCTTGGCGAACGCTGTGGTATGAGGAAGGATGTTTGTCTGTGCCCGGAGTGTATGGAAAAGTGAAACGATTTCGAGGAGTAAAAATTCACGCATGGCTGCGTGACGGAAAAGAAATCGCCATGGATGTTGCAGGACTTCCTGCCATTATTTTTCAACATGAGATTGATCACCTTAACGGCATTTTGTTTATTGAAAAAGCCAAGTCACTCAGTGATAAACGGACCGTATAATATGAAGATTGTTTTCTTCGGAACCCCTACGTTCTCCCTCCCTTTTCTTCAAGAACTCATTCAGGATAAAGAGATGAACGTTGTAGGTGTTGTCACTCAACCGGACAAGCCTGCGGATCGCGGACAAAAATTACAATCTTCCCCTATCAAAATTTTTGCGCAAGAACATGGGATAAAAGTTTTTGATTTTGTTTCCTTGAAAACTTCGGAAGCTGTATCCGCTCTTGAAGCATTGGGGGCTGATGCTTTTGTGGTTGTGGCATACGGAAAAATTATTCCGGAATCTATTTTGTCATTGACCCGTCTTGGGTGCATTAATGTGCATCCATCACTCTTACCTCGTCATCGCGGCCCTTCTCCAATGCCTTGGACAATTTTGGAAAGAGATATCGTGGGTGGCATCACCATCATGCAACTTGATAAAGGAATGGACACAGGCCCGATTCTCACTCAAGAACAAATCCCCATTGATCCACAGGAGACCTTAGAAACCCTCCAAGCAAAAGTGCATCTTACGGGTCCTCTTCTTCTCATCAAAACATTAAAACTCTTTTTTGCCGGAGCCATACACCCTCAACAGCAAGATGAGACCAAGGCGACTGTGACACATCTTCTTTCAAAAGAAGATGGAAAAATTGACTGGCAAAAACCCGCGGCATTTCTCGAACGTCAATGGCGAGCCTACGAACCCTGGCCTGGCCTATGGACGACATGGATGAAGAAAGAAAACGTGATGAGACTTCTTTTGAAAGAAGTTTCCGTTGTACCTCGAGAGTGCTTGGTTCCTGGACGCGTTCATATCCTCAACGATCGTAATCTTTTTGTTGAGACGACTGATGGTTATTTGGAAATCCATCACATCCAACCCGAAGGAAAATCTGTCATGAGCGCAGAAGCGTTTGTCCGAGGGTATCGAGATATTGACGGTGTTGTGCTCGCATAAAAAATCCCCGATCAAGATCGGGGATTTTTTTATTCCACTTGTACAGATCCGAGAACAGGGGAAGCTTGTGTTTGAGGACGCACTTCTTTTTTTGTGGAAATGAGAATGGATTGTTTCCGAGGAAGAACTTGAAGAAAAGGTGCAAGGAAGAAAAGGAACCCTATACCAAGAGGATGATTGAGGTAAGGAGAAAACATGTGGATCGCGTAGAGCATGGCAAGAGAAGCCATGCTTCCAATCGCCAGCCAACGCGCAGGTTGGGCCAAAAGCGGTATGAGACCTCGGATGATGACAAGTGCGATCCAAAGGAATACCAGAGGCCCTAGAATGCCCATTTTAAGCCACAACTCCAACCACCCCCATTCCATCGCATAGGTCGTCCAAATTTTGTCTCCTGTCATAGCTTCGGCTCGAGGATCATCAGTCTCAAAGGAAACTGTTTTTCCAAAACCAGACCCGAGAATCGGATGTTCTTTGATGGTTTGCCACATGGGATCTAACAGCTTCCACCGACTCGAGATTGCCGCATCTTGGGTACTTCCTGCGCGGGAAGAAAATATATTGGCCCAATCCCCTGCTTGTCCATGAAGATAAGAGATGGGAAGAAATAAAGCAGTAGCTAAAAAAATCAAACCCCATATTTTTGAAAGGACATGCCAGCCGATCGCAGGAAAAATCTGTTTAGAAGAAACAGTTTTGGAAAGAAAAAGAGCGAATATAAATACACAGGCACCCACAAAAAGTCCGACAAGATAACTACGAGAAAGACTGATCAGAAGGGTGGCCATGCTCACTCCTTGTATACACGTGAGAATAATTCCGTCTTTCCAAGAAAGAGAACGCAGCCAGAAAAAAGGTGCAAGAAACAAAAAAAGAAAAAGGGAGTAAATCTGTGATGGCAAAAACACACGAAAGATGGCATCGGTCATTTTGGTGATCTCTGCAAGTCGTGTATCACGCAAAAAAGCATACGTGTTCACAAGCATCCACTCGGGTGTATGACTAAAAATAAAAACAATTCCTAATGTGAGGATTCCGACCCAAAGACTGGAAGCGACAAACACCTGAATCCACTGACGTTTTTGTAGGCTTTCCCATGGGACAGAAAGGATGGGAAGAAGATAAAGGGTATAAAAATAGGCGTTCCCGTCTTGTAGAGCTGTTATGATATCGCCGCGTAAAAAATAGGATTGTCCAAGTGCGCAAAGAGTGAGAAGAAATAATCCTGCAAAAGGAAAAAAAAGAGGATGTTCAAAAGAAGGTTTTACCTTGTGTCTCACATATTGAATTGCCCAGGCAAAAAGAACAGCTCCAAAAATCACCATACGCAAAGAAATGCTATGAGCTTCTATAAGATGACCGTGAGAAAAAGCAATCAGTTCCGCAAGAGCTATCAGGAGTCCCATTTCTAATCTCCAGAGACTTAGAATAAACACTCCTATTCCCACGATACTCAAAAGAAGTAGAGAAATGGGAGAAAAAAAATGCGCAGGAATCGCAAGAAAAAAAATCAATGCTATGCCCGCCAGAGTCCACCAAAAAGTTTTTCCGAAAAATTGTTTCCACATATCAGTGTGGTTTTATGATGCTCGCCATCAAAGCGAGAAGAATAAAAAATGGTTCGCCTAAGGTAAACAAAAACCAGACACCTCGTCCTTTATGTTTAAGCATGTAGAGGCGGAGGCTTTTGCGGATCATGGCTTGTTTTTTAAATGTAGAAACTTTTTCAAAACTGCTCCCACCTTTATGCATTGCGGAGATCTGCGAAAAATAATAGACAAGCCATCCGTGATCATGTGCACGTTTTGCAAAGTCCACTTCCTCATACCACATAAAAAACTCCTCATCGAGAAAACCAATCTCTTCTAAAACTTTCCGACGAATACAGAAAAACGCGCCCATCACCTGATTTACTCTCGCATCTTTTGAGTAATCAAAACCTTCCATGGTCCAAGTATCTATGGCTCGACAGTGAAAGAGATGAGGAATCTTGCTTAGGACAAGAAGCTGATCCCAAACACCGGGGAATCGCCATACACATTTTTGTTGAGTACCCTCTTCACTTAGGAGACGAATGCCCCCGATCCCCACCTTGGGATGTTGTTGCATGACATCTTCTATTTGATGAAGGGTATCGGATTGAAAACGAATGTCCGGATTTACGAGCACACAAAAATCTCCTGTTGCTAAACGTAGCGCCATATTACACCCTCCGGCAAATCCACGATTTCTGACACTATAAAGAAATATCACCTGTGGAAAACGCGATTCAAGGGAAGAAAGATCGTCTCCAGAATTATTTTCCACTACAAACACCTCCAAGCGATCAGATTGGTGATGTTCAAAAAGCGAGATCAACATTTGTTCGAGATGGGAAACCGTTTTGTAATTAACGGTGATCACGGAAACCATACTAAAAATGATGTTTTTCTTTTATCGTTGCCTTTCCTGTTTCATACCGATGCCGCGCTTCTTTTTTCCATCGCAAGAGACGCCAAGGCCAACGATACATAAAAGCCGGCATCCAGTTAGAAATTCCCCCACGCTTTCCATCTACATGAACATGAAAAAGGATCTCTGGAATGAAGACGCCTGTTTTTCCTGCGGCAAGCATCGCAAGCCACACATCCCAATCTTGAAATTTCTTGATCACCGGATCAAACCCTGGAAAATCAGAACGACGCATAAGAGAACTGGTGTGGATGTAATTCATCTGACGCAAACGTATGGGGTCAAAAGGAAAACTACGAAACGTTTTCCATCCAAAACGAAATGAGGAATAAGCAAATGACGCCCCTGGATATTCTAAAAGCGCTTGTTCCATTTTTTCAAGCATGGTGGGCTTCATTACAACATCAGCATCACAAAATAAAACAAAATCTCCTGTTGATGTGTGGAAGCCTCGTGTCCGCGCCGCCTGTTCTCCTTGATTCTCTTGGAGAATCGAGATGATCCGATGCTGATAAGGAGCCAACACTCCTTGTGTGTTATCGCTTGATCCATCATCTACTACAATGATTTCATCGGGTAGACGTGTTTGGGAACACAAACTCTTCAGACATTCCTCAATGACCAAACCGTGTTGATACGTGGGAATAATCACGGAAAGACGCTTCATAAAAACGGTTCCAATTTTTTAAACTGTTTGGATGCAACGAATTCTGTGTGAGCACGCTGTTTTGCTCTCTCACCCATGGCCCGTCGCTTTTCTGGATGGTATAAAAAATCTTTGATGGCTACACAAAGCGCCTCGACATCTCCGGAGGGAATAAACACACCGGTTTCTTGATCCAAAACAGCCTCATCTACTCCGGACATGCGCGTGGCAATAGCAGGAAGACCTTGAGACGCCGCTTCGATATACACCATACCAAATCCTTCTTTGTCCTGTGGATCATCCAAAACAGGCATCACAAAAAGATCAGATTGACGATAGGCAGCAAGAATTTGTTCATCCGTTGCTTGTGAATAAAAATGAATATTATCTTCTAAATGCTCTCCTGCTACAAATGCTTTAAGAGATGTTGCTTCTGGTCCATCACCATAGACATCATAAGTAAACGAAGAAATCCCTTCTTTATGCAACCGTTTGAGCGCTTCTAAAACATAACGATGTCCTTTACGTGGAACAAGACGACTCACTGTTATCAAACGTAAAATGGACGGGGAAGAGGGTGCGTTATGAGAAGCTTTGGTAAGAAAAATTGGATCTACACAAGGATAAACCACTTCAAGACGCTGCACAGTAAAATGATTTTGTACTTCTTGTGCAAGGGCTTTGGAATTTACTATAACGCACTTTGTTCGAGAAAGAATTTGGCGCGCGAGAAAACGCTTGCACGGATGACGGAGCACTAGTCGAAAATCCATACCATGCAGGATCACAAGATAAGGTTTTTTAGTAATCCAAGAAGCTATCCAAGCTGCTGTGCCGAGTGGTAAGAGATGGCTTACGAGGACTTGAGTATAATCATTTCGTTTTTTCCAAAGAATCCAAACCGATCGAAACCATCGAGGCCAAAAAAAAGAAAATAGCAAAGGTTGTCGTAAAAGAGAAAATGTGTGAGGTACTTCTGTTTGATTTGTGGGAGGAGTTATCACGAAAAGACGGTCAGAAAAAAATTCTGCAAGATGAGAAAGATATCGAGCCACCCCTCCTTTATTCGGAGGAAAATCAAGCGTAATCAATAAAGTTTTATTCGACATAGATCGAGGGTTCTTTTCGCCATAAAACCCGTAAAGAGGTCAGATACTCTCGAGGGATACTCTTCGTCGCAAAAAGGAGCGCCCCATAAATCAAAGCAGCAAAAGGAATGACCATCCAAAATGGAAAAATCAAAAGAAGACATTTCGCCACAACAGCCATGACTCCTCCGCTTAAAAAAATGGGAAGACAAATTTTCCCTAAGGCCCAAAGAGGATATCCGGGAATGATCTTTGGTACAAAGAAAAGCCCGGCAAAAAACATAAACGAAAAGCTCACAAGAGCGGCGATGGCTGCGCCCGGAACACCTACAAGAGGAATAAGCCAAACATTGAGAAGAACATTGATCATCATGGTAATGCCCATAATCACGGTTTTTGTGGATTGTCGATACGCTGCGTTCAAAAGAGAGCCAATAGGATAATCGAGAAAAATAGGAAAAAGCGCAAAAACTAAAATGGCTAAAACAGGTCCAGAAGCCGCATATCCTTCCCCGGCTAAACGCACAACGTAGAAAGCGATTGCCCAAAGACCAAACACAATGGGAGTAACAAGAACGGCCATATACCACATGGCCTTTTCAAAAATATGACGCAGGGCTGTAAGGTCTTTTTCAATGAGTTCACTTAAGCCAGGATACAAGGCGGCGACAAAAGCGAGGGGGAGAAACTGAAATGCGTAGGTGTACTTATAGGCAACACTGTAAATGCCCACGGCTTCGTTTCCAAGATATTTTGCGATTAAAATAGAATCTGTGTAAGAATAAATTTTGACAAAAATAGCGGCAAGCGCAAAGGGAAAGGCCGTGCGCAGAAAAAGCAGACTTGTTTCTTTTTGCCAAGAAGGAAGGAGACAGTGTGTTCCATAAAGACGTGCGACACGAAAAGAGGAAAAAAGGAAATTAAATCCACTCCCAGCGATAAGAGCCGCAATCAAAAGAGGAAGGATGGGAAAGAAAAAAAGGGCACAAGCTCCAAAAAGAGCGGTAATGCCTTGTCCCACAAACATGCCCAATGATTCATACTGAAGTTGGTGATGACCGCGTAGTACGCCGTAAAAAAGAAGAGAGAAAGCATCAAGTGTTAATACAAGGCATGCAAACGCAATCAAGGATCGTAAAAAAGGATCATAACCAAGAAAAAAACCTGCACAAAGGGATCCCAACACACCCAAAAAAAGAAAAGGAATTTTTAATCCAAGCGCGCGACGAATAATAGAAACGGTCTGCTCGGGGAAACGAGCGATTTCACGAATCACAACCGAGGTAATACCGAAGTCTGCGATCACGGAAAAAATAGTGATAATAGAAAGGGCAAGAAAATAAACGCCGGTATTTTCCGGCATCATGATCCGCGCTACAAATAAAAAATAGACAAAAGCAATCACTTTTTGCCCTATCGAAGCTGTGGTAAAAAAGAAAGTATTTTTGGCTATTTTATGCACCACAATGCTCGTATGGTATCAAAAAAGACTTGTTTTCTCAAACGAAAAAGGCAGCCGTGTTGCTGCCTGTAGTTACCCGCCAAAAAGCGTGAGATTCCCTAGGTTCGCGATATTGCGTTCATACGCCTTCATAATGTCTGCTAATCTACCGCTTGCATCAAAAACCGTGTGATCTTGTCCTTGAAATTTATACCCGTATTTTTCTTCCAGTTCCTTGGCGACCGAGAGGTCTTTCACAAAGATAGCACGCCACAAGCTATCCAAAGGACGCTGAAGCTGTCTTTCAAACAAGTTCCTACAGAAACCGCGTGTCTCTGGTGACTTCCAAGAATCTACACCGGGAACGATTGGAACAGAATCAAGCAATGGAACCTTGTTGCTTCTCTCTCTTCCCAAGAAAAAACGGGTCATGGGAACCCCTACTCGTCTCATCAACGGATTCACCCACGAGTGTGGAAGAAAAAAATAATAGGTAGCATGCACATGTCGATTGTTTGCTTCCACAACACGTGCTTCATAATGCAATCCTTCATAGGCATCAGGCACGAACCACATGACAGGAAGACGATCTGGAGTCAAAAAATAGAAAATATCAACAACTCCACCTTCATATTCAGGTCGAAGAATAGCCGTCAGATTCAGAAGCATCTGTTCGATTGCCAATTTGATGCTGTAGCGCACCTTGTCTTCTCGAGCGAAAACACGACGAATCACATGCTCATGAGCAGGACTAAATGTTACACTCCAACGTACAAGAACGGCATCGTTATCCTCTGCTCGCGTGATGGAGTGAATGCGGATACGCATACCGATCAATGCAGGCACGGCGCCTGTAGAAACCGAAGCGGAAAGAGGAACAATTGGAACTTTCAGTTCTCTCAAAAACTGCTGCGCCTTGGCGTTATTGGTACTGACAATCTCCCGCCGTCCTGGATAACGGACTTGTTCTGTCAAAGAAAGCTCGCTTTTCCAGATGGCCATGGGAAAAATCTCCGTGGGTTGTAAAGAGCATCTGTAGTGAACCAAAATTTCTCCAAGAAGTCAAAACACTCCCGAAGGAGTGTTTTTTGTGTTTAACGTTTAGACCATTGTGGACTGCGACGGGCTGATTTTTTTCCGTATTTTTTTCGTTCTCGCACGCGAGCGTCTCGACTGAGATATCCTTCTTTTTTCAATGTTGTGCGTAAAGAAGCATTCCATTCAACCAAGGCTCTTGCGATCCCTAACCGAACACTGTCTGCCTGTCCAGTAATTCCTCCTCCTTTTACTTGAACGGTCACATCAAACTGATTGATCATGCCAATTTTTTCAAAAGGAAGCGTAACCTTTTGCAGCATGGTTTCTATTGTAAAATAATCCTTTCCTTCTCGACCATTAACCGTCAATTTCCCTGTTCCATTGGGATACAGACGAACTTGTGCCACAGCCTCTTTGCGTCGGCCAAGTGTTTGAATATAAGTCATGTTCGGTGTGTCTTCCATACTAGTTTGAAATAATCAATCGTTTCATGCGTTCTTTGCGCCAAGAATTTTTTGGGAGCATGCGTGAAACTGCTCGACGCAATACTTCGGCTGGATTCTTTTGCCACACTTGTTTTACAGAAGTTGTTTTTAAACCATGAGGATAGGTGGAGTGGTGGTAATAAAATTTTTGATCCATTTTCTTTCCAGTCAAAATCATTCCTGCTGCATGAGCCACTTCTACAACATCTCCTTCATCTAAATGAGACTGAAAACTCGGCTTATGTTTTCCGATAAGATGTGCGGCGATATCCGCGGCAATGCGTCCAACTGCTTTTCCTTTCGCATCTACCGTATAAATATTTTTTTTCTGTGTTGCCATACTAAACAAATTCGATAAGAACCACGTCAGCGCCATCGTTTGGACGATGACCTAGTTTCGTGATTCGTGTATACCCTCCTTGCCGATCGCGATAGCGAGGACTCAATACTTCAAAAATCTTCTTTACGGGATGATCTGTGTAAAAAAAAGATAGAAGATTTCGACGAGCACTCAGAGAATCCTTCTTCCCTGTGGTGATAGCCTTTTCAACAAGTGGTTGAACGGCCTTTGCTTTTGCTGCTGTTGTTTTGACTTTTTCGTATAAAATAACACTCGCGGCTAAATTGCGAAGCATCGCCTCTCTGGGGGCTTTTGCTCGATCAAGAATTATTCCTGAATTTCTATGACGCATACATCACGTGATCCTTCGATCGTTAACGATCCTTCTCGGTTATAAAATTTTCTTGCTCTGTGCGATGAAGAATGGAGTCCGCATGAGGCATGAGGAGCAGGAAGTGATCCATAAGAATCTTTGCAGACTGTCGAACGGCTTCTTCTGCTGTAATAGTGCCATCTGTTTCAATGGCCATGACCAAACGGTCATAGTTTGTAATTTCTCCCACGCGTGTATTTTCCACGCGATATCCCACATTGCGCACGGGTGAAAAAAGAGCATCAATCGCGATCATTCCAATCACCTGACTTTCGGTTCTACGCTCTTCTGTGGGACTATACCCACGGCCTCGAGAAACAACTAATTCCATGTCAAATTCAGACTTCGGATCTGTTAAGGTGGCAATTTTATGGTCACCATTGATGATTTCCACATCAGCGTTCGCTTCAATATCCTTTCCTGTCACTTCTTTTTTTCCAGAAGCTTTTAATCGAAGCAAAACAGGCTCTTCTTGAAAACATCGTAAACGCAAACCTTTGATATTTAAAATGATTTCCAATGCATCTTCTTTCACTCCCTCTATTGCTTGAAATTCATGATTAACGCCCTTGATCTTTACCGCTGTGATCGCAGCACCTGCAAGAGAGGAAAGTAACACACGTCGAAGAGCATTACCAATGGTTGTTCCATATCCATGAAAACAAGGCTCCATGATCAGTGTCCCCTCATGGGGTCTTTCACCTGCCTCAAAGGTGATGTGGTTAGGAAGAAGGATATTCTCCATAGGAATTCAAGCAAATTACGCTTGCTATTAACGAGAATAAAATTCCACAATGAGGGTTGGATCAAATATCTGTCGAAGCTCTTCTCCCTCAGGAATGGCTGTTACTTTACCTGTAATTGTTGCACTATCAAAATTCAACCATTTTGGTGTTTCGTGTTTTTGAATACCTTCCAAATTTTCCTTTGCAATCCCCTTGTTCTTTTTAGAATCTTTTATCTTTATTTCGTCTCCAATGTGAACACGGAAAGAAGGAATATTGACCGCTTTTCCATTTATCATAATAAAACCGTGGGAAACCATTTGACGCGCTTGTCGGCGGGTCTTTCCTAACCCTAAACGATAGATGACATTATCTAAACGACTCTCTAAAACTTGAATAAGAAATTCAGCTGTGTTTCCTTTGCGGCAAGAGGCCTCTTCTACATAACGGGCAAATTGCTTTTCCAAAATACCATATAAACGCTTTGCTTTTTGTTTTTCACGCAACTGCAATCCATAACCAGAAAGTCGCGGTCGACGTTTCAAATATTTAGGACCATGAACACCTGGTGGAAAATGACGACGCTTTAAAGCACAATGATCCTTTCCACAAATAGAAACCCCTTCGCGACGACACATCTTACAAGTTATTTTCATTTTTGACGCCATAAATTCCTTTAAACTCTGCGAGGACGTGAAGGCCGACAACCATTATGTGGAAGTGGGGTAACGTCCTTAATTGACAAAACGTGAAAACCATTTGCATTCAAAGCGCGTACTGCTGAATCACGACCTGAACCCACGCCCTTTACATACACATTCACTTCCTTTATTCCAATATCTTTCACTTTCTCTGCAACAGCTTTTACGATCGTGCTCGCTGCGTAGGGGGTAGACTTCTTTGGTCCCTTAAAACCGCAGTTACCCGCGCTCGCCCATGCAAGCGTATTTCCATTCAAATCTGTAATCGTAATAATGGTGTTGTTATACGTTGCCTGAATATAGGCACAACCGTGAGAGACTTGCTTAATCACTTTTTTCTTTTTTGTTTTCGTCTTTGTGACAGGAGTCGTTGTCATATTAGGTCTTTGTCAAAGTGCGCTTTCCACTTCCTGTTGTGCGTCTCACATTGCCACGGACTGTCCGTGAATTAGTTTTTGTTCGTTGACCGCGCACAGGCAGATGTTTCATGTGGCGTGTGCCACGATAGCAATTAATATCTTTCAAACGCTTAATAGAAGAAAGGACATCTCGTCTCAAATCACCTTCTAAACGATACTGTTTCTCAATCAGTTGACGTAATTGGTTTACTTCTTCCTCGGTAAGATCTTTGGTGCGCTTTTCTCGATCAATGCCTGTTGTTTTTAATGTTTGTAGTGCGCGTGTTTTCCCAATGCCATAAATATAGGTGAGAGAAACAGCAATACTTTTATTTGTGGGGAGAGTGACTCCGGCTATGCGTGCCATAATTTATCCTTGACGTTGCTTATGACGTGGATTTTTACAAATAACAACAACACGTCCTTCTCGACGAAGAACTTTACAATCTCGACAAATTTTTTTTGCAGAAGCACGAACCTTCATACGGCAAGAGATGAATAAACGCCATCGAACTTCATTCGATGACGTTGTAAGAAAGAATAAAACTTAGTATCGGTAGACAATGCGTCCTTTGGTCACATCATAAGGACTCATCTCCATTTTGACTTCATCACCAGGAAGGAGGCGAATACGGTTCATCCGCATTTTTCCCGATAGATGTCCGATGACTTTTTGTCCGTTTTCAAGGCAAACTCTGAAGTTGGCTGAAGGAAGTAATTCCTCAACGATTCCGTGTGCCTCAATAAAATCTTTTGCTGACGTTTGACTCATACATGATTAAAAGTGCGAGGATTCGCACGACTCTTTTACGCAAAAAACTGTTAAAAGTCTATCAATTTCTTTAGAGTCATGCAAACCTCCTCCTAAACAAAGTCGCGGCTATTGTAGGGTTTTCTGTTTTGACTGTCAAGGAATTACAAGGGAGTTTTCCCCAATTTTAAGCCCTTTTTTCAAGGATTGCTTTAATTCTCCGAATACCAGCAGCGACAGATTCTTCTTTGATAATCGTAAAATGACCTAAATCCGCAGTATTCTCCACATGAGGCCCCCCACAAACCTCTTTGCTCACACACTCCCTCTCTTCATCACCTATAAAATAAACTTTCACTTGTGAACCGATTTTTTCATATTTTTCTTCAAAAACTCCCATAGCTCCTTTTTCTTTTGCCAAAGCCAAAGGCATGCTCTCAAAATGTACAGGCAATGCTTTCTCTATTTGCTCATTTACAATCTTTTCCACTTTTTGAAGTTGCTCGAAAGAAAGCTTCCCTTCGTGAGAAAAATCAAAACGCAATCGTTCGCCTGTGATATTAGAACCTTTCTGAAAGACGTGGGTTCCTAAAACTTGGCGCAAAGCCGCGTGTAATAAATGTGTAGCTGTATGAAGTTTTGTTGTTTCCTGTGAATGATCTGCAAGACCACCGGAAAACTTCTGTTCCGCCCCAGTGCGAGAAAGATCTTGATGCTTCTTGAATTCTTCTGTAAAAGTTTGACGATTCATTTTTTGCCCTCTCTCTTGTGCTATTTCTTCTGTGAGTTCTAATGGGAAACCAAAAGTGGAATAAAGAATAAAGGCTTCCTCTCCCAAAATTTGATGATTTTTCTCAAACATTTTTTCAAACTCCTTCAAACCTTTTTCTAATGTCTTTAAAAACTTTTCTTCTTCTTGAATAAAAATGGCAAAAATATTTCCGGCATTTTTTTCAAGTTCTGGATAAAATTCTTGGAGGTCTTTTATAACCACAGAGGATAACTCGGCCAAAAATGGTTTAATGATTCCTAAAAATCTTCCATAACGAACAGCCCGCCGAATCAAGCGTCGCAATACATATCCTTGATCCTTGTTGGAAGGAATGGTCCCGTCGCTAATGATCATCGTTGCTGCCCGCACATGATCTGCAATAATCCGCATGGCTCGAGTAATTTCATGAGATGAACCATAAGATTTCCCGCTTGTTGTTTCTATGACTTGAATAAGGTGTTGAAAAGAATCAATTTCATATACAGATTGTAAACCGTTCAACGCGACGATTGTTCTTTCTAAACCCATCCCAGTATCTACATTTGGCTTTGAAAGGAGATGAAGTTCTCCGGTATTATCCTTACGATATTGCATGAAAACATTATTCCAAATCTCAACCCACAGTTTCTCTTGAGGATCAAAAACCTCTGGCGCAGGTTCGCTACCTGTCCAAAAGAAAATCTCTGTATCAGGACCACAAGGACCAGTTTGCCCAGTAGGACCCCACCAATTATCTTCCTTTCCGAGATAAGCTATTCGTTTTTCAGAGACCCCCAAAGAAATCCAAATCTTCACTGACTCCTCGTCTCGAGAAACAGAGCCTTCTCCTGCAAAAACAGTAAAAGCTAATTTTTCCAAAGGGAGCTTCAACACCTTGGTTAAAAATTCAAAACTCCAAGTAATGGACTCTTGTTTAAAATAATCCTGAAGCGACCAATTGCCCAACATCTCAAAAAATGTGAGATGTGTATCATCGCCGACATCATCGATGTCCCCTGTCCGAATGCATTTTTGTACATTTACGAGACGTCGTCCTGCCGGATGAGTCTCACCCAAAAGATACGGAACCAAAGGTTGCATTCCTGCGGTGATAAACAAAGCGGTTGGATCATTTTCTGGAATTAAAGAAGCCGAAGGAATAATGGCATGGCCTTTCCCAGAAAAAAATTGTATATACACCTCACGTAAATCTCGAATAGTCATAATATACTTGGCATTCTAATGTATCTCGCAAAGAGCGTCTATGTAGAAATTCCTCCATCTAGCGGGACGGATTCACTGGGTTTATAAGCTCTCAAAAACTTCTTTTGTATTCCCATGATGAGTGCTTGGAGTTCCTCGGATCGCAAAAGAAAAGAAACAAAAAGATAACTTGCAAGCCCTATGCCTCCTGCAAAACATCCTTGAAAAAAAACTCCTAAAAACGTATCAAGAGAAAATAATTGAACAGCCACGGGTTTTAAAAGTTGAGTTACTAAAGCACATACTAAACCAGCAATGGTTGTTTTAAACAAAGCCGAAATCATTTTGGATTCCCCCAATGTCCCTAATCGTTGCCGAAGAGGTATCCATAAAAGAACGACTTGAATGATAGAGGCGATGGAAAATGCCATTCCAAGTCCTATCACACCAAATATCGAAGTCAGCCAAAAAGCACTCACAAGCCCAATAACAACAGACACAATCCCTGCTGTCATAGGAGTTACTGTATCATGAAGACCAAAAAAGGCTCGCGCGAGCACATACACAAGCGATTGCGGAATAAAGGTGAGAGCAAAAAATGCCAGAGTGTCGGCGGTCAGAATCGTCGCCTCCCAATCAAACGCCCCTGCTCCTACGACCAAACGCACTATTTGTGCGCGTAAAACGAGAAAAAAGATCGTCATGGGCACTAATAGGAACAACAGTTGTCGCACCACATTCACAAACGTCTCTACAAAGGCTTCTATCCGTTTTCCTTCCAACAATTCTGTGAAAGTTGGGAAAGCAGCAATCGCATAAGAGATCCCAATAATCCCGACAGGAAAATATTCGATGTTATAAGCGAATTGAAAAATAGAAACACTCCCTACTGCCAATCCTGAAGCAATCATGGTAAAAAAAACAAACATGATTTGTTGCATAGCGATCCCGAGCATGCGCGGCCCCGTCAGTCGCACCACTTCTTGTGTATCTCGATCACGTGGATGGAAAATCCATTCATAGCGATATCCAGCTCCATAGACACCTACGACTTGCACAACTAAATGCAAAGCCGCTCCAAAAACAACCCCCCAAGCAAGCCCCACCGGCCCCCACCAATCTACAAACCAAAGAGCCCCTATCATAATGCCTAGGTTATAAAAAACAGGAGCCAACGCATATAACGCAAAACGTTTCAAACTTTGTAAAGCACTCCCAAAAACCATGGAGCAAGCCAGCAACACCTGTGCTAACAACATGATGCGAAAAAAAATCATGACCAGCTCTTGTTTTTCAAAGGAAAATCCAGGAGCGATCACGGAAGAAAAAAACGGAGCAAACACAGCGAGGAGCAATGAGACACCTCCAACAAAAAATACAACGACGTGCAAAAAATTATTCGAAAAACTCCAGGCTTTCTTACGACCAAGCGGATGGTGGTAGTGTTTACAAAATAACGGGATAAAGCTCGCGGATAAGGATCCAACAACAAGCAAGCTAAACATGAAATCTGGAATTTTAAACGCTGCATAATAGGCATCCAGAACATCTCCTGCTCCAAATGCCCCTGCTAAGATGCGATCGCGTATAAACCCCATAAGTCGGCTTACACAAGAAAACACCCCTACCATGACCGCGGCGCTAATGATTGTCTTGGATTCAAGATGAAAAAATTTAAACATGAAAATGGTCGTCTTCGCGCACGCTAATTTTTCTTTGTTTCATTTTCTTTGTTTGCGATTTTTTCTCAAGAAGATGTAATGCCCATGCTCCCAACACCCCACCTCCCACCAAACAAGCAAGAATCCCCTGCACCCAAGGATTCTCTAACGTCCAAAAAGGGATATTCAAAAGCACTTCGTCTTCCGATAGAACTCCTTGATCATTTGTAATACGCAAAGAAACTTCATACGCACCCGAAGCGCTGAACGTATGTTCCACGGAACGTTTCTGTGAAGTCACTCCATCTCCAAAATCCCATGTCATCACCACTCCCTCTTCCTCAAGTGTCAAAGCTTCGAATTGATAGGTCTTCCAAGAAAATCGCTCTAAAGTAAAAACGGCTTGAGGAGAAGAAGTGAGGGGTGCTGCGGATTCCCATCCCTCTTCACCTTCCTCTCCCGGAAGACTGGAAACAACTTGTTCAAATGTTTCTTGCATGTTCTCTACAATTTGTTGTGCCAAAGTAGAAGGTGTTGTCGTAGAAGAAACAACCTCTTCTTCCACGAGTTCCTCCTCTTTCGGCTCCTCAAAACGATTAGGATCATCAGGATAAACATCCTCTTCATTTGCAATATCATCTCCATCGCGATCACTATCACAGACATCTCCATTTCCGTCATGATCTGTATCTTTCTGATTTGCATTTGCTGTAGTAGAACAATTATCGTCTTCGTTTAAAACCCCGTCCCCATCATCATCAAACACAGGTTCAAATGTTCCTGTAAGCGCAAAATTATTCTCTGTATACGTATCTTCAGGATTTGTTCCTTGTATTTCAGCACGAAGATTGAATGAACTCGAAGGTACCACAAAATCCACATACACCTCTTCGGGGGCACTGTTCCCCAAAACAGAAATGGTTTGTGAGTCACCGATAGGAATCGAACCCTGAAAAAAACTCACATACCCCGTCATATCTATTCCCCCTGCATTACGTACAATTGCGTAAATACGCACAGTAGTTCCCGCAATAAGTTCATTGGAAAAACTGATCTCTGAAGCTTGTATCGACAAATCTGCTGTTTGTGCATGTGAAAAAAACGGAGACACCCACAAACCCACGGCAAAAAAGAAAAAAAGAAAATAACGCATAAAATTAAAAAGGTTGAAACGTATCTCCTGTTTGAACGCCGTGCAAAATCGCCTCATCCATCGTCAAATGAAGTACGGGATGAAAACTGGGATGCACTCGTACAACTACATGAGGAATCACGCGTGAAGGAGAGGAAGCAGTGACAAGAGAAATCACATCCGCGTGATGAAATCCAAATTGCTTTGCTTGTTTTTCGTTGAGATGAAGATGCCGGATGGGAAGAATGGCACAGGCGATTTTTTTAATGGAACCAGCCGCTCCTTCGAGTTCTACGACCCCTGCACGCCCCACATCTCCTGAAAGACGCGAAGGTGCCTTCATTCCCAAAGCCATAGCGTCTGTGGCTGTCAATTCCACTTGTGTTTTTTGACGTTCAGGCCCCAAGACAGGTGTGAGAAGCTCTTTTCCTTGCTTTCCTCCCACAAGAACGTATTCGCCAGAAAAAAACTGCCCACGATGTTTTGTAGAAGATTGTTTGATCCAAGGAAGATCTCCAAACAAAATCTTACGATCTTTGGAAGAAAGATGGATATGTCGATAGATGATTTCAAGAGGAATGGGCATCATAGCTTTGAATCTTTTTTCTTTTCCTCATGTCCAAAGGTGTAATGAAATTTATCATGACGAATCGGACCCAAAAACCAAAGGTGTAGTTCTCCCAAAAAATACTTCCATAAAATAGTAAATCGTCCGTCTCGATCTAAACGTCGCACCGAGACAGGAACCGCATGGTGCAAAAAACCGAATTTTCCTTGTTTACACGCACGTACCGCATAATCATGGTCTTCACAAAAAATAATTTCTTCATTAAATCCTCCGATCTTTTCATGCAAATCTCGACGAGAAAAAATGCAAAACCCTGGAGCATGAGGATGAAACGTCCCGAGGATGCGTGCATAAATGTTATACCCTTTATGAAGCCAGTGATCTAAACGACGGTCAGAAATGGGTAAAACGTCACAAGTGCCAATATCCAACCCGCGTGTTTGCATCTCCTCAACCGCTTTTTCCAAAAAATGAGGATCAAAAAGCTCCACATCTGCGTCCAAAAAAAGAATGAATTCAGTCTGCGCTTGTGCTGCTCCACGATTTCGCCCCACCGAAGGCAATCCCCCGTCCACGATCTCCACACCAAATTCTTCAGCAATCGCGCGCGTTCTATCTGTTGAATGTGCATCAGAAACAATAATCTTTGAAGGGGTAAGAGTTTGTTTTTTCAAAGAAGCTAATAAACGAGGAAGATACTGTTCCTCATTTTTTGTGATGATCACGACGGTCAGCATAGATGTAATTATTTTACCGCATTTGAGTTCCAAACCAAAACAGAGCGATGCCCGCAGCAACAGAAACATTGAGCGAGCGTTTAACTCCTGGCATAGGGATCTCGGCTATCGCGTCACAAGCAGCGCAAAGTTCTGAAGATAATCCCTCCACTTCATTTCCTACAAGCAGAATTATCTTTCCTCCTTGTCCTTTTATTTGTGTGAGTGATTTTGCTTCTTTTCCCGTTTCCAAAGCACAAATAAACCATCCTTGCTTTTGCAATTCTTGGATAAGACTCTTGATATCTTCTTGCTGTTCCCAAGGCACGCGATGTTCAGACCCCAAAGCTACTTTGGCGATTTCTTTGCGTGGCGGCGTCCCGGTGATTCCAGTCAAATAAATCTTTTCTATTCCAAACGCGTCTGCGGATCGAAACAAAGATCCAACATTGTGCAGAGAACGAATATCATGAGCAATAAGGCGCATAGTATTTTAACGACCGTATGTATCAATAAAAAAACCTAGTAAAGATCCTAAAATAAAGGTCATCATAAAAATGGGAATGAGAGATAAGGGTTCTTTCCAACCGATCAATATCGTCACAGGAAGGAGAGTCAAAAAAGAAATACCTATGCCCTTGATGACACGGTGTGTTTTGATCGTCGTTGTCGCTATGAAAAATCCACAGACCACCCAAAAAAAGAATGCGGAAAAATTGGCGTCCCACGATAGTCGTTGAAAAATCATAGGGATAACGTCAATCACTCCGGCGATCGTGCCAAGCAGTAAACCGAGTTTTATTTTCTTCATACTTAAAATTTGCATCTCATTTCTCCTCTGTCCTGTCCAAAATAATTCTTTGATCAAAACTGCCACGTTCTCCCGATTTTTTCTTCCGGACTTCTTCGAGACTTCCCAGATCCACGCCTTTTAACGTACAAATGGCACGTAACACTTCTAAAATATCGGCCGCCTCCTCTACGCTTGGATTTTCTAAAAACTCACTGACTTCCTCATGTAATTTTTGTGTCAAAGCCCTATCATACTCTTCTGTTTCAGCAATGTGTGTAATGAAGAATAAGTGATCTCCTTATTTCGTCTTGCTTACTTGCGAAAAAGTATTCTGACTGACAGAATACCATGTAATAAACCCCTATGTCTTCTTGCCCACAAAAAGATCGATGTGGATCTTGCGGATGGTCGCATATCCCCTATCAAAAACAACTCACACAAAAACTCTCTGACATCAACGGATCTTTTGCGCTCAAAAAACTTTCTCTGCGTTGTGAGGAGATTCTTCCTTCACCCAAGGTCGAACACTATCGCAACCGCATGGACTTTGTGATTAATTTTGAAGGACAGATGGGACTGCGAGAAAAAGGAAAATGGTGGAAAGTGATTGATGGGCATCCGTGTTTTTTGGCAGATGAAAAAATCGATATTCTCTTCCATGCTATTCGCGCCTGGCTCCCGACAAGTGGCCTTTCTTATTTTGATCGCAAAGCCATAACCGGCCTTTTGCGCTATGCCGTTATTCGTGCCATGAAGACAGGAGAAACTATGGTAGATATGATTACGAGCATACCTGCTGATCTTTCCGAGGAAGAGCGTGTTCGTGCCGCGTTTCTTTCTCTTGCAAAGCAACTTTCTCCCACTTCTTTTTTTTGGTCCATTAACTCTACAATCTCGGATGTTTCTTTTGGGGATAAACACGAGCTCATTGCCGGACGTCCGCAGATCGAAGAAATCGTGGATCATGTTCGCTATCAAATTGGTCCTAACACGTTTTTTCAAACTAACTCACATGCGTCCCCTTTGCTCCTTCAAACCGTGAAAGAATTTGCCGGCCCAGTCAAAGACAAAACAGTTTTGGATCTTTACTGCGGTACAGGGTTTTTTGCTCTGACGTTTTCCAAAGAAGCCAAGCGAACGATCGGGGTGGAACTGGTGCCCGAGGCGATTGCGGAAGCCAAAGAAAACGCGCGTATCAATGAACTCACGGCCGAATTTTATGATGCCAAAACCGAGTCCTTCCCTTGGCAGGATTTTCATCCTGATGTTGTGATTCTCGATCCACCGCGCGTGGGAATGCATGACCGGGCGCTCAAAGATATCTTGGAAGCCAAGCCTCCACGTATTGTGTATATCTCTTGCAACTATAAAAACTTTGCCCGTGAAATGGTCGCTCTACAAAATCTCTATCGTATAGAAAATCTCCGTGCGATTGATATGTTTCCCCATACACCGCACGTGGAATTAGTCGCGGCTCTCACTCTTTCCAATTGACGTGACGACTTTTTCGTGATTGGATAGCCTTTCGTATGAAGAAAATAATTGGCCCAAAAAAATCCGGATTCGTCGTAATGGTCGGACGATCCAATGTTGGCAAGTCCACCTTGCTCAATGCTCTTGTGGGTTCCAAGATCGCCATCACCTCACCCAAAGCGCAAACCACTCGCATTCCCATCCACGGGATTGTTTCGCGACCTGAAGGACAAATCGTGTTTGTGGACACCCCTGGTGTGTTTACACATATGCATGATTCTTTAAGCAAACGTCTCACCCATTCTGTTTCCGAGTCTCTACAAGACATTGATATGGTGCTTTATGTGGTGGATCCGACCCGAGAAATTGGAGACGAGGAAAAAGCCGTGATGCGACTTTTAGACCATGTGACTTGTCCGAAAATTCTCGTCATCAACAAAATAGATATCTATCGCAAACCTTTTTACGATTTCTTCATGGACCTCAAGGATAAATTCACAGATGTTATTGAAATCTCCGCTAAACAAGGAACCCATATTCAAAGTTTGATCGAGATGATCTACAAATATCTTCCCGAGTCTGAAGAAATATTTTATCCTGAAGGCCAACTCACGAATATTTCCAATGAGCGTTGGCTTGCGGAACTGATTCGAGAAAAATTATTCTTACGTCTGCGCCAAGAGGTTCCCTACTCCGTGCATGTGGAAGTGGAGACCGTGGAGGAGCGTGATAAAGTGCTTTATATCAAAGCCACGATCTACACCACAGACGATCGGTACCAGGGAATGATTATAGGTAAAGGAGGACGCGGCATTCGGGAAATCGGCCAGTCAACACGTAAGGAACTCGAAGCAGTTATGGATCGTCAAATTTATCTGGACTTGAATGTGGAAGTAAATCCTCATTGGGCAGAACAATATTTATAAAAAACTCACCGTCCGAAAGGTCGGTGATTTGTTTTTCTGCTATGATAAAGCGGTATGAATCTTAAGATGACTCTCATCGTCTTTTCTTTCTGTGCGCTTCTTACCACTCTTCTTATTGGTCAGCGTTTTGGCGCGACATGGGCTGGAGGAGAGGGGGTTATCAAAAATCTTGATGTCGTGATTGCCGAAATACAAGGATCTTTAAAAATTATTCATGATGCTAAAACAAAAGTTGTAACTACAAATGACGTTCTGACACGAGGTGAAGTGATTCAAACGGGTGATGACGGATATGTTCGATTCATGATCGGTCAACACATCACGGTGGGAATGGCAGAACGGACAACACTGACTCTCAAAAACATCACTTCGGATAATCTGCGAATTCTTGTGACACACGGACGGATCGTGGTGGAACAAACTGGATCCACGCCTCTCCATATCCAAACAAACTTTACTGATACAACTCTTGAAAGCGGCGCCATCACTCTTGTGAATTATGACTTTCTGGAAACTGTGATGATCGCGCCCTATCCCATGGCAACTGCTTCTGTGGAAACTTCTCTGGGTTCTACTCCTCTCACCTCGGCTTTAAACATTCATGAAACTCCCGAAGTTACAATAGAACCAGTCTCCACTACTCTCACCTTTCCTTTTTACGATTGGTATCAGCAATAGGGGGTCAGGTCCGGACATCGGACTTTTCATAAAAGATCAAAGATATCCTCCTAATTTTGACGTGAACCTTCTTCATATTTTTCTGTTCTCATTTTTTAAAAGAATGCTTGAACATGATAAGTATTTTAGGGGGGAAGGATAAAAAATACGTTGAATTTTTATTGTTTATCAAAAAAGTCCGATGTCCGGACCTGACCCCAAATATGTAACTGCTGGCGTTGACCGGCAGTTTTTGTTTTGCTACGGTTGTTGTCCTCGTTCTTTTCACACCACGGAGGCAGCATGTCCACTTCTTCTCGCAAAAGGTTGGTCTATCGTTGTCATGATCCAAGCAAATTGCAAGGTCGCATTTTGCGCGCCGTGAGAGAATATCCGCTCCAAGGACCGATGATTTTGACCCATGACGGCTTGATCACAAATTTCCTTTGGTCCTTATACCTCGTAGAACACTTCTTGTGTGACTTTGATGAAACCGCTTGTGCAGATAATGAATGGACCGTTCTCGACGACCTCATGGAAAAACGCGCAAAGCAAGATCCTTTTCTCACTCGCCAACTGCATCATCTGCGACGGGTAATCGCTCCGCACAACCTTGGCAATCTGCACGGCGGACATTCTTGGAGAAAATGGTTCAGTTTTGAGCGTATTATTATCGATACCCCACTTTTGGCTGCCACCATGGCTGCCGAACAATCCATGTGGGGTACGGTCAGTGTAGAGCGTTCTGTGATTGGAATGACGCGTACGGATATTCGCGCACTTGCGCAACACCTGCATCTGCGTCCGGGCATTGTCGAACTCTTTGGTATGATTGATGATGCAAGAATCGTAAGTGGTGGTATTTATGACATCATCGCGGAAACCTTTGCACGACATGGACTCCCTCTTGCGGATCATCAAATCCAAGCCGCTCGTCTGGACTATGATGAGGAAGAACGTGCGCTCGGAATTAATCCCAAAGATGTGATGGTCGTGGGAAGGCGCAAAGAAGAATCACTTGCGGAATTGAATCATGGAGTGCTCACCCTTGGGGATAGCGTCTGGGATATGCATCTGTGGTCTCTGCATGGGAAGAATGGAATTATCGTTGATCCTCGATGGCCAGTAGAAAAAATCATGGGAAAGATGCCTAAGGATGCGCTAGAGGCTGCCTGGGGTTACGGATATCTGGACTTCATCTTAATCGGAAAAGATGTGCTTCCGCTTGCCCATTGTGTGAGACGGGCACAAAAAAGACATTGGAATCCATAACGCAAAACCGCCCTGACAAGGACGGTTTTTTCGTTTACCAAAAAGGGCGGGAAAACCCCGCCCCCTACTCCAAAATCACCCCTCCTCCAATCATTTCTTCCCCATCATAAAATACAATGGACTGGCCAGGA
>Ga0209514_10000957_pt1 | contig 54273 bp, 52 predicted proteins | sample Subgrocontami58m_FD_187452 | JGI IMG/M metagenome (GOLD analysis project Ga0209514, IMG submission 187452) | Subsurface groundwater microbial communities from S. Glens Falls, New York, USA - GMW37 contaminated, 5.8 m (SPAdes) (version 3) | ecosystem: Environmental > Aquatic > Deep subsurface >... | reverse complement strand
CAACCGGGGCGGTCTACGACCAAGTGCCGAGCAAATGGATCCAATAATTTCATTCAAGCTATGAAACCCGCCATCAGTCACATTGAATACCCTACCTGCCGCCGCGGGATGAGAAACAGCCAGCGCAGCCGCACGACCAACATCCTTATCATAAACCAGCGTTCGCCGATTAAGCCCACGCCCAACAGGAATAAACGGAAAATGGGGCGGAAAATGGGGGACATGACAAAGTCGTGTCCCCCTTTTTCCCACCGCCAAAGCCCTCGTCAGCCGTTCATAGTTTCCCTTGATGCGCGACCCATAAACCGCTCCCAAACGTAAAACGGTGCCTAACGGTTGACCGTCAGCGCCCCTCGCATTCAAGACAATCTCTTCGGCAGCACATTTGGTCTGAGCATAAAAAGTGTCAGGATGAGTCGGCGACATCTCATTGAGCACACGACCTTCTGAAGGCCCATACACCGCAATCGTACTGAACAAGACAACGCGCTTCACGCCCGCCTTAATTGCAGCTTCAACTACCTTCGCTGTACCACCGATATTTACGCGCTCGTATTTTTCACGCAATTCAGACGGCGGATTGACAATGTGCAGGAGCGCCGCCATATGAACGACTGCATCCACTCCTTGCATCGCCGCCTGCACGGCAGAAGCGTCAGTTACGTCACCCATCCGTGCTTCTATATCATCAGGCCAGATACCAACAGGCGGTGCATCCAGTGACAGTGTGCGGATAGAATAACCCTCAGAGTGTAAGGCTTTAACGACAAGGGGTCCCACGGCACCAGTAGCGCCGGTCATTAATATGCAAGGAGAATCAATCATGCTAATGCCTGATTAAAATGCGAGAGAATTTGTTCTGCTGCTTTTGAAACAGAAAAAGTATTTTCCAAGAGGGTGCGGGAGTTTTTACCTAACTGTCGGCGGCAGTTTTCCTCTCTAACTAATCTTCTGGCATGAGTAGCAAACAGATCATCTTCACCATTCATACAGACCAGACCAGCTTGTTGCCTTTCAAGAATTTCTTTCAAATCATTACCTGGGTTTATACTGGCCAGAATGGGCTTGGCATGATACATATATCCAAGTAGTTTACCTGGAAAATTCTGTGTCCTTAAACCACGATCTAGTGATATCAACCCCACATCAAACTCGGAAAGCATGGATAAATATTCTTGCTGCCCCACCGCATCGTGCATGGCAATATTCGTCAATCCATTTGATGCAATAGCAGATTTCAGCCTGGGAACTTCGCTTCCGTCACCTAGCAGCAGAAAATAGGCGGTTTTCTCATTCCTCAAATTCTTTGCCAGGCGGATAATATTGTCCACGTCCTGTGCCACGCCGATATTGCCACCATAAAAAAAGACGACCTTCCCCTGTAATCCTAAACGTTCACGGTGTGCACCCGGCTTGAGATTACCTTCTTGCAACGTAGCCCAGTTATAAAGCACTTCTAACTGATATTGCTTATCAAGACCATGTTCTCCAAAATAGCGCAGGTTCGCAGGTGACTGAACTCCGATAATATCTGCTGCATCGTAATTCTGTCGTTCCTTAAATTTGAAATAACTGTAAATAATGCCACGCCGCAAAACGCCGGCATCCAGCGCCCATTGAGGGAAAATATCCCTGAGAATCAAATATGATGGGCAGGAAAAAAGTCTTTTCAACCTTTTTACAAACGTCCCAAAAAAAATGGTGGGAGAGTAGTAGATGATCAAATCACAAGAATTTTCCTTGAAGAAACGCCTTCCTCTCTTCCAAATTATTTCTGACAGTCTGGCTTCATTGACACCACGGATCAACTTGGATGCTGTTTTTATCTTACCGGTGCGTACCCGTAAGACCTTAATGCCGTTTTCGCATGTTATTTCCGTATCGCTTAGGATGTTTTCGTCAGGTGCAACTACGATAGGCTCATGTCCAAGGCGTTGTAGTTCTACCGCAAGATCATAAAATAATTTGGCACTCGACATGGTACTGGGCAGATAATAAACGACTAGGAGCAAGATTCGCATGAAAGTATCTGATAATAAATTGGATTCATATGGGACTCTTTCTTGGCGGACTACTTATGCCAAACTGTCCGATTCACATAATCAGTATAGCTCATGATGATCCGGAGCACTTTCTTAGAAACGTTTTCCCCATCGTAGTCAGGAACGATATTGAATGGCCGACTTGTATTTGCATAATGGACAGTAGCAACACCAATGGATTCAAGTACCCTTTCTGCCTTCAGTCCACTCATTATCAAGGTGCCTTCATCCATACCTTCCGGACGTTCATGGGCCTGTCGGAGCATCACGGCAGGAAAGCTCAGAACGGAAGATTCCTCCGTAATGGTGCCACTGTCGGAAACGACGCAAACGGCACTCATTTGAAGTTTCACATAATCCAGAAAGCCAAGGGGTTTCAGAAACTGTATTCGGTGATCCAGTTTTTTCATGCCGAGACTTTCCATGCGATTTCTGGTCCTCGGATGTGTAGAAACGATCATTGGCAAATCGTACTTTTCCGCTATCGCCTTCAGCGACACCATCAGATCGGAAAAATTGACGACACTATCGATATTCTCTTCCCGGTGAGCGCTGACAACAAAGTAACGTCCCGGTTCCAATTGCAGGCGATTCAGCACGTCTGACGCGTCAATCTTTTGCCTGTAATGGGCAAGTACTTCTTTCATGGGCGAGCCAGTTTTGATAACTGTCTCCGGTTTAAGACCCTCAGCCAGAAGATATCGGCGCGCATGCTCTGTATAAGGCAAATTAATGTCGCTGATGTGGTCAACAATTTTTCGATTTATTTCCTCAGGAACCCGCTGGTCAAAGCATCTGTTTCCTGCTTCCATATGAAAAATCGGGATCTTGCGCCGTTTGGCCGAGATGGCTGCAAGACAACTATTGGTATCCCCAAGGAGTAGGAAGGCCTCCGGCTGCGTAGCGGCAAATACCTCATCCGCTTTCGCAATCACATTACCAATTGTCTGCGCCACAGTATCGCCGGCAGCATTCAAGAAATGGTCGGGCTTTCTAATATCCAACTGCTGGAAAAAAATCTCGTTCAACTCATAATCATAGTTCTGCCCTGTATGGACAAGAATGTGCTCTGTATGCTGATCGAGCTGATGAATCACCCTGCTCAACTTAATGATTTCTGGGCGAGTCCCAACCATGGTTAATACTTTTAAAGCCATACGCTGACTGCTTCCTCTCTTCAAAACCTCATGAGATGTAATAATGTTGGTTCGCCATAAAATCGCTGTGCATCATCTCAATCAGTGTATCCCATGCTGGCGGCTGATATCCGGTCGCTTTTCGAAAAATGGTAGAATCCAAGGAACGATCCTGCACAAAATCGTCGTACGGTGTGATCTCGAGCGCCTTGCCATACCGCTCCGCAACTATACTGAGCAGTTCGTGCTTAGAGATCGGTGCCGAAGAAACATGATAGACGCCGCTCAGTTCAGAATTCGGCAGCACATAATTATGTATGATTCTGGCAAGCTCAATCGTAGGAAAGCCCGAGTAGATGGCTTTTCGGAAGCCGCGCACCTTCTGCGTCTGGGCAAGAAACCATTCAATCAGCCCGTATTGCCCCATTAACTCATGCCCGATGATGGACGTCCGCAGGGTAACACAGTGAGGATTGGCGACCTCTCCAAGGAATTTTGTTCGGCCATAAAGATCCTCGGCATTAGACTGGTCGTTCTCTGTATACATGCCTTTCTCTCCGTCAAAAACACAGTCAGTGCTGATATGTATGAACCGAGCGCCAGCCACGCGACTGATAAGAGAAATGCGGTGAGGAAGCAGGGCGTTAACCGTAATCGCTGTAAGCGGATCATCGGCAAGAGGAAGCTGCTTAATAATACCGATGCAGTTGATGACAACATCCGGCTGGATGGAAGCTAACGCGCCGATGACGCTGTCGAAATTGTGCATGTCAACACTGTCGGGACAGAACCTGGCAAGCAAATCTTCCGTAAAGTGCTTTTGTAACCCAGACAGACTTCGAGCAGTGGCATACACATCATATTCCTGGTACGTGGAAAGATGCCGCAAAAGCAAGTGACCTAACATACCGGTGCCACCCAAAATTAAAATTCGTTTCTTTTTATTCATGATGCCGTAGGCCTCTTATAAAATTATCTTACCCGTTTCGATAGCAGCCCTGACAAAATCAAGTTTTAACAACAATCCCATTAGTCCATCCTCGTCAAGACGACGAGTATTATGAGAGTTATAATCTTCCTGACACGAGACTTTGGTCTCACCCTCCGTAAAATAACAGGAATAGTTCAAATCCCGTACATCAGAAGAAATCCGGTAATACTCGTCCATATCCTCGGCCTTGGCCATTTCCTCCCTTGTCAACAACGTTTCATACAACTTTTCCCCGTGCCTGGTACCAATAATTCGAATTTCATTACTTGCTTTAAAAAGTCGTTTCAGGGCATTGGCCAAGGTCTCAATAGTTGCCGCAGGCGCCTTCTGGACAAATATATCTCCGGGATTCCCATGTGTAAACGCATATACTACCAAATCCACGGCATCATCGATAGACATCATGAAGCGCGTCATATTTGGATCTGTCACGGTTATGGGGGTTCCTGAGAGGATCTGATTGATGAAGAATGGGATCACAGAGCCGCGAGATCCCATAACATTACCGTACCGTGTTCCACAGAAGATCGTGCTTGAATCCCCGTGTGCCCGTGCTTTGGCAACCATCATTTTTTCCATGAGCGCTTTGGACATGCCCATAGCATTAATTGGATAGACAGCCTTGTCCGTACTCAGGACAATCATGTTCTTGACCCCACAGGCCAATGCAGCATTCATTACGTTTTCCGCACCCAATGTGTTTGTGCGAACAGCTTCTAATGGGAAAAACTCACAAGATGGCACTTGTTTGAGCGCAGCAGCATGAAAAACAAGATCAACGTTCCTCATTGCGCTAAGAATGCTGTCATAATCCCTCACATTGCCAAGATAGAACTTCACTTTGGCGTTCTGCAGGGCATTGCGCATCTCATCTTGCTTCTTTTCGTCGCGGGAAAAAATGCGGATTTCTTTGACATCAGTTTCCAGAAAGCGTTTTAAAACAGCATTCCCAAAAGTACCGGTACCGCCAGTAATCAGAAGTATCTTGTTTTTGAACATCTGTTTTCTATTAACCTTCTTTTTGTATGTTTATTTGTCATTATTAGCAGTTTATAGTAGTGCAGGTATTATTGCAGGGCTTTTTGAAATTCGTCCACGGTCTTTTGTGCACAAATTTCCCAAGAGAATCTGGATGCGGTGTCTTTTGCAACACTGGACATTTTTATCCTTTCAGCTTGTCCCATAGATATGACAACCTGGATCTGTTTTGCTAGTGTAGTAAAGTCCCTAGATGGATAATATAAGGCAGCCGACCCGAAAATTTCCGGCAAGCAAGGATTATCCGATGATATACACACACAGCCATGAGCCATCGCCTCCCCGGCAGTCATACCAAAAGATTCAACACGACTAGTCATTATGAAAGCTGTGCAATTCTTGAAGTACCAAGACATAGCAGAATCATCGAGCTTCCCAGTCCATTGAATCCGTTCCAAGACTCCCAATTTTCCAGCTAATTCCTTTAATTTTACAAAACAGGGGCCCATCCCAGGATCAACATTTCCACCAATGACTAATTGCACGGACCGTTCTGTTTTCAGAATGGCTAACGCCCGAATAACATCTTCCAATCCGCGGGCTGGTCGAAGCGAGCCAGCAGTAAAAAGAAATGGTAATGATTTCAGTGACGCAATGGCGTCAGGTTCACCTACCGCGACTTCGTCACTATTGGGATCAATGCCATGATAGACAAGACCGACCCGATCCGATTTGATCCTCCATTTCTCAGTCAAATACGTTTTTACAAATTTAGAAATGGCGATCACTCTGTCTGCGCGTCTGCATGCATACAAATTTGCAGTGTAACGTCCGATATTTTTTATGCACTCCTTCGATGGATTCCCCTGAAACGGAACAACGAGCGGCTCCATATTTTGTATCATGATGACTATTGGCGTTTGTCCGCAGTTGAGCCACATGGCTGATGGAATGAAGACCACATCTGGTTGGCGCGTGGCCAATTGATTTTTTAACCAACTATTATTTTTATACACATTACCTGCCGGAATATTATGCAATGTGTACGCATTACCGGTAAAGACATCAGCATGACCAGCAGGCATATACACTTCCAAGCTATCAACCCGTTTATCTTTCGCCATTAATGGCAGGATTCTTTGTAGGTATTTCCGATACCCCCCGCTCATCCCTCCAGCAGTTAAATTAACAATTGCAATCCGCAAAATTATTTCCCTAGCCTATGCACTCCAAATTCCAGTGACGAATAATTGCATCTATGATTCGGATAAAGATAGATTAAGAGCTTAAGACTTCCTGATAGAGTTTGAAATACTCTTGAGCGATGACTTGCGATTGAAAACGCTTTACATTCTGAAAGCCTAACTTAATTAAGTTATCTCTGAAATCATGATCACGAATCACTCTCATTATTCCGGCACGAATACTCTCAACATCGTAAGGATCAACAAAGCAGGCACCATCTCCAGCAACTTCTGGCATCGAAGAAATATTGCTTGTAATGACTGCTCTTCCCGTTGCCTGAGCCTCTATAATTGGTAGCCCAAATCCCTCGTCTGTTGATGCGAAGATAACTATATCGCAATCCTTATATTCTTGCAGTAACTCAACCTCAGAAATGTTAAATACTGACGTGAAATTAACATGCTGTTCCTCAAGTGCCATTTTTTGTCCTTCGGATAAAACACCAACAATCCGCAAATGACAATTAACACCCAGCAAAGCCTGTATTAGGCGATTAATGTTCTTGTTTTCGGTAACACCGATCTGCAGAATCCTTGGCCTATCAACATTAAATATCTTGTGGTTTGGTTTGAAGTTGTCAGAAATCGGGCAATAAACTACCCTAACGTTATCTGCATCAAATTTAATATGCTGTAATAATTCATTTTTAGTTGATTGAGAGATAACGGTAATCAAGCTAGACCTCTTCGCTGGAAGCCAATACCATAAGACGTAAAATAGCCACTTCTTCCATCCATTCAGCCTTTTAAGCGTTCCAACATCCATTATAGATAAAAGTGTCCTTTTCTTTCGCAATAGATACGTAACATAATGGACATCTCCTGTTACATGATTTATATCTCCCTGACGAAAAAAGGCTTCTATGATGTTATAAACACGTGGTAAAAAACCTCTGCTTTCAAAACGCGATACTGAGATCTTACTTTGAATATCCACTGGCAAAAACTTACGAACCGCATCAAATACCTTTTCAATGCTAAAACTGCCATGTAGTAATGGGCGTCGCTGATAGAAAGTTACGACCAAGCAAATCCTCAGTAATGTGAAACCAGCATTATTTGAAAGGGTAATGTACCAGGGCTGTCGCCTTACCGTTCGTTACAATTTATATCCAGCTTCCTGCGCATCTGCGTAAAACATTTTAACAGTTTCTAAAGAATAATCACCCAGATTTTTTCCTATCATGCTTAGTTTCTTCAGGATATCATTTGTCGCCGTAATGATATGGCAGCCGATAGTTTCAGCTTGAAAAATATTGAGTAATTCGCGCGGGCTTGCCCAAATGAGTTCAGCATTTGGTGTCAGGGACAACAACTTAACCGCCGCCGCCATCATGGGAACCGGATCACGCCCAGTGTCTGCAATCCTACCGGCAAACACAGAAATGCAGCAAGGTGCACCTGTAGCCACCGCTAAAACTACATCTCGCACCTGCGCCAAAGTCAGGAGAGCGGTCACATTAATCTTAACCCCGTCATGCGTCAGTCTATTAACCAAGTCATATGATGTTTCTCCTCTGGTGTTTGTCACCGGAATCTTGACGTACACATTTTTGCCCCACTTGGCTATTTCACGCGCCTGACGCTCCATTTCAGGGAAATCATCGGAAAAAACCTCAAATGAAACCGGCCGGTCTGGAATAACCTCCAGAATATCTTTGGCAAAGACTTCGTAATTAGCAATGCCCGCTTTTCGCATCAATGTCGGATTGGTGGTGAAACCTTGGACGTATGGTCTTGCGTACATCTCAAGCATTCCTGTTTTATCCGCCCCATCGGCAAAGATCTTCACTTTCAGCTCTTCAATTTTTTTCATTGCTTTCTCCATTCAAGATAATTAATGCAGCTTCATGTAACGATGATACTTTCATCGCAATTGATTGCGGTTGCTGCTCATCGTAACCGTAGTCAATAAAAAAAGTCCTACACTCCGCCGCAATTCCCGCCTCTACATCGCGCCATCGGTCACCAACCATGTAGCTTGAAGCAAGATCGACATGGAACTCACCTGCACCAGCGAGCAACATCCCCGGCCGCGGTTTACGGCAAGCACAGCAATCTCCGGTATCGTGGTAACACATGATAAAGCGATCTATCGGAAGACGCGCTGCCAGATAGTCGTTGATCGCCTCAACAGTCTCCTGTGTCGTTGTACCTCTAGCGACATCCGGTTGATTAGACACGACGATCAATACGAAACCCGCCGCTTTCAAACGCTGCAATGCTTCAAGCACGCCGGACAAAATCTCGACTTCAGTTACGCTGACAGGTGGATAAGGCCGACCGGCAAGAACCACGGCACGATTCAACACCCCATCACGATCAAGAAAGACCGCCCTGCGTTTCATTCCACCCACACCCCTTATTTGACTACTGATTCCCACTTGGTCTGATTTGCCTTCAGCTTCGGATGTGAGACCAACAAATGCCACACTATCGCCTGGAATGCCTCGGAATGAGGCGTTATGGTTTCGGAATTAACCGTTGGTACAATCACGCACGCATCCGCCACCTGCGCTGTGTAACCACCATCCCGCCCAACAACGCCCGCAATCTTGGCGCCAACCGTCTTGGCATACTGCAATGCCATCACCAGGTTCGGACTGATGTTTTTCTCCAAGTTGCCGCCGCCAACGGAAAAAATAAATAGCGCATCCTTGACAGAGAGCTTGCTCGTTTTCAGCCACTCAACGAAGATCGTTGCCCAACCTTCATCATTGGTGCGCGCCGTCAGTTCCGAAACATTGTCTGTCGGTGCATAGGACTCGATTCCGACAATCTTACGAAAATCATTCACGGCATGAGAGCAGTTACCCGCACTACCCCCCACACCGAGAAAAAAGATCCTCCCACCATCCTGCTTAATGGTGGCCAGTAAATCCGCCATCTTTTCTATCGCCCCAACATCAATCTTGTGAAGGATGTCAATTGACTCATTAACATGCTGTTTTGCGTAACTCATACATTACCTTCCTTTTTGAAATACTCTATGGTTTCATCCAGCCCCTTGTGGGAACCAATTTCATAAAATCGTTCAAACACCTCGTGGCCCGCCAACAACCCATGAAGCGCAAGTTCGTGATAGATGTCCGCCAAATCAAAAGGCTCATTGATGGGCGCATTCTCCAGAACCGAAGCAGACAACACCCCAAACCCATAGTCAATGTACGCCATTTCCGGGCGGGGTAGCTGTTTGTTGTATTCGGCGATACAGCCATCGCATAGCAATACATTGCTTTTGTCCCACTGATCATCGTTCTTCAGCACCGTCATAAGTGCCGGCTTGCCAAGTGCGAGGAAGTCCTTCTCCACAGCTAGAAAATCGATTGGCAGATAAGAATCACCGTAAAAGACAAAAAACTGCGCACCCAATAGCGGCAAGGCTTGCCTCAAGGCGCCGCCCGTGCCAAGCAAACGCGGGCCGTCCCATGAATAACGAACTTCCAAGCCATGAGCAGAACCATCACCCACAACCGCCTCTACTTGGTCACCCAAATAACCAAGACACAGCACCACGCGGGTGATACCTTGTTTCCGCAGATAATCCAGTTGTCGAACTATAAAAGGCTTGCCCGCCACATCGACAAGTGACTTAGGAATTTCTTTGGTAATCGGGTGCAACCGGGTCGCCAGACCACCTGCCAAAATAGCCACCGGCAGACTCATGAAAGAACCACCTTTGTTCCCTCAAAATCGTAGCCGAAGCGCACTTCCTCCAATCCCGCTTTGCTCATGGCATGACGCAGTTTGTTGCGGTCAGTCGCATAGAACATCAGGAATCCGCCTCCGCCTGCCCCTACCAACTTGCCGCCCACGGCACCATTCTTTAGGCCAAGTTCATACCATTCATCAATCTTGGGGTTACTCATCCCTCCCGAGCGTCGCTTTTTATGCTCCCAGTGCTCATGCATCAGCTCACCAAACTTCATAGTAGCACCCGCCTCAAGCGCATCTTTGCTGCGATAGCCAAGCTCTTTCACAAAATGGAGATTTTGCAGCATTTCGTCATCACTACTCTGGGTGCGTGTGTTTTGATCCTTGAGAATGCCGCTGGCGCTGCGGGAATAACCTGTAAAGAACAGCAGGATGTTGTCTTCGAGGTCAAATAGGGTGTCCATAGATATTTTGAGCGGCACAGCGGTCACGCTGTCATCTTTATGGAAAGTAAAACAGGTTAAACCGCCATAGGCAGCAATGTACTGATCCTGCTTACCAATCGGCTCACCCAACCGGTCAATTTCTATGTGACAGGCCATTTCCGCCAATTCTTGGGGATGAATCAATTGGCGGCGATGGGCATACAACGCCTTGAGTAAAGCCGTTGTAAAGCTACCCGATGATCCTAAGCCCGTTCCCGCAGGAATGTCAGCCAAGGTGGTAATTTCGATTTGAGGTGTGCGCAAATTTTGCATCAATAGCGCTTCACGGATGATCCGATGCTTCACGTCTTTCGCCGAGGCAACATGCTCCAGCTCTGAGTATTTAAGATAAATTGCCTCGGTAAAAGGGCGCATCACGGTCACATATACATACTTGTCGATTGCTGCAGCAATCAAGAAACCCTCGTGTTCACGGTAGTAGGAAGGCAGGTCAGTCCCTCCACCACCGAGAGTAATGCGTAAAGGACTACGCGCAATAATCATAGCCCGACTCCTTGTAAATTATTTCAATCACCTTCAACGCCTCATAGGCATCTTTCAAGCCCGCTGATGGTTCTCGCTCCAACCGAATGTCCTCATAAAACTCCGCCAACTCCACTGCCCAAGAATCGTCTTCCATCGGGTACTCCCAACTAGTTGTCTCGGGTGGACCCATCTCGGGCAGCATCTTGTAATACGTCAGCCGCTCAACCCCATAACTCCCACCCAAACCAGAAATTTCCAGTTTGGCATCGCGACCATAGATTTCCATGGAAAACAGGTTCTTCCACTCGGTGCAACTCGCATGTAGAAAGGCAACCTGCTTTGTCGCTGTTTTCAACAGCATGAAGCCATTGTCGTCCACCGGCATATTCCAGTAATAGGTATGGGCAAAACCCTGAACATCTGCAAAATTGCCCAGAAACCAACGCGCAAGATCGATCAGATGCGGCCCTTGGTCCATCAACTCCCCGCCCCCGCAAAGCTCCGGCTTCGCCCGCCACTCTTTCTCGTAACCAACCCTTCCTCCGTGACCGTAGCGGGCTCGGATGAACATCAAGTCGCCCAAGGCCCCGGCCTCAAACAACTCCCTTGCCTTGCGGAAGGCGCGGTGATAGCGGTGGTTAAAGCCGACATGCACTTTCACCCCACGCCGCTCAGCTGCCGCCATTACCGGTTCCAGTTCTTCTGGATTGCGCGCCGCAGGCTTCTCCACCAGCACATGCTTGCCCGCCTCAATCGCGGCCAGAGTAATCTCCGCCAATGAATCATGCAGCGTGGCTATGATCACGATATCTACCTCCGGCAGGAACAATAGCCCCCGCCAGTCGCTGAAAACCTTGGCCTCACTTTTACCAGCCAGTACCCGCGCGCAGCCCTCATTAATATCTGCGCAGGCGACCAACCGCCCAGCACCCAAAGCCTTGGCCCGTTTCTGGCCGATCAGGCCGCAACCAATAATTCCTACACCGTAACTCATTTATCGCCCCACGAAAAACCACGATCCCTTCCAGCAATACGCCGCAGTGTATAAACATCGCTGGTGCGCAATTCGTCTAGGTTTTCTGCCCAATGCTCCCAGTTGTCCCAAACAGCACTGATCAGTTTACCGGTGATACCGTTACTGACATCAGACGCTAGAAAGACGGCAAGCTCTGCACCTTGATCAAAACCTGATCCCCCCGATTCTTTCTGCTTGATCGACTTATCGAAAAACGCTTGACCAACTTTTTCTGGGCCGGCAGCAAGCACTTCATCGAGCATACGGGAATTCAACGCGCCAGGAGCAATTGCATTCACATCGATGTTGAACTCGCGCACTTCCTCTGCGAGCGTTTCCGCAAAACGCACAATTGCTGCTTTTGAGGCAGCATATGCACTAATATTTGGCATCGGATTCGTGGCCCCACCGCCGGAAAGCTGAATGATCTTACCTTTTTGCTGCCCTTTCATGGCGGGCAATACCGCTCTACACATCAATATCGAACCAAACAGGTTAATCTCGATTGCTTTGATCCACTGCGCCCAATCGATCTCTTCGATTGGCCCCATCGGTCCATAGATACCAGCGTTGTTAACCAGAATGTCGATTCGGCCGAAGAGCTGCAAAGTGACCTTAAGCAATTGCTCAACACTCTGTATATCTGATACATCTACCGATATCACCTCAATGACCTGCCCCGGCACCAATCCGCTGGTCAGTTCCTTCTGTGCTTTCGTCAGAAGATCGCCATTCCGCGCGCACATGACAAGCGAGGCGCCGGCATTTACATATTTACGCGAGATCTCCAGACCGAGGCCCTGATTGGCACCGGTGATAATTGCTACCTTCCCGTTCAGTGTAAATGACATCACGCCAACCTTTCTATTGAAGGGGTTCCAACCGCGATATAACGAAGTCCCGCCACCGTTTCCAAAGATGCAAGAAAACGATTCGGGTCGAGGACCAACAGACCTGGAGCAGCCCCGGCAAAAAGATCATTAGGGATTTCTTTATATTCAGGCCACTCAGTTCCAACCAACAGGATTTGAGCCCCCTCCAATGCCCTCAGCGCATCATCGAAACGCTGCACAAGACCATCCCACGCCAGTGGCAACGCTTTTACCGCTGGGTCATGCACCCTCACCCGGGCACCGCGCTCAATCAGCCAGTTACACAATTCAACCGCCAATGATCGGCGCAGGGTGTCGGTACCAGGTTTATACGTCAGCCCCCAAACAACGACAACCACACCATCAAGGCTTGGTAAGATTGCCTTCAACTTACGGTACACCCAGGTTTTGTGCAGATCGTTGCTCGTCTTAACTGATTCCAGCAAAGGAATCGAAAGCTGATGGTCATGGCTGGCTACTTTTAAAAACTCGATATCGCGCGCCAGAGTGCCACCGGCGAAAGCACCACCCGGCGACAGATAAGCCTTGGGTCCGATCCGCTGCTCCGACTTCAAACCACGCTCCACTTCTTTCACATCGGCACCAACCATCTCGCAAACAGCGGCAATTTCATTAGCGAACACAACAGAGGTAGCCAAAAATGCATTGATCGCATGTTTCGTCATTTCCGCCGACTCAACCGACATCCATTCAATCCTGTCAGTGATCGGCGCCAGTAGCTGCCCAATGCGCTTCCTATCCCTATCATGTCGCACACCTACAACAACGCGGTCAGGTTTTAGAAACACATCCAAGGCCTTGCCCAGTCGAAGATTTTCCGGTGAGTAAGCAAAGCTCAATGCCTTTTCAAGGCAGAGTTTGTCAGCAATCGCCTCCATCCGACGAATCGAACCCACCGGCATCTGCGAAGATACAAGCACGGTCGAATTGTTAGACAGAAAGGGCAGCAACTTCTCCACTTGAGCAACAACAAAATCGACATCCGCCACATCATCTTCATCGACTGGCGTGTCATAGGCAACCCAGAGAAGTTCGATGTCGCTTGGCAGTTCCTCAAGGCTAGCTGCAAATTGCAGCCGGCCAGAATCCAAGCCAGCCCTAATCATCTCCTCCAAACCTGGCTCGAAAATAGGTGGTTTGCCTGCCCGAAGCCATCGAATTACATGCTCATCAAAATCGAGACCAACAACCTCATGCCCGACCGAAGCAAGACATCCCGCGGTGACGGAGCCAAGATGCCAAAGACCCTGAACACAAACTTTCATCAGCGAGACTCCAGAACCCATTCGTTGCTTTTCAAGAACTCCACAGTTTTAACAACACCTTCGCTGATGGAATGCTTCGGCACCCACCCCAATGACCGGATTCTCTTAGTCTCCAGAAAGATAAATGGGTTATCGCCAATCCAACCGCGATCCCCACCTGTGTAATCCAGTCCAGGTTGTACCTCCAATACCTGGCTAATCCAACCGATGGAGTCATTTACCTCGCAATAGCCATCCACACCCAAGTTGAAAATATTGACCTTGTCAGTCGCCTTCCCAATGGCAACCTGCATTGCATCCAAACAATCTTGAACGTAAAGGTAAGATTTACGCTGCTTACCGTTGCCCAGAACCCGCAGTTGTGCGGGATCAGTTTTCAACTGCTTGTAAAAATCGAATACATGCCCATGGGTATAGCGTTCACCAAGAATCGAAACGAAGCGGAAAATCCAGGATTGGAAACCAAAGCCTTCACAATACGCAGCAATCAAACCTTCACACGCAAGCTTCGACGCGGCATAAAGGGATGTTTGAATAGGAAATGGCGCATCCTCCGGCGTGGGGATCACTGCCGCCTCACCATAAACAGACCCGGTGGAAGAAAATGCCATCCGCTTTATTCCATTGGCCCGCATTGCTTCGAGCACATTGTAAGTGGCGATGGTGTTTTGTTCTAGGTCCCTACGAGGATGTTCAGTACCAAAACGAACATCTGCATTGGCTGCCAGATGAAAGACAAACTCGCAGCCAGCCATTGCACTGGTAAGACTCGACAGATCAAGTGTATCTCCTCTCAGAAGATTGAAAGCTTCGCTGCGACTCGCATTTGTCAGAAAACGTTCGAATCCTGTAGACAGGTTGTCATAGACCGTAACTTCATGACCATCTTGCAGCAACCTATCCACCAAATTGCTACCGATAAAGCCGGCACCTCCAGTAACAAAAAACTTCATTCCAACTCCCTCATGGTTGCTCACCTGCCCTTACAAAAGTAAGGTGACTGTAGATTGGTACAATTTATCTTGCGCATAGAGATAATCGCAATTGGAAGAGCCAGGTATCCGTCGATCTTCCGTAAGTGGTATGACGGCATCATTGTCAATCATACAAACCGGGTGATACCCATTCTGCTCTAACAAGTATGCCAGCTCCTGACCGGTGTGGCCAAATGCTTTGAGCCGATTGGGCTCCACTTCCACCAAAATATAGTCCACGATACCGCTCTTTAGGAGCGCAGGTGCGCCCATAAGTGCATTAATTTCCGCACCTTCGATATCAAGCTTTAGCACTCTAACTCTTTGAATATTCTCGCGAAGCATAAATTCATCAAGGGTGATCGCAGAAACTTGAACTGTCGTCAATGTCTCAAAAGTAGCGTTTTCACGCAAGGCAGACCAGCCTGAATTGGTTGCAACATGGAATGAAACCACCCCTGATGACTGCCAAACCGCCGAATGATACACCCTGATGGGACCACCGGCTACTTCTGCAACACATTGACGAAAGCGTTCAAACATAACTGGCGATGCTTCAATGGCATGAACTTTTCCTTTGAAACCGACCCATTGCGCACAGACTACGCTGAAGTAGCCAACGTTTACTCCCACATCAATAACACAGTCCCCGGGGTTAAGTAATCGTTCCATCAAAAATGAGTATCCTGCCCCAACTTTTTGAAAGTAGTAATGAAGATCGTTTGGGTCTCCTGGGTCAAGTCGGAGCTTATACTCACCAATCCTCCTTTGTTTGAAAAATCCATAAGGCCTTATTCCAAGAACACGCGTCACCAGGTTTAACCAGCGCGTTTGCCCTCTTCGGAATGGCCACATGGGGATCAAAATCTCATAAAACGCCTGTCTCATGTTATATGGTGCCTCCAGGAAAAGTGTCAAATCAGTCTTTTTGCCTACAACCGCGCCTGTCCCTAACCCAAGTCGTAGTAAGTAGTAATAGTAAGGGCACTGTCAGGTTGCCCATATCCTGACAAGCGATGAGGCAAGTGAACCTATTCTGTCTTGCACATCACGGTCAAGGATTTTCCAGTTGCCATAATATATTGCGCACATTGCCGGGAGTAGCGCCAACGTCACCATGCTAAAACTCACCTGCCGCACCATGATGATACCGGATACCAACAAGAGGAGGACAGGCGGAATGATTGCCAGACCAATATGTTTGAACGCCAGTTTCGCGGAAAATCCGGCCAGCCGTTTATTGACAAATATCACTGGCAGGACCACTGAAGCCAATATCTCAGCAACGACACAACCAATACCAATACTAAGGATACCATAGAAACCGCTGAGACTATAGCCAACCAGAAAAAGTGCACCGGCACGAGTTATGGTAATAATCGTCTGGGCTCGCAAGTCGTTTATTCCCTGAAGATAAAGGCTTAGCCCCGCTCCAAAATTGGTGAGAGAAATTGCCACGACCAGCAGGAAGAACAGGACCGGGTTGAACGCAAGGTAGCCCTTTGTCCATAGCCGATATGTCGGCTCAATTATAGGCAACACCATGATTATTCCGAAATTGACGCAAATACCGCTAATGAACCAGTTCACGTTGAATGTGGTTGCCAATTTCTCTATTTCCCGCGTTGCATGAAACCTCATCATGTCGGGGAAGAGTGATGTGATGAAGATGGTCGTTACGGCGCCAGCCGTATTGGTCATAGTGCGGAGCGTGGTAAACAATGGGATGAGCGCTGAGGTAAATAGTGCGGAAATAAGGATTACCAGGCCGTTATTAGAGAGCTGTTGCCCGATGCTATTAAAGGTAAGTAGCAATGACTTCTGCAGACCTCGAAACCCTTCCTGCCATTGGGCAACGTGCCACCAAGGATAAAATTGCGGTAATTTCACTTTTATGTATCGAAATATCAGTAAAGACATTATCGATTGTATAACGGCGTACCACAAGCAGGCGGCAAGAATGCTTCCTCCAGCAAACGCTACGATAACAATTGAAAAAAATTGGATGAGGCGTATCGCTATTCCGAGCCACTGGCCCTCGTAAAGCATTCCGGTGGGAATCAAAATTCGTACGATGATACCCCCGACAGAACCAAACACAAGCCACATGGTCATCAAGAATAGTAACCCCATAGCGATCTGGTGCTCGACTATAATATGAGATGGAACGCCTAGAAACAGGGGCAGCGTACCGCTAGTAATTAACAACAGGCAAATACCAATCTCTACAAAACCGAGAATATAGGCGATTAGGAGGCTTGAGCCAAGTGTGCGCCTAAACTGGTTAATGTCCGTGTGATACTGAACATTAAGTTGGTTGCCTACATAATTCTGATGGCCAAGGTCAAGCGTCTGCAGCAGGTTGAACCCAGCCATCAGTGTCAGCCATAAACCATAACTGGCATTGCCCCAGTATTTCAGAAGAACCGGTACCAACACGATGGTCTGGCATAGGGTAACGAAAAAGGATAACGCCCCCACTGCCGTGTTCTTGAATGCGCGGTGTTCTATCGAACTTTTATTCATCCCGCAGCTTTCGTCCCTTCAGATAAATGTGTGAATTAGCCGCACTGTATCGTGCGAGAGATGTTTCCAAAGACTCCCATAAGATGGATTTCACAAGATAGTTGCGGATTTCATCAGCAAATGTCAGATAAACTGCATCAACATCCGGAAGAAAGTGATCCGTGAAGCAGGTGGGAGCTAAGTTGACAAAAAAACGGGGACATTTACGTGCTTCAGATCGCAACCGGGAGGCATGCAAGGGAATTTTAATCTTGTTGTCATACCCCGTAACCAGCGCATCCCAGTACTGCCCCCGAGAAAGTTTTTCTCTACCGGTACCGGAAGAGAAACCAGCGCGCTGGGAACTCATGCGGCCGGTTCCCAAGAAGTCCGGACAAAGTATACTCAATACTCCGCCGGGGCGCAGCACCCGCACGCATTCATCAAGGAACAGATGCGGGAAAACACAATGTTCCAACACATAATGGGAGAATACATAATCAAAATGGCTGGTTTCTGCCGGAAAGCGGGATATGTCTGCAATACAGTTGAATGTCGCATCGGGGAAGGTTACGCGATTTTCCTCAATTACCGCAGGAGAAAAATCAATGCCCGTATAATGTTTTGGAGAGATCCTGCCGGACTTTAGAATATTTGCTTTCCCGCACCCTACTTCGAGGACAGCTATTTTTTGCGATGCTTCTTTAAGAATATCGCTTGCTTCAAGCTGAGTTTCATCAGTCCATGTATCAGCAGTAAAGTCGATATCCCCATAGTATACTGGAGATGTCGCATAAAACTTCTTCATAGCTTCCTGCAATGCCAATAGTTGGGTGATACAACTTGCATCCAAGCATGATTTCCAGTTTATTTTTCGACTAGGTGTGCGCAAAGACTTGCTCGTATCTTCTTTATGAAATAATCAATGATATCGTTGAACGGGTAACGTTTTCTAAATGACAGGCCCAGCCAGACGACAAAACTCTTAATGCGTCCCAGCCGTATATATGCGGCGGAATCGTATGACTTTCACCTCAAATCCTTGACTGCGAAAACAAGCTCTTTGTCGCTTTCAAATAATGGTCTCGATGCGGAGAATTCCTGCGAATGATGACGCTCCACGATTATATAATCGAGCCTAAATTGCTTTGCAATCTCAACAAAATTGATTGGCTTTAGCGAGCGGAAGAAACGGGTCATATTGTCGCCCCCCGAAATTCCGGCCATTGCGTCCTGCTGTGCGAGTGTTCCATAAAGAGTTGTGTATCGAATATCGTACTCTCGAAATGCGTCCTCCAAAAAGGGGAAGCCATTACCGGTAAATATCGCACGGCGGGCCAATAACGGAATGTTCACCATCAATTCCTTGTTGTGATACACGCCGACAACGCTATCAGCTGGTGTTGTGGCTAAAAACGTGTAAAGAGTCTCATAGTGTCTGTAGAGATCGTAATACGGCCGATCGATCCGTGCGACCCCGACGCTGATAAGAATGGCAGCAACCAGCACGAACACTCTTGGCCTCAGTACAGGTAAATAGTTTGGCAATGTCACAATGCGATTTGTAAACCATCGAGTCTCACAAAGCATAATAACCCATAGAATTACCACCAGCCAGTAACCAAACTGGGAGAATCGGACAGGCCCAAGGATAGCCATCAACTTGCTTGGAAGAACACTAATAAAGATATATTGCAGCGCTACCGCGCCAACGTAAGTCAGAACAGACAGAGTTGAAATAGCCACTAAGAGCCGATTCCTAGTTGCGACAGCAAACCATAGCGGTACCAACATAAGTACCAGTATCCCTCCAAAGCTAACGTACCACGGAAAGGAGGACAAAGAACCGAAATGCGAAAGAAGGTAATGCGGGGCATGGGAATTAAGGACGTAAATGTTGATGAATTCTTGAGTGCCCAGTGATGCCGCGGACTGGAACACTATGGCCAAGATTAAAGCGGGCAGTAGCCAGCCAAACAACACGCCGGCAATCCATTTCCAAACCATTCCGTGCCAAAAGGGGATTGTTAATACTATATAAAAAACGACCGCAAATAATCCGATGGCGGGCTGCAACAAGGTGGCGCCAGCGAATGACGCATAACCGGACAAAACCAGCGCCGGCTTGCTCGATTCAAATAACACAATCGCCAACAAACCAAAAAAAAGCGATAAGGTTTGCGGTGACGCTTGGACAAAAAATGGAGACCACCACGCTATGGAAAAAATGGCCTGAAACCGACCAAACAGGATGATAAAGACGGACAACGCAATCAATAATTGAGCAAGTTGGTGGTTCTTAGAAATGTACATCCTCGCAATCAAGCTTATGCTAGCGAAATACAGCACAGGTAAAAGAATTATCAGAAAAATATGTAACGCAAAAAATGCCGTATACCAGTGACCGCCAATCAAGGAATTCAAAGCAATGACAACATAACCAAATACATGCCTAGGATTCGGCAAGGACGATGTACTGGCAAAGAAATCATTCGCTAATGCGTTTGGGTTGACATGCCTTTCAAAAAAAGGCGCCATATCAATCGCCGGCCAGAGGAAGGCAGTGCCGCCTCCCCTCAGAAAAACCAGAAACGACGCGACTGCAATGATAATCATTAGCGACGTGCTGAGACCATTTGAATTGACAAGGTTTTGATTTTTCATTATAGGAATATATAGAGAAGCGGCGAGGTCATTCAGACAACCGAGACAGATCTAAACCATCAGTCCGCTAGCTTTCTTTTCTTGCTTGCGGCGGTGGAGCACCCTCGCGAAAACCTTGCCAAAAAGGTGCATCCCCATAACAAACCCGTATAGATCCAGACTGCGTTAACATCTGCTTGATAATTGGCCACTCCCGATGGATGTGATCACTCCAGGAATATCCAGGCGTTTTAGAGATGGTAAGCCCGCAAGCGGCGATTTTTTCACGTGCGCCTGGATTGTCAAGATAGTAGCGAGCTTTTTCCACAAGTTCGCTCTGGTTTGAAAAAAGTACTGCACCCTGTCCATCACCATAGATAAATTCGTGTTCTGGGGTATATACCGCTAACATCATTGTTCCGATTGCGGGAATTTCAAAGGAACGCCCCGTTGATTCGTTGCGGTTCCAGCGTGAAATAGAACATAGTGCAATTTTGGCACGAGCAATTGTAGCCGTATAATCGGCATGGGGTAATGGCTTAATCTTGTGCAATACTGCATTACGCGCCTTCCACCAATTATATCCCCACACCTGCACGTCAATGCCAGCATTCCGCAATGCCATGATATAGCCCTCGGTATGAGGTTCCCAATGCCCAATAAAGACAACATCCAAATCTTTATACCCAGAAACGTCGATAGGATGGCAAAAAGCATGGTCAAAACCCATACCTGCTCGCAAGACTTTTACACCATATTGGTTACGAATTTCAGCCACATTCAATCGATTCGTCGTCAAGTAGATATCATAATTCCTTATTCCCATGCGGTGGAGCCAAAAGTGATCATATCGTCCCAGAAGGTCATCGGTATTATAGTGAATCACGACGCACCCCTGCCGACGTACCCAAGATAAGGTCCATGGATAGATCCATTCCCCTTTTTCAATCCAAACAACATCATATCGTGCCCGTTGCACCATGTCGCGAAGTTGCAAATTCATGCGGTGGACAGTGGGATGCAGATATGTTCGCTGTACAATTGAACGTACGAAGCGCGAACCGGAGGGCAACCAATTGGTTGTGTCGAGAGGGTCCAACTGCAGCCCCAATGAACACAACCCGTCAAGCCGGCTGAGACAAGTACTACCCTGCCAGAGCGGTCCAACGAAAAGAATGCGCGTTCGTGAAGAAATTAATACCATTATACCACATTATATCTGATGGTTAACTACACGCTGTCTTAACAAAGGTTTTCGAAAGCAACAATAAAATGAAGTAATAAAAACTTGCAGTTTTTTAAGAACAAAAAAATAAAAGAAGTTTTTGGGAAGAAAAAATAGTGCAAAGTAAAAAAGGTAATTAAAAGTGAAACCTACTGCCAGTATAGTTTGGAGCACGAGAAAGACTAACATTGCTGCCCATACTGGCTTTTGCCGCTTTACCCAGCATATGCCAACAGATGCGCCAAAAATGATGCCGGAGAATGTGTAGATAAGTGGTATGCCTAACCAGCCAAAGCGTCGGAAGCCATCGCCTACAGACGGGGTATAGACCCATGAGCGGGCTCCCTTACCCTCTCCAACACCATAGTCAAAGGCAATAATATTACCATCATCAATATCGGGACGATTGGGAGCAAGGACAGCCGGCATATAGACGTAGAAGACAGCATCCATGTTGTCAAATCCGGCATGAGGAATAATGTCGGGAGTCATTGCCATTATGCGATCTACAGTAAGAGTGGAAATGGCAAAGATACCTGCTTGGTTAGCTACTTTCTCACCCGGAGTGGCTTCTCCTGAATTTGCGAACTTTGCAAATTGTACAAATACCGAAAGACGTTCAAGAAAACCCTCATCGTATTTTAAAGCAGAGGTGTTACTGCGATATAAATCTACAACCCCTGCAAGAGGGATTAAAATTAATCCTACCATGCTTAGAGCAAGAAGTGTTTTTCTTACTGAGAAGCCTGCCCACACAGTTCCGGTCGCCAACATCAGTGATGAATAGATAAGCTGTCCCCTGTTTCCTTCCAGTGTCTGAAATACGGCATAAAACAAACTCAAGAAAACAGCTAGAACGATCCACCACCCCCTCCGTTTTACCGCAAGGGTTCCCAAAAAGAAAAAGGCAACGTACTGGACATTAATAAATGTGTAGAGAGCCGTAAACGTTTGTACATCAACGCCATCTATAGTGCCAATTCGACGCATACCGCCACTCTGATAGCCATAGATCAAGAGCAGTCCGCTAATCGCCACTAATAGTGCAGTATACCTTCTCCATTCAGATTCACTCGTTATGGTGCTTACCCGCTGCTCTTCGCTTTTACGAAAACGATATATTACCCCACGAAATACTATGTGGTAAACTAATGCAAAAGTTGCCAAACCTAAAGCAGCGCCCCACTGCGCACGAATCATTCCTTCTTCGATATAATTTTCGAAGTGAAGTATGTACCGCTGAGCCAGGGGACCTATTGAGTAGCTTAAAGCATGGAAAAAAAAGAAAACGCCGAGGGGACCAATTAATAGATCGGGTGTGTGCTTCCGGTCGAGGGATAGGTAAACTGGCCCAAAGCCGAGCAGTGCTATAGCGCCCCCCTCTAAGGGCATATTTATGACAGTTAGAAGAATCCCCAAGCATAACCCCGTTGTGGCTATAACGAGAGCCACGATCAGGTGAGATACTTTTCTCTGTCTACGCATTAGGATTTAATCCTTCTCAAAACTGTGCGGATTGCTGGTATCAGCAGCGGTAACCAAGGACGACCTGCATGCCGTGCTTCCCTCGCCAAGATGAGGCCCGGCTCCACCATGCGCCAGTATTCGTATAGCCAGGCATATTGCTGGTCAATCTGTGCGGGAGACATCTGGCGAATAGGCGCGACTCCTTCAGGTCTATCCCGCACAATATTAAGTAATTCATCCATCCGCTGTTCCAGTCGGTGATGTTGCTGAATCTCAGCCAATCCAGCCGCGGCGATTTTCGTGCATTCTTCCGGATGGGCGATATAATACGCTACCTTATCAAAAAGCTCTTTTTCATCGGCAAACGCGGCATAGTGCTTATCTTCCTCGAACAACAACTCCTGCCCGTTGTTTACACGGCGAGTAAGCAACATTGCACCACACGACATCGCCTCGAAAGTCCGAAAGTTCAAATCATCTTCTAAGGGCATGTTGAGCACGATCTTGGCGCGCCCGTACACTGCGGGGATTTCCTGCTGTAAATAGTATCGGGGTTCATTCATTTTGTAGCATTGAGACAGTTTCGCTATCACTGAACCTCGAGACTGAAGCGCTAACTGCCCCACGAAAGCAACATCCAAGTCTCGTTTGCATCCCTGCGGATGAATGAGTTCGAGATCACAGGCATAGGGAAGCCAATGCACATAACCATTAGGATGGCTACTGAAATAGCGGAGATAGTTACGATGATAAAGAAAAACATGATCAAAAAAAAGAGCTTGATTCTGCCTTGCTTCCAACCACTGATGGGTATCACACAGGATACAAACCGTCGGAAATGGCGCATGCTCCAACCCGCGTGGAATTAGTCCATTCGGCTCCATGTACAAAAATATATCAGGATCAAATCCAGCCATACGAGTTATAGCATCTAAATTGATTTCGGGTGCAAAGCCAGCCTCCGCCTGGAAGTCGTGCTGTAGATCATCAATTGCAGCTGGAATGGAAAAGCGAAAAACTCTGTGTCCAAGTCGCTGCAAGACACGCACATAATGTGCGCTTTCTGTTTTTCCATTGCCGGAAAGTGAAGAGAAGAGAATGTTCATACGCCTCAATATCCCGTTAATTTTAACCTTTCCTTCACTCCGTCTTTGATTCTCGTTCGTCTATGGTGATACGTCCTGAACATATCACGAAACTTTGCGATTAATCCTAATGGTAGCATGCCGATTACGTTGAGAATGCCCCGGCTCAAGGCAGAAAGGTATGAATGGGTAAGCTTAACATCATCTTCAGTCCAATAATCGTCTCGAAGTATACGACCGGCCCGCCACATGGATAAATCAAGAAACTTGGATTTTTCATATTTTAATGAATCCCACCATGACGCAAGACTCGAATGAGGGTGAAGTAAATGCCAGTTATCCTGGTGAATCTGGTTCAGACACAAACGCGATTCCCAGTGACGATTGGTAAGGTGATGATCCTCCTCACGTGTACGGAACTTCAAAAGTGAAAGTGGTACATAGCCAAAATCTGATGTGGCACACAAACGTAGCCAGAGGTACTGATCAGCATACCACCAATAACGGGAATCAAATAAGGGCTCTACCCCTTTAATCGCAGACCTGCGTATGACAGTGGTTACCGAAAATGGACAATCTGTCCGCGTTAGTAACCTTCGCAGTAACTTACGCCCTGAAACAAATTCTGGAATATTTTCCACATATCGTTCTAGTGAATTACCTTGCTCATCGATTGTTGTCAATCCGGTCGCCACAAAACCTATCGTGGGATACCGTGACATCAGTGCGAGAGCCTCCTGCAGGTAATTTGGCTCTAGGAGATCGTGATCCTCCAACAATACCAAATAATCACCTTTTGCCAAGGACATGGTGTAGTTGAGATTCTGCGGAACACCTAAGTTTTTCTCGTTGCGCGTAAACTTAATTCTCTGATCGGAAAAACTTCGTACGACCTCAGCGGTATTGTCAGGCGATCGATCGTCAACAACAATGATCTCAAAATCGTCAATCGTTTGTGCTAAGGCACTCTCTAAAGTTTGGCCGATAAAAGCTGCCCTACCGTAGGTCGGAACACATAAGCTCACCAGTGGATGCTTCTCAAACATTTATGTAGCGCCCTTATCTTTTGATATATGGAATCGTTAAGTTACAACAAAAGAGAACTAATCATGCAGACGTGATCTATATAATGACTTACCAGCCTGAACGGATCATATCAACTACGCGATCAGCATCACCCTCATCCATTCCCATATGGGCAGGCAAGCCAATATATGATTTGCTGAATTGGTCTAGATTTGGCAGATCATCCCTCACGCCGCCAAAGATGGAGTATTCATCATTGCGCGCATGAACAATCGAGACACGTACTCCAACTGAATTGAGTTTCCGGCAAAACTCATCACGGCGATCAACTAACACCGTAAAAAAATGATACGATGGGTATCGGTCATCATGATGCTTAAGCAAAGTAAGACCGGCAATATCATTCAATCCTTGCCAGTAAACCTCAGCTACCCTTTGGCGATGAGCTTGTTGATCTGCCAATGTTGCGAGATTCTCGATGCCGATCGCTGCCGACACGTTTGTAAGGTAATAGCCAAAACCCATCGTATTGACATCAAAGTCATAGTATCCCGATACAGTAGGTTTTCGCCCGACCCGATCGATTCCGTACCATCGCTTCATTCGCGCCAAACCATCGTCGGATGCCATTTGCATAGCAAGTACGCCGCCCTCACTAGCGGTAACTATCTGGATAGCATGAAACGAAAAGGCAACAAACCGCGAATGCAATCCCAAAGACCGCCCATGATACGTTGCACCAAACGCCTCAGAGGCATCCTCAATAATGGCCAATCCATGCTGGCGCGCAATGACATTTAATTCATCTAAATCGCACGGTGTCCCAGCCCAATGCGTGCACACAATTGCTTTGGTCTTGGAAGTGATACGCCTTGCCACATCTTTGGGGTCTATATTCCCAGTATCTGCTTGAATGTCAGCAAAGACCGGTTTAGCAAACTGTTCAAGGATCGGATGATTGGTCAAAGTACAGGTCATGGGCGTAGTTACAACTTCATCTCCGGGCTGAACTCCACAAATATCAAGCGCCAAACGAATGGCTGAAGAGGAGTTGTTCACGGCAACCACATACGATAAACCCAGCGTCTTTTGAATCGCGCCCTCAAACTCTTCAACAACCTGCCCTTGGCCAATCATAGGCGTACGCAAGACCTCCGTTGTGCGTTCGATGGCACGTGGAGACATATGAGGGCTAAACATGTTAATCACTTTATGAGCAACCATTCCAACCATCCTTTCTTTACCAACCGCCACGAACGGCTTCAATAACACGCCGTACATCATCATCAGACAAACCCGTGTGCAGAGGCAGGGAAACATGCGTCTCCGTGAAATGGGCTAGCTCGGGCAAGTCTCCCCGTTCGCCACCACACAGATCGTTTCGGTCAATTCGCAAATGCACCACTGACGCCATAATGTCTTTTGCCGCCATCATCCGACAAAAGGCTTCACGGCGCTCTACATGGATCGAGAACAACCAATCAGCGCTTTGACGATCTGATTGGCGCTCAAATAACTGAACACCCGGAACACTTGCCAATTCCGTGCGATAAGCCGCTACAATCTCACTCCGTCTCTGAAGAATCCAATCCATGTCTTCCAGATTACCCAACCCTATGGCAGCAGCAATATCATTCATGTGATACTTGTAGCCTAATTCGGTCACATTCCATTCCGGCTCACCCAACACTGATGGCTTGCGTTTGTAACGGTCAATGCCGAACCAGCGTAATTGGGCTGCGCGTCCGTGATCTTCTGCAGAAGACACACAAACCATGCCACCGTCGCCTGTTGTCAAATGCTTTATAGCTTGAAAAGAAAAACAGGTAATCGGTGCAACTGCGCCCACGGGTTTCTCTTTATAGGTTGCTCCAAGGGCATGAGCCGCATCTTCGATGGCAACCAAGTGATGCTTCTGAGCCACTGCCAAGATTGCGTCCCAGTCGCATGGGTAACCTGCCCAGTCCACCGCCAGAATTGCACGTGTCCTATCTGTCACGTGTCGAGAAATATCTGCGGCTAGAATATTTCCAGTAGCATATTCAACGTCGGCATAAACAGGTGTAGCCCCAGCCATCAAAATAGCAGTGGTTGAAGCCAACATTGTTTGGGCTGTCGTAATCACCTCATCTCCCGGTTTCACTCCTGCCAATTGCACGGCAAGATGCAAAGCCGAGGTGCCGCTGTTGACAACGACAGGGAAGGAAGAACCTACCCGTGAGCCCATCTTTTGCTCGAACTCTTTTACTCGCGGACCTTCGCCTATATAACCACTACGCAGCACTTGTTTCACCAATTCCATTGCTTTTTCGTTAACGTAGGGCTTAAACATCTCTATCTTAGTCATATTCTTCTCCTTGGACTATGAACGGCGTCGATATTCATTTTCCAACATGGACATCAAAATGTAGTCGTGGTATTCGCCATCACGGAACAATGCCTCACGATAACGGCCCTCTTCAAGAAATCCCTTTTTCTTATATAGGCCGACAGCAACTTGGTTAGTATCAATCACGAGTAGCCACAAACGGTGCATGTTCATAAAATCAAAGCAGTACTTGAACAGCAAGTCATACACACGTGAGCCATAACCTTGTAAACGTAGTTCAGGAACCATGTCACATCCAATCCGCATGCTGCGGTTGAGGTGATCGATCTCGTCACAACGCACAATTCCAATGAACTCATGCACAGCATCATATACGATAAAATACTTACGATCCATGGATTCTGACACTTTGGCGAACCAACGTTCTTGCGCCGGCGCGCTGACAAAAAGAACATCCGTCAGATATCCCCACGTTGACGGATCATTACGGAGACGACGCATACTCTCAAGGTCACGCTCCTCCACTACGCGTATGCTAATTCCTTGATATGTAAACAATTGCGCGCCCCCCTTCCGAATTCAACCCACTCATTCGAATCACATTAGGTATCACAAGATGCTATCCCAATAGTTCAGAGTGTCACATAGGCTTTGTTCTAGTGTATATTTAGGATTCCAGCTCAATGATCGCTTAATTTTCTCATTACATCCGATTATTATTTTATTTTCATCTGGTCTAATCAATGTCTCGTCAACAGTTATGCTGATATTTATATTCAAAACGTCCGCCATAATTGATATTACTTCTCTTAAAGAAATCCCTTCACCGCTGCATACATTATAGATTTCTCCCTGTTTACCACTGTGAAGCAACAGATAATAAGCAAGAACAACGTCTCTGACATCGCTAAAATCCCGTATGATCGATATATCACCGGTGATTAATTTTCCGTCAGAGCAATTCGATTTTTTAATCATAACTAATTGTTTCGCAAAAGATCCCATAACAAAAATATCCTTCTGCATTGGTCCAATATGATTGAATGATCTTGTAAGTACTATATCAAGTCCATAACCATTCACATAGACTTTCGAAAGAAGTTCTTGTGAAACTCTTGCTACTGCATAAGGACTTGTAGGATTCAAAGGAGTGTCTTCTGTGAGTGGCAAATTTTCCTCTCTGATACGCCCATACTCCTCCGATGACCCAACTGACAATATGCGGGTATCAAGATTGAGCTTTCTGACGGCCTCCAATATATTCAGGAATATATTCGTATTATTGTTAAAACTGATAATAGGCGCTTTCCAACTAAACGCAACGCTGCTATAGGAGGCAAGATGGAGGATAAAATTCGGTTTAAAGTCGCAGATTACCCGCTCAATTTCATTTACTGATAATAAATCTATTTTTTCAAAATCAAAAGAAAGATATTTAAAAGCATCAAAATTAAAATTATGGTCCTGAACATCAATACCCTTTATTAAGGCATTGATCTTGTTTCGCTCAAGATACTCACAGAAATGTCTGCTTACAAAACCAGAAAAACCAGTGATTAGATACTTTTCTATCATTATCGTTTCCGTAAGACCTCTAAAATATGTCTCATCTTGTAATTCCCACGAAAGTGGCGGCCGAGTACATTATGGGTGGTTTTGTAACGTTTACGAAGTTGAGGCTTTAGATTTTTACTAACCCGTATATCACTGAACCCCATTTTTCGTTCCTGAAATTTGTCCAGTTTTTCCAGCCCGCTTCTTTTAGATTTTCAATCAGTTTGCTTGACTGGATGTCGGAAATTAAAATAACTTTTGTCCTACCAATATTCTCATTAATGCGTGCCAGGTAATCGACAGACCCCCCTATTTCACTATCCTTAAGTTTACTGAGCTTTCTTATATCCTCAACTTTATACCCACTTAATATAGGACCGAAATAACCGTATGTGACGCCAGCAACATACAAAGAATCTGCAAGACCGATTTTCTTTACTTTTTTGTAAGCCTTATCGTAATCATAAACATATTCTGACAAGATGGTAAGATCATATAGTGGAATATTTTTATTAACAAATTCCGCCGCAGTGGGATTGTATTTCTGCAGATTTGTAAAGATATAGACATTGAATAAAAACAAGACGATTAATAATGAATAGACAAAGCACGAACCTATTTTCTTAATTGTTGAAATCATTACAGTCACACTATAGAGTCCAAGAATTGCGAAAGGAGCCACGTATTCCGCCTGGTATCTTCCTGCCCCCCAAAGTGCAGGCCTAATTGTATAAAACATTATAAATGCTAAAACAAAAAGGGCGATAAATACGGTAGATTTAAGAATCTCCGCTTTACGCTTGGGAATAAAAGCAATGAATAAGAAAAATATTCCAGGAGCTAATATTGAGTTTAATATGGCCTTAGGCGCGATTCCAGATGATATTGCTGTTATAACTCTTTCGAATGCATTTGCTTTAGCCGTGATCAATGATACCTCTCCTGGGATATAAGATGCGGGAGTACCAAACACAAAGCTTTGAATAATAAAAGGGCTTATCAACAGTAAAGGAATTAAAATAACAAATGCCTTTTTCGGACTTATCTCTTCTATTTTATAATGAAAGTTTATGAGATAGATCAAAAGCAAAGGGAATAGCCCTATGAAAACAGATTGCCGCATTAGAGACAAGATAGAAATAACTGAAGTCCATCTAATCAAATTGAACTTGTTTACGACCCCGTAATTTTCATAAGTTAACAGAATCAAGGTAAAACCTATGGATGCCCAAATGGAAGCCTCCGCAATAGTACCAACATGCCACAAAACGGGAGTACTCCCTGCAACTAAGCCAAGAAGCCAAGATTGATAAAAATTAAGTTTGGAACATGCAAAACGATGAATACTCCACATTAATAACACTAGCCCTAAAAACTGCGGAATTCTAAAAGACAAATTTGTTGGATATAAAAAAATGCTGCTCAACCAGAGCGGAAAAAGACGGAATGGAGGATGAATCATGTGACCGTGATAGTTATAAACAAAAACTAATCGTATTCCCAAACTAATAACAAATAATAATATTATGTTGAATTTAAGATTAAACTGAGCAGTCCCTATGGAGAAGGTAATCTTAAATTTATCCAACCTATACAATAGGAAAATAAATATTATGAACCCGAGAAAAACAAAGGCTGACGCTGCATGCATTAGCTGCACAAATTGAATATTAAGTAAGCCACTAATCCTGTCTGATAGCATTAAGATAAATTTAATCGAATGTACTTGAGAAGAATATGCATGAGAAATTTGATCGCCTACAAGAGAGTTCGTTAAATTCTCCCAACTAAAGAAAAGAAGAATAACGAAGTACGAAGACACTACAAAAATATCTTTAAATCTTATAATTACCTCATCCGCAAAATCATCACTCGAAGTATAGTAGAAGTAGAGAAATAAAGGGGGAATGCATGAGAGAAATGCCGATAGCAGTACAACATATACTGGCCCCATCTTATAAGCATATAAATCTGCCCCCGGATACAGGCTATAGGTCCAAAAAGCAACAAACGCCAAAATAAGCGCCCAATTAAAACGTAATCGAAATAATTCATGGCAAAGAAAATTGCTAAATCTCGCCATTGATTCTGATTTAATCAATGTCACCATAGATTAACATTATCCATTTTTACGCATACAGCATCTAATTCAATATGTTCAGACGCAATGTATTGACGATATGCCTCAATCTCATCTGCTCTGTTTTGCAAATCAGGTGATACTAAGCATAGTTTAAAGTTTTTTGATTTGAGCAAAGTATATATATTCCTATTGATTGGAATTTTAGTAAAACAATCAATCCACACCCATTTTGCTTTGCCTGCAAGCGATATGACCATATCAATAGATTCGTATTCTGAAAATCTAACGGCAACTCTTTTTTCACCGGTATTTATCATTTTGATCAAGTAAGGAAATGAAAGATCAAGGAAGAAATAGTCTTCGATCCCCCTTTCTTCCACAATTTTTTTTACACGATACTCGATCCCCTCTTCTTTGACATTCAAAATCAATGTTTTGTGATTATAATGTTTTATCCACTCTTCAAAATCCTCTGCATCCGTAAAGGGTTCGTGATGGACAATTAAACGCTTGCCGTAACTGCGAAGATCCATCTCTATACCATACTCTTCCGGTGTTGATTTAAGCTCCTCAATTGAATTTCTTCGATGCGCAATAATTTGCATGCCTATTGTTTCAACCTCTTTCTTAGTTTAAAACTGAAGTCGAGTGTTCTCTTGATAAATTTCCATTTCCCCGTCCAGCCAATGTTCCAATGAGAATGGCCATGAATACGTTCTTTAAAGAGTACCGGGAATCTCACTACCTCTAACTTATTCCTTCGCGCCATGTAAAATGCGTATAAATCAAGGGAAAAATCATAAGGCGGGTCATCCCATAACTCAAAGAAGGAGCAATGAAAAAGATTTGGCTGTGCATTAATATCATTGAGTGGGAAACCGAGATAGATTGTCTCAAAAATGCCCATTCCCCAGGTAAAAATATTCTCGGCGAGGGGACGTCCGTGGCGGTTCCCCTTCACAAAAGTTTTCGTTGGTTGCACAGCTTTTTCAATCAAATCCAATCCCTTTATTACGTCTTGTGGATCAGTTTGCATATCTGCATGTGTCCACGCAAGAAACTCCCCTCTTGCTGCGCGTAGACCAGCAAAGATTCCATAGCCATACCCCTGATTTATTTCTACGTTGACAGTTCTGGCAAATGAATATCCGGGAAGAAGTTTATCCAATACTTCTTTTGAGTTGTCATTTGATCCATTATTAACGAGAACCAGCTCTATATCGCCCCTGACAACTTCTTTAAACCTGTCAAGGATTAACGGGATATTCCTTGACTCATTATAACATGGGACAATCACCGACAGCTTCATAACGTTTTAACCTTGAATACCCAGAACTTCTGGCCTAAAAAATTTAACACTGTACTGGCACTCGTTGCTAGCAAAAAAGCGTTAAATACCCAACCTGGTAAAAACGTAAGGCTAAGTTTATTGACAGCTACATTGACACCTAACGTTGTCGTATAAAGCATGCCAAACTTCAGCACTTCAGAATAAGATTTTCTTTTTTGTTCAAAAGTCAGATATTTGTTTAATACATACGCCACAACAGATCCGCTTATAAATGAGATAGCTTTGGCAGAAGAATGTCCTAAAAAGTTAAACAAGAGATAATAGGCGGACATATCGGTTGCTACCGCTGAAAATCCCGCCAAAATGAACATTGTCATCTCTCTTTGCAGCCTGTTCATAAATATTCTTGCCTGGAATCTCTATATTTTGTTTCAAGCGTTACTATCTTATTGCTATCAATTGTAATATCTTTTTCTAAATAATAAGGATGCCAATTACATTTATGAAAAAAGCCCTGCCAGTATTCGTAAATTTTTAGATCATCCGGCGTGCCCCAACAGATATAGTGGTCGGCTTCAAAAACCTTTACTTTCAATCCCATATCGACCAACTCGTTAATGCAGCTATCGACATAAAATTCATTATTAACTCTCATATTTTTTTCAACAAGACGTTTTACAGATTCGATAAAAAATCTTATCTTCCTAAAATAAAAGGTCCCAACAATAGCATGATCGTTGTAAGGATCGTCAGAAATTGGCTTTTTTACAGAAACTGACTGAACATCATCATTATCATTAACGCTTATCCATCCATACATCTGAGGGTTTCTTTCGCCTGTGGGATAGCGCCGGAAACTCCATACAACAACATCTACATCTTGATCATCAATTAACTGCTGGTATTTATTTTTGTCCCATAGCATTCCGTTGTCACAAGCCGCTATCAACAGTGAAGATTCCGGATTTTCACCCCCCAATCCCAATTCACAAGTGATCGCCTGCCCCTCGGTGACTTCATCCAATCTTACTATTTTTGCCTCTCCATAAACCTTCTTTATCTCTACCTCAAGCGGATAGCTGTCAAGATGATCTCCAAGGCACACAAAAATATTTTTTTCTGCCCAGGGGAGGTAATTTGTTGCCTGTACGATCATCGGTTTACCACTTACCCCTACCAAGGGTTTCGGATCTACATAGCCGGCATCTGTAAATCTCTTTCCCTTACCCGCCAGAGGTATAAGGTTAATACTATTTTTTTTAATATCTATGTTCTGTTGTGGCTCTATTATACGCCTGAAATAATCCGACCATCTTTGGTATTCTTCCAGATCTCTGGGAGTGCCCCACTGAAGCATATACTGTATTTCATAAATTGATACCCTAAGGTTATCCTGTCTCATAAGATTGAAAACCATACTCACATAGTACTCACCCTTTACATTAATATCTTCCTCCATCAATTGTTTGAAATACTTTTTCACATAACTACCCTTCTTGAAATAATACGTCCCATCGGAAGCATACTCCTGCATTCTATTATCCGTAAAGGGCTGCTTTTCTCGTATTTCGAGCATCCATTGTTTATCATCCCTGATGAAGGCATAATTTGTACTACCAAGCATGTGGGGGTGAAACCCTTTGTAGGACGGTATCGCCCCATCGGCATCTCTCCCTCTTGTATGTCTTAAAAAATCATGATAGTCCCAGTACTTTGAAAAATCACAGTAATTAACGATTACCTCTTCCTCATCATTGAGCATATCAAAGGCTTGACTTACTGCGTAGACGGGACCCATTTTATGTGGCGAGATTTCTATAATCTGTGAGTGCGGGGCGATACTGTTTATGACCGCTCTCATATTGGTTTCTTTTAAATGTTCCCTGTTACAAATAAAAAGGATGTCTTTTTCTCCAGGGAACAAATTAACTACATGTTCAATGATCGGCTTCCCATCGGCAACAATTAGCGGTTTTACCAACTTGTATCCGGCATCCGCAAATCTTTGTCCTGACCCTGACATAGGTATTACAATCTTCATAATGCCCTCTCCGCAGATAACTTTTTCCTATATATTTCGGCTTCCCAATTCAGCAGTTCGTGAATTCTCCATAATGGTAAATAGCGAAGGGAACCTATTCGGCCGGCGAATAAAGCTGTTGCTTCATGAGCCCACCAGACTTCAGCAACAGCTTGAGCATCTGACCTGTTTTTCCCGGCACAAATAAAAAAATCGTCTGCTTTCAATATCCGCGGGGGCTGACACCACGCTTCTCGGTATTGTGATACCTCACCCTCTACAGTTTTAATACTGTCCCTATTCTCTACAGACAGCTCGATAGAACCTGCACCACAATAAACAGCAGCGTCTGGAAAAAGAAGTCCATTGCCCGAATAACCGACGATGCTCTTTGTTCTATTTTCCGTACTATTTATGGCATGGATACAGGTTAAATATGATAATTCGGGAATAGCGGCTTTTATGGCATTCAAGATATTCGGGGCAATTTTAGGTTCAGGATCAAATAATTCAAAATCGGGAACCTGCAATTCCCCCTCATTATAACTTCTGAGAATATTCAGTACATTCTCGTGGATCGTAATAACTTCTTCGGCAACATTGCCGTGAATGACCAAACCGTGATTTTCGAGAAATATTACAGCGGGTCGGGCCAAAGATTCTTTTTCGATCGTCTTGAGCGACTCCATGAGTAAAATGGCGAGCTCCATCCCGGGCTTAGCATACGGTACATACAGAAATTCAATCTTACCATGGAAGATACTATCAAGAAGCAACCTACTGTCTTCAATGCAGAGAAAAGCCGCTGCAATAACAGGATGCGTATGTAGAACAAGATTGCCCAACAGTGCATGCATGGAAACTTCAATTGAAGGTCGCATACTTTTATTGGAATTAACGGAGCTTTGCTCCCAGCACATGAACTGCTCGGGAGTTGGATATTGAAATTGTAGAGAATCACCATCTGTGTCGTTTTTCATAATTGGCCTACAATCCACAGAAGCAACGCCCTCACCCCCGGCGATATCTCTTAACTTAAAACCTGACGCCTTTATATGCATCATCTTATCGGGCGTCTTAATGCTTGTATTTCCACCGCCTGCCTGGACTAAATCTACTCTATCACCGGCATAAGCAGAGATTTTTTTCAAGTCCTTCATCGCATCGTTATCGCTAATCATCACCGACCTTCTCTTTGCAGCATAGCCATTAAAATACCTTCAAGTTCCGGAAACGATCTAATAATCTTTATATCATTTCTCGTAGCAACCTTGTTTTCAGATATAAACAACATAGATTTAATCCCCGTCACCTCGGCACCTACAATATCTCGCTGGTAATCATCCCCTATGTGAATCGCCGAAACAGCATCAATATTCAATTTTTTTAGACATATCTCAAAAATTATGGGGTTCGGCTTCTCATAGCCGGCCTCCTCAGAGGTAATTACAACGTCAAACATATTTGTCAGCTTCAGGAGTTTGATCTTCTCAAATTGGATCGCAGCGGTCATATCTGTCACAAGGGCAAGCTTGACTGCGCTCGAACGAAGCTTTTTTAACAGAGAAAACACACCTGGGTAAATGCGCATGTTCTTAAAGAAAGTAGTCCAGTATGCTCTTTCTAATAGAATCACTACTGGAATAAATGGTTTTTTTTTACAGCTAAATACAAGCTCATTGAAGTACAGAAGGCGGCTATGTGAAGATGCGGTACCGGAAAGCCTTTGGTGGATTACATGGCGACTTTCCTTATAGAGTTCGTTAAATTCTCGATGTTCAAGACCAAGCTCCCTCTCAGCAACCTGTGCAGCATAATCGAGAGCATTTTGATGGCAAAGATCATAATCATATAACGTCCCGTCTAAATCAAATAATACACCTTGCAATGACATCATTATATCAGTTCGTGGTGATATCTGAACGATTAAGGAGGAGATCGCTTAATAACATGAGAAAACACAACTGTAGTATGCCTTCAGGGCCTCCTCTCCACACCGCATTCGTTGCAATAAGTTCGTTCAACTCTGGCAATATTTCTTTACCAATCTCTATGACTTGCTGTGGCGTTACATAACCTTCGACGATCAGTGTTTGATATAATAAATCATCTTCCAGGTCTAGTTTTACGAACACACCTGCTAACTCCTTAAGCCTGGCAACCAGCCCCATTAGTTCAAGGCTATTGTCCAATCTGATAGATATGCCAAGCCGCCCAGCACTTTCATCAGGAGGGCAGGAAGCTTGCGCTCTGTAATACTTGGCAAGCATATCGGCAAATGCTTTTTGGGGGACTATAAATCTTTGCCCATCGTTTTCCCGCATTTTTATCTGGTCAACAACCTGCTCCTTTGTATAACCACGTTTTTCAACGTCTCTATTCGTCTTCCATTCACGCCTTAATTCTTCATCTGTGTCCATGTATATTTTTATATCAATCATTTCTCTCATACGCTTCAGATAGAAAGGATGAAGGCCAACAAAGCAAATATATCTATTTGGTGGCACCTGAACGGGTTGGGTGAATCTACCTGTAGTATGGTCATATTTAGTTTTCTTAACCGCTTTCCCTTGCCCTAATGCTTTGGCATGCTCCATCTGAATGTATAAATTATTCCCCTCGGGATGCAGATGCGAAACAACTTTCCACATTTCATGCCCACGCTCCCACCGATGCACATCATCACCATCCACGGACAGTATATTATGATGCCCCAGCACATCCGATATTACATCACGGGCTGTGTGTTTCCCAGACCCCGAATCTCCACCGATCCCAATAATAACGGGTTGTTTTTTGGGCTTGTATATGATGTTGCTTAGGACGCCGTGTCGGTACATCATGAGGGCCATCATAAGGATGGATGTCTGCATTATTGTAAATAAGAATGAATTTATCAAAGAAACGCCGATGCCAAATCTCTTTAAAATTAAGATTGACGCACCCCAATTACTAACTTGTGGAAAAATAATCCTCATAGAATCAAATAGCGTTGAATCCAGCCCCAAAAGCAGGTAAGCGAGGCAGCTAATGTTAAAAGTCCAAAGGGGCAGTCTGGAATAGTCAATCTGACGAGCAAAGAAGTATATAACAAACGGAAGTGGCCATATGTAATAACCATGTGCAGGCGGGAGAAGACTTATAAGAACGGTGTATGCGAGACCGAGAAACATAAACAGCGTATCTTGGTTCACCTTTCTATAAATTGCAAAACGCAGAAAAAGGAGACCTATCGCTAATGGTGCAAGAAAAACTCGCAGTGTGGGAAGATAATCTAATCCTACTTTAAAAATTCTCCCCTGTTCTTCAGTTCCGAATACCATTTTCCGGAATCCTTCATTTAAAACCCAAGGGAATAGGCAGGCAACATAGATAAATAGTGTTATAAAAAGAAACATAAAGCCACGTTTCCAGGATGTCTCTTTACGCACCGTAAACATTACTAAAAAAGGGAATGCTACAAATAAATGCGATTTGGCTCCTATGCCAAGACCTAAGACTACAGCAGACCAAGTGTAGCGTCCTTGAACTAACAAAACAAGGCTTGCCATTAATATTGCCGTCGGAATGATATCCAGCTGTCCGTGAACATATGTAATGTAAAATACAATTGGCGATGTCCACCATAGCAAGCGGGCTCTGCGTTCATCAGTTTCAAGAAAGCGCACCAACATCCATAAAATCGCACCATCCGCAATAATAAGGGGAATTCTTGCCAGAAGTAGATGAACCCAGGTTACTGCAAATGGATCTGAAGGAATTGCCCACAAAAACAAGACCCTTGGAATCACCATTATGTAGAACATTACGGGGCCATAGGGAAATGCATTCGGTATTCCGTGCTCTATTGCAAACTGCCATGGATTTTTGAGAGGACTAGAAATATAAAGGTTTAGAAATGGTATAAAGAGTGCGTAGAGAAAATAGGATGCCAGCAGTGAGCCAACCAGCAGCTTGCAAAAGGTAATGATTATATCGGACAACCTGCCTGCCAACTTTGGTAATCTAAAATTATGCATTATTCATCCCAATTTTTTGTAAAGGTACCAACATTATTGAATCTATATTTTCGTGTAAGAAATCTAATAACTCGATTCTTGTCAACAATAGTAATACAAAGGGATGTAACATTACTAAATTAAGCTTTCTTTTAAGATATCTTCCGCATGTGTTAGGTCAAAGATATCTTTCTTCGTCTGCTGATAAGGTTTTTTAAGTATCAATGGTATATGGTTCTTGCTGCCTGGAAACATGATACGGTAGTTGTGATCGGAGAGTACGATGATCTCCGAAGAATCTAAGATACTGTTTTTCTTCATCTTGTCTATAAATTTCCCTAGTAATTGATCCACATACTCAAGTTGTCTTTGATAGTTCTCGGAATTTTGGAGGAATGATTCATTGTTGTTATAATAGCCATTGCGATCAAATACAAAGGGAATATGAGGGAGATAGATGTGTGAAAACATAAAGACAGGTCCTTTTTCATCAAGTGTCTTTAGCGTCAGATAAGAGATATTATCGGTCAGTATTCTTTGCCATCGGGATACTGCCATATTTTTTATATAACCTTGAAGTCCCTGCCGTGGCCAAAGGATCAACGTCGTCAAGATTGGATTTAACAGGGAAAATTGTGGTTCAACATTGGCATTATTATAGATACTAAATGACCGACACCCATCAAGATATTGACCGAATATTTCACAATAGGGCAGATATGGGCCATAAGCGAAAGTTTCATAACCTTTGGCTTTTGCCATAGCAAATAAGTTGTTAGACCCTATTTTGAGATATTCTTCCTTGTCATCTTTCGTAATCCGATAGATCGCGTCATATTTCATCACGATATTCTCGTAACGACGACCCGTTAGCATACCTGGTATGGCTGTGAGGGTTTGATTACCGGGTGAAGTTGCCGCATGGTAATTATCGGATTGCGAAGAGAGCCGTTGAAAGTTTGTGTATTGTGTATTTATTAAACCGTCTTTATAAAGATACTCGTAGGATAATTCATCGAAGAGAATCACTATCACATTGTGATTGAGGGGCTTAGTTATATTCTCATAATGATCGAGTGCATTGATTACAATCTTTGTGTTTGTATTTCTGAAGTTCCATAGCGTCCAGCCAGCCAGTAAATTCAGCGGTGACAGAACAAATAACACCATGACGAGCGCTGAAATCATTTTGCGCGGGTAACGTATGATCAGCAACAAAAAAAGAGCGCCGCAGAATGCTCCGATCGCTGTTGTTATAAGGCGGTTGTCATGAGCATATTGCCCGAAATTAATGAGCGCACCCGTAAATCCAAGCTGTCGCAGGAAATGTATGAAGAAAGAAATAAATGGAATGATAAATATTGAGAAAAACGCTGCTAAGCGAATTTTTGTGTTGGAAATTTTATCGACTAACCACAGTGTCCCGCTGAGCATTAGAGTGGAAAATGCGACAGCTGTAACCAGTTCCAAGTTATTACGGATGCGCCACTGAAGAATGATATCGTTATCGTAAAGTGTCGCAAAAAGGGGGTAGAAGAACAGGCAACTCAGCGTCAAAGCAAGCCAGACGTGGAGAATCTTTTTGTGCTTAATTGGCACTATGGCCTTCCATTACACTAGAGGACACAAGCAGATATAGCGTCCGTTGCGTATCCATTATTTTTTCACTCTTTAGTATTGTGAAATGATCTCCTAAGGAAGCCTCGAAACAATCCTGGGCATACTTATGGAAGGTATCCTCCCTAGTGTTGAGTAACCGTTGAACCTGCGGATCGTTCTTGGGGACGAATTCTATGATCAGAAAACGGCATATTTTGCTTAAAAATGAGGCGATATGGCTCAAGGGGACGTTGTTGGAGATTGCCAGATGGTGGATCAGCGCCAGCGCAAGGAGCGTGTCGGCTGGGCCTCTTTCGATAAGAGAAAGTCGCTCTTCGTTTGCCCAGCCGATTGATAGGCTGGGGTTGGTTAGGTCTTGGCATAGGGGTAAGAGGTTTGTTTCTTTGTTGTTCCGCATTTGGCGGTAATTCTTTTCTACTGCTGCGGGATCGACATCAAAGGCGATGGTTTCAATGCCTTTGGCTGTAGCGAGGCGGCTGAACATACCGTTGTTGGCGCCCAGGTCCCAGACGGTTCTGGGGTCGCTTTCGGTTATGTAGGCTTCCACCAGTTGTTTCTTGTGGGTCATGACTGCTGGGGTGTAGTTTGTGTCTTCGTAGTAATTTGACCATTCTGTGTTGGCGGGGAGCCATTGCAGAGAGGTGATGGCGGATTCGAGGTTGTCGATTAGGGCGCGTAGAGAGCGTTTCTGGATTCCCGCCTGCGCGGGAATGACAGGTGTCGAGGACTTCTCATATCGTTTTTGGGCTTTTGCGTGCAGGTGGATGTGGGTTAAACGCGTGGGTTTTAACCAAGTCGAAACTGGAAGAAGCTTACTTACCAGATCTAAGGGAAGGCCGTCTATGTATATCCGCATGAGCTGGCTGAGGCGGATATCGCGGGATGCCATCAGGGATAGAGGCGCCAGGAAGTGCTGGCAGAACTGGCGATAGGCAACCCATGGTTGATTTTCTTTGTAGATTTCGAAGGAAAGCGTATCGATTAACAGGGGCTTTCCTCGGAAAAACTGTATGTTGTAGGCGCTCGCATCTTTCAGGGACATGTTGCAGGCAAGCGCGTGCTTTTGGATTTTTAATGTCGTCAGCGCCGCATCCTGTATTTGGCTGAAGCACCATTCGTAGGGGTAGGAGATGAAGGGGACGACTTCGGGATTAAAGGTTTTGTAGGGAGAAAGATTGCCACGGCGCACATGCGCCGGGGAATAGGGGGACACGATTCCATCATGTCCCCCTATTCCCGCGACTTCTTTGTGTGGAATCAGGAGATCAGCTTCAACCAATTTGTTGTAGAGGCCTGGTTGGATCAGGTGATCGTAGTTTTTTTGATAGAGGTGGCTCACGGATCTGTAGAGTGTGCCGTTCTCGGTAAAGAGGAAACTGCTCGGGTCTCGGAAAGAGCTGGGGTGGTGGCTTATCCCCCTCCCCTTAGTCCCCTCCCGCGGGGGGAGGGGAGATATTGGGTTGCTGTCGCTCATTTTTCTTGTTTCTTGGAGAAGAGGTTGACTATGGAATCCTTGATCTTCTGCCAGTACATTTTAATGGTGAATAGTGCGCCGATTACGGTTGCTATCAGGACTTGGAAGATGTAGCTGCCTGTGCCGGGGTCGAGGTAGGCGTAGGCGTTTTGTGCAAGAGCAAAATTCAGCGTAACTATTAGAAACAAAATGGGAAAATTCTTATTTTTCAATTTGGGCGGCTCCTGGTTTTTTGGGGGTATGCCGGAGCTCCGGCATAGGTAAAGCTATTGGTATTATTCAGTAATTAGCGACGGTCAAAAAGTTTTGCCTTCTGAAAAATGCACATATTTTGGGGGTCAAAAAACAAGTGCTTAAAACAAGTGCTGAGGACTGAGTGGAAGAAAATACTCAGCACTTGTTTTTTAGGGATGAGCGGAGACCACCGATTATTCTGCCTGTTTCAATTGCCATCTCATGTACGCTGTCGAATTCAGCTTTGGAAATATAACCTATGTCTAAAGCAATATACAGCTGTGATCGGACTTCCGCGCACGAACCCTTTGCGATAACCAGAAACTGGTGAAATTCCGCTCTGCCTGCTCGTTCAAATCCTTCGGCTATATTGGACATTATTGAAACAGCAGCCCGTTGAATCTGATCTCTTAACCCAAAATCCCTGCTGAATTCCTTTCCATTCGTCACTTTATAGATAGCTGCCACCAATTCTCTCGACTTCTGCCAAGCAATCAATTCCTCAAATTTGCTTATCATTTCCCTTACTCAGTCCACAGTACTCAGCACTTTATTTTGGGGGTTACTGGAGCTGGTGGTTGGTTATTGCTTCTTTGAGGTTGGCGAGGGCTGTTTGGAAGTTCTCCTTCGCTTCGTCATGGTTTTATCCATCAAGTCAAATAATGCCTGGGAGTCGTTGGGGTCTTTCTTTTTGGGGGTCAGGTCTTGCATTTTAGCGTTTTTGCGGGGGGACTTCCCCCCATTTTCTTAATCATAATGCCCACGAAAAGAGGTTACGTCAATTTCTGCAATTTCTTCGTATATTGTATAAATTACACGGTCCTTTTGATTGACCCGTCTGCTGTAAACTTCCTTCTCAAAATACTTCATCGCTCCGGCTTTCCTGTACCTTCTCTTGGACGCACGATTATTTCTCGCACCAAATCAAAGCACTTGATATAGCTGGTCCTGTCATTGCGACGAAACCAGTCCAGATCGGCCTGCGCTTTTTCTAATATCCTAACTTTGAACATCGCGGAAGGCTTCTTCAGGCGTGAGACCTGCGGGTTTTTCTCCCCGATCCCTTAAGGCATGGGCCGACAACAAAGCAGAGAAAGAATCTTGATCACTGATCAGGCGCAGCGTTTCCTGGATATGCGCCCATTCTTGTTGATCCAGAACGACAACAGCGCCATCATCGGAAGCAATAACAATTTCGTCCCGATCGACCACCGCTCGTCTAATGATGCCGCGTAAATCTGATTTTGCCTGTTTCAAAAGAATTGTTTCCATATCGTCCTCTTTTTTGGGGGGTAAAAACAAGTTATTTAGGGGGTCAGGGCTTTCATAACAACAAGTGCTGAGGACTGAGTGCTGAGTGCTGAGTAAAACAAATTAGTTTTGAGTTGGGGATGATACAGCTCCGCCCTCTGGATTACATCCAGGAGGGCTGGGATGCGGAGCCCATTCAAAAAACTGGATTCCCGCCTGCCCCCGTCAAGCGAGGACTAAACAGAGCGCGGGAATGACGGTCTTAACCGCTAGTTAATGTTTGGTTCAATCTGCAAGATTGAACCAGCCGCAAATGTCAGCCCAGGTTGTGCTCCGCAGCGGGAGCGCCGTTCTGCGCAACCTCGGCCTGCAATTGCCGGATCTCCTGCTTCAACTGTTCGTATTCCTGTGTCTTGTGCCGGAGAAAGTGGTAGGTCATCCGGGTCTTTTCCTCGATCCCGCCGGGCGTCAGATTATATAAATAAGCAATTTTATTGCTTGATTTTCTGAAATTCTCGACCTTTACGAAACCCTTCCCGATCAGGGCGTTGATGAGAAAATTCACCTTGCCGAGGCTGATGCCCAGCCGCGAGGAGAGCTCCCGCTGGCTCATCTCCGGGGATCGTTCGATCTCGCGGATCATGTGCAACGCCTCTTCGTTTTCGAGCTGCTTGGATAGTGTTGCGGGCATATGTTCTTCTCGTTGATTGTCGTTACGTTCACTTCATGAACGAGGCGGAACCATGATTGAATAGTCCCAGGAAGTCAAGAATTTTTTTGGGGGTCAGGTCTTGCATTTTAGCGTTTTTGCTACGTCCTTTTGCCGGGCGATGGGCTGCTTCTTTTCCCGCATCATGCAGGGAGGCAGTTTCGATACCTCTGCATACCAAGGCTCTTTTTTCATCTCCGCAGTAACGGGTGTGGCGCCTTGGCTTAACAACCATTTTTCCATTTCTTCGGCATTCATTTTTTTTCTTCGTGCCATTTTTCCCACCTCTCTGCGTAAACATTCCAGTTGTTTTTAAAATCCTGGATGGCCACATTTAATGCCTGATCGTTCTCAAGAATACTGTAATCAATAATGCGTTTTTTACTGCCGTCCGGTCCGATGATATCAAGATGCGGTGCGTGGAGTCCACTGTCATAGCGTGCAATTTCGATATACGCACCATTCCGCAAAATATTTAATTTGGCAACGAATTTCCCGACATTGCCTCTATCGGTAACAAAATACACAAAAATGAATGCGGTTGCGCTGAGTCGGATTATGAAGCTTTTTTCAGGCATCTTTGGGGGTCAGGTCTTGCATTTTAGCGTTTTTGCGGGGGTTTAATCCGCATATTGACGGCAATAGTCCTGGATGCGATCCAGGAGTGAAAAAAGTTTCGGCGTCTGCGCGAGGATGGATTGAAACAGTTTCTGCAGGTTGGCCCGGCGGTATTCGTGGACGATCTCGTTGCGGAGCTCCCGGATAAGCCGGATCTCGTCGACGGACTCGATCAGGCCGCGTTTGTGGGCGCGGTTGAGGGCATCGAGCAGGGTGCCGCGATCCTCCAATTCAACCTTGTCGATGCTGCGGAATCCCTTCTGAACAATCAGGTCGCAGGTGCGGGAAAACCGCCCGGTCAGGGTTTCAAAGGCGTCGAATTCGTCATCGCTGTAGGCGTCCTTGCCGCCGATCGCCCGGCAGATGTCGTAGGAGCGCTGGAGCCAGCGGCGGGACTCGTCCAGGTCCTTCAGGGTGTCGTGCAGCATGAGGATATAATCGCGCTGGATCATGATGATCTTTGGATTTCTCCGTCGGTAGTCAACGTTCCAAGCTTTTCGGGATTCCCGCCTGCGCGGGAATGACAAAGTCAGGGGCGATTTCCACCCCTTCGTTATAGGCCACGCGGACGAAGGGATCGGTCAGATCCCGGGCAATGACGATGTCGATCTTCTGTTCGCCTAATTTTTCCTGGAGCCGCAGCCGGATCGTGCCGCGGTCGGATTCCGTCAGCTTCTCCGAGAGGATGAGCAGATCGATGTCGCCCCCTCGTTTCGCATCATCGGCCCGCGAGCCGAAGAGACGGATCCGGGCCCGGTCATCAAGAAACCGGATGGTTTGGCTGATAGCTTCAATTTCTGTTTGCGAAAGACGCATATTTTTGGGGGTCAGGTCTTTAAATACTGATAATTCAGAGGAATGGCGCGAAACGTCTTTTCCGATGATTCATCCTCCGGGAAAAGGAATCCTTTCAATTCATCCATGATGATCTCGTAAAAAGTAATTTTCCCCCTCCCCCGGCGGGAGGGGATTGAGGGGAGGGGGGAAAACATGTGTTAATGCGACACGTTGTCACCCCCACCCTAACCCTCCCCCGTCAAGGGGGAGGGAATTTGGGACTTTTTACGGGTCCGTCATCCATGGGTACAGGCCTACTGATCTCTTTCTGACGACCTTCGGAAACCATGTATTCGATATATGTCTCAATCGCACGTTTCAAACCTTCAAGGGCTTCCATCTTGCTTTTGCCGCAGGAAGCCACATCCAATTCCACGCACAATGACGCATACTGACTGCCTTCTTTCTTAATGAGACATGTGATATTCATATCAAGCCTCCTTTTGGGGGTCTCTTTTGGGGGTCAGGTTTTGCATAACAACAAGTGCTGAGGACTGAGTGCTGAGTAAAACATCCGAATTAAATTGCCTCGGGGTCAGAACACTGAGCGCTGAGGATTTTCCCCTGTTACGCCGGGAAGCGTTACGCCGACAGGCGTAACAGATACTTCCTAAAAAACGGGTCATCGAACGTGTAATAATTTTTATATTTTTCGATCATTCCAGAATTTATCAATCCGCTCAAGGCCTTTTGCGTGGTTGATGCAGCAGATAAGCGGAATCTGCCGGCATATTCCGCAGAAAAGACATTCTGACTGTCCGCAGCCAGGGCCTTCAGAAGCTTTTTCTGATAAACGGTCTGCCTGTCGAAAAGCTCAAAATAGTAATCGCCCTTTAAATCGAGTATCCTGCCGGCGCATGCGGCGATGATTTCATCATTGACGGTCTCTATCCGGTTGATGCAGTACTGCCATATTTCTGAAGCAAGGAACTGAATGTAATAAGGGATGCCGCCCGCCTCTGCAATCAACCTGGCGGCAGCTTCCTTGCTTAAGGCGAGATGGCTGCGGGAAAACCCGCCGATCAGGAACTCAACCGTTTCCCCCTCCGGGAGCGCCTCTAATTGCATGGACGCTGCCGAATTATAAAACGCCCTGTTTTTATTGGTAAACATGTCATTCAACAGATGCGTGCGGCTGCCGAGAAACAGGTAGTTTACATGCGCATGATGCTGAATCCTGCTTCGGAGCAAACTTTCAAAATTTTCCCCGTTCAGCCTGGCGATGTCCTGAAACTCATCCATGACAATGATGTATTTCTTCTTTGCCGATGCGAGCTTATCAGGAAGATCGAGCACGGATGCAAGGGATTGCTCGCTAATTGCCGTCGCGCTGAAATCAACGGAAATCTCCGGCGCCCCACTGGGGTCGAAAGTGATCTTTGGACGGATGCCCTTGACGAATTTGGAGAATGTCTGCGCCGCCTTGCTGAAATTGCCCTGGCTCGTCAGGACCGCCCTGGAAAATGCCTCAATAAAGGATTCGCGCGAATAAACAGTCATGAAATCGAAATAGATGCAGACAAACCCCAGGGCCTTCAACGCATCCATCGCCTTCATCACGACGGATGTCTTGCCGTATCTTCGCGGTGCGTAAAGAACAAGATTGTTCCCCCCGCCAAGCGTGCCCACAATACGCACTATCTCTTCTGTTCTATTGAAGAAATAAGGTTCTTTGACAACCGTGCCGTAACTGAATGGGTTCATATTTTTTTGGGGATCATCAGGTCTTTCATTTTAGCGTTTTTGCCGGGGGTGGATTTAAGTATTTTCCAAGAGCTGAAAGTAATGATCTTTGTCATCCCCATGACCTTCATATTGTTCTTGAATGAAGGCCGGAACTTCCTGATATTTGAGGTAATTTAGAATCCATTTTAGGTTGATTTCAGGGTCATTTTCAACCCACGGTTTTTCATTTCAACCCACCGGCAGGCATTAGCGGCCGACTCCGCCTGCCGGATTTCCCGGCAAAAATCTCCCTGAAAAAATATTTTCATCGCCCTGCATTTTTTGCTGACGTCGCGGCTCTTCTTCTGATATATGCTCATCATGTTGCCCATAACCATAAGAAAACGAACCGTTTCCGAAGCCGACATCCCTCTGATTCAAGGGGTGATCAATGAACACTGGGCCAAGGGAAGAAAAAGCATCTCCAACATAATGTGCCAGCTCTGGGGGTGGTTTCAAGCCAACGGCGCCGCCAAGGAGGATACGCCGATCCTCCACAAGCCCAGAGTTCGTAACGGAAAAAGAGCCGCAACCCTCGCCCAGATGACCACCATCGTCATCCTCCTGAAAAGAGCTTTCTCTTTTGTCGTCAAAACAACCGCCCGCTTCAGAAAATACCTCCAGGAAGCAAACTCAGAAACCAAATTGGAACTCCTCCTCAGACCTCCCCCAGTCCCCACCTTCATCCTGAAGCTGATCCAGCGGGAGTGAACTCCCTCATGTACGCGCCCGAAAATTGTCCGACCACCTCGCCTCAACAGGCGCCAGGCTGAACTACGTCTCCTTGCCTGCTTTTGCCCTGCCGCTGGCTGCCTCTGTGCTGAAAATCCCCCGGCAGTATCTTGCTCGCTACCCCTTGCACACCATTTTCTCCCAAAATCGCCGTGTCCATCACCACTATCCCTGTTTTTCGCCCCCCAAACCGTCAAGCGGCAGCGGGATTCTAAATTATCTCAGAGTATCAATCTTGGCCTGGTCTATGTCGACGCCGAGCACCCGATAACCGACCTCGGCGAAACGGAGCATGAGGGGTAGGCCTACGTAGCCTAAGCCAATGATACCGATTAGGGCGGATTTATCGTTTAGGCGGTTGAGGAGATCGGGTTTATGGGATTTTATTAGGTTCATCGCGTTTGTTTAGTCCGTTTTTTTGTAAATAGTGATTGGTGATTGGTGATTCGTAACTGGTAAATAGTGATTCGTGGGTTGAGGCCTTTTAAATTATCAATACCTTTTGCTAAGGAAGCGGGGGACAGATTTGAAATCTGTCCCCCTTCGGTGCTTTATCGATAGTTTATTGACTAAGGTTCAATTCAACCGGCTACTGCATATTCGACAGATATTTGATTTTCTCCACATTTGGTCAAACTTGTCATTCCCGTTTTCCCGGGAATGACAGCATGGGGACATTTTTCAAAGGTCTCGAGAATGATCATTTCAGGCAGTCCCAGTCTTCAGTGGGCGCAACCGGCGAGATAATGTCGCCGATTATTTTTCCTTTCCCAGCAATCCGCGCTGATGGCTGGTGCTTTGTGGTGCTTGCGAGGGTTTCTTTGAGGGTCAGGTCTTGCATTTTAGCGTTTTGATTTTCTTCATTAAGCTGCGGGTGGCGGCGATAGCCTTCCCGGCATCCTCCGCCTCCGGCTCACCATGGGGCAGCAAACCCTGTTCCGTCGGATATCGCCCCTTATAGATGCTGTTTAAGAAGACTGCCTCATCCATGGTTAAACCCGCGTCAAAGCCAAGCTTTTTTACTTCGTGATAAAGGCCGACGATGTCATGAGTCCGCTCCGGCTTTTTCCCTGCTTCGAGAATAAAGGCCTTTAAAGCCTTCTCAGCGCACTGCTGGCTGTGATAACAAGCGGTACGATATTTCTTGTTGTCATACAGGATCTCCGCCGACTCGAACTCGTCCTGCGCGTCTTTAAGCCATGCTTCAGTTGCCGACCTCATATACAGTAACCTCCCGGTATCCATGACCTCTTCAATGAACGGACTGCCAACAGAGTAAAGATATCGTACTTCTCGCGGCGTATAAACCAGTATATCCAGCGGCACCTCACGATCGGAAAGCAACGTTTCCACTTCCACCTGCCGGTCAATTGCCCTCTTATCCGTTTCCTTGATAATGAGCAGGTCGATGTCGCTTTCCCCACCGCAAGACTCTTTCCCATAAGAGCCAAAGAGAATGACACTCTCCGGACGATAATGCTTAACGATCCGGTTTGTTATAGCTTTTATTGATTTCATTTGGGGGTCAGGTCTTGCATTTTAGCGTTTTTGCCGGGCCATTATTTTTCTGAAGGCCTGATACGAACACCCATTGGCGTGATCACCGTAAAGGCTTTTGCTAACTCATCGGAATGCTTATTAATCACAGAGGTAACAATTGCGGCTTTCTTATCGGGAGCCAATCCTGCCAACCTAACGAGAACAACACCCGCCGAAAGGCGTCTCAGACGAAATACCAAATCTCCAAAGTCCTTATCAGCGGTTAATAGGAGCGAACCCTCTTTATTGGCTAATTCAAGCACGATATCATCGGAAATGCCCGGCGCCATTTCAGCAACGTAGCTGACGGCATATCCTTCTTCACGCAGACGAACAACAATTTGCTTGTCGACACCTTCATCCGCGAGGAGGTTCATGCCGCTGCCTCGGCAGGATAAACAACATCACCACGCAAAACGCCTGCGGTATATGTCAGTGCCGCCTGAATCCCTTCGCGTGTGAGGCGGGGGTGGGCTTCGAGTATTTGTTCTATAGATTCACCGGCAGCAAGTTTTTCCAGAATAAGCTCCACAGTTATACGTGATCCAGCAATAACAGGCTTTCCCATCATTATAGTCGGGTCTGAAATAATCATATTCGTTTGCATTTTTTACCTCTCTTAAATTTTTTGGAGGTCAGGTCTTGCATTTTAGCGTTTCTACAGTTTTTAGTTTTTAGTTCTTAGTTTTGAGTTCTTAGTTGTTGGTTGATGATCTGGAATGGTAATCATATGTTCGATCTGTTTATACGTTGAAACCAATCTGATATGGCTTCCCGTTTGCCTTACAATTTTATATTCATATCTATAAGGGAGTTGTGCAAAGGTCTCGACCGGGATGGGGTGAGACAGCTCCGCCCTCTGGATTACACCAGGAGCCCCTTGGAGGACGTTCTCAATCTCTGCTTATTCAATTAACTTAAAGCGTTACAATATATCGCCGCGTTGGTTTCTTGCCTCGGCAGGGGCGCCGTTCTGCTGCATTTCTTCCTGCAACTGCCGGATATCCAGCTCCAACTGTTCGTACTCTGCCGTCTTTCGCTTGAGAAAGAGGTAGGTCATCCGGATTTTTTCCTCGATGCCTCCGGGGGTGATGTTGTACAAATAAGCAATTTTATTGCCTGATTTCTTGAAATTCTCTACCTTTACAAAACCTTTCCCGATCAGCGCGTTCATGAGGAAGTTGACCTTGCCGAGGCTGATGCCCAGCCGGGAGGCAAGCATCCGTTGGCTCATCTCCGGGGATCGGTCGATTTCGCGGAAGATTTGGAGCGCTTTTTCACTTTCGAGTTGAGAAGATATCGTAGCGGGCACCTATTGTCCTCGTTTAGCCAATCCGGTCTTGTTCATTACGTGAACATCAAGGGGAACCTAATGAAATTGACAGAGGAAGTCAAGAAATATTATGGGATCAAGCAAGTCTTGCATTTTAGTATTTTGCCGGGAAGATGCTACAGCTCCGCCTGACGTAGGAGGGGAAGAGCGGCATCTTTGGCAGATACGATGGGATTGCATACGGGCCAGGGAATGGCAATATCCGGATCATTCCAACGGATACCGGCATCGGCTTGCGGGTCGTATTCGTTGGTGCATTTGTACAGGAGGTGGACATCTTCCGTGAGCGATATGAATCCGTGGGCAAATCCGGGAGGAATATAGAGCATGGCATGGTTCCGGTCATTCAGCTCTACTGCCGCCCATTTCAGAAAGCTTGGCGACTCGCGGCGAATATCTACCGCCACATCCCAGACGCCGCCTTTGAGTACCGATACCAGCTTCCCCTGTGCCTTGGGGTTCCTTTGATAATGGAGTCCGCGAATGACGTCCTTTTTAGAAAAGGAAAAATTGTCCTGGACAAAATGCGTCGGCAGATTGGCTTTCTCGAAATCGGAGGCCTTGAAAGATTCGAAAAAGAACCCCCTATCGTCGGGAAAGACTTTCGGCTCAACGAGGATTACGTCAGGGATGGTAAGTGGCTTAAATGTAAAGGGCATAATTATTTTTATTAGGGACAGAGCCCCATAGGGGCTCTGTCCCTAATAAATTACTCGTGGTGGTTGTGGGCGGTGTAGCCGTGTTTTTTTACCAGTTCGTCGCGTTCGGCGGCTTTTAGGTCTTCTCGGACCATTTCGGAGACTAGCTCGCTGAAGGAAACTTTGGGGGTCCAGCCCAGTTTCTCCCTGGCTTTCGCCGGGTCGCCCAGGAGGGTTTCCACTTCCGTCGGACGGAAGTAGCGGGGATCGACGCTGACGATGGTCTTGTTTGGGCGGACAGACGGCTTTTCCAGCTTGCGGGATGACACGGGGGCATTTTCCCAGATGCCTTTTTCCGCCACGCCGGACCCTTCCCAGCGGATCTTCATACCCAGTTCCCCGGCGGCGACATTGACAAAATCGCGCACACTGTATTGGACGCCTGTGGCGATGACAAAATCATCCGGTTCATCCTGCTGCAACATCAGCCATTGCACCTCCACGTAGTCCCGGGCATGGCCCCAGTCGCGTTTTGCATCCAGATTTCCCAGGAAGAGGCAATCCTGCAGGCCGAGCTTGATCCGCGCCAAGGCCCGGGTGATCTTGCGCGTCACGAAGGTTTCCCCGCGGACGGGCGATTCGTGGTTGAAAAGGATGCCGTTGCAGGCGTAAATGCCATAGGCTTCGCGATAGTTTACCGTAATCCAGTAGGCGTAAAGCTTGGCGACGGCGTAGGGGCTGCGGGGATAAAAGGGCGTAGTTTCCTTTTGGGGTGTTTCCTGCACCTTGCCGAAGAGCTCCGAGGTGGAGGCCTGGTAGAAACGGGCGGTTTTTTCCAGGCCCAGGATGCGGATCGCCTCGAGGATGCGCAGAGTGCCCACGGCATCGGAGTTGGCGGTATATTCCGGCTCCTCGAAGGATACGGCGACGTGCGACTGGGCGGCCAGGTTGTAGATTTCCGCCGGCTGCACCTGCTGAATGATCCGGAGGAGGCTGGAGGAATCCGTCAGATCGCCGTGATGCAGGATCAAGCGGCGGTCGGGCTCGTGCGGATCCTGGTAAAGGTGGTCGATGCGATCGGTATTCAAAAGCGACGTACGGCGCTTGACGCCGTGGACCTCGTAGCCCTTTTCGATGAGGAATTCCGCAAGGTAGGAACCGTCCTGGCCGGTGATGCCGGTAATAAGCGCTTTTTTCATGGATTACTCCAAAAAAGGATATCCCCCTCTCTTCACGGGAGGGGGCTTGGGAGAGGGTGAAGTTTGCAATAGGGGGTGATTTCCCCCCCACCCTAACCCTCCCCCACGAGGGGGGAGGGGAGGAGCTGCACCGCTTGCTTGCACCCGCGGCAGGTAGCCCTCCCCTGCGGGGAGGGGGCGCCGTTTCTGGAAAACAACGGGTTCCTTGGAGCCTCGCCCACTGGGTGGTTACTAAAAGAGATTGATGGCAACGCCGGCGGCTACGGCGATGTTCATGAGGATCTGGGTGATGTCGCGGATTTCCCTCAGCCAGGCGATGCGCTCTGTTTTTTCCGGCACGACAATGATGTCACCGGGTTCAATGGCTCTGATCCTTTCGCCGAATTGCGTCGTCACCGTGTGCGATGATCCGAAATCAAAGAAACTGCGGGACAACTTCCGGGCGGAGCCATCCACCTTCATGACAAAGACGTTGTCCTTGTCGGCATAGCGGGAATATCCCCCCGTCTGATTGATGTAATCATCATAGTCCTGCTTATAGGAATATAGATATGTCCCCTGGGCCATGACGGCGCCGGCGACATTTACCACATTGTTTTTCTGGGGAACGAACAGACTGTCGCCTTCCTCCAGCGCAATATCGTTCTCTTTGCCCTTGAGCAGGCGCTGATGCGTCAGGTAGATCGTCATCCGGCCGGTAGCCTTGAGTTTGCGGAGGGATTCGATAAACTTTTGTTTTTGCAAAAGTTCCACCTTCTTTGCCTCAACTTCTTCCGTGGAAATGGCCGTGGACACATCCCCCGCAGAGGCCGACAAAAGCTCCCTTTCCATCCGGTCCGCCATATCTATGAGGCCCTGCTGCTGAAGCTCGCGCACCCGCACCCGTGTGAACATCGCCCCGCGCAGATAGGCTTCTTCCTTGAAGCCACCCGCCCGCTCGATGAGGGCGGATAGTTTTTCACCCTTTTTGATCAGATAACGGCCGGGAAACATTATCTCGCCGCCCAGGGTCACATAATTCTCCGGACGCCAGTCGGGGATGCGTTTGATAAAAAGCCGGTCATATGGCTTCAGGATCACGTTGTGTTCCGGATCTCCGGCCAGGGCCTTAATCAGATTGATTTTCCGATGGACGATCACCGCCTGGTTCTTCTGGTCAATGACCTGGGAGGATATCTCCCCGTCCTCGGGAGAAGCCGATTCGAGGAAGTTCCCCGCGGCAAAAATAAGGTCTCGCACCATCATATTATCCGCCAGCGGGTACGCGCCCGGCTTCAGGATGTCGCCCTCGATGGTCACGCTCTTCTTATAAACCGTCTCCCAGATGGAATGGACAACCAGGCGATCCAGGTCTTCCAATACCAGGTTATGTGCGGCAACTCCCTTGAGGGCCATGTCAAGATTTATTGTCTTAAGTGTGACTTCCTTCGTCTTCCAGTCCGTACGATAGAGTTCCGCTTCAGTAAGCAGGGTGTCCCGCGTCTGACCGCCGGCGGTAAAGACCAGGTCCCGCACCGTCATCGTTTCTCCGAACTCGTAGGTGCCGGGTTTCTTGACTTCGCCTGCTACGGTCACATTCAGCTTATAGGCCTTTTCCCATATGGAGTGCACAATCAAACGGTCCAGGTCTCTCAACTCAACATTATCGGTTGGCTCTTTATTCAATGCTTTGCCTAAGTTAACCTTCTTCAAGGTGACTTCCTTCGTCTTCCAGTCCGTACGATAGAGCTCCGCCTCGTCCAGCAGCGTCTCCTGTGTCTGGCCGCCTGCCGCAAAGACCAGGTCCCGCACCGTCATCTTTTCTCCGAACTCGTACGTGCCGGGTTTCTTGACCTCTCCCACCACGCTGACGTTCTTCTTGAAGACCGTTTCCCAAATGGAATGCACGATCAGACGATCCAGGTCTTTCAACTCCAAATTATCGCCGATATCGTTTTGCAAGGCTTTACGGAGATTGATTTTCTGCAGCGTAACT
>Ga0209514_10000952_pt1 | contig 54456 bp, 57 predicted proteins | sample Subgrocontami58m_FD_187452 | JGI IMG/M metagenome (GOLD analysis project Ga0209514, IMG submission 187452) | Subsurface groundwater microbial communities from S. Glens Falls, New York, USA - GMW37 contaminated, 5.8 m (SPAdes) (version 3) | ecosystem: Environmental > Aquatic > Deep subsurface >... | reverse complement strand
AAGTTATCAGTCATAAGTTATATGTTATTGCCATGGACTCCGAAATAATGAAAAAAATAAAACCCGGTGCGCGCGTGCGCGTGTTTGAGCAAAAAAGCGCGTTTGAGGGGCTTGTGATTGCGCGGAAGCACGGCTCGGAAACTGGTGCCACGTTTATCGTCCGCACGATTATCGCAGGCGTGGGCGTGGAGAAAGTGTTCCCGATTCACTCGCCTTCAATCACGAAAGTGGAGATTGTTTCTTCGCCGAAGAAAGTGCACAGCGCGAAGCTTTATTGGGTCCGGAAGGCGTCCGGTGCCAAGATTCGCCAGAGATTAGGGGTGTCACTTTAGCCATTAGGACTTAGGAAAGAGCCTCTCCGCCAGTTGGCGGAAGTGGTCTTTTAATTTGACATTTTGTATAAAAGTTTTATTATATCCCCCATTGACCTTTAACAACTTTTTTATTGATTGTTTATGAAAAAATTCCTTTTGGCGCGGCTTGACCCGAATGAGACGGCTGGGCATTTTTGGTTGGGAACTCAAGGGGGCTTTGGAAACGCCTCCCAAAGAGAGGGCCATTAAGACGCTTCTCAATATGGAACCGCGATTGAAGAGAATTGCCAATCTCTCGGTACACTATTTGGACAATATCGACAGCACCAACATGGAGCCGAAGCACTGGAACGCGATGACCGCCGTGATTGCCGAGAAATACCGGAAGTTCGACGGGTTTGTGATTACGCACGGCACCGATACCATGGCGTACACCGCAAGCGCTCTTTCCTACTCCCTTCAAAATCTTGGGAAACCGGTGGTGGTTACCGGTTCGCAGATTCCGGGGGCGAAAATCGAGACCGATGCGCGCAGGAACTTTGTAAATGCGGTTTCCGTCGCGAGCATGAGCGTCGCGGGGGTTATGGTGGTGTTCGACGAGGAAATTATTTTGGGCTCGCGTGCGTCCAAGGTATCCGAATCGAAGCTCAATGCGTTTGAGACCATTAACTGGGATTTGCTTGGCGAGATTCGCATCGACATCCGGTTGAGCGACGAGGCGAAGAAGCGGCACGGCGGGACACTCAAACCCAGGCCGGGATTTGAGGAAAATATCGCGGTAGTAACGCTTGTGCCGGGGACTCCCGTGGAGATGTTTATGGGGCTTTTGGAGAACGGCATCAAGGGACTCGTGCTTCGCGGATACGGGTCGGGGAACGTCGCCTATAAATATCTCCCGGCAATCGAGCGGGCGAACGAGCTTCAGGTGCCGGTGGTGGTGAGTACGCAATGCCTTGAGGGAGCGACTGCGATGCACCTGTACGACGTGGGCAAGCAGGCGCTCGACAAGGGAGTCATACAGGCATATGACATGAGCATTGAGAGCGTGGTGGTGAAGCTGATGTGGACGCTTGCGCACGCAAAGAGCTATGCGGAAGTGAAAAAAATGATGCACACGAACTATACCGGAGAAATCAACAAGGAGGGAAAGATTTATTAGGACCTCTTTTCTGTTGTCTTAGGGATGCTGCCGTAGCGCAACACTGCAGCAGCCTTTTGTTTTGGGGCCAATCTATCGAAATCCGATTTCAATATCTATTGAAATCGGATTTCACTATTCGTAGCGTAAGGCGTCGACAGGATTCATCTTTGCCGCATGCCACGCGGGGTAGATGCCGAAGACGAGGCCTACCGCGGATGAGACGAGAATTCCGAGCGCTGCGCCGCCGTACGGGAACACGAAAGTCCATGTGAGCGCCACGGTGTGGGAGAGGACGGTGGCAATTAAGAAGGAGAGAAATGTGCCGAGAGCGATTCCCACAACGCCGCCCGCGCCGGTGAGGAAGACTGCTTCGAGAAGGAATTGCGTGAGGATATCGCGCGGGGTGGCGCCGATTGCTTTCCGGAGGCCGATTTCCCTCGTGCGCTCGGTTACCGAGACGAGCATAATATTCATGATGCCGACGCCGCCCACAAAGAGCGCAATCGAAGCAATGGCGGTAAGGAATGCGGTGAGGACCGAGGTGATGGTGTCGAGCCGCGCGGCGAGGTCGGCCTGGGTTTGTACGAAAAAGTCGTCTTTGTCCGGGTCAGTGATGCTGTGGTTTCGGCGGATGAGCGCGGTGGCGTCGGAGACCACCGCCTTCACTTTGTCGGCACCGCGTGCAGAGAGAATAATCCGGTCAAAATGCTTTTTCCCGAGGATATATTGCTGGGCGGTGGTGTAGGGGGTGAGCACCATTTCGTCGAAGTTGAAGAAGGAGACCTGCCCGCGGGAGGCAAGGACGCCCGTCACGCGGAAACTACGGTTGTTGATTTTAATTTTCTCGCCCAAAGGATTCGCCGTTCCAAAAAGTTTCTCCCGCACCTTACTTCCTATGACTGCCACGCTTGCGCGGGACCGCACGTCGTCCGCGGAAAAGTGTGCGCCGATTTCAGGGTAGATGTCGAAAATATGCCCGATGACGTTGTTTACCTCCGTGCTCCCGCCTCCCAAAACCGTTGCCTGATAGGTTTCGTTCTCGTAGGCGAGCCGCACGGGACCGAAGACGATGGGCATCACGTCTTCCGCGTCGGGCATGTTGCTTTTATTCGCAAGCGATTCAAGGTCGCGGTCTTTGAGCGAATCGAGGAATATGTTCGCAAAATCGCTCGGGCCTTTCGGCTGGCGGCCCGGGATGACCACGACGGTATTCGACCCCAGTCCCTGCACCTGGCTCAAAATGAGTTTTTTTGCGCCTTGCCCCAGGGAGATTACGAGGATAATCGCCGTGATGCCGATGACGATGCCGAGTACGGTGAGGAACGCCCGTGTCTTGTTGGTGCGGAGGCCGGTGAGGGCGGTGTGCGCGGCGCGTGAGAATGTCATGGGTTTATTTCATAAACGTGTCGGCGTGGGCGCGCTCCGCCACTTTTTCGTCCGATGCCACGGCGCCGTCCGAAAGGCGGATAATGCGCTCGGCGCGCTCCGCGGTATAGGTTTCGTGCGTGATGAGAATGATGGTGTGGTGCTCCTCGTCGTGGAGACGCTCAAGGATTTCCATGACTGCCTTCCCGGATTTCGAATCGAGGTTACCCGTCGGCTCATCCGCGAAAATGACTTGCGGCCGGGTGATAAGCGCCCGTGCGATTGCTACCCGCTGGCGCTCGCCGCCGGAGAGCTGGGAAGAATCGTGTGCGAGCCGGTGAGAGAGGCCTACTGCGTCCAGCGCCTTCCTCGCGCGCGCGTCCCACTCGTGTTTTGGAACGGCAGAGTAGAGGAGCGGGAGCTTTACGTTTTCGAGCACCGATGTTTTGGGAAGAAGGTTAAACGCCTGGAACACGAAACCCATCGTCGCGTTACGGATATGTGCTTTTTCCGTTTCGCCGTAGCGGTGCGCGGGTTTCCCCTGGAACCGGTACTCGCCGCCGGTGTAGGTATCAAGAAACCCGAGGATATGGAGGAGCGTGGATTTGCCGGATCCCGAGGGACCCATGACGGCGACAAATTCCCCCTTCTCGATGGAAAAGGAAACGCCGCGGAGCGCAGGCGTGGCAACGTCGCCGTCCTGGTAGAGTTTCTCGAGCGCCTCGATTTCGATGAGCGCCATAGGGGGACTATTCTTCAGTAAGGTCTCCTTCCGCGAGGCCGGAGACAACTTCCACATTGCCTTTTGTATCGCGGATTCCCGTCATAATTTCCCGTTCTTCACTGCGTCCTTCGGCATTCATGCGCTGCACAAATCGCTTCCCGTTTTGGAGTGTTACCGCCCGTTCCGGAATGATGAGGGCGTTTGCTTTCCGCGCCGTAACCACCGCGATATCCGCCGTCATGCCGGGCTTGAGGCGCGCATCTTCCTGTTCAAATGAGAATTTGGTGAGGTAGGTGGAAACTCCTTCAATGACGGTTTCCGCAGGGTCAATGCGGATGACGTGTGCGGGGAATGTGACGCCTTTTCCGTATGCGTCGAGCGTGATTGTCGCATTGTTCCCCACCGCGAGTTTCGCAATATCCACCTCGGGAATATTCGCTTCAATTTCGAGTCTTCCCGCAGAGATTACCGCAGCAACGGTCTGATTCGCGGTGACGAGCGCGCCCGCTTTCGCGTCCTGCCGCGTGACGATGCCGTCGATAGGGCTTCGGAGCACGCTTTTCTCGAGCTGCACCTCTGCCGCGCGCACACTTGCATCGAGCTGCAAGACGGTTGCTTCCTGCGCAATCACATCCTGCGGGTCGCTCCCGGCGAGTTTCAGATTGAGTCCGTCCTGTGCCTGGGAAACCGCAATTTTTTGGGCGGCGATGGATTCGAGTTCTTCGTTCACGCTTGAGAGCGCCGCGTCCACGTTGGTGCGCCCCGTGGCGACATAGGACTTATAGGTAAGCGCGGTCGAGTCATTGAGCGAGGAAGCGGCGCCCACGATTGCATTCATCGTTTTATCGAGAAGCGCACGGACAACGGTGAGGTGCGTACGGTTCTTGAGCAGCATGTCTTCCAGCACGGCGCCCGGGGTCGAGGAGGTGATTGTCGCAAGTTCGTCATTCCACCCGGCAAGTTCGGTTCCCGCGGCTACGCGGAGTGCTCCCGCATCCGTCGCGGTTTGCGAGCTGTTCGTTTCGAACGAGAGCGTGGCATTGGTGCGGTCGTCGTTCAGAAAGAGCGGGTCAAGCTGCTTGCGCACGGCGTCGTCGGATTTCGAATATGCGCTGTGGAGGATGTCGGGAACGCCGCTCAAGATATTTGTGAGGTCTTGCTGCGCTTTTTGAAGGGCGGTGCGGGCGATTTGCACGTCTTCCTCACGGGGTCCCCGCCGCAACGCCTCGAGCTTTGCCAGCGCGGCGGTTTTATTCGCCGTCGCCTGGTCGAGTGCGGTGCGAAGTTCGCGGGTGTCTTGCGCCACGAGCGGCGCGCCCCTCCTTACGGGGTCGCCGACTTCCGCATGCACCGTCGCCACTACGCCGCTCTTCTCGAATCCAAGGTTGATATCCTGCTTCGGTTTCGTTTTTCCGGTAACGATAACCGTTTGCGCAATATTCCCGCGGGTGACTGTGACGGTGCGGGTGGGCGCTTCATTTCCTCCGCGCGCGAAAAGGAACACGATAACCGCAATAAGCACGATAGCAATCGCGGAGGTGAGGTAGGGATGATGTTGTATGCGTCGAAGGCCGGATTTAAACATTGCGGTCATTATACACGATTTTTGGAATCTTGAAATCACACCCTGTTTTGGGTACTATGACGGGGCACAATGCGCGCGGGTGGCGAAACGGCAGACGCACTACCTTGAGGTGGTAGCGCCGAAAGGCGTGGAGGTTCGACTCCTCTCCCGCGCACCACGATGCAAAACGGAATACTCTGGTGGAGTATTCCGTTTTGTCATAGTGAAGGACAGGAGTTGAACAGCGGAGGGGGTCGGGGAACCGCGCTCGGTTCCCCGTGTCGGAATAAGTCCGCCAGCCGGCGGACGGGCTCAAAACCGAAGGTTTTGAGGGAGGAGTGGAGCGACGACGTGAAACTTCTGCCCCGCCGCCTCAATTTTCTGCTACTATGGAAGCGATGGCAAAATTCATTATCGGCATAGACGAAGTAGGGCGCGGGGCGCTGGCGGGGCCGGTGGCGGTGGCAGCCGTGGCAGTTCTACACGAATTACGAATTACGAATAACGAATTAGGCGAGCTGCGGGATTCGAAGAAACTGACGGCGCGGCAGCGGGAACGGTGGGCGGAGCATATTAAAAGCCATCCGAAAATTTCGTTTGCGATTGCGCGCGTGTATCCGCGGGGGGTGGAGAAGCTGAACATCGCCCGTGCGGCGAACCTTGCCGCGCTCCGGGCGTTCAGGAAACTTATCGCGAGTCGCCAATCGCTAATCGCCAAGTGCAAGGTGATACTTGATGGGGGATTGTATCTTGGGAACGGGAAGAACCCTTTGACAGGCTCAGGGCGAATGACTGTAAAAACAATCATTCGGGGAGATGAAAAATTCACCGCAGTAAAGCTTGCTTCAATCGTGGCGAAAGTTTCCCGGGACCGCTACATGGTGAAGCTTCACAAGCAGTACCCGCAGTACGGATTTGCGGTGCATAAAGGGTATGGCACCAAGATGCACTATGCCGCGCTTCACGCACATGGGCCGAGCGAGGCGCATCGGTTGAGCTTTCTCCGGACTCTTGCCATAAAACGCGCATGAAACGATTTGCGATAGGAATTCTTGCCCGTGACGGGAAGCTGCTCGCCGAGCGGAGGAGTAAAGACAAAAAGTTCGCTCCCGGCCTCGTCATTTTTCCCGGAGGGCATATTGAAGAGGGCGAGTCGGCGCATGAGGCGATGGTGCGGGAAATGAAGGAGGAGTTGGGTATTCGCGTCATTGAATATCATCCGCTTGGGGTATTTGAACATAAAAACGGCGATGCGGGAAACGCGTACCTTGTGCTCCGTTGGGAGGGCGAGCCGGAAGCGCACGAAGCGGAGGAACTTATCTGGATAACCTCCGAGGAGGAACTTTCTCCGGAGCGCGAGTTCGACAAGCGCATTTTCCGGAAAGTTCGCATGGTGGAGAAGGATTTGCAATTGCGCGAAGGGTAGCGTAATATTTTCACTAAGGAAAGGCGGGGTGCAAGATTTTCTTAGGTTTTATTTCTACTACTTTCTACATTCTATTTACTACATACTAACCCTATGGGTGGCGTACCAGTTAAACATCATAGTAAAGGCAAAGTAGGCCGGCGGCGGTCGCATTTGGCGCTCAAGAAAAAGAGCATATACGTATGCGCGAACTGCAAGGGCCCACGGCTCGCTCATCGTGCGTGCATCCAGTGCGGGAAGAAGTAGGGCACAGAAATTAGAAATATAGAAAATAGAATCCCCCTCCGGACCCTTAAAAACAAAATGAATGCATTATCTTTGAGTCGGTTTGATATGCTGATGGTAGCTTCTACTTTCTACTTTCTATTTTCTACTTTCTAGCCCATGGCCACCCGGCACCTTGTCAGAACCGTAATTCTCCAGTCTCTCTATGAGTGGGATTTTTATCATCGGCAGCATGACCTTGTAGCTATCCTCGAGCGTGACCTTCAGGAGTTCGCATCGGGGATAGACGAGCCGGATTTTGCATGGCGCATCTTGAAAGGAATTACGGAGCACCTCAAAGAAATTGACGAAACCATTGTGCGTGTGGCGCCCGAGTGGCCGCTTGAGAAAGTTGCGATTATTGACCGGAATATTCTGCGGATAGGGCTCTACGAATTGCTCTATGCCGACCCCGAGGAGGTGCCTCCCAAGGTTGCCATCAACGAGGCGATTGAGGTTGCAAAAAATTACGGAGGCCCGAGTTCCGCGCGGTTCGTGAACGGCGTCTTGGGTACCGTCTACCGGGAACTCCAGGCAAAGCGGGGGTTGCCTGTTGAAGCGGCACCTGCGCCGAAACCGAAGAGGGACAAAAAAGTCCCTCACCCTTAAAGCATTATGATGAAGATTTCGGAAATAAAACCGCTCGAAAAAATAATCGGCGTTCCCTTTGAGAACGTCGATTTGTATTACGCGGCGCTCACGCACCGGTCATACCTGAACGAGGAACCGAGCTGGCCGCATGGCCATAATGAGCGGCTGGAATATTTGGGTGATGCGGTGCTTGAGCTCGCCGTTTCCGAATCCTTGTATAAAAAGTTTCCCGATTCGCCGGAAGGGAAACTGACGCTCCTGCGCGCATCACTTGTGAATTACCAGCTTCTTGCGCGCATCGCGGAAGACATCAATCTCAACAAGTTTATTTTTATGTCGCGTGGGGAGAATCGCGATATGGGCAAGGCGCGGGAAGTGATTCTTGCGAACGCGATTGAAGCCCTCATCGGCGCGATATACCTTGACCACGGGTTTGAGGTGAGCCGGGAGTTCATTGACCGCTTGGTGATGACGCGGCTTGATGAAATTATGCGGAGCGGGAGCTACAAAGATCCGAAAAGCGAGTTGCAGGAAATCATCCAGGAGCGGAGAAAACTCACGCCTTCATACCGCGTACTCGCGGAGACGGGACCTGCGCACCAGCGCGTGTTCCGCATCGGCGCTTATTTCGGTGAAGAATTTATCGCGGAAGGTGAGGGTTCGTCAAAGCAGGAAGGTGAAACCGAAGCGGCGAGGAAAGCATTGGAGAAGGTAAAATGAATGTAGAATGTGGAATATAGAATATGGAATGAATCCAACCATATTCCAAATTCAATATTCCAATTTCCAAATCCGATGCATCTATTAAAGCGACTGGAGCTCAACGGCTTCAAGTCATTTGCCGGGAAGACCGTGCTCGATTTCCCGAAAGGAATCACTGCTATTGTGGGTCCGAATGGCTCGGGGAAATCGAATGTGGTGGATGCCATCCGGTGGCTTTTGGGCGAACGGGATGCAAAGCACCTCCGCGGCGGCACGGTGGAAGACCTTATCTTCTCGGGCACGCCGGAGCGTCCCCGCTCGGGACTGGCCCAGGCGGGGCTCCACTTCGAGAATACCGGGAGCTTTTTTCCGGTGGACGCGACCGAAGTGGTGATTCAGCGTGAGGTTTCCCGTGACGGTATAAGCAAGTACTTTTTGAACAAGTCGGAGATTCTCCTCCGCGACCTTGTGGACTTTTTCGCGCGGGCGCGGCTTGGGAGCCGGGGGATTGTGGTGGTGACGCAGGGCAACAGCGACCTTTTTATCCGCGTGGAACCGAAAGCGCGGCGCGAGATGATAGAGGAAATTTTGGGACTTCGCGAATATCAGTTGAAGCGCACGGATGCAGAGCGGCGTCTCGGACAAGCGGAGGAGAACATGCATAAGGCGGAAGCGCTCATCGAGGAAATTGTGCCGCACCTCCGTTCTCTCCGGCGCCAGGCGAACCGGTGGGAGAAACGCGGCGCGCTTGAAGAGGAATTGAAGCAGCTCGAAGACCATTACTTCGGGAACGAGTGGAGCGGGCTGGAGAAGGGATCGAAAAAAATAGAGGAGGAAATGCACGCGCACCGCGCGCGCGGCGAGGCGCTCACGCACGAGCTTAAAGTTGCCGAAGGAAAACAACACGCAATCGAAACAAACCAACCCGAAGAACGGAAAGAGCTTGCCGGGCTTCGCAAGGAAATTCAGGGTATCACCGCGAAGAAAAGCGAGTGCGAGCGTGAACTTGCGAAGCTGGAAGCCCACGCGGAACTCCTCGGCACAGGAGAGGAAGATGAGGACTTGCCGCCTGCCGCAGAAGTTATGAAAGTGGTGGGACGGGTGCGGGAGATGCTCCTCGCGGCGGAGGATGCCGACGTGGAAGCGCTCCAGACAACGATTCAGTCCGCGCTCGAGGAGATTGAAACGCTTTTTGCGCGCACGGGAGGTGGCAAGAAGGAGCCCGCGAGGGATTCTCCCGGTATCCGTGAAAGACTGGAAAAAGTTGTGGCAGAACTTGGTGCGCTTGAAAAAAGCTTGGCAGAACTTCGCGCCAAAGAGCAGGAACTCGAAAAAAATCAGGAAGATTTTTACAAGTTGTTTACTGCGGCAGTGCGCGACGTGGAACGCGTCCGCGAGGCGCTTCAAGTGTGGAGCGGAGGGAATCAGAAGTTCCTGCTTGAGAAGGAACGGCTCATTCTCCGGAAAGAGGAGCTTGTTCGCCAGATTGAGCAGGCGGGACGGAAGCCGGAGGAATTCGAAAAAGAATCAAGTATCAAGAATCAAGTATCAGGTGACCCCGTAAATCCCGCCGAGGCGGGATACGGGGCAAGTAGGAACGAGGCGGAGCGGCGGATGTTGCGGATGCGCGGCGAGCTCGCCGCAATCGGCGACATTGACCAGGCGGTCATGAAAGAAGCGAAGGAAACGGAGACTCGGTATGAATTTCTCACGCGCGAAGCGGAGGATTTGAAAAAAGCGGCCGCAGATTTGAAGCGGCTTATCCGCGAACTTTCGGAGAAGATCCGGACGGAATTCGGCACGGCGCTCCACACTATCAATGACGAGTTCAACAAGTTCTTTGGGTTGATGTTCGACGGGGGGCATGCGAAGTTAAGAATTAAGAAGCAAGAATTAAGAATCAAGGAGCAGGCGGGAGAAGAGGGAAAGGATGGGAATAATCCTTCGACGGGCTCAGGACCTCACGGGAATGAGAATGAGGCGGGAGCGCATCCCGGGGAGTTCATTGAGGAAGACCAGGAAGAAGGAATCGAGATAGAATTCAAATTACCGAAGAAGCGCACGAATTCGCTTGATATGCTCTCCGGCGGCGAGCGGAGTTTGGTGGGAATCGCGGCGCTCTTTGCGCTTATCTCCGTAAGTCCGCCGCCTTTCCTCGTGCTCGACGAAATTGACGCGGCCTTGGACGAGCGGAACGCGCGCCGCTTCGCGGACTTGCTCAAAGAGTTTGCAAAAAAGACGCAGTTTATCGTGGTCACGCACAACCGCGCCACGATGGAAGCCGCGGATGTGCTCTACGGCGTCACGCTCGGGGCGGACGGGACTTCAAAAGTTCTCTCCATTCAACTCCAGCAAGCCCGCGAGGCGGAGCAAGTTCAAAATTAAGAATGAGCATGAGTATGAACATACCGCGGCACGTTTTGATTATTCCCGATGGCAATCGCCGTTGGGCACGGGCGCGAAAGAAGTTTCCCCACTTGGGCCATCTGGAAGGCGCGCGAATTTCCGGAAAAGTTTTGGAGGAGGCCTTGAATCTCGGCATTCCCGCGGTAACCATATGGGGCGCGTCGGTGAATAATATTACCAGGCGTTCATCAATGGAGGTTTCGTTTCTTTTCCAAGTTTTCAAGACCTATTTCACGAAGCTTTTGAAGAGTCAGGATGTGAAGAAGCATGACGTGCGCATCCGCGTGCTCGGAAGGTGGAAAGAGTTATTGCCGAAACCGGTGTGCGCCGTTATCCAAAAGTGCATTGATTCTACAACGACTCATACGGGGCGTTCGTTTACGATTCTCCTCGCCTATAACGGGAAGGATGAGATGCGGGATACGATTATGCGCATCGCGGCGGAGCAACGGGAGCACCCGAGAATGAAAATAGACGATGAAAATATTAAAAAGCACCTTTGGACAAAAGACCTTCCTCCGGTAGACCTTGTTATCCGCACGGGAGGGGAGCCGCACCTCTCGACGGGCGTCATGATGTGGGACATCGCCGAGGCGCGGCTCTATTTTACGGAAACTCTTTGGCCGGATTTCTCGCCGGAAGAATTCAAAAAAGCGATTGAGGAGTATGCGCGGATGGAGAAGCGGGAGGGGGCGTAAACTTGCTTATGCGAGTTTGAATATTTTTTTTCTGTATATCGAAAAGATAAGTGCTATATTTGCGAGAATAAGATAGATTTGAAACGCGGAGTTTTCGATGTCCCACCTTGGGATTGAGGGAAGGACTAAAAGTACGCCAATCAGGCCGGCAACATACGTAATGCCGGTTTCGGTTTGGGGATGCCGCCATGCTTTGAATACGGTGGGGAGCGTGGCGAAGCCATCTCCGATGGCGGCGAGAAGTATTGCGGAGCGCGGGGAGTCCGCAAATCCCCAGACGATGAGCGCAATCAGCGAGCACGCGCCGCAGAAGAAATCGAAAAGCGTTAATTTCCAATAGCTTTGCGTGTTCAGGAAAGAAACAATGAGCACGAGAAGGGGGGTGAGTCCCGCCAGAAAAGTTCTGACTACGGTCCATGGGTCGGCGTGCGCGGCAAGGGCTGCGGCAACTCCTATCATGGGGGCAAGTGCCCACATGCCGTATGACACGCGGTTGGGTTTTGTGGTCCCTTTGAGCGTGTCCCGAATATAGGCGGAAGCGCCTGCGATACTGATGAATGCGCTGAGGATGACGAGCCAGTGCGGAAGTGGAAGTCCGAGGGACATGAGTGGTAGTATACCGTGCATTTGCCAAAGACGCTTCTATTTGCAAGAATATCTCCGTGCCGGGCCCGTAGTAAAACGGCATTACGCGGCATTCGCATTGCCGAGGTAGGGGTTCAATTCCCCTCGGGTCCACAATTCAGATTTGCCAAAGAAGTTGCTTTAGTTACCAAGCCGAGCGTTCAGACAATTCAAAAAATCGCCAAGTCGTTAGGCGTTCCAATGGAAGAATTATTAAAATAACTAAAATATTATGACCATAGAAACAATTTTAATTATCGTAGGTGTCGTCTTATTATTTTTGACCTACAGAAAGTTGGCTAGCTTGGCAGAATCTCTTGATATAAAAAACGCCAATCAAGAAGATTCTGAAAAAGAAGAGGATCAAAAAAGTATCAATTTTCAAAATTGGCTGTATGAAAAGCTAAAGGTAATAGAAGAAAAAGTGGGGGAACTATCAGATGTTGCAACGGCAGAAAATCCTGCTTGGGGAAAAGATTCAGCAACATCAAAGAAAAAAGAAAATCTAGTTAATCTATACGCTCAACACTTAGTTGAAAAAGAGAAGTTGTCACAAAAAGATGCCCTAATAAAAGCAAAATTTGTTGCTGACAATTTTGAGAGTGGAGTTATTGATGACATAATTCGCGACATTGATTTCAAGGAGAAAGTAAAATCCGAGGAAGAATTACTGATAAGCGATTTCTTCAAAAAAGAAGTTGAGGCAAAGGCCGACTCATTAAAGGCAAGGGATGTTTTTGAGCCTCTTTGGGTTGGTATAACAAACAGAAAATATAAAAAGGGTGATGAGCTTTTATTAAATACAAGGAAAGCTTTTGAATCTCATAGTGGACAATATGGCTATCAAAATTATGTTGAGGATTCAGCGATAGTCCATAAATTACAGGGATTAGGAATTCTTGGATTGAAGAAAAAAGATGATTATTCTTTCCAAGAAAGCCAAGACCGGCAAAAATTAGAAGTTTCTTATGACGCTACGGATGCGGAGATAAAGAGTGCGTACTTAAAATTAGCTAAAAAGTATCACCCTGATAATATGAGTGGCAATTCAGAAAAATTCACCGAGATAAATTCTGCGTACAAAAATTTAACAAGAAAAGATGACGTTAGAAAAACAATGAGTGGTCATCCATTCTTTGTTTTGAAAGAGGATAACCTAGAAAAATTAAAAGATATAATTTTTGCCGGTGATGAGCAAAATAAGCAATACTATGACGATGCTTATTTTGCGGACAAACATCCAAAGGATGAAAGGTTTGACATGCCATTTCAAAAACCTTTCGAGCATTAAAAAAATATGGACGATAGAAGCGTAAAGGGTATATTAAATTATATCCTTGAAAATTGTATATTTGCCTACGATGAACTGTGCAAAGTAAATAAGGAACTCGTTGAGGGAATGCGCCTTGATTCTAACGCCGATGTAAATCATTTAGGCGCAATGAATAGGATGATTCAGGACTATTTGATTATTCGTGTTGGTGGATTGTTTGATAAAACAGAGCACAAGGCAAAAGGCGGAGTTGATGAGGTTGTTTCTTTCGAAAAATTATTTTCTGATGATACAGATTTCCAAAAGATTAAAGAGCAAGAAATTATAAAATACGTCATCGAACAAAGACATAATTTCGTTGCTCATACGAATCGAGAGCATATCGAAAATAATTTTCCGATTACATCAAAAATTTGTGATTCAAATTTGAAAGAACAGTTGGTTAGTTTGCAGAATTTATTAAAAGATTAACCGCCGAATTTCCGAAAACCCCCAGTCCGAAACCCGCCCGCATTCCTCCCCAGACCCCTCCTGCGGGCGGGACAGAAGCCGAGTCCGCATTAATTTTCAGGGTTCTCCGCAAAATGGGTTCTAACTTTTTCAAGCAAACACCACGAGCGAAGTTTGGCAAATTCTCATTGACAGGGGATAATTACGTCATGGATATGCTTGCGACTTTATGCGGTGTTGCGGGGCTTCTTATTATCTCCCGCGCGGTGTGGCTCCGGAACGAGCGGACGCAGGACAAGTGGTTTGTCATCGGAGGCATTTTGCTTTTGATTTACAGCGTAAACATCGGCAGCGTGATATTCATGGTTCTTCAGGTTGTGTTTATTTTCTCGGCATTATTGGAGCTTAAAAAATTGCGAAAATGAGCAAAGTTTTCAAACTCGTGGCTGCGGTAGCGATTTCCGAACTTGCCGGAGTTGTGGGAATGGTTTTTACCGCGCCCGCCATTTCTTCGGGTTGGTACGCGGCGTTGGAGAAACCGGCGTTGAATCCGCCGAATTGGATCTTCGGTCCCGTGTGGGTCTTTCTCTTTGCACTGATGGGAATTGCGTTGTTCCTTGTATGGCAACGTCACTCATCTATTTTCCTCAAAAGCGAACAAGCGCGCCTGCCCGCCTACGGCGGGAATGAGCGAATGGTACGCACATGGCGGTTGGCGGTGTTTGTGTTTGCATTCCAGCTTTCTCTGAACGTGCTTTGGTCGATGATGTTTTTTGGTTTGCAGAGTCCCGCAGGGGCGTTCGCAATAATAGTTTCTCTTTGGTTCGCGATTCTTGCATCCATTCTCGCGTTCTGGAAAATTTCCCGTCCGGCGGCATGGCTCCTCGTGCCGTATATCCTCTGGGTAAGCTTCGCGGGGTATTTGAACTATGCGATTTGGATGTTGAATTAGGCGGAGGATTATAGGCAGAAGCAATTTCCGTTCTCGTTCTTACTCTAATGTTCTTGAGAACATTAGAGTAAGAACATATGAGATTTTCATATGGTAATATGCGTTTAATGTTTTCAAGATTTGTAAGAATCGTTCTCCATCCTTTTGTGAAGCCGGTACGATACGGGGCATTGAAACTGATGAAGAAGATGCGCGTGCCCGATGATGCGCGTCCTATTATGTCCGTGGCAGAGCACCTTTTGGATGAGTTTGTTCTTCCTTCAGTATCCCGCATGTTTCGGGAGGCGACATTTCGGAAACTCGCGCGCTTTAAGAAATTTCCCGTCGCCGAGCACAACTGCATTTTTAACGAGTTGCAGGTTGCGGGGGTGTGCATCGCCACTTCTCACCTTCGTATGGCGAAGTCTTTCACGAGGCCAGAGGATTATCACTTCTGGCAAGGCGTGGAGGAATATCTGCCTAAGCAACTTCAGCGGACGCTTATGGGATACGGAGTGGAGGGAGGAAATGTAAAGTTGATGCGGCAACTCATTGATATGCGGCGAATAGAGTATGAAGATTTGGCGCGCGGAATGCGTGACGCGAGCGAAAACGGCGAAGGGAATCCCCGCACCTCCCCGCCGGAATTAACATATCTCGCCTCGGCTGTGCACGCGGTCGCTGTCGGGACTGTTGACCATATACGGACGCGGTAGGCTTGAAGAGGGAGACCCGCTTATCCGGTATCTTTCAGAATGGTTGGTGTGTCTCCAGCAGAAGGTTGGGAAGTTTGTGAAGCATCTTTAGCACGTGCGAGGGGTATGGGGTGGTGGGGATTGGTTTCTCTTATTCCAATGTTCTCAAGAACATTGGAATAAGAGAAATGATACAACAAAGGAGGGAGGACGGAGTTGAGAATGGTATACTGACGGTAATGAAGTCGTATCGGCAGCTTGAGCGAATCATGAAAGGCGTTGCAAACCATCGTCGGATAGAAATTCTTGACCTTCTCTACCGCGAGCCGCAGCTTTCAGTCATGGAAATATCAGAAAAATTAGGCGTTAACTTCAAAACCATTTCGGAGCATGTGCGACGGCTTGCTCATGCGGGGTTAGTACTGAAGCGTTCGGAGGGGGCTGCGGTGCGCCATGCGCTTGTTCCGCAGGGCACTCTTATTCTCAAGTTCTTGAGAACATTGGAATAACTCCGGTGGTTCAATCTTCCAATTTCAATGAACACTAAATTTGCCATAGGGATAGTTCTTCTTGCGGCTTCGTATCTGCAGCTTTTGTTGCCTCGGTACGAGAATTATGCCGAGGCGCCGGCATTCTTTTGGCTCATACTTTTTGCTCTGGGCGCATTTTTTATGCTCGGCATTATTTTCCTCTGCGAGGGAGTGACGGAGGCGATATACAAAAAATCCCTTCTGCGCGCCATTTTCAAAAATGCGCATACGCTCATCGCGTATCTCGCGCTTTCCATGGTGGGAGCAATCATGCTCGAAGGGGTGTCGCAGTGGCTGGGGAAATTATGGTTCTATCCTGTGTTGAATAATGCGACGTACCCCGTCGTCTTCGTTTTCAGCTTCGCGTTCTACTGGCTTATGGTGATTGAGAGCTACCTTGCGGTGAAAGCGTTGCTTGACTTATTAATGAAGGGCAAACGCATGGTGCGGACGTATTTCGGATTCGAGCGGCCGCTCTATACCTCGCTTGGCGCGCTGGGTATCATTCTCATCCCGATTGCCGCCGCGCTTATGACAAACGATTATGCAGTCCAGCGGGGCGGGTATGTGTTCGAACTCACGAAGGCGGTGGATTATAAAGTGAATTTCGCGTATATATTCCTCATGTTTTTCGGCACGTGGTTTCTCTTTGAGGCAATCGAATATTTCCGCAAAGAAACCTCGCTTCTCCGCGATATATTTCATCACTACTTCACGCCGCTCGCGGCGGTTATCGTTGCCTCGCTCGGCACGGCAGTCCTTATGGAGACGCAGAATTTCTTCGCGGGAACGGGCGCGTGGGTGTATACCAACTGGCCGTTGCAGGAGGTCACGTTCCTCGGGCTTCCCGTAGTGATGTTTTTGTTCTGGCCGATTCATTACATCTTTTTCCTCTCGCTCTGGCGTGCGTTCAGCGACAAGGAGTCCGACGAAGTGTGGAAGGGGGACCTTATAAAATAAGAGAATTTGGGAGTACAATAGGGAGCGATGGCGATTGTGCTTCCCGATATCAGCCCCAGACCCTGCGCGGAGTGCGGCATGGCAGGAGTGCATCACGGCGCGGAGCGATGGCTCTTGCGGGTTGATATGTTCGCGCGACCTCTTACGCGCTTCCTCGATCCGCTCACGAGGCGCTTCACTCCTCTTGTGGATGTGCTCATAAATTGGACGGTTCCTCCGGTAGCGTGGGTGCTTGTGAAGACGGGGCTCGCGCTTGCGGTAACCGACTTGCGAAGCCATCCCTCGGAGACCACGCAGGCGCTCTTTGAAGAGGCGGAGAAGCGCGGGATTCAAATGTGGGAACTGCGTGTTTTAGGATTGCCGCGAAGGATTTTTCTTGCGCGGTATAAAGGCATCACATGGGTATTTGAAGGACTGCCCCGTCCGGTGCGGGTGCAGCCGTCGATTTCGTGGATTGACGACAAGGCCGAAGTGAAGCGGCGGTTTGAGAAGGCGGAGTTTCCTGTCCCGAAAGGGGCGCTCTGCAGGACGGAGTCCCGGGCGAAGAAAGTTTTTGAAAGTCTCCACCATCCGGTGATTGTGAAGCCCCACGAGGGTTCGGGCGGGCGGCACGTGACGGTGCACATCACTACCGTGGGTGAGCTGGTGAAGGCATTCCGGATTGCGCGGCAAGTGTCTCCGCTCGTGATTGTGGAGGAAGAACTCACGGGACCCATCTACCGCGCAACGCTCGTGGGGCGGAAATTGGTGGGTGTTTTGCGGCGCGACCCGCCGCACGTGGTGGGCGACGGGCGCCGCACGGTGCGTGAACTGGTTGCCGAGGAGAACAAAAATCCGCTCCGGCGGGGACCCGTGTTTGCGGAAATTAATGTGGATTCCCCCGAAGGCGGGCGGGAGCTTGGTTGGCAGAAGCGCACGCCCGACTACGTGCCTATGGCAGGGGAGGTGGTGCATCTCCACTTCAAAGTGAACTGGGGCGTGGGAGGAGTGTCGCGGGACGCAACCGGGGAGACGCACCCCGAAAACAAAAAACTTTTCGAGGCAATCGGGGAGTATCTTGGCGACGATATCGTGGGAATCGATTTCATGATTCCCGATATCAGGAAGTCCTGGCGAGAAGAGCGCTGCGGCGTGATTGAGTGCAACAGTCTGCCCCTCATCGGGAATCACCATTTCCCCTACACGGGAGAAGTGTGGAACGTGGCCGGAAAAATCTGGGACATGATTTTCCCGGAGTCGTCCCCAACCCCCGAAGGTTAAACCTCCGTAGTGGAGGTTTAACCTTCGTCTGCATCCGAAAATGAAAAACCCCGCAGTCCGCGGGACCTTCATTAATGTCCACCTTTGATCATGGTTTTATTGTATATCTTTCTAAAAGAGCCTGCAAGAGGGAGTTGTACACAGGGAGAAACCCCTGCCCCGTTAGAGGCCGCGAGGGCACGCAGCGTGCTTCCGTCTCTAATCGGGGTTGACGAAATGATTCAATAGTATTATTATTTTGCCCGACCGTCAGTTGAAACTTAGCAAAAAAATATGAATAGAAAAGATGAGAAGTTATTCTGCTGGGTGATGGGCATCCTCATTGGGGTGGTGGGTGCTATGTGGCCCTGGCTGAGGGCGGTGAGCGCCCCCGACGGGCTGGGAGCAGTGCTTGAGCGAGTCCCCTTTGGTTGGATCGGGATGGCAATACTATCCTTGTTCTGGGGGATTCTATGGGTTCTCATGGCCTGGTGGGCTACGAGCAAGCTCTAACTTCAAAGGAATTAAACATCAAGCGAAAGGAGGTTAAATATTAAAAGGGACTGCACAAGCGGCCCCTTTTGCGTTTTTACCAGCAAGGCACAGTGTTTTCTTCCAACCGCACGCAGTCGTATTCCTGTAGGGGATTCTCGGAGCGCGGCGGCGCGAGAGATAGCGCTGCGGCAGCCCGCCGCAGACAGCGTCCCCGACAGGAATATGACCAGTGCCACTTATCCACAAACCCCCCAAACCCCCTTAGGTATAATGAAAATACGCTTAAAGGTCGAGTTATGTGCGGTAGGTTGATTCATAAATCGTAAATTAGTTTACATCATATTATGGCAGTACAAGATTGGACAAATATTGTGGTCGAATCCCTCCAGAATCTCTGGTTGGGAGTGGCCAGTTTCATCCCGACGCTCGTCGGGGCGCTCGTGGTGCTTGTGGTAGGAACCATTGTGGCGTTCGGTGTGGGGACGGCGGTTGAAAAGATTTTTGAGGCGCTCAAACTTGATTCTTTTCTCTCGAAGTTGGGGATTGGCCACTACTTTGAGCGGGCGAATTTGAAGCTCCGGGCTTCATACTTTTTGGGTCGGTTGGTGTATTGGTTCGTGGTGGTGGCATTCCTTCTCGCGGCATCGGACATTTTGGGATTGAATGCGCTTTCCGGATTCTTGAAAGATGTGCTCGGGTATCTCCCGCACGTCGTTCTTGCGGTGCTCATCATGCTTGCGGCGGCCGTCGTGGCGAACTTTGTCCGCCACGTCGTGCGTGCGTCGGTGATGGGCGCACGGCTTCACGCGGGGAGGTTCTTGGGAACGCTTGCGTGGTGGTCGGTCATTGTATTCGGATTTCTCACGGCACTCGTGGAATTGAATGTTGCGGTGAGCATCATCAACAGTATTGTGACGGGTTTCGTTGCGATGCTTGCACTCGCGGGCGGCCTGGCTTTCGGGCTTGGCGGCCGCGATTACGCTGCGTATCTCGTGAACAAGCTTCGCGAGCATACGGAATCGAGGTAGCACGTGATTCATTCCTTGTGAGGAGGAATGAGATGTAGCCCCGCCCGTCCATGGACAGGCGGGGTTTGCATTTATTGGGCTTTTTGGTATGCTTTCCCGCATGTTAATCATCCGCTTACAACGCATAGGAAAAAAGCACCAGCCGAGCTATCGCATCACGGTTTGCGAGCGGCGTTCGAAAGTCGGTGCGCCTCCGACGGAGCAGCTGGGTTCGTACGACCCTTTTACCAAGAAGGCAAGTATTAATAAAGAACGCGTGGCGCATTGGCTCAAAGTGGGAGCGAAGCCGAGCGACACCGTATGGAATCTCTTTGTCCGCGAAAAGGCGGTGGAAGGGAAAGCGCGGCCGATAAAAATGAGCAAAAAGAAAGGGGAAACAGCTCCCGCCGTTAAGGCGGAAGAGAAGCCCCCAGAGCAACCCGCAGAGAAAGCATCTGCCTAGGTGGGGATTGACAGAAACGGTAAATTACGCAACAATAGCATCACGCTCCCGTAAATGATTGAGCGAAAGGTCGGTTGGAAATTCTGTATGACAGTCTACTACTATGGAACAATCACCTGATCGGGAATTTCTTGAATACTTGGTAAAAGCCCTCGTGGATCACCCGGATGACGTGAAAGTTGACCGGAAGGTTGATGAGATGGGCGTGCTCCTCTCGCTTCGCGTGAATGCGTTGGACATGGGCCAGGTGGTGGGACGGGAGGGTTCGACCGCAAAGGCAATCCGCTCGCTTCTCCGCATTGTGGGTATCAAGAATAACGCCCGTGTGAATTTGAAGATTGAAGAGCCGGAGGGCAGCACGCGGCCTCCGCGCGAACGCCGGGACGATGCTCCTCGGCGCGATGACCGGGGCGGAAGCAGTTACTAGGGTTCTTGCCGTTATCCCGCTCCGACCTTGCGCCGGGGCGGGATTTTTGTTATTTTGCTTCCGTTGTCCGTGTTCCCTAAAACCTAACACCTTTAACCTAAAACCTATGCTTGCCTATACCGACCTCAAGAAAGGAGTTTTGTTCGTGTTGGACGGGGCGCCCTATGAGGTAATTGATTCGCATTTTCTCCGCATGCAGCAGCGGAAGGCGGTGGTGCAGACAAAAATCAAGAATCTTATCACGGGAAAAATACTGGAGAGGAACTTTCAGCCGAGCGACGGATTTGAAGAAGCGGAAGTGGAAAGGAAATCCGCGATTTTTATATATGTGCGGAGTCTGCCTGTCGGCGGGCAGGAGTTTTGGTTCCATGAAACGGGGAATCCAAAAAACCGATTTTTGCTTTCGAAGGATGTGCTTGGAGAATGGGGGCAATTTTTGAAGCCGAACATAGAGGTGGAAACGGTGGTGTTTGACGGGAAAGTCATTACGGCGAAGCTCCCCGTGAAGATGGATTTTAAGGTCATTGAAGCGCCGCCCGCGATCAAAGGCAACACGGCGCAGGGTGGCTCGAAGTCGGTGACGCTTGAGGGAGGGGGAAAAGTGATGGTGCCTCTTTTTGTGAACGAGGGCGACATTGTCCGTATCAACACGGAAACGGGGGAATACGTGGAGCGGATGGAGAAAAACTAGCTCAAGGAACGCGCGGCAAGCCCGATGGCGAGGATGCCGAGAAAGTTGGCGAGGAATGAAATCGGTGCGAAGAGCGCCGTTTTTGTTTTGGTGAGGCCGAGGAGGACAATTCCCGGTTCGTCAGGCAGGGGAGAGGCGATGATGATGAAGCCAAGGATGACCGGCAGTACGCGGAGGAGTGGCCGCGAAAAAACTTTGCGGAGCCACTCGACATGGGCCGCGTGCATAAGCGTACCCAGGTAGGGCGAGATGGAGTCGCGCACAAACCGGAAGACAAAAATGTCCCCGATGAGGGCGCCGACGCCGCCTATGAATGCGGTGGCGAGAGGCGAATGTATCAAAGCGATTTTCCCAAGCGCGACGGCTGCGGGAACGCTCGTAAAGATAGAGGTATAGAAAACTCCCGCGATGAAACTTCCCAGCCCCTCGATTCCTTCCACGGAAAGAAGAAGCTGATCAAGCGCGTTGGTGTATGCGAGAATGAGCGCGATACATACGCTTAGTGCGATGATTCCCAATTCGTGTCGCAAGGGGTAGGATGAGGGGCGGGGCATATATACGTATGATACGGCAGAAGCGGACAATTCAAAAGGTAACCCGCGCTAATCAGTTGGAGAGTTTCTTGTGATTAACATTGCAAATAACATACTTATAAACTTGAGAATGTAAGTTTGTTGTGTATGATATAAACATGGGAAAGACGAAAACGGCGAAACAGATGGAGCGGCATCTTAAGGGGATGGCAAACCATTATCGTATTGAGATATTGCTTTTGGTTGCGGCACGCGAAGCAATAACTCTCGAGGATATTGTTGAAGCAATCGGGGCAAATGAGAAAACTCTTGGCGAACATACGAGACGTTTGTATCAGGCGGGGCTTGTGAACAAAAAATACCGCGGCAAATTCGTGGAGCATACCCTTTCCCCGTATGGGAAAACATTTGTTAATTTCCTCAAATCATTCCAGCGCACCCAATAACATACTTATAAACTTGAGTTTATAAGTATGTTATTGGTAATAATAAGTTTGAATATTACGGCTTTATGGTGAAGCTCAATGTGACGGCAAGAATTTTGAATAAATCCCGGATAGTTGTGCAGGGTAAGCTGCGGAGCAAGTTCCCTGCCAGTTCGCTACAGGGTAGTCCCAAAGTATTCGTGGCGATGTCTCGCCGCCGCCAAAGCTATGGCGGGCAAGCCGGAGGGGCCAGAACTTCAAAATCGAAGCGTGTATTTGTTGCAATGTCTGGAGGTGTAGACTCAAGCGTCGCGGCATTGTTACTGAAGCGTGAGGGGTATGACGTTACGGGGGTTTTTATGAAGTGTTGGAGTGATGACGCGTCCCTCGGCCCATTCGACGCACTCAGGGTCGCCCCGAGGAATTCGAGGGGCGGCAAGCTCGGGATGAATTGCGCTTGGGAGCGCGATTCAGAAGACGCGCGGCGCGTGGCGGGACGGCTGGGCATTCCATTTTACGTGTGGGATTTTGAAAAGGACTACAAGCGGCGGGTGGTGGAGTATATGGTGAAGGGATATGCGCACGGCATTACGCCGAATCCGGACGTGATGTGCAATAAAGAGATAAAGTTCGGTTTGTTTCTCGCGCGCGCCCTTGCGCACGGGGCGGATTACGTGGCAACGGGGCATTACGTGCGGCTTCGGGCAGGGTCTAGGGTATCGGGTATAGGGTATAGAAGGAGCGCTGGAAAGAAACTGGACCCTCAACCCTATACCCTGTTTGCTGCGCGGGACAAAAACAAGGACCAATCCTATTTTCTTTGGACACTTACACAAGAGCAGTTGCGGTATTGCCTTTTTCCCATTGGCGATTATCTGAAGCCCGAGGTGCGTACGATTGCACGGCGCGCGAAGCTTCCCACGGCAGAAAAGAAAGATTCACAGGGAATTTGTTTCCTTGGCAAGTTCTCGCTCAAAGATTTTTTGAAAAAGCGCATCCGAAGCAGGAAGGGAATGGTGGTGACGGTGTCCGGCGTGCCCGTGGGAGAGCATGACGGGGCGGCGTTCTACACTATTGGCCAACGCCGCATTGGCGTGGCCAACCGCGGACTTATTGAGAAGGAAACGCGCCTGCTGCCTGCCGGCAGGCAGGGAATAACGCGGAAGGACTTTAAGCCATTATATGTGGCAGATAAAGACATTAAGACGAATACGCTCGTTGTTGTGGAGGGAGACGACAACCCCGCGCTTTATAAGCGGAAAATTTGCCTCACCGGAGTCAATTTTTTGAGATTGGTAATCGATAACGAATTACCGATGACTGTGTATGCGAGAGTCCGGTATCGGCAATCCTTGGTGAAAGCTACGCTGGTTTGCCATAAGTTATCGGCCATAAGTCATCGGTTGGTTTTTACGAAACCCGTTAAATTCATCGCGGAGGGCCAGTCTGCGGTGTTCTATTCTCGGCAAGGGGAATTGTTGGGGGGAGGGATAATCGTATAATTGACCTTCGCTGTCTTCTCGTATATAATTCAAACCCGTCATGACAGAAGAAACAAAATCATTGTACCCGCAACCGAATTCCGCCACGGAGCTTGATGCAGCGACGCGAGAAATGGTTGAAGCGGGGGTGTTCTACGGAAGGAAGAAAAGCAAGACGCATCCGCGCATGAAGGCGTGGGTTTTGGCGAACCGCGGCGGCATTGAGATTATCAACCTTGCGAAGACGGCCGAGGAGCTTTCGCGCGCGGTAGATTTCTTGAAGGAAAAGGCGAAAACGGGAGGCCTTTTCTTATTTATCGGTACCCAGCCGGCGGCGCAGGACGCGATTCTCGCAATTGCTGCGGCATTCAAGTTGCCGTACGTGGTGAACCGATGGGTGGGTGGGACGCTTACCAATTTCAAGATTATCGCCCAGCGGGTGGAATACATGAAGCGGATTCGCACCGGGCTTGCAACGGGAGTGTTTGACAAATACACGAAAAAGGAGCGCCTCGGAATTGAACGCGAGCTTGCGCGCCTCTCCGAGCTTATGGCGGGACTTGAGGAACTTCCGCGGCTCCCCGACGCGCTTATCGTGATTGACCCGGTGATGCACGAAACGGCAATTCGCGAAGCGCGCCAGCTGAAGATTCCCGTAGTGGCGTTTGCGGATACGGACGCAAATCCCGAATCAACCACGTGCACGGTGCCGGGGAACGCAAAGGCACGGAAGAGCGTTGAGTGGTTCCTGGGGAAAATTCAGGGTGTTGTCGCGGAAGGACGGAGTGCGGTACAATCTACAGGTGTGCAAGAAGTTCCTTCTCCTGCGGCGCAGTGATTTTGGCGTAGGTTGTCGGTTTTGGAGGCGAGTCAAGAAGGTAGTTCATAGTTATGGGTATGCAATCCAGTAACCATTTCCTAATCACCATACTCGCTTCTCCAACTTTCAACTATTAACTTTTTCTTGAATACTCTTAATGAGCTCTAAAGACATAGTTCAAAAATTAAGAGAAACGACGGGTGCCGGCGTGATGGAATGCAATCGCGCGTTTAAGGACGCAGGCGGCGATTTCGGGAAGGCGGTTGCGTTGATTGGCGAGCGGGGCCTTTCCAAAGTGGAAAAGCGCGCGGGGCGGGAAACCGGCGCGGGGCTGGTGCACGCGTACGTGCACAATGAGCGCATCGGCGTGCTTATGAATATTTCCGCGGAAACGGATTTTGTGGTTCGCTCCGACCCCTTCCGGGCGCTTGCGCACGAGCTTGCCATGCAGCTTGCGGCAGTGGGGGCGAAGGACGTGGCGGAACTCCTCGCGCAGCCCTATATCCGCGACGAGAAAAAGACGGTGAAGGACATTATTGGCGAAGCGATTGCGAAGGTGGGAGAGAACATACAGGTGAAGGAGTTCTACCGGATAGAATTATAAATTCGAAATGCTAAATCCTAAACTCTAAACAAATCCTAATCTCGAAATTCCAAATAACAAGTGACAATTTTGAGTTTGTAAATTGGGACTTAGATATTGTTTAGAAATTAGTAATTAGATATTAGAAATTTTTGAGATATGCTCGAATTCATTCTTGCAAACATTGCGATGGTCTCGGCGGGAGTGGTGCTTTTCCTCATCGCCCATTCACTGCCGCGCGTGGGGGAAAGCGCAACGGAGCCCAAGTGGTTTATTGAGCGATGGATTACTTCCGAGTTTCCCGAGAAGCTCGACGGTGCTTTCAACAGCTTCGCAGGAAAATCTTTAAGGAAGTTGCGGGTGATTCTTCTCAAAATCGACAACGTGGTGTCGGAGTCGCTTAAAAAGATTAAATCGGGAAACGGCGCAAGCAAGCCGCTTGACTTCAAGGAGATGATGGGGGATAAAGAGGGGGACGAAGCGAAGAATAAGGATGAGGATAAGGATAAGAAAAGGAGTAATCGCAAATAACGCGAATTGAGGCGAATAATGCGAATGAACATCTACAAGTTAGTGTATAGACTTCCCGCGCTTGATTAGCGGGGTTCCGGAGGTAGTTCTTTAGACAATGGGTAATCGCAAATAGTGCAAATGAAGGGAAATAATGCAACCCTATTCGCATTATTGAAGTCAATATTGGCATTATTCGCGAATACTCCCTTATGCGCAGGTGGTAGAGCGGCCAATTACACGACGCTGTAAACGTCGCGCCCTTTCGGGCTACGGGGGTTCGAATCCCTCCCTGCGCACACCCAGCAAAGCACCCTTCGGGGTGCTTTTGGTTTCTCTGGGTGTGCGCAGGAGCGAGCGAATTGTTTCGCTCGCGTGAGGGATTCGAACCGAAAAGGGGGTCGGGGAAAAAGTATGAGGTTTTCCCCGTATAGGAGATTATTCAGAACCGAGGGTTCTGAAGGAGCGAACGGACGTGAGCGACGTTCGATTCCCCTCCCTGCACAATATAGAATTCTGCGTTTCGCAATTGACTATTCCCCCTCTCCGGAATATAAATCCGAATAGCCTTTCCGAGCTATGGAGTTCGGAAGGGAGTCAGAAACAAAATAAACCCTAAACCGAAATGGAGGCTAACTATGAAGCGAGCAAAGCTTCTTCTGGCCATTGGGATTCTTCTTGCGGCAAGTGGCTGCGCCGCGTTTCACAGGGGGGAGGTTACATACCTCCCAGGGGAATACGAAGAAGGGGATCCAGGGATCTGCTTCGTCGGAAAGAAATTCTAAACCGGGGTTCAAAGGGACGTCCGCTCAAGCATCGGGTTTGAGCGGACGTTATTTTTTCGCTGCGCAGAAGCGGCGCATGATTTCGTTTTCGTAGGAGCCGCTTGTGCAGTACTTGGCCCGGAGTTCCCGGTCTATCGCGTCCGCCTTGGTTTGTTTAAGTGCGGCGGCTTGTTCGACGGGTATGATAAAAACATAAAACCATACCACAAACACGGCGAGCATCAGGAGCACCATAACAAGGGCCGCTCCCAGTATCTTTCTTATCGAGATAGGCTCCATTTCTTTTGCTATAACTATAGCAAACTCGCCCGTCGAATGGTAAAATAGGGCAATGGAGGAATACGGTGGCGAGGCGATTGTACTGCGGCGAGAGCCGCAGGGAGAAGCCGACAGCCGCATCTCGCTCTTTCTGAAGCGATACGGAAAGCTCACCGCGAAGGCGAAAAGCGCAAGGAAAATCACCTCAAAACTTTCCGCGCACCTTGAGCCGGGAATGGTGTCCGAGGTGCGCCTCGTGGAGAAAAACGATTTGCATATAGTGGATGCGCTTAAAACAACGCGCCTTCCGGTTGCGCTTCCCGATCTCTATTTTTTAGACAGGTTGCTTGGGGAAGCGGACCCCGACCCGGCGCTCTGGCAGATGGTCCGGAGCGGACGTTTTTCGTGGGACAGCGTTTTGAAGGTGCTTGGCTGGGACCCGTCGGAGGCGGTGTGCGGGGCATGTAACGGGCTGCCGGCGGCGTTTCACATAGGAAAACAAGACTTTTTCTGCGCTTCGTGCGCGGCGGGCGGATTAAACAGAGAAATGATACGATTGTGATATGCCACGGAACACCGCGGAAAAATCCTCATATTCGCCTTGGGAGGAGGATGAGAATCTCCCTATCCATGCGCCGCAGGAAAGCTTTCATATTTGGAAAGCGATACTTGGCGCAATCGTAGTGCTTGCCATCGGCGCGGGCGTGTATGGGTACGTCCTTTTTAACCGGACGCCGGACGTAAAAGTGTCGGCGGTTTTTGAAACGCCTCCGCAGCCGCTTCTCGGGGAACCGTTTTCACTTTCTCTTTCCGTTGCCAACCAGTCGGACAACGTGCTTCATGGCGCGAAGCTTTCTTTTTTCCTCCCGCAGGATGTGGTGTTCGTGGGGGAATGGAGCAACGAGCGGGTGCACGATGAGATTCTCGGCACGCTCGGGCCGGGGAGCGTGGTCCAGCGGACAATAAGCGTGATGGCGATGGGACAGGCAAAAACAGTGCGCCAGATCCGCGCCAAGTTCGTGTACTCGACCACTCCCGAGGGGCGCGTGCAGTTCGAGCGCGATACGGTTGCGGACGTGCAGGTGGGAGAACCCGCAATCACGCTTTCGCTTGAGGCGCCGCAGCAGGCGGTGAACGGGGAGGCGTTCACGACAGCCATACAATATAAAAATGCGAGCCGGCAGGACTTCAGGAACGTGCGGCTCCGATTCTCGCATCCGGAGATATTCCGGTTCCAGAAAGCGAGCATGGAATCGGCGTCGCGTGCAAATGACATGTGGGACCTCGGCGTGCTCAAGGCGGGAGCGGAAGGCAAGGTTTTGATAGACGGGACTGTGATGGGGCCGGAGGGGTCGTTCTTTACCGTATCCGGAAGCATCAGCGCCGATTTTCTGGGTGAATCAAAGGAACTTGCCGTGCAAGCCGCGTCGCTCACCATAGCGACTTCGCCGCTTTCGGTCTCCGTGCTCGTGAACGGCGGGGTGAATTACATTGCGGGAATCGGCGATACGCTCCAATACACGATTGCGTACCGCAACAATTCCGCCGTTGCATTCCACGGCATCGCGGTTCGCGCGCGCCTTATCGGAGGTTTGTTCGATTATCCCAGCGTGAGGGCGGCGGGCTCGTTCAATTCGCTGACAAATACGCTGACATGGATTGCCGCGAACGCGCCCGAGCTGGAGAACCTTGATCCGGGGCAGGAGGGAACGCTCACGTTTAGTGTCCAGCTTAAACCCGCGTTTCCCATCAGCCGCGTGAGCGACAAGAATTATGCGCTCAAGGTGGAGGCGCGCGTGGAGTCCCCCACTGTTCCCAGTGGAATTACGGCATCGAGCACCGTTTCGCTCGCGACTCTTGAGACGAAGGTGAAAGGCGTGGTTGCCCTGCGTGCAAAGGTGTTGTGGCGCGATGCGGCGTGGGGAATCCTGAACGACGGGCCGTATCCGCCGAAGCTCAATAAGCCCACGCAGTACACGATTCACTGGATTATCACCAATTACTCGACAGACATCGGTTCGGTGCACATGGAAGCATTTTTGCAGTCCGGCGCAAAATTTATCGGCAAGGCAAAGAGCACGGTTACCACGCTGCCGCAATATGACGTGACCACCGGACGCGTCACGTGGGATATTCCCAGCATCGCCGCGACGAGGGGAGTGTTTGGGGCGCCCGTGGAAGGAGTGTTTCAGATTGAAGCCACTCCGTCGGTGACCCAGGTCGGGCAAGACGTCGTTCTTATAGGCCCGGTGCGTCTCCAGGCGAATGATTTGTTCACCGGGACGGCGCTTGAAAGCACGGTTGGGGCGCTCACGACTGCCCTTCCGGAGGACTTGACGATTCAACTCACTGACAGGAGGGTGCAGCCGTAAGAATAGTAAGTGGTAGGTAGAATGTAGTAAGTAGTATAAGCAACAATACATATAAACGCTGTACGAATTACGAATAACGCGGTACGCTATAGCCAATAAATAATGCCTGAAAATTTGATGGAGAAGGTGGTGAGTTTATGCAAGCGCCGGGGGTTTATTTTCCCCGGTTCGGAGATTTATGGGGGGCTTACCGGTACATGGGATTACGGCCCGGCGGGAGCGCTCCTCAAAAAAAATATTAAAGATGAGTGGTGGCGGGCGATTGTAGAGAAGCGTGATGATATGGTGGGGGTAGACGCCGCGATTATGATGAACCCGAAAGCATGGGAAGCGTCGGGGCATGTGGAGGCGTTTACCGACCCGCTTGTCGAATGTAAGCTTTGCCACTCGCGCATTCGCGCGGACAAACCCGAAGAAATTGAAACGCATGAAAAAAGCCACAAAAAAGAAAAAGTAGTATGGACTGAGCCGCGCAAATTTAATTTGCTCGTGAAGGCGTACTTGGGGGTGGTTGAAGGTGAGCAGTTGGAAATTTTCCTGCGCGGCGAAATTACAAACGGCGTCCATGTGAATTTTAAAAACGTGCTGAGCTCGACGCGCGTGCGGATTCCATTCGGCATTGCGCAGATTGGTAAGGCGTTCAGAAATGAGATTACACCGGGAAACTTTACTTTCCGCAGCAGAGAATTCGAGCAGATGGAAACGCAGTTTTATATCAAACCAGACGAAAAGGAGGGGAAGAAATGGTTTGAGTACTGGAAAAAGGAGCGGATGGAGTGGTATTTAAAACTCGGCGTTAAGAAAGAAAATCTTCGTTTCAAGGACCATGCACCTGACGAGCGGGCGCATTACGCCAAAGCGGCGACGGATATCGAATATCAAAGCCCTTTTGGTTGGGCGGAATTTATGGGAATTCATCATCGCGGCGATTGGGATTTGTCGCGGCATGAGAAATTCTCCGGAGTGGATATGAAATACCATGATCCCGATACAAAGGAAGTCTATACTCCCTGGGATATCGAAACATCGGCAGGAGTAGACCGCTCGCTTCTATTCTTTCTGATTGATGCGTATGCGAAGGAAGGTGAGCGCGTGGTGCTGAAGCTCCATCCAAAACTCGCTCCTTATAAAGCCGCTGTGTTTCCGCTCCTTGCAAACAAACCCCAGCTTGTGGAGCTCGCGCGAAAAATCTATGGGGACTTGCGCAAGAACTTTATGGTCGCTTGGGACGAGCGGGGGAACATCGGCAAGCGGTATTACGCGCAGGATGAAATCGGGACGCCCTATTGCATTACGGTGGATTTTGATTCGCTTGAGAAGGGCGACGTGACCGTCCGTGACAGGGATACCGCAAAGCAGGAGCGCATCGCAATCAAAGAATTGGAAGATTTCTTGAAGAAGAAACTTTCCGGGTCATAAGTCATTGGTTATTTGTTATAAGTCAATTCAATGCGCTTCGTCATACGAGGAGGCCGTTCGCTGCGGGGAGAAGTGAAACTTTCCGGTTCGAAGAATGCGGCGACCAAATTGATGGTGGCGTCGCTCCTTACGGATGAGCCGTGCGTGCTCCACAATTTTCCCTCCATCGGGGATACGGAAATCACCGCGGAACTCTGCAGGAAAATCGGGAGCACCATTACTGTGCGCGACGGCATGCTCCGGATTCATACGCCGGAAATAAAGCAGAGCCGCGTCGCGGAGCTTTCACGGAGGAATCGCATTCCCATTCTCGCGATGGGGCCGCTCCTTGCGCGCGCGGGCGAGGCGGAGGTGCCCATCTTGGGCGGCGATAAAATAGGGCCCCGTCCCGTGAATTTCCACCTTGAAACATTCCGCGCGCTGGGCGCGGAAGTGGAGACCACGCCCCAGAGTTATATCGCGCGCGCGCCGCAGGGGCTCCACGGGGGCATCATTACGCTTCCCTTCCCGAGCGTGACCGCAACCGAGGCGGGTATTCTCGCCGCGGCGTGCGCAAAGGGGAACACCGTCATACGGAATGCCGCGCTTGAGCCCGAGATAATGGACATGGTGAAGATGCTCCAGAACATGGGCGCCATCATCGAGCTTGGGGCGAATAGAGATATTTACATCGAGGGAGTGTCCCGTTTGCGGGGCGTGACGCACGACGTTATTCCCGACCGGAACGAGGCGGTGTCCTTCGCATGCCTTGCAATCGCAACAGGGGGAGAGGTCCTTGTGCGCGGCGCGATTCAGGAGCATCTCATCACGTTCTTGAACGTGGTGCGCCGCCTTGGCGCGGAGTATACGGTGGTCTCCGGCGGCATCACGTTCACGCGGCCGGGAAGTCTGCGGGCGCTCTCCGTCGAGACGGGGACGCATCCGGGATTTATGACCGACTGGCAGCAGCCGCTCGCGGTGCTTCTTACGCAAACGCATGGAACTTCCTCTATCCATGAAACGATCTGGGAGGACCGCTTCGCATATGCGGAGGATCTGCGCATGCTCGGGGCCCGCATCGAAGTGAGCGCCGATTGCCCCGAGGGGCGCTCCTGCCGTTTTGCGGGAAAGGGTTTTAAGCATGTTGCAACAATCGAGGGGCAGGTTGAACTTCAAGGCAACGGCAAGACGCTTCGCGTGCGCGATTTGCGCTCCGGCATGATTGACGTAATTGCGGCGCTTGTCTCGAAAGGTGAGACGAGAATCGAGGGCATCGAGGAAATCGACCGCGGCTACGAGCGGATAGATGAACGGCTACGGAAACTGGGGGCGGATATTAAGCGGGAAGCGTGAAGCGATAAATAATAAGCGGTAAGTGAGTTGCTTGGGTTGTATTTCTACGTTACTGTATGAGCAATGTTTACGACAAAAATCGGGATTGATTTGGGCACCGCGAATACGGTGGTCTATGTGCCGGGGAAGGGGTTTATCATAAACGAACCTACGATTGTGGCGCTCTCGAAGCCGGATAATACCGTGCTTGCGGTGGGGGGCGAGGCGAAGGAGATGATCGGGAGGACGCCCGCGGAGATTGTGGCGTACCGCCCCCTCAAAGACGGTGTGATTGCGGACTATTACATCACGAAGGCGATGCTCACCTACTTCATCAGGAAGGCGCGCGGACGGTTTAATATCCTGAAGCCAGAAGTGGTGATTTCAGTGCCTGCGGGCATCACGCAGACGGAGCGGCGCGCGGTGGTGAATGCCGCGCGGGAAGCGGGCGCGCGGAATGCGTTCGTGGTGCGCGAGCCGGTTTTGGCGGCGCTCGGCGCGGGCATTCCCATCAATGCGCGGTCGGGGAACATGATTATTAACATGGGCGGAGGAACGTCCGAGGTCGCCGTGATTGCGCTCGGGAATATCGTGTCGTGGACATCGCTTCGCGTGGCGGGCAACAAGTTCGACCAGGCAATCACCGATTACATCAAGAAAAAGTATGCGCTTGCGGTGGGTGAGCAGAGTGCGGAAACGGTGAAGATTCAAATCGGCGCGGCAATTCCCTCGAAAAATAAGATGGAATACACAGTGCGCGGGCGGGACCTTTTGAGCGGACTTCCGAAAAATGTGACGATTACCTCCGACGAGATTGCGGAAGCGTTAAATGCCCATCTTCTTGAAATCGCGGGCTCGGTCCAGAATGTGTTTAACGACACGCCGCCGGAGCTTGTGGCGGACATTATGGAAAAGGGCGTGATTCTCTCGGGCGGGAGCGTGCAGCTCCACCACCTTCCGGAATTCTTTGAGCGATTTTTGGGAGTCCCCGCGTATGTCGCCGAAGACCCGCTCTTTTGCGTCGCACGCGGCACGGGAATCATTTTGAACCACTTGGATACATATAAGAGGACGCTGCTCAACAAGCGTTAAGCAATGAAATACGAAGCACGAAATCCTAAATCCTAAACAAATTCCAATGACCAAAATCTCAATAATCCAAACGGTATTGTTTAGAATTTAGATATTAGAGTTTAGGATTTATGAACATCATTGGTCATTCCCGCGCCATCAAGGTTTTGAAGCGTCTTGCGGATGAACGCAGGCTTGCGCACGGGTATCTCTTTTTCGGGCCAAAAGGGGTGGGTAAGCGGCTTGTGGCGGAATCGTTGGCCCATTATTGCGAGGGAGGAACCTTTGTTCCCGCCACGAGAATCTTAAATGATGCGCGCGTGGTGACGCCGGATGCTGAAGGGAGCATCGGGATTGACGCAGTGCGCGCGTTGAAATTCTTCCTCTATGAGCGCCCAAACGTAAGTTTCTACCGCCTTGCGATTATAGATGGCGCGGAGCGCCTGACTCTCCAGGCGCAGAATGCGTTATTGAAGCTTGCGGAAGAGCCGCCATCTTCGGGGGTGCTTGTGCTCATTGCGTCGGACTGGGAGGCGCTTTTGCCCACGCTCCAATCCCGCTTGCATCAGGTATTCTTTTCTCTCGTTCCTGGCGCACCGCTTGATGCGTGGCTTCAAAAGGAGCATGGATGTTCCGCCGAAAAAGCAAAAGCCGTACGCAGCGCATCGTTTGGGGCTCCGGCGCGGGCATTGGAACTTCTTGCGCCGTCCGGTAAAAAGGGAAAGGATGATGCCGCACGGCGGTTTCTGTCTGCCCCTGCCTCACAACGCCGCGAGCTTGTGAAAGCTCTCATCGCGCCGGTGGATTTCAGCCTGCCCGAATTCCTTGATTCGTGCATCGCGCTGCTCGCAGAGGAGTCCGCCGCCGGAAAGACCAACCGCCCGCTGTGGCACAAAATCCTTGCGTTGCGACGGGAAGCCGCACATGGTACGCTGAATGCACGATTGCAGCTCAATGCATTGCTTGAGTAGTGCGCCGAGCTTGGAATCATGAATTTGGGAATATGGACACGGGAGCATTTCTAAAATCATTCGACCAAAACCTTCGGGGAATCACCGATAAACTCCGCGAAGCGTTGCGGCTTGTTCGCAACAGTCGCCCTTCGGTGGAGCTCCTTGGGGACTTAAAAGTGAATTATTTTGACCAGTGGTTTACGGTGAAGCAATTGGGAACGCTTGCCGTGCTCCCGCCGCGGGGAATCCAAGTGACTGTGTGGGATAAGCAGGCGCTCGGGCCGATTACGAAGGCGATTGAGGACGCAAAGATGGGACTCTCGGTTTCTTCCGACGGACTTACCTTGCGCGCAACGCTTTCGGCGCTTTCGAACGAGCGGAGAGAAGAACTTGGGAAAATGGTGAAGAAAGAAGTTGAGGAATCGCGCATCCGGATCCGCGCCGCCCGGGACGAGGCGGTGAAGAAACTTAAAGCTGCAGAGAGCGAGAAGCAGATAAGTGAGGATGTCGCATTCAAGACAAAAGAAAAGATCCAGAAAGTCGTGGATGAGGCGAATAAGGGAATCGAATCGGCGCTTGCCGCAAAAATCACGGAATTACAGGAATAGTCCAGTAAAAATTCGAAGCACGAAATCCGAAATTCTAAACAAATCCCAATATCGAAATCTCAATGGCTCAAGTTGTTTGGAACTTGTGATTTGGAAATTAGAAATTGTTTAGATATTAGGAATTAGAAATTTGCTTTATGTTTGTCACCATTATTGTCATCGTTGGTCTTTCCGTGCTTATTCTGGGGCATGAGTTGGGGCACTTCGCCGCCGCGAAGCTTTTTGGCCTCCGCGTGGATGAGTTCGGTTTCGGGTTCCCGCCGCGGATGTGGGCGTGGAGACGCAAGGGAAATGAGACCCTTCGACGAACTCAGGGTGAGACTGAGTACAGTCTCAACTGGCTTCCTTTTGGCGGGTTCGTGAAAATTGCAGGAGAGAATCCGGAAGAGAATGCCGTGCCGCCGTCTAAAGAGGAGCAGAAGCGTTTGTTTCACTTTCAACCCGCGTGGAAGAGGGTTGTGGTGCTCGTGGCGGGAGTTGCGGTGAATTTTCTTCTTGGGTGGTGGCTTCTTACCGCGACGCTCATGCTCGGCACTCCTTCCGCAGTGATGATTGCGGGAGTGTCGCCGAATTCTCCCGCAGACGCCGCCGGTCTCCGTGCAGGCGATGTTATAAACGGCTTTGCGACAACGGATGAGTTTATTGCGTTTGTAAGCGCCAATCGCGGTACATCGGTTGCAATCCGCACCGTCCGGGGCGACGGAGAAAAAACATTCGAGTTTACGCCGCGGGTGAATCCTCCCGCAGGCGAAGGCGCCTTGGGCGTCCAGCTTGCGGGAACGGGAGCGCCGCCGATGGGGTTTGGGAGCGCGCTTTGGGAAGGGTTGAAGAGCTCGGTGTACGTTATCGGGCTTACCTTCCAGGCGCTTGGCGACCTTCTCCGAAGTCTTCTCTCACAGGGACAGGTACCGGGGGACATCGTGGGTCCTTTGGGAATTGTCGCCGTGGCGCAGCGGACGGGTTCCTTGGGCATCGCTTATCTTTTCGAGCTCTTGAGTTTGATATCCTTAAACCTCGCCGTCATCAATCTTATCCCGTTTCCGGCATTGGACGGCGGGCGGGTGCTTTTCACCGCCATCGAAAAGATCAAAGGCTCACCGATTCCTCGGCGGATTGAAGGAACGGTCAACGGGGTGGGCTTTGTATTACTTCTTGCGCTGATGGTGCTCGTGACCGTGCGGGATGTGGTGAGGTGGTTCTAGCAATGCCGTTTAGCGAGGAGCAAATCCGTTCGGCATTGCGCCCCGATGCCAGACGGTCCCAAGACACTTTGGCCTCCTTTTTCTAATCAACGCCTCGGCCGAGCATTCTCCAATTGGTGGATGCTCATGCCGGGGCGCATTTTTTCGTACAGCGTACTTCGTTCGGCGCGGCGCGTACCTATACGCGGCAGGTTTCTCCTCCGTTTTTCATAAAATACTGCTGATGATATTTTTCCGCGTGCGGGAAAGCTCTTCCACGCCCCAAAAGCATCCGGCGGCGAATGTGGCGAACTGTAGCATACTCCAAATGATATAATGAGCAGGCTTGCCCGAAAAGGTCGGCCCGTTATCAGTTATTAGTCATAGGTTATTTCCAATGGCAGAAGAAGAAAAAGAGGAGGGGACATGCGAATCCTGCGGTCATATGCATAAAGAGGACGGCAGCTGTGACTGCAGTTGTTCCGGATAGGATTACATCGGTGCATTTTTAGAAAAACGTATTATAATAGGTTCGGGGAAAACGAGGGAATGCTCCTCGTTTTCTCATATATTCATGAAGAAAACAAAAAAAATGGAAGTTGCTGATGTGTTTGGGCCCGAGTATGTGGTTCGTGTAAAAGACCCTTCGTTGGGGATGGAGGGTTTTTTGGTGATTCACAACACGGCACTGGGGCCCGGGAAGGGTGGCATTCGTATGACCGCGAATGTAACCGAGGAAGAGGTGACGCGGCTTGCGACCACGATGACGTGGAAGAATGCGCTTGCAGGAATTCCTTTTGGCGGCGCCAAGGCGGGGATGCGGTGGCCCGGAGGAACGGACGAAAAGAAAAAGGCTTTTGTGGAGAGCTTCGCGCGGCTTCTGAAACCTTTCCTCGTAAAGAAGTACATTGCGGGGCCCGACGTGAACAGCGGTGAACGAGAGATGCAGTGGTTTGTGGAAGCGGCAGGGAACTGGCGCGCGGCGACGGGAAAACCGGCGAATTATTGCATGTCGGTCTTCGGCGGCGAGGGAGAAAAGTGCGGCATTCCGCACGAGTTTGGGAGCACGGGATTCGGCGTGGCGCAAGCGGCGAAAATCGCGGCGGAACTTATCGGCATTCCACTGAAAGGCGCAACGGTGGCAATCCACGGTTTCGGCAATGTGGGAACGTTCGCATACCAATTTTTGACCGAGATGGGGGCGAAAGTGGTGGCGCTGGCGGATGCGGGAGGTGCGGTGTACGCAAAAGACGGTTTTTCAAAGAGCGTCGTCGCGCGCGTAATCAAGGAACGCATACCGCTCACGCGTGCGTTTGCCAGGCATATAATTGTTCCGGAGAAGTTTTGGAGTGTGCCGGTGGATATTTTGATTCCTGCTTCGGTAACGGACGTGATTCATGCGGGGAATAAAAATGATATCCAGACAAAAATAATAATTGAAGCCGGAAACATCCCCATGCGCGAGCCGATTGAGAATGAGTTGTGGAAGAAGGGGATTATGATTGTGCCGGATTTTGTGGCGAACGCGGGCGGTGTGATTTCTTCTTATGCCGAGTACCGCGGGTACAACCCGAAGCGCATGTTCGAGCTCGTGGAGCGGAAGATTACGGAGGCGACTTCAACAGTAATGAAGAAGAGTGTCGCATTGCGCCGCAATCCCCGTACGGTGGCGCTTGAAATTGCCCAGCAAAGGGTGGAAGCTGCGATGCGGAGAAAAGGCGAGGATTAACTTTTGGGAGCGCGTTTTCACTTCATCCGTACCCGGAAAAAGTGCCCGAAAAGTTCCTGGTCAATATAGTGGATTTCCCTGGGATGTATTGCATAAAGCGTGTGGTCGCCGGAGAACTTCTTTGCCCACGGATAACGTTTGGTGAAGATTGTATAGCACCGTGCATATTCTCGTGCGGCAACTTCCGCTGCGCGGCCGGTGACTTGGAGTCCCTTGATTGAGTTCGGTTTTCCCGCGTATTGATTGAAGGTAACCGCGACATGCGGATTCTTCCCGATGTTCCGGCAGTGCTTCGTGTCCTCGCGGGAATAGAAGAAGATAGTACAGTTCGCATCGTAGGCAAAGAACACCGTTGTCGCCCAGGGCTTATTGCCCGCGGAAGTGGCAAGCGACATCAGTCGGTTTTCACCGAGAAACTTCAAAATATGTGTGCGATGTTTCATGTCTTTCCGTAACTTACGGAACGTTCGGGGGTACGACTGCATTTTTCCCACGCACGAAACTTACCGCACGCACCACTATCCAAACCGCGAGCATGAGGAGAATGGTCCAGATACTCAATATATTCAATATCGGAGGTCCCACGAAAACGGTGAGTATACTCCACGCGGTGTCCCATACGACGAGTGCGGCGAGGGAATACGCGCAGAATTTTGGGAAGGAGAATTTGAGAATTCCTGCGCTTGTCGCGGTGAGCGCTCCCACGTTCGGGTGGAAATAGGTGCTGAAAATAATCGCGAGACCTTTCCGTTCCGTGCGGGCCTTTATTTTTTCGAGGGGACCGGAGAGTCCCAGTTTAAGGAAGAGGTGGTACCACCCGAAGCGCCCGAGCGCATAATTAATGACCGAAGTGATGAAGAATCCGAGGATGATGAGTGCTACGACAAATACCACGTTCAAGCCGATTTGCGCGGCGAAGGCGACGCCGAATGCCGCGACAACCGAGCCGGGGAGATACCAGTTTATGAAAAGTGTCCCTTCGGCAAGCGCGGCAAGGAATACCACCCAATAGCCATACTCGGCGTAATACTGCTTTGCGAGCACCAGTTCTTCATCTGCGGACGGGAGGTCAAGGAGGTGGTACACAACCATGAATGCGACAAACAAAGCAAAAATAACGAGCGGCACTGCGGCGTGCCGAGCAAAGGCGACCAGATTTTTTCTGTCAGGCAATTTCATTGTTGCAGTAGGCTTCGTCCCTCGACGTACTCGGGATGAAAGTTGCTCTCATGCTATTTCGCTGTTGTAGCAACTTTCACAGTAAATGATTTCCGGTTTTTCGGGCGCGTAGGAGGTTTCAAGTGAAACCTCGCAATGACCATGTCCGTGGCTATGGCTTGCTATATTTTTATAAACACCATTTTCTGATTGCTCTCTGGCACATTGGCATTTCCGCTGCCAAAGCCTGCGCGGGTTACGCTTCGCAAAGCGGTCAATCCGGCGGCAGGGATAGCACTTCGCGGGCACGGGGATATTAAGCTTGCGGTAGAGCGCGAGCTCGAGTGGAATGAGTTTAAAGGCGGTGGCGCACGCCGGATGCGCTTTCTTTTCTTCCTCGGATTCCTGCGTGGCGCATTGGATTACCTGATTCAGAATCGAGTCGTCGGTTTCTTTGATGGTCTGGGGGAGTTCGGCGGCCTTAAGAGTGAACTGATAGTTCCTTGCGGGTGCGTCGTACCACGGAATCCCTTGCGCGAGTGCTTTTTCTTTCGGGAGCGGGAAAAAGTCTTGTGCCACGGATTCGTTGTACGCGAAAGGGGAATGTTCCGGCGGGAAGTACTCGCCCCACTCTCCAGTCTTTTTCATATACTCGATGATTTTCTTTTTAAGCGAAAGATATTCCTCCTTCGAATATTGCTTGTTCAAGATGCAATATTCTTTCGATTTCAGACTGATACAGCCGAAGCAGTTTGTGCACGAATGACACATATCACAGTAACAGGAATCGCTTATCGCATCAGTGCTTCGAATTGCGATGGAATTGCGGGTATGCGAGCATCCTTGGATTTCATAGCTTTGTTCTACGAGAAGAATCTCGGTGTTATCAAGTGAATTATTTATCTCCCATGAATCCTGTAAATATGCATTATCTTTTCCGTCGTGGCAGTTGAAGACAAGACGGCTTCGTTCCATCTCTTCGATATAGTCACCTGTTGATTGATACACCTTTGTACCGTGATAGTGCTTATGAGGGATTCGAAGCGAAAGCGCGCGGGATTTGCCTTGCATTTCTGCTATGAGCTTCCGGTTCCAGCCGAATTCAGTGAGGCGTTGCTTGTATTTTTCCTTGGCGAGCGGCTCGTTGAACCAATAGTAATTCTTGTTCCGAAGTCCGGCACAGCCGAAACAGTTGTTACACCCGTGACAATCGAGCGAAAAATTCACGGAGGTGCAATCAAAGCAATCCACCGAGTATGCACATGAGTAGCACCGCACACAGTTCATGCATTCGTAGCACAACTCGCACTTTTTGAGCATATAGCAATCGCCGCAGAAGTAAGCCGGTTGATACCAGTTGCCGTACATGCATTTTTCGCTTTCCCCAGTAGCAGAGACCATATAGCAATCCTTGTTGTCCTGCGATTGGTTCGAATATTCCGAATTCACGCTGTTATAGTTCACGAGCGCAGGGTGGGGGACAGCTTGACGGAGTTCATGATATTGCTCAAAGAACGGACGATTGAAGTCAAAGTCCCGCCCGTATGAGAGCGGGTCCCACGCATCCGAACGCCACACCTCTTGCTTATAGACGGGAAACGGCGCGTCTTCGCGATAGATTGAAACTATCGATTCGCCGGTCTTGCTGCATTTCCGGCGGTAAAGCGACCACTCGTTTCTGTCCAAAAGACGCCGCCGATAGCGGCAGTCGGGGCAGAGCGTGGGAAGAGGAACGTCTAATTTTTCATAGAACGTGAGGTCATCGGGCGTTACGGTGAATGACTGTGTGCATTTTTTGCACTGGCTCGTTTGCATTTCCTCATTCTATTCCGAATGTGCACTTTTGAGAATTGCCACGTGGGCGTAGTATGAAGTGGATGATTTTGGGAGTCTCCGAGATACTTCGCCTTGTCCGCGAGAAAAAGCTGGTCGAGAACCTTTCCGAAAGGGAGCTTACGAATCCCGAAGGGGCTGGTTTTGATTTCCGCATCGGGGCGCTGTATCGGGTCAAAAGTAAACACGCCAGCAGATATAAAGCTTTCAAGCGAGGAATTGCAATGTTCCGCGGCGCTCGGATGTGTCATTTATGGCGGTTTTGTCAATATTGCCGGAGGGGGAATGTGGGGTATAATAGACAGGTAAGTTTCGATATGCGGAACGCGGGATAGTCGTCTACCGCTTGTTAGTTTAATGAGCCTCGTAACGCATATGTTTATGTACCAAACGGTTCCTCCGCAGCAGCCGACGCCGGGACAGCCGGGAAAGCCTGGACAGGTTGTAGCATAGTAGGTGAAAATGACTGCCCCCTCTCCGACCTAGGTCGAAGAGGGGGGTTTGTTTTTGGCAAAAGGTTTATGGACAAGTACGCCCATTCTTGCTTTAGTATTAATACCCATGGTGCAGGAAAATTCCTCGTTTTCAACCGAGATAGTTGTGAAGTTCACGCTTGCCGCGGTTGTGCTCGCGCTCGCCTATTATCTCCGCGAGATAATCCTCCTTGCTTTTGCCGCAGGCGTGTTTGCGATGGCGATTGATAAGCCGATTGACGCGCTTGAAGCGCGCCGCCTGCCGCGCTGGGCAGCCGCATGCCTGGTCTATGCGGCGATGTTGCTGGTGTTCCTCGGCGCGCTCGCGGTGATTTTGCCGCCGTTGGGAATTGAAATTGCAAATATTGCGGTTACGTACGCGCCCCGCATCCGTGACTTCTTTGGCGAGGGCGGGGGAGCGAGCTCCCTTTTGCCGGCATCGCTCACACCATGGAATCTCCTTCAAAATCTTTCGGAGGCAATTTCCGGGGGTGCGGAGCGGGCAATTCAGGTATTCTTTGTCATCTTCGGCGGCGCAGGGTCGTTCATCGTTCTGCTTTCGCTCGCATTTTTTCTGAATCTGCAGGAGCAGGGGGTGCGGCGCCTCGTATATACCCTTGCGCCGCGGGCGCGGCACGCACAAGTACTCGCGTTCTTCGAGCGGATACAGGTCAAGGTGAGCGCATGGCTGTGGGGGCGTATCGTGACCTCCGTTATCGTGGGCGTTCTTATATTTCTCGGGCTTTATTTCCTGGACGTGCCCTATGCTTTCACGCTCGGCGTCCTCTCAAGCGTTTTGAATTTCATTCCGTTCATCGGGCCGGTGATTGCGGCGGTGCCGGCGATTCTCCTCGCAGTTTCACAGTCCTTGTTCGCCGTAGTGGGAACGCTCATTCTCTTTTTCCTCGTGAATCAGGTGATCGAGGGATTCATCCTTACGCCGCTTCTCATGAAGCGGGCGCTTGATTTAAACCCCTTTGTGCTTCTGGTAGCGTTGCTTGTGGGAGGGAAACTCGCGGGTCTCCTGGGAATAATCATCTCTCTTCCCGCCGCGGCGATTGTCTCGGTGCTTTTTGAGGAACACTTTCGCGCCCAGGATAAATAGCGTGCCCGCTACTTGTCCGCTTTCTTTCGGAGGGCGTTGTTGAGAATTTTTTTCCGGAGCCGGATGCTCTGGGGAGTTACTTCAACCAGTTCGTCGTCGCCAATGTATTCAATTGCCTGCTCAAGGGAAAGCTCCCGCGGGGGAACGAGGTCATCGGTTACCGCGTCGGTCTTCGCGCGGAAGTTGGTAAGCTGCTTTTGCTTGCACACATTCACCACCAGGTCTTCCGCCTTCGCGGTTTCGCCCACCACCTGTCCTTCATAGACTTTTACCGCAGGACCAAGAAACATTACGCCCCGTTCCTGCGACATTAAAAGGGCATAGGCAGTGGTAGTGCCTGCTTCGTGGGCAATAAGCGAGCCGTGCGGGCTTGAACGGATGTCGTCCCACTTCGGGAAGTAGCCGGCGAAGAGCGTATTCACGATTCCCATTCCCTTGGTTTCTATCAAAAACTCGTTTCGGAATCCGATGAGTCCGCGCGTAGGGATGAAGAAATGGAAATGAGCGACGCCCTCTTCCACGCGCATGTTTTTGAGTTCGCCCTTCCGCACGCCCATTTTTTCGATGACGATACCCGAATACTTTTCCGGCACTTCTATCCAGACGTCTTCCGCGGGTTCGAGCGTTTTCCCATCCTCTTCCTTGTAAATCACTTCGGGGCGCGATACCTGGAGCTCGTAACCCTGGCGCCGCATGGTTTCGATGATAATCGCGAGGTGAAGCTCTCCCCGTCCGCTTACGACGAAGGAATCGGTGGAGTCTGTCGGCTCCACGCGGAGCGCCACGTCATTGTCGAGTTCTTTGTAGAGCCGCTCGCGCAGATTGCGGGAGGTGCAGAATTCTCCCTCCGTGCCCGCGAAGGGGGAATCGTTCACCGAGAACACCATTTTCACCGTGGGCTTTTCGATGGCGATGGGGGTGAGCGGCACGGGATTTACGGCGTCCGCGAGCGTGTCGCCGATGTTGATGTTTTCGATTCCGGAAATTGCGGCAATGTCCCCGGCCGGTACTTCCGCAACTTCGGCGCGGGTGAGTCCCGTGAAGGTCATAAGTCCCGTGGTTTTTGAGGCGGTCATCTTTCCCTCGCGGTTCACATGCGTGATTGCGGCGTTGTTTTTGAGCGTTCCCTGGTGTATCCGGCCGATGCCGATTCTCCCTTTATAATTGTCATAGGCAATCGAAACAATCATCATCTGGAGCGGTCCCGCCGGATTCGCGTTCGGCTCGGGCACGGTTTCGAGTATCGTTTCAAAGAGCGGCGTGAGGTCGGCCATAGCGTTCAGGTCCGGCGCCCGTCCCGCCTTCCCGAGCTTTCCCGAAGCGTAGACGACGGGGAATTCGAGCTGGGCGTCGGTTGCGCCGAGCTCAATGAAGAGGTCAAGCACCTTGTCGAGCACGTAGTTCACGCGCGCATTGGGCTTGTCTATCTTATTCAGCACGACGATGATTTTATGCCCCGCCGCAAGCGCTTTTTTCAAAACGAAGCGCGTCTGCGGCATGGGACCTTCCTGCGCATCCACGAGGAGGAGCGCGCCGTCCGCCATATTTAAAATCCGCTCCACTTCGCCGCCGAAGTCCGCATGGCCGGGAGTATCGATAAGATTGATTTTCACGCCATGGTAATCCACCGCGGCGTTTTTCGAGAAAATGGTGATTCCGCGTTCGCGCTCGAGTTCGTTCCAGTCCATGATCATTTCCTGCTCGCCGGCTTTCCCGAGGTCGGTATCCGACTGCTTCAGGATGTTGTTCATGAGCGTGGACTTCCCATGGTCAACGTGCGCAATAATGGCTACATTCCTAAGTTTCATGTGTTTATACGGGTGACAGCATTAAAATAAAAGCGCCCGTGTGGGCACCGCTACAACCGAATTATTACTGATTTCTTTGCGAAAGTCAATATATCATCGCCCCGATGCGATGATGATGGCCGAGCCTATGAATATGAAAAGTCCACCGAGGAGAAGTGCGGGGCCGGGCGCGGTATGGAATGCCAGGTAGCTAAACAGTACAACAAAGAAGGGATATGCGATTTCGAAAATGGAAGCGGTCGAGGCGCCAAGGAGCTGGATGCTTGAGAAAATGAAAAAGTTCGCGAGCGTGGCGAGGAAAGCCGAAACAATAATAAATATCCAGACTCTCCCGGGTGTTCCCGAGAGGGCGGCAAATTCTTTTCGTTCGAAAAATATGAAGGGAAGCAGGATAATTATGGCGATAAGGGAATTAACGAAAAGAAGAGTCAAAGGCGTCGCATTGCGAAGTATTCGTTGGTCAATGGTGTAAACCAACCCCCACGTAACGGCGGCACCGATTGCATATAAAAGGCCAGTGAGCGACATAGGGGGCGGACGGTTAGATTATTCACTTAGTCTTCCGTCGAAATGTTCCTCGTCGGCTTCCGCATCCGCTTTCGTGCGGTGCACGACTCCGTTGCGATGGTTCGGCGGGGAATAGATGGTGTAAAGCTTCATGGGCGCGTCGGGCGACGTGTTGATGATGTTGTGTTGTGTCCCGGCGGGAACCACTATCGCAGTCCCATCATGGACCGGATATTCGATTCCGTTGAGGATTGCTTTGCCGGTACCGGCTTCGCACCGGAGGAATTGGTCGAGTTGGTGCACTTCCTCGCCGATATCCTCGCCCGGTTTCAAGCTTATCAGCACAAGCTGGCTCTTCTTTGCGGTATAGACGACTTTCCTGAAGCACTCGTTTTTGAGGGATTCTTCCTCAATATTGTCGACATAGCCCTTCATATGAAAATTATACCAAATTCGTCCGTGAGCTTGTCCCGGTGATTTGTTACAATAGAGGGCAAGTACCATGCACAGATGGAAACGCGCGCGATAAAGAATTTTGAGGAGCTTGCGACATCCGCAACCAGGCGCGCGGCTTTGGAGATTGCGGAAGAAGGAATTCGGGCGATACGCACCGCGGAGGTCATCGGGAGGTGGGTGAAAACCGGGAAGGGAAGCATGACAATCGGTGAGAAGAGTTACCCGATGCATGCCGGGGGTAAAATCGTAGTTGCGGGCGTGGGGAAATGCGCGTTTGAGGCGGCGAAGGCGTTTGAGCGCATATTGGGAGAGGCGATTACCCGCGGCGTGGTGCTCGGCGTCGGGACACCCCCGCCGCTCACAAGAATAACCGCGATAGAGGGAACTCATCCGTTGCCCTCGGAGGCGAATGTCCGCGGGTCCGCGGTGCTAAGGGAAACGCTCGCGGGGTTGGGCGAAAATGACCTCGTGTTTTTCATAATTTCGGGGGGAGGTTCGACGCTTCTTTGTCTGCCGAGAGAGAAGGGCTGCGAGGATGAAGGGAAGATTGTGAGCGAGCTTATGCGGAGCGGTGCGGCAATACAGGAAATGAATACGGTGCGGAAGCATCTCCCGTCGCTCGCGCGGGGCGGGTATCTTGCGCAACAGGCGTATCCGGCCCGGGTCGCCTCGCTCATTTTCTCCGATGTTGCGGGAGATGACGTGCAATTTATCGCGTCCGGACCCACGGTGAAGGATACGACGAGCATTCGTGATGCAGAAATAATACTTGAGAAATACGGGTTGCGTGCGGCGTGCGGGGTTGAGCGGTGCGGGCTTGTGGAGACGCCGAAAGACGCCAAGTATTTTGAGAAAGTTCAAAACATCGTTGTTGTGTCGAACGACATTGCGCTCCGCGCGATGGCGGATGCGGCGAAGCAACGGGGATTTACGCCCAACCCGCAGGTCGGCGCACTGGCGGGGGAAGCGCGGGAAGCGGGTGAGAAAATCGCACACGCGCTTCACGGCGGGAAACCGCGCTGCGCCTTGTTATACGGGGGTGAAACGACGGTAACCGTGAAGGGAGCGGGAACGGGCGGACGCAATATGGAGCTTGCGCTCTCCGCTCTCCGGTTTCTCGAGCGCGGCGAAGTAGTGCTCTCGCTCGCTTCGGACGGGAGGGACAACAGTGACTATGCGGGGGCAATATGCGATATAATGACCGGAGAGCGTGCCAAGTTGCTCGGTTGCGCGCCCGACGAATATCTTGCGGCGAACGATTCCTATGCGTTTTTTCGCGAGGTCGGGGATTTTCTTAGTATGGGGATTACGGGGTCGAATGTGTCGGACCTTGTTATCGCAGTAAAGGAATAAAAATATATGCCACCGCGTTCATTCATCCCGTTAGAAATGATACCCCGCCGCTTGCGGCGCGAGTTGCCGCCCAGGTTAAATTCCCGCAGGGATGCAAATACTCCGCGGAAATTTCTAACGGGATTCATTCTTCCGTTTGAAGAGGTGGGCATCGGTGATGTCGGCCGCGTGGGCGGGAAAAATGCGTCGCTCGGGGAGATGATTCGCGCGCTTCGCACGAAAGGAGTGCGCGTGCCGTCGGGGTTCGCGGTTACCGCGGACGCCTATTATCATTTTCTCAAAACGACCGGACTCGCCAAATTCGTGCGCGTTACGCTTAAGGGGCTCGACACGAGGAATTTGCGTGAACTCGCTCTGCGCGGAAGCGAAGTGCGCGACGCCATCCGCCGGGCGCCGTTCCCGGAGGACCTGGAAACGGCAATCCGGAAGGCGTATGCGGGACTTGAGAAGCGTTACGGAAAAGGCGTGGATGTCGCGGTGCGCTCTTCCGCGACGGCGGAAGACCTTCCGGGCGCGAGCTTCGCCGGAGAGCATGAGACATATCTCGGTATCCGTGGCGGGGACGGCCTGGTCGCCGCGACCCGGGCGGCGATGGCTTCGCTTTTCACCAATCGCGCGATTTCTTACCGTGCGGACAAAGGGTTCGACCACCTGAAAATCGCGCTTTCGGTGGGCGTGCAGAAAATGGTGCGGTCGGATAAGGGCGCATCCGGAGTCATATTTACGCTTGATACGGAATCCGGTTTTCGCGACGCGGTGGTAATCAATGCGGTGTGGGGATTGGGCGAGATGATTGTGCAGGGGCGCGTGACGCCCGATGAGTTCATAGTATGGAAAAAAGGAATAGGAAAAAAAGGACTGGTGCCCATCATCGACAGGCGGCTCGGAAACAAAAACGAAAAAATGGTGTACGCCGCGCGGGGTAGCGGTATCAAGCGGACAAAAGTGGTGCGCACTTCGCCTGCGGAGCGGGAACATTTTGTGCTACGGGAGGATGAGGTGCTCACGCTCGCCCGCTGGGCCGTTGCGGTCGAGGAGCATTATTCCGGAAAGAACCGCAAGTGGACGCCGATGGATATGGAGTGGGCGAAGGACGGCATCACCGGCGAGCTATACGTCGTTCAGGCGCGTCCCGAAACAGTGCATGCAAATCGCGATTATTCGAAAGTTACGGAATACCGCCTCCGCGCGCAGGGAAGGGAGCCGCTGGTGCGCGGCGCTTCCGTTGGTTCGCGCATTGCGACAGGAAAGGCGCGCGTGATCATGGACGCGAAGCATATCCGGGAGTTCAAGCGGGGGGAGATTCTGGTGACCACCATGACCGACCCGGACTGGGAGCCGATTATGAAAATCGCCGCCGCGATCGTGACGGACAAAGGCGGGCGCACGAGTCACGCGGCAATCGTGAGCCGCGAGCTCGGTATTCCGGCAGTGGTGGGTACGGAGCATGCGACAAGAAGAATAAAGACCGGAGAGGTGCTTACCGTGGATACGACCGGAAGCGAGGGGGCGGTGTACGCGGGCGCGCTGAAGTTCGAGACGCATTCGCATGATGTGCGGAAAATCCCGAAGCCCAGGACGAAGGTAATGGTGAACGTGGCGATTCCCGATTTGGCGTTCGAAACTTCATTTTTGCCGAATTCGGGCGTGGGTCTTGCCCGGGAGGAATTCATTATCGCCTCAAAAATCGGCGTGCATCCGATGGCGCTTTTGAATGCCCGTTCGCAGACGCCCGAAGTGCGTCGCATCATCAGGGAGAAAATGCGCGGCTGGGAGCGCCCTGTGGATTATTACGTGGACAACCTTGCGTACGGCATTGCGAAAATCGGTGCGGCGTTTCACCCGCATCCGGTCATCGTCCGTTTTTCGGATTTTAAGAGCAATGAGTATCGTTCGCTTGCGGGCGGCGCGGCGTACGAACCGCAGGAAGAGAATCCGATGATCGGCTGGCGTGGCGCTTCGCGGTACTACGACCCGAAATTCAAAGGCGCGTTTCTGCTTGAGTGCAAAGCGGTGCGGATTGTCCGGGAGCGCATGGGGCTCCGGAATGTGATTCCCATGGTGCCGTTTTGCCGGACGGTTGAGGAGGGACGGAAAACACTCGCGCTTATGGGCGAATCCGGACTTGCGAATCTGGTGAGCGGGCGGGGGGAAAAAACGCCGGTCTATGTGATGTGTGAGATTCCCTCGAACGTGCTTCTCGCGGATGAATTCCTGAAGATATTCGACGGTATGTCCATCGGGTCGAACGATCTTACGCAGCTCACGCTGGGACTCGACCGCGATTCGGGAATCGTGAACAAAGTCGCCGATGAAACGGATGAAGCGGTGCGGCAGCTTATCACCAAAGTAATCGCGGTTTGCAGGAAGAAAAAGAAATATATCGGCATTTGCGGGCAGGCACCTTCTGACCATCCGGGATTTGCAGAGTTCCTTGTGCGGGCGGGTATTGAAAGCATATCGCTCAACGCCGACACGGTTATCCGAACGACGATTGCAATCGCAAAAGCCGAAGGGCGTTTCCGCAAGAAAAAACGTTCATGACGATAGGATTTTTCCAAGTCGAGGATTGGGAAGAAGCGGAAATCCGCGCGGCGTTTCCCGGCGAAGAACTGCGGCTGCACGAAAAAAAATGCACGGAAGTCGCTCCGAAGGAACGGGAAGACATCGAAATTGCGGCGATATTCGTACACACAAAGTTCGACGACGCGCTTTTCGAGCAGTTTCCGAAACTGAAGTGCCTCGCCACCCGTTCCACGGGGTATGACCACATTGACATCGCCGCGGCGAAGCGGCGGGGGGTAACGGTGCTGTACGTTCCCGGCTACGGCGACAACACGGTTGCGGAGTACGCATTCGGCCTCATTTTGAATCTTTCGAGAAAAATATATCAGGGGATAGACCGTGTGAAGGAAACAGGAATGTTTCGCAATGATGATTTGCGGGGAGTGGATGTGCGCGGGAAAACGCTCGGCGTGATAGGCACCGGCCGCATCGGGAGAGAAGCGGTGAAGATTGCGAAGGGGTTTGGCATGAATGTCGTGGCGCATGACCCGTACCCGGATTCCGCGCTTGCGAAGCGTATGGGATTCGCGTATGCGGGGTTGGATGAGCTGCTTAGCTCTTCCGATTTCATCACGCTCCACTGCCCGTATAACGAGCATACGCATCACCTTATACACAAAGGGAATATACGCATGGTAAAGCGGGGCGCGTATCTTGTGAACACCGCCCGCGGCGCGATTGTGGAAACGGAGGCGATTGTTATGGCATTGCAAGAGGGGATACTCGGCGGCGCGGGACTCGACGTGCTTGAAGAGGAAAACGAATCGCGGGACGAGATGCTTTTCCTCTCCTCCGGGCATCCCAGCGAAAGCGAGCTCAAAGTCTTGCTCCGCAACCATGAATTGGTACGGATGCCGAATGTGCTTATCACGCCGCACAATGCTTTTAATTCGAAGGAGGCGCTGCAGCGTATTTTAGAGACCACTATCCGCAATATCCGGAGTTTTATGGATGGGAAGCCGGAGAATGTCGTGAAATAAATTCCATGGCGCTTCGCATCACCAAGCTTACTGCGCGTCCGGAACTCGATTCCCAGGGCAACTGGACGGTTGAGGCGTCGCTTTTTTGCGGCGGCATCGCGGTGCGCGCATCCATACCGAAGGGAGAGAGTGCCGGGACTCACGAGGCGCGGGCGCTTCCGGCGGAGAAAGCGGTGCGCAATATTCTGCGCATTATCGCGCCCCGGCTGAAGGGTATGAATCCGGCGGAGCAGGAAAAGATTGATGCGCTGCTTTTGAAGCTCGACGGGACAAAAAACAAGCGCCGGCTTGGCGCAAACGCGATTCTCGCCGCTTCAATTGCCTGTGCGCGTGCAGGCGCCCTGGCAGGGAATACTCCGCTCTGGCGGCACCTCCGGCGCATCGGCGGTTTCAAAGTTCCCGGGCGGGCGCCGCGGCTTTTGGTAAATCTTATTGAGGGAGGGGCGCACGCCGGAAACGGCCTCGATTTTCAGGAATATCTTGTCATTCCGGAAGGGAAAAGTGTTCGCGAGGAGGTGGACATCGCGGTGCGGCTGTATCATGCGCTTCGCGCGTACCTTGTGCGGACGAAGGGACCTTCCGCCGCGCATGCGGGCGACGAAGGGGGATTCGCTCCTCCTTTCAGGGACTACCGTGAGCCGTTCGTTGTTATGCGCCGCGTTGCGCAGGCGCTCGGGCTTGAGCGGAAAATCGAGTTCGGGTTGGATGCGGCGGCAAGCGGTATCCGGCGCCCGCCCCGGGAACTTATGGCGTGGTATGCGCGGCTCATCAGGGAGTTCCCGCTCATTTATCTCGAAGACCCGTTCGGCGAAGATGACTTCCGGAATTTTGCAACGCTGAATCGAGGCTGGGGCGGCTCGGTATGCATTACCGGGGACGACCTTACCACGACAAATGTTTCGCGCATGGAGAAAGCGGCGCGGGAAGAAGCTGTCCGCGGCGTCATCATAAAACCCAATCAGATAGGAACGGTTACGGAAGCGATTCAGGCGGTACGCCTTGCGCGGACGTATGGGTGGATGGTAACTGCCTCCCACCGGGGAAGCGAAACGAATGATGATTTCATCGCGGACTTTGCGTATGGTGTCGGTGCGGACGGCATCAAGCTGGGTGCGCCGCGTCGCGGCGAACGGATTGCGAAATACAACCGCCTTCTTGAGATTGAGAATGAGAATCTAGCGCGCCGGAAGAATTGAGTTTGTATTTTCACGGAGCGCGACAATCTGGCCGTGTATACTTGTGCTGAATATGACGCCGCCGATTATGCCCGCAATGCCCAAGATTGCAATCGCCACGGTGACTACTTTCATTGTGGCGGGATAACGGAGCACAAGGAGAAACAGCGCACCGAGTACCACGGTGAAGAAGCCCCAGAGCAAATACCCGCCGGATATGTCGTGCACCGCCGCCGAAGCGAGGGTTTCGAGCATGTTACCAAGCCACGGCGCATGGGATGAAAGCCGCGGTGCGGCAAACGTGTTCCAGACCTCTCCAAATTGCGCGCGGAGGAGAAATGCGGCGCCGGAGAGGATGATGCCGGTAACGCCGAGGGTGCCCGCAGGTACGGCAATTTTCGGGATTCTCCCCGGAGCAAAAAAGAAGGAAAGGGCGAAAAGAATTGTAATGAGTGAGATGAGGAGCGGAGGAATGGAGGTAGCAACGCGGTACGCGCGGCGTATGGGTTCTGTATTCGCGAGAATCTTCACGTCGGGATTTTCAAAGTTCAGCTGCCCGCTCCGAAGTATGGGCGCATTGGCGAGCGCTTCATCGATTTTCGCGTGCGCCTGCGCTTTCTTGAGGTTTGCGGGCCAGCAGGTTATGGCAAAAATGTCGAGACGGCTTATGTCGCCGAGGACATCCGGAGCGCATGCGGGAAGCTCGTTGATTTTCCGTTTGAATATTCCGCCGAGCGATTGCTGCGCGGCGCGTTCCCGACCGGCGACATCGAGCACGGGCGTGAAGGCGGGGCCGCCTCGGAAGTACCAGTAGAGCCCCTCGATATTCGCTTCCGTCTGCGCCCGTATCCACTCGGGAGGAAAGAGGGTGCGCACTTCGCGGCGGAGCTCGGACTCGTCCACGAGTCCGCGGCTCATTGACTTCACGTCGCCCGGGGCGCCTGCGCCTTCGGCGGTCGCGCGGACTTTCGAGAGAACGAAATCTACCCCGATATCGGATGCGCGTTCATAGATGCCGCTTGCGACAAGGACGTGCTTTGTGTAATCGGGGTTCGCGAGCTTTGCTGCGGGGACGCCGATTCCCACGGTAACGAACACGAGCGCGGCAAGAAGAAGGGCGCAAACAATTCCCAAAACCCAGCGAATAATGGTGAGTGCGAGGGTCATGTGGTTATTATACCCCTCCGCAGCGCTATTTCTTATAAACTCTCCAGTGATGCTTGCATCGGTAGGATTTTCCGAAGAACTCTGTGGTTTTCTCAACCCTTTCCGATTTAATCAGCTCGAAACCATCATACATCTCGTCGAGTTCTTGTTCGGAAGTTGTTCGTATGTCCATCTGCGTGAGTGCAAAGGGCGTTCGGTGCTCCTCATTCCATTTTTTTCGCTGCTCGTCGTGCGTGATTGGCATTCTATTTATCCTCGGAAGTTTCCATAAGTTCTTCTGTCACATCGGCATCTCCGACTTCGTGAAGCATTTCGCCATCTCGAAACCCGCCCGCTTGGATACTCCACAGTTTTTTGTATAAGCCGCCTTGCTCCAGGAGTTCGCGGTGAGTCCCCTCCGCAACGATTTTTCCGTTTTCGAGCACCACGATGCGATCCATCTTCATGATGGTGGAAAGCCGGTGGGCAATGACGAGCACGGTTTTTCCCTGCATGAGGGTCTGGAGCGCGTCTTGAATGAGCGATTCGGACTCGGAGTCTAAACTTGAAGTCGCCTCGTCGAGTATGAGAATAGGAGCATTTTTGAGGATCGCCCGCGCAATTGCGACGCGCTGGCGCTCGCCGCCGGAGAGCTTTACCCCGCGCTCGCCTACAAAGGTCTGGTACGTATCGGGTAGCTGCGAGATGAATTCATGACAATGGGCTTTTCTTGCGGCGTCAGTCACTTCTTCCTCCTTCGCATCGCGCCGTCCGTAGCGGATATTTTCCATAAGCGTGCGGTGGAAGAGAATCGGCTCCTGCGGCACGAATGCGATGGCGTTGCGCAGAGTCTCTTGCGGTACCCCCGCAATATTTTGCCCGTCAATTGTGATACTGCCGCGCTTCACGTCATAGAGGCGCAAGAGGAGTTTGGTGATGGTGGACTTCCCCGCGCCGGAGGGTCCCACGAGTGCCAGCTTCTCGCCGCCATGTATGGTGAGGTTGAAGTTGTCGAGCACCGCGCGCGAGGCATAGAACGAGAAACCGACGCTTGTGAATGTGATCTTGGATTGTGTTACTGCGAGCGGAGTCGCCTTTTGCCAATCTTGAACTTCGTGCGGCATCTCAATAATTTCCACCATTTCGGTTGCGTCCGCATATGCGTCAAAAAATCGGCGCAGTTCGCGATTGATACCTAAAAGACGTTCAAACAATCCAATGAGATACGTCTGGATGAGCACGAAATCCCCGATCGTAAGGAGTCCGCGCTCCCACAGCAGCACCGCGCCGTAGAGGAGGCCGACGTTGATTCCTACCATAAGAATGCCCAGAGTTGACCAGATGAGTTCATCGGCGTTCCATGAGCGTACCGTCGCTTTGCGCCAGTACTCAATCACGGTACGGAAGAGACCGACTTCGTGCGCAGTGCCGGAGAAAAGCGCGATCGTATTCTGATTCGAAATCGCGTCCGCGAGCGTTCCGATCATCTTGCTGTCCGCGTCGGTCCGTGCAATCCGCAGAGGTTGCCGTAATCGCGCCACAAAGAGCAGAAATGCAACGAAGCCGATGACCCATATGCCGAGCGCGATGCCGAGTGCGTGGTTGCGAAGGAAAAGGATCACTACTGCCCCCATCGCGAAGAGCGCCGTGGGAAAAAACTGCATTATAATCGCGTCCGTCATGGTCTCAAACGCCGCGGCGAACTTGCTGATGCGCCGCGTGAGGGTGCCGGCGAAGCGGGAGATAAAAAAGTGATGAGAATGCCGGATGAGGTACTCGAATGCCGAGGAGTAAAGGTCTGCCATCACGCGCGCTTCGAGAAGCAAGACGCTATAGTACTGGATCCGGCGGGCGAGCCACCCGCCCAATGCAACAACCGCAATCATGCCGATAATAAGGGTAAGTTCCCGAATTACGCTCACATCGGGGGTGTGAGAAGCAAGCAGGTTGAAAAGCTCTCGAAGATAAAGCGGAGATATGAGGTCGGCGGCCTGGATGCCGATTCCGCCCACGCATGCGGCGATGAAAAGCCAAGGATAATGCTTGGCTTCGCGGCTATACGCGCGGAATACACTTCCTGCTTTAACCGGTTTTTGCTGTGGGTGCGGCATTGTTTTAAACATTAAGATAATAGCAGGAAAGCGGCATCTGCGAAGAGATGCGTTTTTCTCTTATTGAGGGAAGGAAATGCTTAACCGGTGAGAGTCGCCGGATTCACTTCATCTGCATTCGCACCTGCTAATTTATAAATGGAGAAGAGGAGGAGCGCCATGCCGATGATTTGCATGGACGAAAGCGTGGCGTCTTTTATGAATATCCAGTTTATGAGCACGGCGGCCATGGGAAACCCGAGTTCCGCAAGGGTTGCGACGGAGGCCTTTGTGGTCGCAAGTCCGCGGTAGTAAATGAAGAGCGACACCACGCCGGAGGTAACGGCGATAATGGCGATATAGAAAATGTCTTTTACGGAAATCTGGCTGATTGCGGGGAAAGACGCCTGCCAAAAGTTCAGAATCAAAAGGAAGACAAAGGCAAGAGCAAACCGGAGCGAGGTCATTACCTTAAAATCGGCATCACGGAGGACGTATCTGCCCAAGACCGTAGAGGCGCCCCAGAGAAGCGCCGCGAGGAGTGCCAATCCCACGCCCGCCGCATTCGGGTTAAATTGCTCGCCGGGGAAGAGTTCGGGCTTCAGATTGGGGAAGGAAATAATGTACGCCCCGAAGAGTGCAAGCGCCGTCCATCCCCAGAAGTTTTTACCGATTTTCTCCTTGAGCAGACTCGCGGCAAGCCCGATGGCGATAAGCGGCTGGAGTTTCTGAAGGAGAATTGCCACGGAGGGATTCACATAATGGAATGCCTGCGTGAACGCGACGGA
>Ga0209514_10000945_pt1 | contig 54651 bp, 59 predicted proteins | sample Subgrocontami58m_FD_187452 | JGI IMG/M metagenome (GOLD analysis project Ga0209514, IMG submission 187452) | Subsurface groundwater microbial communities from S. Glens Falls, New York, USA - GMW37 contaminated, 5.8 m (SPAdes) (version 3) | ecosystem: Environmental > Aquatic > Deep subsurface >... | reverse complement strand
TATCCAACTCAACCTGCACTCGTAGTTACTAAGGACGACTTGGATACTGTTGCAGATGTTGTTAAACCCACCAGCGTTACCAAGGACATTATTGGAGAAACAGCTTACAACAAAGAAATTCTTGAAGAAGATGCTGTTGTCGCTAAGCCAGTTCCTTTAGACACTGCAAGACGAGACGCTTTAGCAAAACGCATTGCTACTCTTGCCTATGTTATTGGTGGAGAAGAGTACATGTCTTTCTCCTTCAGAGAAGACAAAGTAGCTGAAGCTATAGTTCAGATCTTAGAACGCAAAGGTGTCATTATCAGTGAAAAAAATGGCAATTGGATCAAAGAAGCTGAAGCCTTCATCAAACAGAACAATATAGACGTAGAGCAGTTTGTCAACAATCTTCGACTAGCACAGAAATATCTGTCTTTGGCGCAGATTCAAACTTACAACGCTGTTCTGTACTTACAAGCCAATAACTTAGACGGAGCAGAGACTGAAATCAAACAAGCTGAAGAGAACTTTGCTATGTTCAGAAAACCTATGGATTATGTAGCTAATGAAATCAACAGATGGAAACCATTCCAAGGTCAAGGAAAAGGTAAAGCTATCAGTGAGCAAAGTGAAACGTTCTGTCTTGTGCAGGGAGAAGTAGGATATCCTATTATGCTCTATGACAAGAAAGATAATGCTGTGCTTGTAGGTTACAATGTCTGGAAGGAGAATGGAGACAAAGCGTTACCAGATTATAAGGTTCCAGCAGTTGACACTGTTGCTCGATCTAGAACCAAAGAAATTATTAGCAAGGAAAAAGAATCCAGCAAGGAAGGATGCTTAGTTGAAGGCAATGGTGCAGTACCAGTAGGAACACGTGTCAATATTGATGGTGTTTCCCAGTACTGTGATCCTTTGACAAAGAAGATGCTCAAACAGAAAATTGATGGAGAAGTAGCTGAAAACAACTATGAGTGCTTAAGTAATGAAGCACGGAATGGTGTTTGTGAAAACAGCTTGAGTTTCTTACAGAAAATCTGGAAGAGCATTATAGGAATCTTCGGCTTCGAGTAAGCAGCTGATTTTTTCTTTTTTTATTTTCTTATCTTTATCGCTTGTCGTTTCTTTGTGAAATTTATAGCGATCGTTACTTCTTTAGGAGTCATGCCTAACGTCTGACCGAAAGCCATTAACTCGTTTGCTGGACGCATGTCTGCTGGATCTTTCGCGAAGGAAGCCAAGACCATCCTCACTTTATATTTTCTACACAATCTGACGTTTTGCATCATCCGTCCTAGGACAACAGCACGCTGTTTTGCGTTGAGGACATCAGAGAAACTAAAGCCTATAGCAACATCCTTTTCGTGAGCCAGCTTACATAGCACTTGGTTGAGACTAGAATCTCTTTGATTTAACCGGTCTTTTTTGCCTGCACGCTCTGGTGCTACTAAGATATCCACTTGCTTGTTCTCGACTGCCTTTCTATTTTTTTCTTCTGATATGCCTTCGACTACTGTGAATTGTTTTATATTCAATACTTTATGAAAACCGAGATCTGTTCTTGGATTTTGGCAATAGACTATATCTATCATTTTTCTCTAAATTTTATATCTTTTTGCAAAGTTATCTACTTGTATACTCCTTTGTTTTTTTATTTTTTGTATTTTCTTAATAAATCTTGTTTGCAATTCTGGTTCATCTTCTTCTAGATTTATGAAACTTCTTTTCATAGGTTTAGCACTTTTTATGTGGTTATAACTTTTACTTTATGCTTATTGACTATCGCTTCCAGCAAACAGACATCCATAATCTCAGCGTCCATATTCTCCCTAATCTTTTTTGCATTATATTTTCTTTTCTTCAAGCGTTGCTGGAGTTTTTTAAGCGAACATTTGGTGACTATACAAAGGTCTACATATTTTGCTGGCAAGTAATGGGATAAGTGAGAATCAATAATCAATGACTGTTTTTTCTTTTGATATTCTTTAATAATCTTGATGAGTATTTTATTCAGCTTGTCCACATCGACTAAATGACTTTTCCATTTCTTAGAATATTCTCTATCTAATCTGTTTGCTTTAATGATATGATTGACATCGATATATACTACTTTCTTTTGTTTTGCTAGTCGCTTCGCTACTGTTGTTTTACCTGTTCCTGGCGTTCCTGTGACAATGGTTACTGTGGGTTTTTTCATGTACTTATTGCCTTCTTTAATACTTCACGAATATCTTGTATTTGCTTCTCTGTTATACTTGCTAAAATGTCTTTTGTTTTAATAAAAAATTTCTTACAATATTTTTTTACTTCTTCAATTACCTTGTCATCTACTGGTCTGTCTGTATAATATTGCAGATCAGTTCGAGCAGAAAAGGCTTTATTAATCATTTCTTCATCTTTTTTATCATATATAGCTCCTAAATATCTTTTCATGAATTCTAAGGAGCAGGCATGGATCTCACATTTGATACCAAGACGCATCATAAGAGCGTAGAGTGCATAGTAAAAGATATAGTATGCTGTCGTTGCTGCCCAGAGTTTACTCTTTTGTATGCTTTGTAAAACTTCGATAGATTCTTCTGCCATATTTAGGTATGAATCAGCGACTGTTTTATTTTCTTCAATAAGCTCTAATCCATTTTTCCGTTTTAGACACCATTCAATTGTAACCATAATATTCCTTCCATATTCCATGGACAAATTGTTCTATACCAAATATAAGAATATGATTGCTTATTATCTCTTTCCATAGATTATTCCTGTTTTTTACGAGCTTTAGCCATTCTTTTTCGGGAACATACCTTATACTTACGTTGAGATCAAACATTTTCGCATTTTCTTGGTAATCTTCCGGATTCTTTTTTCCCACAATAAATATATCTATATCTGAATCTTCTTTTTCTCTGCCCTTTGCATAACTTCCAAAAATACCCACTATTCTCCTATCTTCTTTAAACAGATGCGCGAGTACTCTGTGTTTTGCTAGGAATTCTCTTTTGTGGAGGTATTCTAAGATGATGAGTATATCTTTTATCTCTGCAGACTCGCGATTTAGTTGGTAATACTTAATATTGCCTTGTTTTCTTGCTTTAAGGATGCCTTCCTTTTCTAGCTCTTCCAAGGTTAGGGCTATAGCTTTCTGGCTTAAATTTACTTTGCCTATAAGCTGTCTGCCATAGACTTCTTTGGTGTACTCTCCAAGGAACTGCTTCAGGACGTCAAAATACTTATTGTGTATCATTTTACTCAATTGTGTAATTTATTACATATATAAAGCTTTTGGTATTAGAACATCTTATTCAATCACAGTCCCTTTAAAGTCTTTGTCGTTGAGGCATTTCCGAATGTTTTCGATGTCCTTTCCCATAATCGTGGTTCTGATCTTATGCCGCCTGATGATTGCGGACGCATGCTGATCCAGGACGAAATGCTGGCCAGGGTGATACGCTAATTTCTTCACCATCTTGTCGAAATCATCCAAACTAATGTGACTAATGAATTTCGCGTCTTTGTTTTTGCGCGGATCTTTGTCATAGAGACCATCAACATCAGTAATGTTCAGAAAATCCGTGCGCAGATAATTAGCGATTCTCGCCGCGGTGCCATCACTGGTGTTGTCTTCTTCATATCTGAGACCGCCGACAAAAACGACCTTGTTTCTTTTCAAGAGGTTTTTTACCTCAGCTAATGAACGAGGAATTGTCTGACAAGCCATACCGTCGAAGAAATCCGCCATGAACTTCGCGTTCATACGCGTGACATAAATTCCCATGATACATTGCACCTTTTTATCAAAACCTTCCTGCTCTAGCGCCTTCATGTATTTACGAGCAGTGGAACCACCACCTGTGGCAATTACGAATCTCTTATCTTTGATAGAAGCTATCAATTTTTTGAATGACTTGAGATAGTCGTAGTCAATCTTATCGGTAGCACTAGGAATAATCACTGAACCACCTAAACTCAACACCTCTACTTTCATTAGGAAAACCGTAGTTAGTCAGTCTTTAAATTCATTGTGCTTTCTACTATCAAAAAAGACAACCTATAAAAACCTCCTCTCTTCTTTTTAGTTGATGATTACACGACCGGCAACACTCAAAGACTTTTCCGCACTTTATCGCATTGGAAAAAAGACAAAGGAGTTGCAGGTAAGCCATACTGAACCATTTATGACCAAGAAGCAATTACAATGGAGCATAACTAACAAAGAGGGAGTATTCTTGGTAGCTGAGGATGCTGGCAAAATTGTTGGGTTTATTTACGCTGATGTTGAGGACAAAGACATGCCTTTTAGGGAACGATATGCCTGTATTATTTACCTTGTGATTATTCCAACCTTTCGAGGACAGGGTGTTGGCACACAGTTGTATCAAGCATGTGAACAGCGATTAAAAAAACTAGGGATGACACATGTATATGCTTGGGCAAATATAGAAGCAGGAGATAGCGTTATTCACTTTAATAAAAAACAAGGGTTTGCAGAAGGCCATAAATATATGTGGATGGACAAGAAATTATGAGCTGTTTTCACTCCTTATTTATGTTTCTTTTTTTAAGGAGTACAATCAAAGCTTATTATTTCAGGGAAAGAAGGAGGTCTTGCTGATCGCATTGCAATCACATTACCGCTTCTGGCTGGGATTATAGTAGTAGGAATAATTGATGGTTGCATCATTTCTGACCACACAATTTTTGTTGACTGTCCTATTGACCTACTTTGGTAAAGTACAGGGAACATCGGCAGGTAGTTTTGAAAGAATACGCCTCGCAATGTTATGAACTCCGGAATTATCATTTCTAATGCTATGGTGTCAACTATTCCTAACACTTGGCCTGTATTAAAATCTACTGCTAGCAATTCTGTTCTTTGCCGCGTTGGTGAAATATTAATAAACCTCAATAAAAACCCTGTTCCTGATCCGAGAAGAAGCATTGGATGTTGATAACTTCCTACAGGCAATTGTACTACCGCATCATTTCCAATTGAGAAAAATGTTTCTCTATTAGTGCTCACATCAAAGTAGCTAAATCCCGCATCTCTTACTACTGCCTGGTTAAACTGAACAGGGATTTGTGTTACATGTATCAAAAAGTTTGCTAGCGTATAGCCGCACCAATCATTATTCGCTTGATTCCTAGAACATGAAACTATATAGCCTCCGCGTATGGTTGAAAATGCTTGCATATATATTCTGTCTCTGGTTAACGAAGGCAAAAATTCAGTTGAGAGAAGAGAGCTGCTCTGAACTCTTACTTCAGTGATTCTATTATTACACGTCGGAAGATCACAACTCTTAATTTCAGTAATTCCCGGTATAAATCCTCTTTCTATCCAGAATAGTTTCCTGTTTGTAAGCCCAGCATCTGATGTGATAAAATTATAAACTCCTCCGCTAAGACTGCTAGGACCTCCAGCATACACTCTATCATCATTACTTAGTTTCCCATCTGCACCAAAATCATACAGCGACCACTGTACATTATTATTTATGTCTGCTGTTTCTACAATCGCTGTTTGATATGTAGAGTCTTGTGGATCATAGAGCATCCGTATATCTACTGCTCCAGGTATTCTTGATAATACATGTTGTGTCCAATCTGTAACGTCACAATATACACCTGGCGGCGCTATTATTGTTGGTCCCATTCCTCCTGAACTTCCGCCTCCTGCTGACGCAGACGATGGAGATCCACTATTTTCTTCTGTCGCTATACTCTCATCGGCAACTAGTGTTTCTTCAATAGCTTTCCCACTCACATGAGAATTTCCTATGTCAATTAATACAACTGCTGCTAAAATGATCACTATCAGTAGAATTCCTTGCCTAGCCTCTTTTCCCATATTTTTTAGGACTCTTACTTCTATATAACACTTACTCTTCTTTCTTGCTCGCAGTTTTCGCGTCTCTGGTGAATAATCTGTTATCATCCACGTCCCACAGCCCAATGTGAGCGCCAGCATCCAGCCAGCCATGGGCATAATTGATAGCGGCGAAAGCATCCACTCTCTTTTTTTCTTTCTCGAAGTGCCTAGCGTCCGCCAAGTAGTTTTCAATCATCTTCAAGAACTCTTCTCTCGCGTTATCTAAATCCAGGTTTTCTGGCGTAGACTTGGCTTTTTCCAGAGCTTCCTGCGTGATCTTGAAGTAGCTTTCCAGTTTCTTCGCCTCGATCTTCTCCATGTGAAAATGGCTGTTTTCGATGTTTATAAAGGTTTTCTTGCTGTTCTACGACACTTTTATAAAACCCCTTTTCTTGTCTTTTGTATGCATCGTATTTTATTAGATACGGACTTTTTACTGCAATGTGTGCGTTGGAGGATTGATCTTTTTTCCGAGTTAGAACGCTTGTTTGCAGACACCAACATTCAGATTTGCGTCTTCGATAGAACACTCGAAGAGCTTCAAGGAAAAAAGGATAGCACTTTAGCCTTGGCATTTACCAAACGGATGCAGACTATCACAACGAACAGCACAGCGCCAGTGGATGATCTCCTTCTAGAGCATGGAAAAGCGCCCAATACTGCTGTAGCGACGCAGGACAAGGCTTTAAAAGAAAAGCTTAAAAAGGCAGATATTCCCGTCATTACCATCAGAAAACAGCGCTATCTGGTGATTTAAACAATGTTTTATGAGCTCGAAGTCAAAAGTCATATTCGTGTGCCACCCAATCTCTTTGGTGAAGATATCAAACAGGCAGTAGCACGACAACTCACTGCGCAATTTGATGGCTTTATTTCTAAGGAACTAGGTGTTGTTATAGGCATCACTGAAGTATTAACTGTCGGTGAAGGCGTTATTATTCCCGGCGATGGCGCTGCTTATTATGAAGCTACGTTCAAATTAATTGCTTATCGACCTGAATTACAGGAAGTTGTCTTAGGCAAAGTGACTGATATTAGTGATTTCGGCGCATTCATGGAAATTGGTCCTTTAGATGGTATGGTGCATATCAGCCAGACTATGGATGATTTTGTCTCTTTCTCGAAGAGCAATGTCTTAACAGGCAAACAAAGCAAACGATCCTTGAAAGTAGGAGACTTATGCCGAGCACGGATTATTGCTGTCAGCTACAAAGATTTACATAATCCTAAAGTTGGTTTAACGATGAGGCAACCACAATTAGGTAAACTCGACTGGATCAAAGAAGATAGCAGTAAAAAAACTAAATCAGAAGAGAAGGTTGAAACAAAAGAAAAGAAGGAGAAAAGTAAATAATGGCAAAAAAAGTTTGCAAGAAATGTAAAATCTTTGTTGAAGGACCTGTTTGTCCAGTTTGCAAAGGTAATCAATTCAGTGATAACTGGAAAGGAAGAATGTATATCTTTAATGTTCCTAAATCAGAGATTGCTCAAAAAATTGGAGCTATAGAAGCAGGAGAATATGCTATTAAAGTAAAATAAGGAGACACCATGCAACTTACTATCAAACACGAAAAAAAAGAGCCTCTCTTTCATCGCAAAGAGTTGACTGTTGAAATCAGCCATCCTGGCGCTATGACTCCTAAAAATGCTGACGTCAAGAAAGCTTTGGCAGACCATTATAAAATTGGGGAAGATATCATCCTTGTTCATAACGTTCAAGACAGTTATGGAACAACTACCTGTACTGTTCATGCATCTGTTTATGATACTGCAGATGCATACAAGAAATTCGCTGTCATTGCAAAAAAGCCTAAGAAAAAAGAAGATGCTGCTGCAGCACCAGCAGCTAAACCAGGGAAGAAATAACCATGGCAAAATCAAAAGTTAAAAATCATCAACCTTCAGAAAAGTGGAGCAAATACACCGTGAAGGGAGACATAGTAGAGCGAAAACCTAGCTGCCCTAAATGCGGACCAGGGTACTTTTTTGCAGACCATAAAGACAGATATTATTGTGGCAATTGCCATTTCATGCAAGTCAAGACTAAATAGTTTTTTTGAGAAAAAAGGAGGTATGAGCTTTGACTCAAGACAACCCAGAGGAAGACATTTTATTAAAATTATCTATGGCTGGCAAATCTTTGCGCATGAAGCCAAGTGATGCACCAACCATGCCAGAACAACAATCATCCCCATTATCTCCTTCTCCAGCACCAGCTCAAGCTCCACAACCAGCCCCACCTGTCCAATCACCTTCTCAGCTTGCAGCACGACAGCAAACAGTTCATCAACCACAACGAGAGACAAATACCGTTGTTCCTCCAGCAAACACTCCTCCAAAAACTGAGGCAGCGCAAGACGATATTCTCAGAAAATTAACGATGAAACCAAAAGACTATACTGCTGCTACACTTACTGTTGCTCAAGTGAAAGAGATACGACCTCCTCCAGGCATGTATTACCAGACACCTGAAGAAGCAAGAAGCAATAAGCCTTATGTGTCTGCTGATCCTGACATTGAACGCGTGAGAAAGATGGCTCAAAACATTATTGGCAGCGATATGGTACAGAAGCGGTTACGCAAAAAATGATTCTGTTGATTTAGAAATATTCCGCTAACCGAGGGATATACGTTGCGCCTTTTTCTTTCACTTCTCGCGGTACTGCCCTGATACTATGACTGTGGTGTCCTATACGACCGCAGATACTTCCATATCTATCATTCACTATTGAATTATCATTCCATAGCCCCTCGACTGGAAATAAATTATCATGGATATTGAAACCCTCTAGATCTATCTCTTTTATATGATTGACAATGCTGACCGCATTCACAGCAATTTCTCTGAGAGCAGAGATGAGCACTTTTCTATTTGGACTTACCTTTCTTACGTCATCAACTGCTTGTGCTACCATAGCACCCAATGTCTTCAATCTTTTGTCTTGCATGATTTTTATTCCCTCGCTGGAGTCTTGCGGCTGTTCAGGGCAAAGGATTGCGTGTAGTTATTTGAGAATTCTTCTTTTCGATTATAAAACCCTGGGTAGACACTCTTGCGAGCATCTACCTGGGGAAAAAGAGGTGATACTAGGATGATACTTTTCTAGTATATAAATCTTTCGTTCTGTAGTTATTCTAAAGTAGTTACACATAATCGCTTCTTTTCACCTGTTTCCTTGTGTTTTACAGAGGCCAAAGGTTTTATATATTGTCAGAACAGCTTTGTCACCCATGGAAGACAAAATCTATGACTTACTGACCAAGGAAGGAGAAGTTACTTGGCAGACGGTTATTCAAGACCTCATCAAAAACGAAGAGTTAGATCCTTGGAATATTGACATCAGCAGATTAGCCCAAAGATACATGCAGACGCTGAAGAAATTGCATGAACATAACTTCTTTGTCTCCGGCAAAATGCTGCTGGCTTCCGCGCTGCTCCTGAAAATGAAGTCTGACCGATTGCTCTATGGTGACTTGGCAAACTTTGACCAGCAACTGTTTTCACAAGAAGATACCTTATTAGATAGTGAAGATGATTTTGTAGACAAACAGCAATATCGCTTGACTGATTTTCCACAACTTCTTCTGAAGACACCACAGCCGAGAAAACGACAATTGACTTTGAATGACTTAATGAGCGCTTTAGAGAAGGCTCTGGAAGTAGATGAACGAAGAACGATTAAGCGATTACAAGAGACTGAAGTCTTTCGCGAAGCTGTTCTTCCTGAAAAACTGTATGATATTACTGAGATGATCAAGGATATGTTTGAAAAGATCACCTATCACTTACGCCATAAGCCTACGTTAACGTTTGATGAACTAGTGCCTTCTGGAGAACGAGCAGACAAGATCATGACGTTTATTCCCCTGCTGCATTTAGATGGGCAACAGAAGATTGACTTGCAGCAGGAGCAGGCTTTTGGTACTATCAATATTCGACTAGGCACTGGAACGAGCGAGTAACTTTTTTATTAATTGTTTTGTGGTTGTGACTTCTTCCTTGCCTGATTGCATATCTTTGACCTTGATTTTCTTTTCCTTGACTTCTTCTGGACCAATAACTATTACATACGGAATGCCTTGCACGTTTGCATAATCAAAGTTTTTTGAGACATTACGATCCATAACATCGATCTCTGTGTTGATGCCTGCGTCACGTAATTCCTGCGCGACTTTATTTGCTTCTTTATATTCTTTGATAGGCAGGACAAATACTTGTGTGACACTTTTCTTTACTTCTTTCTTCTGCGTGATGAGGACGTCCATAATCGTATCCAAACCGAAAGAGATGCCTACTGCTGGAACTGTACCAGACCCTCTAAATAAACCAATCATCTTGTCATACCGACCACCTGCAGCGATAGAGGAGCTAATAGGACTATTGACTGCGAAAACTTCAAAAATAGTACCTGTGTAATACGAAAGACCGCGAGCAAGCGACACATCGAATGTTGCTTCAGATGCATATGACAACACTTCTTCTATTTCTGTTAGACCTTCTTTCTTCAAGAGTATTTTTTTGAGCTCTTTGAGCTTCTGGTCGTTGGTTCCTTTTAGTGAAATCCATTTGCAAATATTGTCGACAGGCTCTGAGAATATTCCTTTTTCTTGGAGCTCTTTTTTGACTGCCTCTACACCGATTTTTTCTACCTTGTCTAAATCAAGAATAACACTATTTCTTTTGTCTTCTGGAATTTGTGCTGTTTCCATAAGCGCATCGAGAATTTTTCTGTTGTTGACCTTGATGACTACTTTTAGCCCTAGAGCTTCGAAAGCGTCTCTTGCTACATTGATTAATTCTGCGTCTTGACGCATGGAGGAACTGCCAATCACATCGACGTCACACTGCGTGAATTCACGGTATCTGCCTGCTTTCAATGGACCATCTCTGAAGACAACACCGATTTGATATCTTCTGAAAGGCATTTTTAACGTGGGATTCATGGCAACAACACGAGCTAGAGGGACAGTCAGGTCATAGCGCAAACCTAAATCACGGTCGCCTTGATCTTTCAATTTGAATGTTTCTTTCAGGATTTCTTCTCCACCTGCATACTTGGATGAGAGGACGTCATAGCGTTCTAAAATGGGAGTCTCCGCTGGTGAGAAACCATAGCGTTCGAACATAGTTTTGAGCGTGTTCTCTACCTGCTGTCTGAGAATCTTTTCTTCTGGTAAAAAGTCTCGAGTACCTTTTGCACGTGCTAATTCTTCCATTAGAAACGCCCCATATAATTAGGAAGAGTGGAAGGCGAGATTTGAACTCGCGGTCTCAAGCTTTCTATAGTGCTTCCACAGGCTTGCGTGTTAAACCAGGCTACACCACATCCACTATTGAGCATTATTTTGTTAAAAGCAGAGCTAGAAAAAAGGGGTTTATCGATGATGAAAACAACCAACTCGGTTTGTCATATTCTTTTCATAGCTCTTTCCTATATAAATGTTCGTATCCACAAGCTTTATGTAGTTCCTCTTCTTCTTTTTTGGATGGGGGTGAACTCATGGGATGCAATCTAAAGATCTTTGAAAGCATCATCGCCTTAGTAGTGATCATCTTTAGTTACTGGGTAACATCTTACTCTCAGTGGCTCACTATCTTAGCGGGTGTTGTTTTATTAATTCATGCCTTATTCTGTAAACACAAATAAGACGTGATTTTTTTCTTTTTTCCTTTTAATTTTTATATAGCCTCGTGTCAGTAACAACGTCATATTTATAAGACTCTTTGTAATAGCTATATTAGGATATATATTTTATAATAATATAATGATACTCTTCACTTATCTTGGACAAGGCATCATCTTTTTGTTAGTTCTCTCCATGCTCTTCTTTTATCTCTCAGAATATCATTCATCTTTGCGAGGATTTATTCCACTCTTTCTTATTCTCTTCTTGTTCTTTTTAGGCTATGGTTTTCGATTAAGCTCTTTTAAGACCTTAATAGATTTTGGTTACTTTTTAACAGATTTAAGTTTTCTCTTAACCTATCTGCTGTTTGCAGCTTCCCTTATCCTTGGGCAAAGAAAATATTGGAGATTATCGTAATCCGAACATCCAGCGCATAACTCTGTAGACTTTCGGAATCTCATCTTCTGCGAAGAATTCTGGGTGGCCTGCGAAATAGGCTGCTAACTTTTTATATGCAATAGCCGAGGGAGCATTAGGAAAGACGTGGACAACTGGCTCTCGTTTTACTAATGATTCTTTTATGTGACTATCTTCTGGGATGATGCCGACAACAGAGTGTTCTAGGATGGTTTCAACGTTCTTGATTTTGAGATCAAGATGATGACCTGTTCTTGTCAGGACTACACCGCGGACATGCTTACCATGATGCTGTGCTATGCGGACTGTTTTTAACGCATCTGCAACTGAAGGCAATTCTGGTGCTGCTACGACTAAGACCTGATCTGACATCTGTATAGGAGCCTGAGCTTCCGCGTCAATGCCTGCTGCTCCATCGAGAATAATGAATTCTGATTTGATATGCGGCAAATGATCTTTCAGATCTATGAGATTAATATCTTCAAAATTACGCATAGAAATGGATGCCGGAATGATCTTCGCGCCAGAGGCATGCTGATACGTTGCTTCGTGGATATGCGCTTGTCCTTGCAGCACATGTTGTAATGTTACCGGCAGATTGGGAGCGCCAAGATACATACTGAGATTTGGCGTCGACAGATTTGCATCGATGACGGTGACATCTTTTCCTAATTGCGCTAGAGCAACCCCTAAGTTAATAGATGTTGTTGATTTTCCTGAGCCTCCTTTTGAGGAAGAAACACTGACTAACACCATATTATCTTAAGAAGTTAAGAGCTATTTAAACGTTTCTAACCTTCTTCTCAAAATTATCTTTTTTTACTTCTGCTGCACAGGCAAAACAATGGCCCAGTTTAATATGCAGATTACAGACGAGAATACCACACTTTGGACAGGCAGTGACTGCCATGTTCTTTTTACAGATCATGCAAGGTTTTAGAATCTCTACCATGGTATTACTTCTTCTTTTTCTTCGTCCTTTTTTCTTTCTTCATCGAAGCTGCAGCTAGCTCATTATGCACTATCTGTGTTACTTCGACGTATTCCACAGTTTTCTGGAAAAATTGCCGTAATGCTTCGATATTCACTTCCTCCTTGGTTTCTGGAGTTAGTTGCGCGATGAGCGCTACATTTTTTCGATATTCTTCTTTTTTCGTGAATGGCGCCTGATCAATTTTTACTAATTTTTCATAGAGCTTGAGATAGTCCTTCCATTTTGGCATGGCCTTAAGCATCTCTTCTGCTTGTTTGCGCGGTGTTGGTGGTACTTCAGGAATCTTTTTGTGCTTTTGCAATGTTATCAACATATGATGCGTTGCCAATTCAAATGCAGAAATCAGCCTTTTGATGGTGTTTTTAATAACGTCTGTTGTTCGCGTATACTTTAACGTAACATAAATAGAATGGTCAGCCCTTTTCAGTTCTTCTTTAGGGTCACTCAAAAAGTCGTCGATCACTGGTTTGAATTATCTCATTGACCTTACTTATAAACATTTTGGTATTTTGGACATATTCCTTGATTTTTTCCAGGTTGACTGTTTTGAGCCTATAATCTGAAGAAGCAATGACTAACCGGTCTTTTCTAATAAATTCAATAGGGCTTTCCCGACGTCTAGTGACTATTTCTTCAATATCTTGCATAGTAGCAAATACTGACTGGTTAAAGTTGTATTTCTTAGGAGCATATTGCCTGAACAGCGTGACTCTTGCCTGGAAGTCTGCAGGAACAAACTGGATCCTCTTGTAGAGATAGTCAAATTCTAGAACTGCCTTCATGCCTTTGTCTAACGCTTCTTTGAGCTTTTCTGCTATGGTAGCGAAGAGTTTTTGGTCGTTTAATAAAGGAAACGTGACATAGGTTAAATGATCTGCTGTCTTGAATGCTTTGGTTGCCTCTTTTGCGAATAGAATTGGTTTTTCCATAGCCTCTTTTAGGTAGCTTCTCTATAAAAAGATTTGGACAAGAAAGTACTACTTTTGCAGGTCGAGAATTGCCTGGGCTAAATCGCCGCCAGCCTTTTCTAGAGCTTGTTTAGCTTTCTCTTTGGAAACTTTAGCTTGTTCTGCGACGGTTTTGACATCGTCTTCTGAAAATTTCTGAGCTGCTAGTTCTTCTATGTCTCCAGTGATTTGGAGCGACTCTTGACCCATAGCAATGACTTTAGCGACTTGCGGATTGCGAATAATCAAGTCTTTGTCTGGCGTCTTGATGATGACTTCTGTAGCTGGAATCTCTTCCTGCTTGATGCCCATCTTCTTCATGGCGTCTTTCAACATCTTGGGGTTCATGCCTGGAAACATAAGCTTCTTTTTCCTGGAATCCTATAAAAACCTTCCGTTTGCTTAAAGGAAAATTTTATAAACTCTTTTTCTCAAACATAACTTGGTGCAGACGTTGTTATTTTTTTGTCTTTCAGTAACAACTCTCTTAGGGAGTCCCTTGATGGATAACTTATATACCCTCTGAACCCATGACACAGACTACTGAAAAAAACAAAAAACGGAATATTGATGTACGCTATAATCTTTCTCTTTATCTCTCTTTTTTGAAACGCTATAAATTATTATTTATTTTAGGACTCTTGACCATTCTTTTTATTGAATTCTCTCATGTTGTTGATAAATATCTCTTTAAGTTAATCATCGACAACAGTACATACTTCGATGGCAAAACCTTAATTGTTTCAGATTTTGTCCGCTTTTTGTTTTTGCTAGCTGCTTTATATTTAGTTGTCCTCTGCTTGAAAGCAGTAACCAATTGGTTACGCCTTCATTTTATTAACGTCCTTGAAGTAAAGATGATCTTAGATGTCAAACGCAACTTTTTTGAACATATTTTGCATCTCTCCCATCGCTTTCATACCACCCATAAAACAGGATCATTAATCTCCAGGCTTATTCGCGGAGGCAGTGCTATCGAGCGTATGACTGATGTTCTCGTGTTCAATGTAGCTCCCTTAGTCTTTCAATTTATCGTTGTTACTCTCTCCTTGCTTTATTTTAATTTTGTTTCTGCGCTCGTGGTTTTCATAACGATTGTTCTCTTTATCAGCTATGGTTTCTTCGTTCAGAGCTATCAGCAACCAAAACATTACATTGCCAATATGATGGAAGACAGAGAGAAAGCCTATATTAGTGATGTCTTTACCAATATCGATTCTATTAAATATTTTGGCAAGGAAAAAACGATTATTGAGCGCTTTCGTCAGCTTAGTGCGAAAACTATGCAGACTCTTTTGCGTGCGTGGAATTACTGGCGCTGGCTTGATTCTGGACAGAACCTTATTGTTGGCCTAGGAACTTTATTTCTCCTGTATTTCTCTCTTCGAGATTTCATTCATGGAGAGATTACAGTTGGTACTCTAGCATTTATTTATACTATCTATGGTAACTTGATGCCACCGTTGTATGGATTTGTCCATGGCATGAGAAATTTTTATAGGGCTATGGTTGATTTCGAGGATTTGTTTCAATATGGAAAAATCATGAATGACATTCTTGACAAACCTCATGCTCCAAAATTACTCATTCACGAAGGTAAAATAGAGTTTCGTCATGTTACTTTCAAGTACCACAAGAATACAGTCTTACATGATTTCACACTGACTATTCATCCTCATCAAAAGGTCGCTCTTGTAGGACATTCTGGTAGCGGAAAGTCCACTGTTGTCAAACTCCTCTATCGCTTGTATGATCTCCATGATGGTGCTATTTTGATTGATGCCAAAGATATTCATGATGTGCAACAGGAATCTCTTCGCAGTGAGTTGAGCATTGTTCCTCAAGAGTGTGTTTTATTTGATGATACTGTCTACAATAATATTGCTTTTTCCCGTTCGGATGCCACTTCCAAAGAGATTTGGAAGGCCATTCGTTTCGCCCAACTTGATAAGACTATACAGACTTTTCCTCTCAAAGAACAAACGATTGTCGGTGAGCGGGGTGTGAAGCTTTCTGGTGGAGAAAAACAACGTGTCTCTTTAGCTAGAGCTTTGCTGGCTAACAAGAAAATCTTGGTTTTGGATGAAGCAACTTCCTCTCTTGATTCACAGACAGAGCATGATATTCAACAGGACTTAAAACAGCTCATGAAAGGAAGAACAGTTATCATTATCGCCCATCGGTTGTCTACTATCATGCATGCTGACAAAATTGTTGTCTTAGACAAAGGAAGAATCATCCAATATGGAAGCCACCAGGAATTAATCAAACAAAGAGGAAAATACAGAACTTTATGGCGGTTACAACAAGGCGGATATATTAAATAAGGTTTCTTCTCATTCTCCGTCAGAATCTTTATAAAGTTCTTACTTGCTTGTTGCTGGATGTCCTGGGGTGTTTATTCTGTTGATGGTAAAGTATTACCTCCTTTGACCTATTCTAATGCGAAGACTCAGGAGACTATTGTTGATGAGATTGAACAAGCGATTAAAGAAGGCAACAAGATCATTTTTGTGCATGGGAAATGTGGCAGCGGGAAAAGTCTGATTGGACTAGAATTAGCACGACGTCTAGGAAAAGCTTCTATTGTTGTACCGGTCAAATATCTCCAAAAACAGTATGAACATGACTACACGAAAAAGATGTTCTTAAAAAAAGAGAATGGCCAAAAACTCAACATCACAATTTTAACAGGCAGAAATAATCATCCCTGTCTTTATGACTCACAATTTACTGCAGACCATCATTTTTTACCCTGCACTGTGGAAATCAAAAAAGAGAATTTACAACTTCTAGATAAATTTTTAGAAGAAAATCCTTTAGTTGACGCGAATGACTTTGCGACCATTGATGACATCAGAAGAGTTTCTGTTGCTGCTGCTTGTCCTTTTTGGAGTCCAGTAATCAACAAAGACTGGTTTGGCAATGATTATGGCTTGAAAGATGCACAACAGATAGACTATGAAGGATTACGGAATAAACAGTTTGCCTATTTCAGACGGAAACCTGGCTGCACGTATTATGAACAATTCATGAGTTATATCACTTCTGATGTTTTAGTGTTCAACAGCAAGAAGTATGAACTGGAAGTCACTATGGATAGAAAACCTGTTACTGCTGTGGAAATCATTGATGAATGTGATGAATTCTTAGACAATTTTAGCAACGAGAAACGATTCAACCTCGATCAATTGCAGTACAAATTGGATACTTTAATCAAACAGTGCAAAGACGAAGAAGTCAAAGAAGCCTTGGGAGAAATCTTTGATCAGGTTTTAGTGTTTCTCCGCTCAACTACGTTTGAGTCTTTTTTACAACAAGAGAAGGTGTTTCCATTTAAGAACTCACAGGCATGGGAACTGTTGAATACTCTCTTGCAGCACGATAAGATCCTTGAATATGAAGAATTAGAGCCTTATGTTATGATTGCCAAGTATTTTGAACACTTACAGGAAGACACCTATTATACGTATTATCGTGATAGAAAAAATCATAGAGGTATTTTACTCGTTAATGTCAATCTGGAGAAAAAATTCAAAGAATTTTTAGAAAAAAATAAAGTCTTTGTGCTGATGAGTGGGACGATTCATAGTAAGAAAGTCTTGGAGAAGATTTTTGGGATTACGGAATTTAAAACAATTACTGCAGAAACCAAAGATATGGGGACTGTAAAGAAAAAATTTACTAGACTTGAAAGAAACTTTAGGTACAAAGAATTTGAAGATGGACGATTGACGAGAGAAGACTACTTGAAAGCACTAGCAAAATGCCTAGATGTTGCGGAAAAACCTGTTTTAGTGCATGTGAATAGCTATGCTGACTTACCTAGTGAAGAAGAAAAAACACAATATAATCTCACTTCTATCCAAAGCAGAGAAAAATTAGAAGAACAACAAGAAAAATACAAACAAGGAGAATTACTTCATATGTTTAAAGAAGGCAAAATGAGCGTGCTTTACTCTACGAGATGCACTCGAGGGGTAGATTTTCCTGGAGAGATGTGCAGAAGCATTGTCTTCACGAAGTATCCTTACCCTAGTATGCACTCCTTATTCTGGAAAGTGCTAAAATTAAGCAGACCTGACGACTTTATGGACTTCTATTTTGATAAAGCACGACGAGAATTCCTGCAACGGATTTATCGAGGACTTAGATTTCCAGAAGACAAAGTCACTATCTTGAGTCCGGACTTGAAAGTACTTGACGGCATTTAATTCAGCAACAGCTCTTAGCTGATATTGATAATTATTGCAATGACGATGATGACTGCTATAATAACCATCATGGTTGTTGGAGAAACCTTTACACGACTAGTTGTCTCTTCTCCATACCGCATTAATCCGCCACCGCTTGAGGGTAGACTTATTCTGTTGTCTTGTGCCATTGTGAGTAGGATAGGTAGAGGGCGTTAAGCCGTCTTTTGTTCATCCCCAAATCAGAACCGAGGTTCCGATACCTCCTGACGAAGGCCGGACGGATGATGTCTCATTCGACTAAGCGTTTCTTATGAAACTTGCACCAACCATGCCGTGCTGTTTCATCGTTTCCGATGTGTGCTTGTTCCGTCGGTTATCTCTGCACCCTCGCGGATACATTCGAACTTCGATTTGTCTCGAAGTCAAGGCTTTGCGTCCTTGCGACATCATGACCACACAGCGGCCGTGTCATTTCTGTGCACTGGCCTTCAGTTTCCTGAACTCCTTGTTAGAGGAGTGGTTTCCTGCCATATACGCGTAGTATACCGGTGGACGGACTTTCCTCAACCCTTGCGGATTGACTAAGACTCGCACCCTACCTAGTGATTTATGGCTTCTAATGGTTTATAAATATTCCTCTAGCCTTCTGGAAACCTTTAAAAGAATCATTATTTTCTCTTCAGGATGACTCCATTTATTCTACTCTTACTCTTGTTTTTATTCTCCCTCATCCTCATTTATTTTCTCTATCGACGTGTTCTTCTTTTGCAACAGCAATTGGAAGAAGTACAATTTTCTTATCAAAGCGCGAATGTCAAGCATGGTAAGCGATGGGAGCAATTCGCGCCTTTTATGGACTCGTTTAGTCAAGTAGCCAATAAAGAAAACTTCTCTTTTCTGGGTATGCCTATAGATGGGGTTTGTTTTGATGATGATGCTATCAAATTCATTGAATTCAAGACTGGATTGAGCAAACTAAGTTCCAAGCAACAACAGATAAAACACCAAGTGGACAACAAGCAGATCAAGTGGATAGAATTACGCTTTTGATGTTAAAAAAAGAAAACACTTTTATATGATGACGTCTTTTATTGCCTATGGAAGACATAGCTACGTTTGTAGAACCAACTACTCTGGAGTTTTTTACTAATCTTCGAGCTACTAAACTGATTTATATCACACAGATCAAACAGGAAGAATCTACCTCTGCAGAGGATCGCTATTTAGAAGTTGAAGTGAATGTCTTTGCCCGTTCCGCAGATATAGGCTATGAACGACAAAAGTTCAAGCAAGAAATTAAAAAACAGCCTTTTGGTACTCTTAGAACTGTCAAAGACCTTGTTTTCTCCGCCATCAACAAAAAATTCTTGGACAAGGGTGACAAAGTGTTGTGTCTTGTTGACGAAAGTGTCGGTATAGGGTATAAGGGAATCACGTTTATCTTTGATATTGATAATATTTTAGTCAATATCTCTCGCCACCACCTCTCTGATAAAATAGCTCCCACTATCTTGGAAGCTATTATTGATGTTGCTTCAGAGATTGCTACTGAAGGAAGAGAAGGCAAAAAGATAGGAACTGCCTTTGTCATAGGCGATAAAGAAGTAGTCATGAAATATGTCAAACAGCTCGTGCTGAATCCTTTCTTAGGCTATATGGAAAGCAAGATTAAAATAACTGATCCTACTATTCGAGAGACTGTGAAGGAATTCGCCCAATTGGATGGTGTGTATATCATTGATACTGACGGGAGCATTATTACGAGCTGCGCTTATTTGGATGTACCGACTGATGGGATTGATCTACCTGGATTTGGGACGAAGCATTTGAACTGCGCAGCAATTACGAAACAGACTGACAGCGTCTCTGTTGTCGTTTCTTCTACTGGAACTATTCGCGTGTTTAAAGATGGCAAGATTGTGATGAAGATTTAACGAAAGTTATAAAAACTCTTTTTCTGAGCATTTTTTCCATGACTAAAGACTACAAGAAGATTGTCTTAGATCTCAAAGTGCGGAAAGAAGATAGAATTCAAGCAGTTTTTCAATTAGAGAATCATGCGGATGACGCGGCAGTCGATGCTTTGGGGAAAGCGTTATTGACTGATCATAGCCCTATTGTGAGACATGAATGTGCTTTCTCTTTAGGCGAGACTGGACATCCTGACAAGGCTGCTCCTTATCTCATGAAAGCTATTACGACAGACAAGAGCATTTTTGTTGTGCATGAAGCATTACTAGCATTAGCAACGTTGGGTGATAAACAATATATTCCCTTTATCAGAAAATATGTCCAAGATCCACGACCAGAAATTTCAGAATCCGCTGAGATCGCACTGGAACGCTTACAATAATACTTGCTTCACATGCATCAACCAGTTTTTAGCATCGCGCACCTGCACATACCAATCACGCAACAACTGATCAAGAGGCACCATTATTCTATTGGGAATCTGTATCCCCATCCATGGATCTTTCTTGACTGTGGAAAGAGGACTGAGCCCTTGGTTTATCTGTCTGGCTAATAACCCTTCTCTTTGCACTTTTGGCAGATGATCAAGATCTGTGTAGACATGAGCGCTGATTGCTAGATCGAGCTTTGTTTGTGGTACTATAACCATATGCCTACTTATCGGTCTCGGTCTATAGGGAGCACAAGGTAATATACTTTGCACTACCATATGTTGATATCCCAATACGTTTTGAGCAATCTCCACCGTCCTTATGTCATATAATCCATTAGGAGGACAGTATGCACTACACTCTTTGTCTAAGGCCTCTTCAAGCTTCTCTTTTCCTTTTTTCATGCGCTCTCGTTGCACATCCAAATTAATCTCTCTGTCAGAAAAGCTTGAACATCTGTTTTCATGGTGCGGATTACGAATCGTATGCCTCTCGTCAGTCTCCTGCTTGGGACAGATATTTCTATACCCTCTCTGGACAAGCTCGACGTTTGGTGCGCGCATAATCTCTCTGAGGTGTTCGTAGCATTGTGGATGTTGTTGCCATGCCTCGAGATTGTCAACGCCCAAACCAAGAGAGACTGGGACGCTGTCAGCAACTAGTTTATCAAGAATTTCCAGTCCTACCTTATCTTGCTGGCGGACTTCGTGGAGATGGATAGTGAGCGTGTTGGTCATAGTTTTGTACGTTTTTGAGTGATTTATAACTTTATCTCTCGATCAATATCTTAGTCAATATTTCATAGTCCTATAATATTATTCTCAAAACAGTCTTCACTTTTTAGTGATAACTTATGGAAAGATTTATAAAAGGAGTTGGAATCCTGAAACCTATGCCTTATTTCAAAGAAGCTCGAAACCTTTCCGAAGGTCAGGCAATTGATAATTTGCTAGCTATAGTTAGAGCGGATTACTTTAAACCTTATGAAATTTCTTCTGGCGATAGTCGATTAAATTCAGACTTACTCAGAGTTGAATCTCTAGGTGGTTGGAGGGCAGGAACAATTAAACCATATACTGTTGGAGATCTTAGTGATGTACTAGTTTCTTTACTTGGTGCAATCAGAGATAGAGGAACATTACACCTTGCATCTTTACAATTACGTATTTCTCAAAAAGAAATCAAGGCAATGGGGTTTGAAAGAAAATTGTATGTTGATGAGGATTTTGGTCTGCCTCTTTCTTTATCCATAGTTCGAGGAGCAAGATCTGCTCCTGACAAATATCTCTTCACTGCGAAAAATTTAGGCCTTAAGGAATCCTATTTTGAATCTGCAGGATTAGATCTCAAGGATGCAAATCAAAGATTGTTTACCTGGTACAGACAGGTCGCTAGACAACTAACAAAAATTTTACCTCATCCTGTCCAGAACATGACTTTCCCATAAATTCTCAAAGAACATTTTTTAAACCAACACTCATTATTTTTCTAACTAGTTTAGAAATTATAAACTATATTCTCTACTTATTTTACATTTAAAAAAAGAAAAAGTAAATGATGCATGGCAGCAGATACATGATAAATTCGAGCTATTAGTAGTTGCAGGCTGAATGTCTCGTTACCTCGACACGTACACCCCAACCCTATCAATCCCATGTTCTATGGGTGCTCTCGATCTCTTTTCAAGGGGGGTTTCGTCCTTAGATGCTTTCAGGACTTATCCCGTAGTGCGTAGCTGCTCGGCCTGCCTTGTCAGACAACCGATGCACCAGTGGCACCGAACCATTGTTCCTCTCGTACTAAATGGTCCTTCCTCTCAGATCATCAACATATCCAGTAGATATCATACAAACTGTCTCACGACGTTCTTAACCCAGCTCACGAACCGCTTTAACCGGTGAACACCCGTACCCTTGGGCGCTTGTGCACGCCCAGGATGCGATGAGCCGACATCGAAGTAGCAAACAGCGCCGTCGATTCGAGCTCTTAGGCGCTACGACTCAGTTATGCCCGAGATAGCTTTTCTGTCATACCTAGCCCTCACCAAGAAGGACATAGGGGTTCGCTAGACCAGACTTTCGTCTCTGCATTTCGTAGTGGTTGAAATACAGTCAGGCAAGCTTTTGCTCTTGCACTCTACTCAGGATTTCTAAACCTGATGAGCTTACCTTTGGGCCCTACTGATATCTTTTCAGCAGGGTGCCGCCCCAGCCAAACTGTCCGCCAGCCGCTGTCTTCTTTTTAAGAGAATAAGCAAGGCAAAAATTCGAAAGTGGTGTTTCATTGGTGTCTAGATCAACCCTAACGAGCTGACCATCAAACGACTACCACCTACGCTACATACGAATCTTTACCTCGCAACGACAAGCTACAGTAAAGTTCTACGGGGTCTTCGCTTCCCACTGGACATCGATGGCCTTCACACCATCAGAGCGAGTTCGGAGGACTCTTTGTTGGGACAGTATGAACCTCGTTACGCCATTCATGCGCGTCGTCATTCAAACGACAAGGTATTTCGCTCACATCTGTTACTTCACTTCTGCTGTCAAAAGTTACTAACCAAAAAGATTTTTTCTTGGCGTCTCACCATTTCTGATGAGGTCTTATCATCGCTGATAAGGTCGGACTCTATCTTCATCACTTCACGTGATGTCTGGCATATAGTCTCTGAGGATTCTAGATTACGCTGTTTTTGCCGATTCATTTGTCCTGCCAATTCCGCAATTTTCTTCCATCCTTCATCTGATAAATGTTTTTTCTCATTTATCATCTTGATGATCTCTGCAAATATTTCAAAATCTTTTTTCTTTCTGCTTTTCAGCTGATGTGTTTGGAAAAATTTGACGATGTTGTTGAGATTTTTTATCCCGCGAACTCGCCATTCTTTTCTGTCTCCATGATTTTTAGTCACGGATCCACATCGAAAGAACTGTTTGATTTTGTTTAACAGAGCTTCATCTTTTTGATGTTGGACAATACGAAATTCTGGCAAAACTTGTCGATAGTTTCTGGGATGATTAATACCTACGTAAAAACATCCTTCACCATCAACGAAACCGACTATCCATTGTTTCTCTAGCCTTTCCTGCTGATTGTCTGCACCCATCACATTGTCACGAATACTTTCCTTAAAAACCTTTTTGGGGTCTTTGAGAAGTGCATTCGTAGTGTGGGATACTCAGATGTTCCAGCATATAGCCCGATTTTACTAAGGCAGTATTATGTTCCACCTTAAGAGAATTATAGTTATTCCCGCCATTCACTAGTCCTTAGCCTCCTTGAACAGAGGTTTGAGATACTAGCATTGGGCAGACGTCACGTCCCATTCACATCCTTTCGGACTTGCGAGACGTTACGTTTTTGTTAAACAGTCGGGCCCATCTTGTTATACAACCCTGCACTTGCACTCATACGAATACAAGCTCAGGGACTCCTTATGCCGAAGGCACGGAGCTAATTTGCCGATTTCCCTAACAAAGTTTATTCCTGTATACCTGAGGCTTCTCACCTAGGGACACCAGTGCTGGTTGTTGGTACAGTTTGTTCTGATCCTTGCGCGTTGCCTTTTCACGGACTCCTGGCATCAATGGAAGTACCCAAAGGATACCTGATCTCTAGTTTCATGAGGATCTCATCGTTACGATACTCCCCTCATGTATCCAGATTCACACGCACGACAGTACGTGTCTATCTAGCCGGAAGTGTCAGCTACGCACCTTGCGTCGCCGCACGTACAGAACAAGTAACGGAATATTAACCGTTTTCCCTCTCCCCATTCTCCATTAGGATATGAGTTAGGTCTGACTACCTCTCAGTTGATTGTCATTGCTGAGAAACCCTAGCCCTTTCGGTATTAGTGGTTCTCACACTATATCGATCTTACTACCACCAGGATTCTCATTTCTATCCGGTCCACCTAGCCTCACAGCTTGGCTTCTACCCAGACAGAACGCTTACCTACCACACTGCCTCCACCCGGAAGCAGGTCTCATGTATCGGTGATGCATTTAGCCCCGTCCATCTTCAGGGCGTATCTACCTTGAAGGGTGAGCTATTACGCTTTCTTTAAAGGATTGCTGCTTCTAAGCATACCTCCCCTCTGTCTTAGGTGATACACACCTTTCACCCTATAACACTTAACGCATTCTTTGGGACCTTAACACGAGATGGGGTTGTTCCCCTATAGACGTACAAGTTTACCCCAGCACGCCTGTTTCCGAACTTCTACGACGTACGGATATTGGGAGTTGGACAAAAAAGTGAGGGATTTCTCCCCCAGGCTTTTAGATCCGTCGCTCTACCTCCCGTACTGTCTCCATTCAGACTCGACTACGGCCGATTTCGGTAAGAACCAGCTATCACCAATCTCGATTGGCTTTTCACCCCTAACCTATGGTCAAACGAACACATGCATGTAGTACCGCCTCGGACCTCCACAGCGTATCAACGCCGCTTCATCCTGCCATTGGTTAGATCGATTGGTTTCGGGTCATGCCTCAGTGACTCTCGACATTTTCATATCGGAGCTCTCCTTGCGTGCAGCTTCTTGGTTTCCCTTCGGGTGCAACATGAATATGTTTTACCCTCGCCACTCAAGCAAACTCCCTGGCCCGTTATTCAAAACGTACGATACAACTCTTACGAGCAGTATCTCTCTATACCCATGAGACTTCAGGATCTTTAAACTCCCTGTTACGGGTTCTTTTCAACGTTCCCTCGCGGTACGTCATTCGCTATCGGACTCAAGCTGTTTTTAAGATTGGAAGTTGATGCCTCCCAAATTCGAACCCAATTTCCGATGAGTTCTACTCAAGATACTTTCACTCCGACCATCAGTTGTTTACGGGACTATCACCCTGTATCGTCACTTTTTCCAAAGCAGTTCAACACCAATAGTTACGGATAAAAGAAAGTCTTATCACACCACATCTCTTACCACTTTCATAGCAAGATTCAGTTTGTCTTGTGCTGTTTTCACTCGCTGTTACTTACAGCATCTCTATTGATTTCTTTTCCTCCGGGTACTAAGACGCTTCAGTTCCCCGGGTTCTCGATCCGTTAGGATCATCTCTTGCGAGATCAGAAGTCTGATTCGGGAATCCTCGGTTCAATACCTGCATGCAGTTTGCCGAGGCATATCGTAGCTTGCCACGCCCTTCGTCGACTCTTGAGCCATGTCATCCGTCTCACGGGATATGTCACTTATCTGCTGCCTGTGCACCATTACACTATGATCGTGCAATGCTTGGCCCAACAGATGATCAATCTGAGGAGCTGCATCATGTTTCATTCGTGATGAATGAATGTGAGTTGTGATGTTTTGGATAGTAGAGCATGAATGGACCCGTCGGGATTCGAACCCGAGGCCCCCTCCTGTCATGACTTTTATTTTCGTTTGCAAGGGAGGTGCTCTATTGCCCATAGCATTTCTTGGAACTGCTATTCCAGGCTGAGCTACGGGCCCATGATTATGAAAATGGTTGATGTGTGCATGATGTTTCTTCCAATATAAAAAAATAGGAGGTGATCCATCCGCAGGTTCCCCTACGGATACCTTGTGACGACTTAACCCTTCTCACTGAGCCCGAGTTCGTATCAACCCGAAGATTGAGCCTCACTCGGACCCTGCTCGATTGGCTTGACGGGCAGTGAGTGCAAGGCACAGGGACGTATTCACCGCTCGCTGTTGACGAGCGATTACTAGGAATTCCGGTGTCATGAGGGCGAGTTACAGCCCTCAATCTAAACTAGGGCAACGTTTCGAGGATTGGCTTCTCCTTACGGAGTTGCATCCCATTGTCGTTGCCATTGCCGCGCGCGTGTAGCCCAGAGGATTCGAGCCATACAGACCTACCGTTGCCTGCACCTTCCTCCTGGTTACCCAGGCAGTCCCCATATAGTGCTCGATCATCGAAACGACTCGCTAGCAAATATGGACGCAGGTCTTGTTCGTTACTGGACTTAACCAGACACCTTGCGGCACGAACTGGCGGCGGCCATGCAACATCTCTCGGCTCGTTAGGTAAGACCTTTAATCTGACCTTCATACTGCCGTCGCTCCTGGTGAGGTTTTCTGTGTAGAGTTAAATTAAACCGCACGCGTCACTCCTTGTAGTGCGCCCCCGCCTATTCCTTAAAGTTTCAGTCTTGCGGCCGTACTCCCCAGGTGGCAAACTTAACGCCTTCGCTCCAGCACTACATACCCACGAAGGATATGTAACACTTAGTTTGCAGTGTTTACGGCTAGGACTACAGGGGTATCTAATCCCTTTTGCTCCCCTAGCTTTCGTCCCTGATCGTCAGACCCGTTCTGGACAGGTGCCTTCGCTATTGGTAGTCTACCAAGGATTATCGCATTTTACCGCTCCCCTTGGCATACTCCTGCCCCCTCCCGGTCTCAAGTCGTGGAGTATTCCTTGCACTCAGTTCCCTTAAGAAGAACTATTTCACAAGAAACTTTCACGACCGACTACGGACGCTTTAGACCCAATAGAACTGGTCCCCACTCGTGGCTCCGGGATTACCGCGGCGGCTGGCACCGGTATTGCCCACCACTTATTCGCTAAGCTCCTTACACTTAACAAAAGCATACCATCAAGTGACGATATGCACGTGGAGTTCCCTTGTCACACTTTCGTGCATTGCAAAGGTTTCCCGGCTGCTGCACCCCTTAGGGCTAGGGCCCTTATCTCAGTGCCCTTCTCGGGGCTAGGACTTCCATCCCCCCTACTGATCTTAGGTTTGGTGAGCCGTTACCTCGCCAACAGCCTAATCAGCCACCGACTCATCTTACGGCATTACTTTTACGAGCAACGACCTTCCAGTGCGTAGCTCTTATCCGGGTTTAACCTCAGTTTCCCGAGGATATCCCAGACCGTAAGGCAGATTATCGACGTGTTACTGAGCCTTGTGCCAGTACTCTTGCGAGCCTATGACTTGCATGCCTTGAGTGGAACTCCACTAGCAGCGACCTCCCGCAGGATCAACGGGAATTGTTCTGGACCGCTAAAGACTGTTCCATAATAATTTGTTTGTATTTGAATAGTTGGTTGTCGCACCATGCGACACATCATCCATCATACGTTGGTACGTACTCATGTCCAACATGCTCATCATCGCTCAGAGCACGTTGTTTTTGAGCATAATATATTGAGAAGAATTCTGTCTTTTTTCGACAGGTACTTTATTCTTCATGCATGGTAGAAGTTTGAGTCAAAAACGTGTTTATAAAGGTTGCTATTGCTGGTTCTGTAACGTCTTATACGACTAGATTAGACTTGATTATATTCACACCAAAAAGAACTATTTTTCTAAATAGGCAAGATCATTTTTCATGTCACAAAAAAGTTTATATCCTCTTTCTCTCAAAAAATCTGTTCCTAAAAGTAAGCTGAATCCCTGCATTTTTTGTTTATCGGATGTTGGCTTTAATACACATACATTGATAGATTCTTGCACCGCTTTTTCTTCTTCATCTTTAAAAATCATAGTTAATCTATTAAAAGTGCTTGCAGCGTATTTACTTCCCCCTAAATTAATAAATTTTTCAGTTGCAACATTGCTAAATGGAATTTGCAAAGCCATTGCTTCTTCATACCCAATTATTGTTTCTGGGCTTCCAGTGTCAATTATTGCTTTAACCCTCATAAAACCGCTTCTTGGAGATTTTAGAACAACTGGAATATTCAAATAAGTGGTTTTAGCTTCTGGTAAAAATGTCAAGACTTTTATCTTCATTAGAATATCACTATTTCATTCTTTGCAGGAATATACTCTATAAGTACTGAAGATAATTCTATTCCTTTTTGTTTTAGTTTAGCGAATAAACTTTTCTTGTCCATTGCAAATTCTATAATTGAATTATTAGTAATGGCAACACATTGGTTTCCATGCTCTTCTTGAATTTTAGAAAAGTTTTTCCTTAGCCAAGCTAAATCTTCGAATGTTTTATCAAGAAGCGTTAATTCAATATTCACAGTTTTCATGTTTTTTATAGATTTATATATATGATTGATTTTTAATATGTATACTCTAGTAGCTATATAAGTATTTCGATTCAATTATGTGCCTAAATAGCATAGAATGGGGCTAAAGACGTAGGTTACTTTCATCCCTTAGTACAAAGTAATCTTTTCAGCATCTGCAATAGAATTTATTAGTTGAGGTATCTGTCTTTCTGGATACACAGTAACATAATTCACATAGAGATTGAGACCGACAAGTGCAGGTTCATTTGGTATAGCCCATGTTATGACTGCATTGCCATTTTGGTCAAGCATGCCTTGTGCATTGTTTAAACCGATATATTGAGGGAAGAAGAGTGCCGCTTCGAAGAGACCGTCATAATCGAGAGGTATTTTTCTTCCATCTCCTAAAGGAATGCCTGTGTTGTTGCTTAACGACATGAGTAAAATATAAGGTGTATTTGGATTCAAAGGATCAGAGAGTGTAATGCTGATAGTGTTGCCTATTCTTGATTGACCTTGGATAGTAAATTGTGGAGGAAGAGAATGTTTGTAGTAAATATCTGGTTGATCATCCCATACAATATGTGCATTTCCATAAGTATCAATAGCAATTGAAGAAGTTATTGCATAAGTATTAGGATTTAAAGTGATTTGTGTATTTGGAAGGAGGATATTTCCATCACTGTTTATTTTCATATAATGAATGTTCCGTCCAGTCATAAAGGAAATGTGAATATTATTAATGCTATCTATAGTTATAGATGGAAAATAAGCAGAAGAAGATGTTAGACTTGTTATAGGGGTAAGATTTGCTGCATGATTGTCTAACTTAATATAATCCATAGTTTGTGTACGGCCTCTAGACCATACAATGTGAGCATTATTATCTATATCAGTGATAATCACAGGATATGCTGCTGGTTGATTATAAAGGTGTATTATGTCAGTAAGATTTATGCCATTGTTATCTAATTTTTTGTAAAATATACCGTTAATATTATGCCAGACAACGTGAACATTGCCACTGTGATCTACGGTAAAAGAAGGTTCAGAATGTTCTTCACCATGTGGAGTAAGTGCAATATCTGCTGTAAGATTTTGACCATTATTATCTAATTTTCTATAAAAAATTCTCTCAGTGCTATTTAAATGATCATCATCTTGCCAAACAATATGGACATTTTCATTATTATCTACAGCCACAACAGGATAATAAGCGGAATAAGAGTACGATGCTTGAATATCAGAAGTGAGGTTGAGTCCATCATTATTGAATTTCTTATAAAAAACTCTTAAGTCTCCTAGTCTCACATCACTCCAGACGATATGTATATCATTGTTATTATCTATAGCAATGGAAGGACTTTCCGGTGAGTATTCTATATTTGAGATGAGTATTTGGGGTGTTAAATTTAAACCTGTACTTGTTAATTTTTGATAATAAATTCCAAGATTATTTCCTGTCCTGCTTGTCCAAACAACATGTGCATTATTACTGGAATCTAGCGCTAATGTAGGTTCATTTGAATCATCAAATCCAGAGATTATTCGAATATCATTACTCCAACCAGCTGGATCAGCCAAAACAAAAGGAGTTATTAAGATAAAGACAAGTAGAGAGAGCAAGAATGGTTTCATTCTTCACTAACGTCCTGTTGTTTTTCTAAGTTTTTTGCTCGAAACGCTAGTGCTTCAAGAGGATCTTTAAAGTGTGCTGAGTCCATTTCAACTTTAATTTCCTGAGGTAAAAGATGGCTTAGAATAGAGTCTACGTCAATGATTTCTGCCTGTTCAAGGACTGCAAGTGCTGAAACACTTATGATTGCAGCTATTAATAATATCAATAGCAAACGTTTCATTGTAGCATTAATCTATATACTCCAGTATATAAGTCTTTCTTCATAGAGCCTAGTTTACTTGAATAGCCTCTCAAAAAGAAGGAAATGTACAAAAAAGGGATTATGAAGCTTGCGCTTTACGTCTTCGCTTCTCTCTTCGAATACGTTTTCTCTGCCATTTCCAACGCATCTGCCCCTTTTTCTTCCAACGTCTAGAACTTCGTTTCATGTGATTTACTGCTCATTTTTTCTTCTTTTAAAGGTTGTGGTCTGTTTTTTGCTTCTTTTCTTTTTGTCTTACCATAACTTTTATAAGCAAGCTCTCTTACTAGGTGTTTAAGGTGTTAGAAGAATTGTTTCCGAGAATGCCGGAAGTCAGCTGGATGGACAATGTGTGTTTGTTTATCTTAGTTGTTGCAGCATTCAATTGGGTTGCTTTTGGATTCTTTCAGATCAACTTTATCTCTTATATTCCTACAGATGATCAAGGATTTTTGCAGCAAATTGTGTATGTATTGATAGGCTTCTCTGGTCTAAAAGCTTTATTCTTCTGGAAGAAATGTTTGGCATGCTCAAGAGTTGAGTGATATCTTGACTTTTTTTACTTCTGCAGCTCTCTTACTCTCTGCAGATATTGTTTTAATTTTCTGATGTCTTGATTTTGCGGCGCTATCTTCTCTGCTTCATTCAGTATTGCTGTTGCCTCTTCCAGCTGCTTGTTCTTCAGATAAGCGATTGCTAATCCCAGATATGTTTTAAGATTGTTCGGATTCAAGAGCAATGATTTTTTATAGGATTGAATTGCTTTTGGATAATCTTCCTTGAAATTGTAATAAATAATACCCATATCCCTATAGACTTTTGCCTTGTTCTCAAATTGATCCATCTTGTCTTCATAGATTTTTAGATAATTCATCTGCTTTGCCTTATGGACATGTTCACCTTTCTCAAATTGATAATGATGAATGGGAATTGCTGTCTGTATCACCTTATTCCTGTCTTTGATGGATTTGTCTACTGACTCATGGACTGGATTGGTGAACGTAATCAGCTTATTATTCCTGAACAAGCGAATGATGTTACAACTAATGTATCCAACAAAGTCTTTTGCCTCTGGAGCTCTCCTTTCGAGCATTTTAAAGCCGAGCAGCTTCTGGTTGTTAGTGTAGCTTACTTGCACTAAGGAGTATGCATCATACTGTTTGCTCTTGGTAAGCTCTTTGATGAGTTCATGATCTTCTTTATTGATGGTTTCATCTGCGTCTAACACTAGAATCCAGTCTTTTGTTGCCTTGTTTAGTGCGAAGTTTCTTGCCTTGCTGAAATCGTGGTCCCATTTATACAAGAATATTTTATTTGTGTATTTTTTTGCTACTCTTATGGTCTGATCTACTGAACCTGTATCAACAATAATGATTTCGTCCACTAATCCTTGGACTGACTGCAAAGTTTTTTCTAGATAATGTTCCTCATCACGGACAATCATACAGAGAGAGATGCTCATGTTTTTCTTTGAGCGTTATCTTCCCTATATAGTTTATCTTTTTTATGTCGTTAGGTTTATATAGAAGCTCTACCTCAAAACTGTATGCATTTCGGTTCTCTTTCCATTATTTCTGACGAATTTTCTATTCAATTCTTGAGGGAGGACCATCTGTAACCCAATCATTATTCTGCGGGGAAAAAGAGGTGTCTTTTTAACTCGCTTTTAATGATCAGCTGTCCTCCTCAAGATTGCTTTCACAATCTTTATTAACTTCACTTCTGTATATGCTTCTATGGTTACTCAAGAACAAGTTGTTCAGCAACTCAAAAAAGTACAAGATCCTGAATTAGGTGTCGATGTCTGGACTTTGGGATTGATTTATACGATTACGATTGAGAAAACTAAAGTGATTATCAAGATGACTTTGACCTCACCCATGTGTCCATATGGACCTGTGATGATTACTGATGTACAACAACGTGTGAAAGAATTGAAAGGCATTAAAGAAGTGAAAGTTGATATCACGTTCAATCCGCCCTGGAAGCCTAGCGATGAAGTGCGAGAACTTCTAGGCGTCTAACACCACAACTTTTATAAGTGTATACTCCAGTATATAAGTATGAGATCACCAATACCTTTAACTGAAGACTATGCCGAACAATTACTTTACAGAAACACTCTTTATCATGTAAGATTTTCCAGAGGCTATCTTGAATCAAAGTGGAGAGCGATGGAACATGACATGGCACATTTTCTTACTACTCTTGCGCCGGGTAGATTTGCTGTTTTTGGTCGTCCTTTAGAAACTCGGATTTATCTCATTCATAGTCCAGCAGAGGGGTTGCCTGACGTTAAAAGTATTAATGCCAATAGTTTACCTATCTCGCGATCAACGATTCCTAGAATACTTCGTTTACTTCGCATCGGTGTTTCTAGGACTTCCGACTCTGCTGATCCTTTTACTCTTGTCTTACCAGGAGCTGAACTAACTTTTTCTCGTCCAGAACGTTCAGGACTTATTTCAGTTCTGGAAGCACTAGCGGCATATCGTAGACCTTATCCTTTTTGCCGAGCTGTATGATTATTCCATTAAGAACAAGTCTGGATCTTCTAGATGAACCATGACGTCGTTCAAGAAGCGAGCAGCTTCTGCGCCATCGACAAGTCTATGATCAAATGATAATGATAACGTCATCATGTGACTGATTTCGATTTTCCCTTTTCTGACGACAGGGCGTTCCTGGATTTTTCCAAGACCTAGGTTAGCGACTTCCGGATAATTAATCAAAGGAGTTGCATAGGTGCCACCAAGACTACCTACATTAGTTATAGTAAATGTTCCACCTTTTAAATCTGCCAAATCGACTGTTCTGTTTCTTGCTGCTGTCGCTAGTGTTGTTATCTCTTTAGCAAGATCGATCAACTTCTTCTCGCTGACTCTTTTGATAACGGGAACAATTAATCCTTCGTCTGTATCTACAGCAATACCGATGTTGTAATATTTCTTGAGAATAATGTCCTGGTTTTCTTCATCGATCATTGCATTTACCAAAGGATGTTTCTGTAATGCTGGAATGAGCGCTTTCATAATAAATGGCAGATATGTTAAGTGTACTCCTTCTTTCTCACATTTGTTTTTTTCTTTTTCTCTGATTTCTACGAGATGCGTAACATCACATTCATCCATATGTGTAACTAAAGCTGTGGACATTTTTGACTTCATCATATTATTCGCAATGGTTTTTCTCAAGCCGTGCAATGGAACATGCTCTACATACCCATAGAAATCATATTTCTTGACTACTTTGATATCTGGACGGGTGATTATTTTCTTCTCTGTTGGAGCTGCATTTTTCACATCATCTTCAGTGATCTGACCATGTGTACCTGACGCTTTAATGTCTGAGAGATCTACACCAAGCTCTTTTGCCACTTTCCGCACTGCGGGCATAGCAAGAATATCTTCGTGTTTTGCGCTCACTGCTTCTGTTTTTTGCGATAGTGTTGGAATAGGAATGTCTTCAGCTTCTTCTAATTCCCCTACGACGCCGACGGACTTAAATTTCTTCTCTGCTTCTTTGCTTTCTTTTTTAGCGGAGACTGATTTTGTTGTGGCAATCTTTTCTCCTTTGCCTTCAATAATAATCATGGTCTCGCCAACCTTCACTGTTTTTCCAGCAGGCACTACAATTTTCACAATTTTCCCAGCGATAGGCGATGGAATGTCGACAACAGCCTTATCTGTTTCTACTTTGCCAATGGTTTGATCCTGCTTGACGATGTCACCTTCTTTGACTAGCCATTGGACAATCTCTCCTTCAGTGATACCTTCTCCGACGTCTGGGAATTTATATTCCATTAAAACATCATCACCTTGTCTATTGCTTTACCAATTCTTGCTGGATTAGGCAGATAGTTATTTTCGTTCTGGTAATAAGGCATAGTAGTATCAAAACCAGTGACCCGTTCTATAGGCGCTTTGAGATTGAGAATGTCTTTTTCCTGGATGCGGGCCATAACTTCTGCTCCCCAACCACCAGATCGAGGTGCCTCATGCACAATAACACAACGGCCAGTTTTTTTGACTGATGCAACTAAAGTTTCTGTATCTAAAGGCGAGATTGTTCTGACATCAATAATTTCACATGATGCTTTTGTTTTCATCTGCTCTGCCGCTCTTTGGCATTCACGAACCATAGCACCCCATGCAATCAACGTGATGTCTATTCCTTCCTGGACAATTTTTGCTTTGCCGATGGGAATTACATATTCTTTTTCTGGGACTTCTTCTTTGATTGCTCGGTACAAACGTTTTGGCTCAAAAAATATGACTGGATCTGGATCACGGATAGCACTGATTAACAATCCTTTCGCGTCATACGGTGTTGCAGGAATGACTACTTTCAATCCTGGAATGTGTGCATACAAGGCTTCCATACTTTCTGAGTGATGTTCCAAAGCTCGAATGCCTCCACAGATAGGAGCACGGATGACCAAAGGACAGGTGAAACGTCCTCTTGATCGGTTACGAATACGGGCGACATGAGAGACAATCTGATCGAATGCTGGATAGACGAAACCATCAAATTGAATCTCACAGACTGGACGAAGACCATAGACTGCCATGCCAAAAGAAGTTCCGACAATACCTGACTCCGCTAGTGGCGTATCCATGACTCTTGCTGCTCCAAATTTTTTCTGCAGTCCTGTGGTGACTCTGAAAACTCCCCCCTCTAATCCAACGTCTTCTCCTAGAACTACAACACGCTTGTCTTTAGCCATCTCTTGATGCAACGCAAGATTGATTGCTTCAACGATGTTTAGTGTTGGCATGCTATCTCCTCTTTTCTTAGCATATTTTTTATGAATAATTCTCCTGCTCGATAGGAACTTCTAACAAAGGGTCCTGCAACAGCATATTTGAACCCTAACTTGTATGCGAGTTGTTCATATTCTTTAAAGATTTCTGGTTTCACATATTCTTGCACTTCTATTTGTCTTTCTGAAGGTCGTAAATATTGCCCTAATGTGATAAAATCGACACCTTTTTCTCTGAGATCTTTCATTGCTTGCTCTACTTCTTCTTGCGTTTCTCCTAAACCTAGCATGATAGATGATTTTGTATATATTTTTGGATTGATTTTTTTCACAGCTGCTAGTATTGCTAAGGATTGTGCATATCCAGCTCTCGGATCTCTTACTTTTTTCTGCAACCGCTCTGTAGTTTCTATATTATGCGCAATGACATCAGGACCTGCAGCAATAATTATTTTAAGACATTCTACATTTCCACGAAAATCAGGAATTAATACTTCAACGAGAATATCTTGTTCTTTTAGCTTCTTTATACAATTGGCAAAATGTTGTGCACCTTGGTCAGGAAGATCATCTCTATCAACAGATGTGACAACAATATAGTCTAATTTCCACTTTTTCACTGCTAGCGCTAGTTTTTCAGGCTCTTTTTCATCTATAGATTTTCCTTTAATCATTTTTTTTACATGACAAAATCTACATCCTCTTGTACAAGTGTCTCCCAATACCATGAACGTTGCAGTTCCACCACTCCAGCACTCCGGGATATTAGGACAATGTGCCTCTTCACAGACTGTTACTAATCCTAATTCTCGTAATGTTTGTTTCACATCTTTGAACTCATTAGTCAATGTTAATTTCATTCCTAACCATGCAGGCTTATTTTTTGACACTACCATTTGCTTGCATACTTCCCCAGTTGTACTACTATTTCGTCTTTTACCTGATTCATATCTATTTTTCTTCCGAGAAGTACTTCCATAGAAGACATTACATCATGCTGAAATCCGCAAGGATAGATTCTCTCGAACTTCGCTAAGTCGGTATTTCCATTCAACGCAAATCCGTGCATAGTTACCACCATTTGTCTGCTTTGCGCAGTTATTCCAGCATCCTCACGTCCAGCGTTTTCTATTTGCAATCCTTGCGCCACAATTTTTTTTGGAACGCCTTCAAGATTATACCATACTCCGCGAATACCTCTTTTGCTTGTTCTTGGATCAATGTCTTCTTTTCTTGAATACGCTTCTATTCCGAATATTCTCAGTGTTGCTATTGCTATATCCTCTATATCTGTGATGAATGCTGCGTATTTATCAAAGGGGAATCTACAAATAAAATAAGCAACTATCTGACCAGGTCCATGATACGTTATTTTACCGCCCCTCTTCACCGGCACTACTTCATGTTCTAGCTCTTTTCTTATGAGTGTTGTTAGCTCTCCTTCTTTAACGTCTGTTCCTACAGTATATACTTCTGGATGCTCGCAAAGCATTACTGTGTTGGGAATAGCCTTGTTTTTTCTTAACAACTGTAATCTTTCTTGCATAGCTAATGCTTCTTTATACTCTATTGTTCCTACGTCTATTACTTGCAAGTTTTCAGATACTGTTCTTATTCTTGGCTGTTCTTTCAAGAGTATTTCCAAACTCATTCCTCCTTCGCCCCTAGGTTTTCATGGAGATATTCCAGCTGTTCTTTCAATGCTGGCGTCATGGTTTCATACATATATTTGAACATGTCTTCTGGCTTTGTTGCTTTAGCGATACTCTCTGCTTTTGCGACTGCATCCTCAATTTGTTTGGCGCATTTTTTGACTAGATCGTCTTCATATTTCTTATTCCAGATACCTTTCTTCTGCAAATAAATTTTGAACCTCTTGATGGGATCACGTTCTTGCCAATATTTCACTTCTTTTTCTGATCGATAGAGTGTTGGATCATCTGCTGTGGTGTGCGCACCTACTCTGTAAGTTAAGGATTCGATTAACGTTGGACCTTTTCCTTGACGAGCATTGTCGACAGCTTCTTTCATGGCTGCATAAATTGCCAAAGGATCATTTCCATCTATTTGTATGCCTTGGAAACCATACGCGACTGCTTTTTGCGCGATTGTTTTTGCTGCAGTTTGGATTGTTCTTGATGTTGAGATTGCCCATTGATTATTCTGACAGAAAAAGACACAAGGCGCTTTGAAGACACCAGCGAAGTTCATGGCTTCATGGAAGTCTCCTTCTGATGTTCCACCATCACCAAAGGCTACAACGGTGACTACTTTTTCTTTCTTTATTTTTGCTGCCATCGCTGCGCCTACCGCATGCACAGTTTGTGAACCTACTGGAACTGAGACAGGAAAGTTGTTGATGTCTTTTGGAGTTTTATTGCCTTCTTCACATCCCATGAAGACTAGATAGAAATTTTCCAGGGGCATGCCACGAAAGAACAAGATGCCGTGCTCACGGAAGGATGGAAAGAACCAATCTTCTTTTTTCATGGCAAGACCAACAGCAACTTGCGCTTCTTGGCCTAACGCTTGAGCGAATGTACCCATGCGACCAGAACGCTGCAGAGCTAGGGCCTTTGCATCTGCCATCCGAGTTAAAACCATCGTCTCATAGATTCTCTTGAGATCCGTTGCAGCAAGTTTCGGCTCTAACAATTTAGTAATATTACCCTCTTTATCTAAAATCTGCAGAAATTTTCCCTCTAAGGGATTAAAGTGCTCAATCATCCTCTTTTTTCACCTGTTTTTTAGTACACTTTTCTTATTTTAAAGTTATCTCTTCAATTTTTGTAATAAATTCCTCAGCGTCTTTTCGTGCACTATCTGCGTTCTCTCTTGCAATGGCAGGAGTAGCTTCATACTGGGCTGTCTCTCTTTTAGTCTTGACCTCTAGGAATTTTGTTATCCAAATCTCACTAAGCGTATGCGCTTTTGCAAGCTTAACAACATGTTCTTTTGCTAACTGTTTATTCTCATGCACATAATATTGTTCGAGCACAGCGATAGTAGCCATATGACTTTTTGATTTAAATCCTAATTTAGCTATCGCCGCCAACGCCGCACTATACATCGCGTAATATGAAGTAATTATAACCCAGTCGTACATTTCAAAACCCTCTGGCAGGACTACCATCTTCTTTAGCTCTTCCTGTTCTGAAGTTCTAAAAAGCAGGTTAGCAATAGTAATGTTTTTTCTTGCTTTTGTTAGGAATAACTTCTCTAATTTTACATATTCTTCTTTTTTGAACAACTGCTCTTTTTGCAAATACCTCTTTATTTTCTTTTTTAGCACATCCATCCTTTTCAAGCTAACAACCTCCAAAATATTTCAGAGCCATAGAGGGAAATACCATATTCTCTTGCTTCTTTTCCTACATTTATTTCTTTGCCTTGGAGCATTGTTTTGAATTCCCCAATATCGGTTATGATTGGGCTTACCGTTATATTATGTGAATGCTGAAAGCTAGCGCATAGCCTCTCAATACTCCCTCTTATCTCTTTTCCTTTGAGATCATTTATTATGAAGAGAAGGTCTATGTCCGATGTTTTTGTCGCTGTTTTTTTCGCATAACTTCCAAAGAGAATAACCGCTTGTATTTCCGTAATATGCTTTTCAGTTATTTTCGTGATTATGCTTTCAACAATCGCCTTTATTTTAGGATTTTTGTCGCAAATTTCTTTCTTCTCCTCCATATCGACTTCCACCAAAAGGTGCCTTGTTTTTTCGCTTCCTAACTCTAATCTGCATTGTTTCGCATTTCCTACTTTTTCAACTTGAATAATGCCTTCTTGTTCCATTGCGGTAATATGATTATGCGCAGGACGGTAGCCTATGTTGAGTCGCTTAGATATCTCTAAGATGGTTATTCCTTTCTCTAGGTATCTTCTCATTAGTCTTATAATCTTTACCAGTGTTTGTTGCCTCATATTATTCACTTAATGAATAGTATTATTCACTTTAGTATATAAACTTTACTGTTTGCATTCATTTTCGAAGGCTTGCAAATAGTATTTATTTTATAGTAGTAACGAAAAGGAAGCTTTATAAACTTCAAGATAGAAAATTTTTCCCTATGACTAATCCAATTGTGCAGGAATCATTACACTATATTCTCGAAGGATTGGAGGATATTTACCGAAAGAGAGAACCTAAAGACGTTGTCTTATTTGGCAGACTGGATCAAACGTTTACTGCACGACACGCAGCTGCTCTTGCTGCTTCTTTGGTTACCAAACCTGTGGAGGAACAAGGATTGTCTTTGGTAGCTCATAGTTGTAATCTTGAGGCTGGACGTAGTTTATCACCTCTTGGATATCTCAGTGTTCAAGCCACGTCAGAACTAGGGAGAGACGTACTTCGTGTTTCTTATGCTACGAGCACTGACGGTATACAATTTATCGCAGGTTATTCTAGAGATACACCCTATGCATTGATTCGTGAAGATAAGGAGATCTACTGTCAAAGGGAAACGATTCTTGCTGCCTTAGAACAACTGGTTGCTTCAAAATAATTCTTTTCTTCTTATTTACCTAAAGCCCACTTCTTGAATACCTCGTAGTTGGCAGTACCACAGATCGCTTTCTTGGTCTTTGTGTTGAAAAAGAACGGGATTGCACCACATTTTGGATTGTCTTTTCCATTATCCAACTGCTCGAGCATCTTCTGGTTCTGAGAGTTGTGCCATACTTCTAATCGCGTGAACTTGACTCCTTCCTCTTTTTCTAAGCGCTCCCTTAGAGGATCCATTTCTTTGCAATGCACACATTCTGTGCCGTAAAAATCATAGAGAATTGCTTCCTCTTTCTTTGCTGCTGGAGCTGCTTTTTTAGCTGCTGGCATAGGGTCACCTCTCTTTCTTTGGAGGGTTGCCGTCCTTTAAAAGCTTTCTTATACTATTGCTATGAGCATGTTCTGGATGCTGAAATAGAGAAGCACTGCAGCTGTTATTGCGCCTATAAGCGGGATTATAGGAATATTTGCTATAGCTCCTGGAACTTTGAACACGCGTTTCATGTTTGGTTCTTTTATTCTCAAAACGATGACTGCCAAGTTAATCATGATGAATGTGATAAACAATGTTGTTGTCGCGATACTGGCAACGAGCTCTACATTTTGGAAAAAGATAAATAGTATAGTCAACACCAATAGCAATTCGATGGCTCGATATGGTGTACAGGTTTTTTCATCGATTTGCGCCAATGCTTTTGGCAATGCTTTTTCTCCTGCTATGCCATAGACAAAGCGGGAAGCAGTCACTATCTCCATTAACGCAGTGCCCGCTGTTGAAATCAACGCGATTAAGGCAAGTACGATAAAAGCTCCTTTGCCCCATAAGGTTTCTGCTACCAAAGCCATGGGTGCTTCTGCTGTGCCTAGCTGTTGCCAAGGAACAATAGCGACTACTGCTAACGCCACTAAAATATACACCATTGCTGAAAAAACTACTGAGAGAATCATCGCTCTAGGGATTGTCTTCTTTGGATTTTTTGTCTCTTCTGTCAAACGAGCAACATTTTCAAAGCCCATATACGCGAAAAAGAGCAATGCTGAAGCACTTAGCACTCCTGAAATACCATGTGGCATATCAAGTATATTTATCTTGCTTATATTTTTGAATCCTGCAGCGATGATCATCACTAAGCCGCCAACACCCAACATAGTTAATATCATATTCACAGAACAGGATTGTCTGATACCACAATAATCAATAGAAGCAACACCAATGACGAGCATAATCGCGGTCATAACTATAGGTATATTGGTTAAACTATGCAGATATTGCGCAAAACTTAGAGCTACTGTAGCGACAGCGACGACTGCTGTGAGGATTAACATACAGCCAATGATCAAGGCCACTTTTTTCCCGAATGCATGTCTTGTGTAATCATATTCTTCTGCGTCTTTTGGAAACATTGAGGCGAGTTCACCATAACTTAATCCTGTCAATATTGCTATGACCGCGCCAATCGCAAACGCCAACCATAGTGCATTACCAGCAGTCTGCGCTCCAATACCAATTAATGCGTAAATGCCTGCGCCTATGATAATACCAACACCAGAAATTGTTGTCTGTCCTAGACCGAGATTTCTATTCAGGCATACTTTCTGCTTGAGAAACTGATGGCTTTTATCACGATGCAGCATGGTACACCCCTTTGGAAGAAGACTATTTTTTGCAATTAATAAAGATATTGTTTATGCTACAAGAGCGACAGCACTAGTGACCATACCTGATCCGATGCAAGCCATGATTACTCGAGAACCTTCTTTAATTCTTCCTTGTTCATAAGCTTCTGACAAAGCAACTGCTGCTGATGCTGATGACATATTACCATAGCGTTCTATATTTTTGAACACTTGCTCATCAGTTAATCGCAATCTTCTTTGGACGCCTTGTAGAATTCTAATATTTGCTTGATGGAAAATCCCTAAATCGAGTATTCCTTCATCATCCCATTTCGCACCAGAAGGAGTACGCGATGCACTTAACCCTTCTTGGCAAACGTGTGTCAATTCACGAGTTGCTTCTTTGAGCACTTCACTACCACAAGGCATACGCAAGTATCCATGCTCGTCACGATAGATCCACTCTTTTCTGCCATCATGCGGATTTGATTTTCCTTTGACCCACATGATTCCTCGTTGATTATCTTCAGTTCTTCCTAAAATTACTGCACCAGCACCATCACCAAATAACGGACTATTTTTATCCTTGTAATCTACCATTCTTGATAATTTTTCTGCACCAACGACCGCGAATGGACCTAGACCATATTGTAGTATCATTGCATTAGCCACTGCGATTGCAGTAGTAAATCCTGCACAAGCAGACCCTACATCTAGAGCATATCCAATATTTCTTGCACCCACAAGTTCCTGCTTGAGACATGCAGCTGAAGGAAATTGCTTATCTTGTGTGACTGTTGCAACTACTATCCCTTCGAGATCATCTGGTCTCATCTTTGCATTTGCTAACGCACTATTTACGGCTTTTGCGGCCATGTGATGGACTTCTTCACCTTTAGCAGCACGACGTCTTTCTTTAGGACCCATCATCTCCTGGATCCAAGCATCTGTTGTATCTACAGGATTGATATACTCTCCTTCTTTCGTATATTCATATAAGGGATTTTGATTTACAAAGAACTGGTTTGTTAAAATTTCTGCTGGAAGATAATGTCCTGCACCTAGAATGACTACTTTCATGTGTTTTTTTAGCGATTTTAATGATATTTAAAATATTTGTTACGGGTTGGATAGGAACGCTCTCACAGAAAAGTAACCAAAAAGGTTGATGTTTTTAAGGCTTTTGCTCTATTTATTCATTTTATTAGAATAATCGTCGGGAGGAAAACATCTTTGCTCTTTCTTCTCCTTCAGTTCTTGCTTCTGCTATTTTTCCTTCTTTTCTGATCTCTTCTAAAGCAGAACCTATTTTTCGTGCATGAACTTGAATTTCATGCCCTCTACCGCTTTTTTCTCCACCACCAAATTCAACAATCTTTAGGATTATCTTTCCGTTTCCATCCCTTTCTTGAGTTGCGTGAAGTTTATAGATTAGTTCTGCTTTGTCAGCTGGGCACAATTCAAAACCTCTTAAACTCAAACCTTCTTCCACTTGTACTAAAGAACTTTCTAGAAACTCCACAACTGGACTTCCAATATCATAATAAGCACTGTTCTTTTTCATCTAAAAATGGGGGTAGCTGTTCTTTATAAAGAATACGAGGCGATTTGAGAAGTGTAAAAACGGGCGTTTTTAGTTAGCTTTTTAAAGAATCACCTTTCTTCAGTATTAACACTTTTTAGGGGGTATAAATATGAGAATAAAATTATTTCTATGTGGGACAGTTTTAGCTCTTTTGTTTGTTGCTGTGTTAGCACAGAATTATCAAGCAGAAGCAGCACCAACAGCTTTGGACTATTGTAAGAAGAGTATACAGTTTACTCAACGATTAAGCCATGCTAGCACATTATCAGATGTCCTTAGTGTGTATCAGAATGGTGCAGGGTCTAGAAGTGAATTTTTTACCATTCTATCACCAGAGATAGAAGGAAAACTTGTAGGAATTCGAGATATGAAGATTTTAGGGATTTATGATTCTACTGGTAGCGGAGTATGTAATTTGGTATTCAATAACACAATTTGTCATAATTTTCCAGCACCACTAATTAATAATGCATTTACAGTAAGTCTTCCTTCATGCCTAAATCAGTTAGACTTGCAAGGAGTTAATAATATAACCTTAGACTGCAGTAACTTTCCAAGTGCAAATCTTAGGATCTCCAGAATAGTCTATGAGGGCGTATGGAACTCATGCGCTTAATTTTTTCTTTTTATCTACTTATTGTCTAAAATAGTTAATAGTAATCAGAAAAAGATATCTTACGAAATGTGAACCAAAAGAATATACGCTCTCACCGGGATTTGAACCCGGGTTTAAGGCTCGAAAAGCCTTCGTCCTTGACCACTAGACGATGAGAGCTTATAAACAACGAGCTGGTCGGCAATTTATAAAGTTAACTCCATTCTCTTTTCTTTACCACTGCTCTCGAATAAGAAACGCATATAAATCATTTTAGAACAAACAGAATGTATGACTCTGGATCAAACTCTTGGCAGATGTTTAGTTTCTCAGGAAATACGACAATTAATACAAGAACAACATCTTCTTGTACCCTCTTTTTCTGAATCTCGAATACAGCCTTCTTCCTTTGAACCAACTCTTGGAGATGAAGCTTTTGTCTTGGATACTGAAGATGAGGGCATTTTTTTACCCACTGCTGAAAAACAAGTGTATCAAACACTCTTGGAAATACCTTCTCGGCGAAGACAACGTATTGATTTATCTTCATCTAAGGAATTCAAGGTAGGTTTTTCTTATCTTATCCCTCTCGAAGAAAAGGTTTCAACACCTCCTTCCATGTCTATCAAAGCCTCTCCGAAAAGCAGCATAGGAAGAGTTTTCCTTGATACACGGATGGTCGCTGACTATAATCCTACTTTCAATGAAGCTACTTGCAGACATCAAGGAGATGCACTCCGTCTCTGGCTTCTTGTTCAACCACTGAATCGCAATGTCCTTGTGCAACGAGGTCTATCTTTGAACCAACTGCGATTCTTCAGCGGATTGGGAGCGAGCATGGGGGCACAAGAGTTACTTGCTGATTTCCAAAGAGAACCTCTTCTCTATTTGCGACAACATGATGGATCTTTGCTTCCCGCAGAACCCGATGTCAAAGAAGATGGTTTAACAGTGCATCTTGATCTCCTAGGGAAAACGACTGAAGGGATAGTTGGTTTACGAGCCAGACATAGCCCTTCTCCCATAGACCTCACCAGTTCCAATCATAGAGCAGAAGATTTTTTTGAACCCTTAAAAGCGAAAGATGGTCGTTTCATCATTAAACCAAGACAAGGCTATCTTTTTGCCACACAAGAAGTGCTTAAAGTACCACCGGACAGAAATGCAGAACTCAATTTTACTTCAGAAACCGCGTTTCGCGGATCTGTGCATTTTGCAGGGTTTATGGATAATGATTTTGTTGGCGAGATCACGTTAGAGGTGCAGTCTGATGAATCTGGGCCGATGACCTGGCATCATGGAATGCCCATTGGCAAGCTTCGTTTTTTTAGGACCATAAAGCCTGACAAACTCTATGGTGCACAGACTGGTGCTCACTATCAACAACAAAGCGGTCCGAAATTAGCGAAATTTTTTGGTCCTTTTGATTTTAAATATGCTGCTAAAAATTATGGGAAACTAGAGCGTCTTGTCCTTGTTCATGATGCACGAGTGTTACGAGGGTTTAGAACAGAGCCTGAAGGATTTGAACCTTTGGATGGAGAAGGTGCAATTAACCTTTTACATGCCATTGAAACACGTGGTTTTTTCCATTCACGCTATGACTGCGAAGAGGATGAATTAGTGTTACAACCCATTCCTTATGTTCTTCTTTTTGGACCTGACAACAAAGTATTTACCTATCAAAGAGCAGAAAATCGACAACATTATGGTGAACAGCGCTTATTCGGCAAACATTCTGTTGGTGTTGGCGGGCATATTTCCAAACTGGATGCACCTCATCTGCTAGAACGCTGTCTTCAACGAGAGATTGATGAAGAGGTAGTTCTTGCTGGAACTGCTCTAAAGCCAACATTTGTCGGCACTTTGTTTCAAACTGATCGACCAGTAGATCGAGTGCATTTTGGCCTTGTGTATGCACTTCAGACGAATGGTCAGATTTCACCAAAAGAATCTTCTATAGTTCATGGGACTATGCGTGCCTTTTCCGATCTTCGAGCAGATGTTACCCAACATCCAGAACACTATGAAACTTGGAGCAGAGTATTAATTCCGCATTTACAAACCATCTCTGCTTCCTTATAATTTATTCAAGAAAATTATTTTGTTTTACTACTTTTGTCTGCGACCACTGCTTGCCAAAGCCAATCCAATGACCTACTTTCATTTGTGTAAATACTAACAAGATTAGCCCATAGATAATATGGTCATCGAATAAGGGATTATTTTTTGGAGGTATCATAGATAGATACATCAACGCCATTAAGAGCGTTCCACTATAGCCAGCAATTTTTACTCCGACACCGAAGATTAATGATAACCCAATGAATAACAAGCCCATCATAAACAACCAATCAACGACTGGACTTCCTGCAAAACTTTGATAGACACTCGCGAAGGGGCCATAGGTACTTTTTGCCAAGAAACCTAGGGTTGGAGAATTACCAAGTATCCAGGCTTTTTCCGGTGGAGTGGCAAAATTGAGTCCGAGCAATTTGTCTATAAACGCCCAGAAAAAAACACAACCGAGACTGATTCTCGCTAGTCCTAGGAATACCTGGTCTTTCCGCAACACCATATCTTTTTTATGTTGTTATTCTATATAAGTTTATCCTCTCTTTTTGGAAAGTAAAGAAATGGGCCCGAGCAGATTTGAACTGCCGACCACCAGCTCTCTTAGGCAATGTTTTAGCTGATATCGTCTTATAAGACTGGTACTCTAACCAGGCTGAGCTACGGGCCCATACTAAAAAATCGAGAACAATTCTATTTAAAGCTTGCTTTTAGAACCAACTGAGTATTGCCTGGATGATTTGCGATAACCATGCACGGAATCCTGTAGCTTTTTCTTCATATCTTATTTTTGGCTTAGGTTCTTCCTTTTGTACAGGGATTTTTGTTTCAGGCTGTTCTCTCTTTTGCTCTTCTTTTTTCTCTGTCTGTTTCTTTGGTTGCGGAGCACTTCTCTGTTGTTGTTCTCTGAAGAGCAACTCAATGTTTCCTGTTGCCTGGCTTAAGGGATATTGGATGAATAACTCATCGGGGTTGTCTGTCTCCTGCTTGAGAAATACTCCATAGGGACTCATGGCAAGTCTTTTTCCTGTCTTGGATTCTATAGTTAACGCTGTTTGTGCTGGCAGATTCAGATCGATGTCACTACCTGATTTGAGGATACTAATAGTAATTATTTCGTCACTTGTTCTTGTATCAAACTGACTTGCATCTGTAGTTAAGGTTATATTAAATTCATCATTAGGCGTTATGGTTGAGCCTAAGTCTAATACTCCTCCACCTTGCACCACTATATTGACTTCATCGCCTGCTACGTCACCATCATGATTGAGATCTATGGCCAGTTTATAGTCAGGAGCACCACCAATATAGATATGGTATGTATTCCCATTCACATTCAGATCTGCTGTCGCATCTGTTCCTTCAGTACCGCTATACCGAGCATCCTTTCTTCCTTCAGCACTGTCATCGAAAAAAAGCTGCTTGTTTGTTGTATCAATGCCTGTATATTTGAGGATGTTGGTGATTCCATTTCGCGTATTGCCTGAGGTCACTATGAAACTGTCTTGCTGTGTAATGATGAAGTTGGTTGTTGAAGTACCTTCAATGAAGTGCAATGCAGTGTTGTCATCGCCTATCTTCAGATTGCCACCTTGATTTGTTATTAGTGTTGTCTCGAGGCGTTGGCCTTTGCTGTTGCTCGCTTCTAAGTCATAGCTACTTCCCTGTGGATCAAGTTTTATGGTGGTTTGGACAGCATCTAACCCATTGTACTTGATGTCCCAATCACCCAATAATGCTTGTGGATATCGTGTTAACTCTCGTAATCCTTTTCCTGCTGGGATGAAGATGTCTGCTCCTGAGGAACTTTCTGCTTTAAGGCGATATTTTATAGACGTTATGGTATATTCATCTGTATCTCCAGTTCCCTTTATCTTGATGTAAGTGTTTTCCAAAGTTCTTCCATCAATGGAGATGCCTTGCGTAAAACTATCATCAGCAACACTTTCATCAGTGAACTCTAGTAGTGTAGCTCCCAACACCAATGTTGCTTGATCTTCCTGCTCGCTTGCCTCACTGACGTAGATTCTGGTGATACCTACATTGAGGTTGTCAACGAGATCAATGTCTCCGACTTTCTGCCGTCCTGAGATGATATTATTGACGGAAAAAGTGACTGTGCGCGCCGCATCATCAATCAAACTTATTTTCACGGTGTATGTTTTTCCATTATAAGTGTAGGTTTTTGTTTCTCCTTCTGCAATAGTATCCTGGATTGCTCCAGCCAACATGTTCAGCGTTATCCGATTACCTCTTTTTTCTGCTTCTGCGATAGTATATATTCTTCCCAACATCAAGAGTTCTTCATCCTCGAGATCAACTAATTTGTTGCTCTCTATATTGGATGCTAAACCTGGAGTAAACTCGAGCTCATATTCAAATGTAACATTGTCTTCTTCAAATACTAAAAAATCATCTACTTCGTTGTGATCATCTTCAGTAAAGAGAATTCTGCCTGAGGAAAAATCAGTGTCTTTGAAACGAATATATTGGTTGGCTAATGTCGTGGATTTCCCTGTGCTGATAGTGCTACTAGCAAGGGCTGGTGTTCTGGTATCTGTGAGTGTATCGACAACATCACCGAGATATTCTCCTATCTCTACCTGGTTAGTGTTTGTGCCTATGCGAATACTCTCTCGAGATCCTTGTTGCTCTTCTTGCTGACAAATCCCTTCATTACATCCCTCTGGACAGATGTACACTTTGACTCTTGCTTGATTTTGACTGCAATAATATTCTAAGAGCGCATCTTGCTGACAACTGTCTGTTAATTCCTCTTCGTCAACGGTTACTGTTCCTTTGGTGAAATACTCTATACCACCATCTGTGTCTGTGCAATCATGTGTCACTCTCCCAGTGAGTTGTTCTTGGGCCGCGAAGAACGAGACTAGCGTCAACATCAACGCAACAAGGAATGTCAGATCTTTTTTCACCCTAACCACTCTCTTTCTAGATTCTTTGTTCTTTTTAAGTATTCTGCTCCTGATTTTTATTACCATAAACTATTTAAAGCAACTTTTTTCCCTTATTCCTATGGCATGGTTATGGCTCATCATTATTGTAGCAGTTTTAGTGTTATATATAGTACTCAAATTCAACCAACTCGTTTCTTACAAGCATAGAATCAACAATGCATGGTCACAAATTGACGTGCAATTGAAGAGGAGATATGACTTAATTCCTAATTTAATCAACACTGTCAAGGGCTATGTCAAGCATGAGAAAACGACACTTAAGGAATTGACTGATGCCAGAACGAAAATTATGGGCGGTAGCTCCATGGCTGAAAAAGCTAAGGCATCTAACCAGATCAGCGCTGCTTTGAAAACTATTTTTGCTGTTGCTGAAAATTATCCTAATCTCAAAGCTAATGAAAACTTCAAGATGTTGCAAGAGGAATTGGCAGGCACGGAAAGCAAGATCGCTTATGCTCGGCAGTTTTACAATGACAATGTCTTATCCTTAAATCAAGCTTTGGAATCCTTTCCAACAAATATGATTGGGTCGGTGTTCAGTTTTAAACCTAGGGAATACTTTAAAGCTAGTGGCGAAGAAAGCAAACCTGTCAAAGTAGAATTCTGATCATGGCTATCTACGAAGAAATCTCTTCTAATATCCGCAAATCTTACCTATTGCTCTTTTTCTTTTTTGTGATTATTGTTCTTCTTGGATATGCTCTCGGTACTCTGTATGGTAATCCTTCTTTTGGTCTAACTTTAGCATTTATCATTTCATTTTTCTATACACTCTTTAGCTATTTTGCTGGAGATTCTGTTATTCTTCGTATGAATGGCGCACAGGAAGCAAGCAAACAACACTTTCCTCATTTGGTGAATACTGTTGAAGGACTGGCGATTGCTGGTGGACTACCTACACCGAAGATTTATGTTATTGATGATACTGCCATCAACGCTTTTGCCACAGGACGAGATCCTAAGCATGCTTCTATTACTGTGACGACTGGTTGTTTGCAACGTTTGAAACGCGATGAACTGGAAGGTGTTCTTGGTCATGAAATGTCTCATATTAAAAATTATGATGTTCGCTATATGATGCTCGTTGTGATGTTGGTTGGCATTACGTTGCTATTAAGCGATATCTTTTTACGATCGATGTGGTATGGAGCTGGCAGACGAGACAGTCGTGGCAATGCTGGAGCTCTTTTCATTGTTATAGGATTAGTCTTGGCAATTCTTTCACCGATTGTTGTTCGACTAGTACAGTTAGCAATTTCTCGACGACGCGAGTTTTTGGCTGACGCTTCTGGCGCACTCTTGACAAGATATCCTTCTGGACTAGCTAATGCATTAAAAAAAATTCGTGATGACAAAGAACCACTGGTTGAAGCTGCTGACAGATCTAGCGCACACCTCTATATTGAGAATCCCTTAGCGAAAGTCCGAGAACGACGAGTTAATCTCTGGTCTACACATCCTGACATTAATGAGAGAATTAACAGATTAGAGAAGATGTAATTTATTTTCTTAAAGTATAACTGTCTATAAGTATATTTCTTCTTGTATAAAATCTAAATAACAGCTCATTGCTTGTTGCGTCAAGACGTAATGCCCCAAAATCAGCATTATATCTTACCTGACTTCCAGCAATAGGATTAAATCCATAATAAATACTTCTTCCTCCGAGACCGTTAACAATATAGGGAAATCCATTTATTAGCAGACGCTCATAAGTGTGATCATGGCCTGCAAGTACTATATCTGCGCCCCATTGCTGATACGGCCACTGCAATTGTACAGTCGAGCCGTGCGTTGTTGAGGATGAGTAAGGAGCGTGATGTAAAACAACTATCTTCCAGGGTTCATCACTTTGTTGCAATTCATTTTTCAACCATTGTGCTTGTCGAGAGGTACTAATAATTCCATCAGGCTCATGAGGATCACTATCTAAAAAATAAAAATGAACTGGTCCTAAGCGAATATCATAATAGCGTTCATTATTTGGTAACATAAAATAGTCACGATAGGGCTGGCTACACATTATACCAGTGCAGCTGGTTATTCCCCAATCATGATTTCCTAGTACAGGGAAAAATTTATTTTCATATACTCCCGCAGTATTACATCGCTGTGATGGCGGTGCATCAGGGTTGTAGATATATGCGCAATAATATTGTCCAATGTTTTGCACTATGGTTGTTGCCAAACCATCAGGATAATTATTATCTCCTGTAGTGATAACATATGACGGATTCCAGCTTCTGATGAGACTGGCGACATCTGCTTCAGGTTGACCTGCTAGACCAAAATCCCCTATAATCCCGAACGTCATTGGGGGTTCAACGCCCATTGCATTTGTTCTTGTATTTCCCCTAATTTTTTGAATAGCTTGACCAGTATTCTCCTGAAAAGAAATAGTAAAGAGCGCGCCTATTATTAGAATACTAGTTATTATCAATAATTTATTGTTTCCTCTTTTCTGCATGCATGACTATCAACTCACTCTCTATAAAAATCTTTCGAGCAATGTTTAAATATGAGTAATTCTTTATTATTCTATGAAAAAAGAGATTATTCCTGTTTTGCTAGTATTAATTCTATTTTTTTCACTTGCTTTATTTCAACAAATAACTTTTACTGGACAATACAGCATTTCTAATTCACTTTCACAGCAACAAACACCAAGTAATGCAGCTCCTTTACTGAGAACAAATCGACAGGTGGCACAGCCTGGTGTTCCTTTTGACGAATCTCAGCAGAGAACAGATTTTACTGAACTCATGAACAACTGCGACGCTCTTGATGATGAATTAGAAGCACGTGAGAAAAAACGTATGCAACAAGGAGGTTTGTTGCAAGGTAGCGGAAGTATCCAACCTCAGCAAAGTGGACCACTTATTGAATTAAGCACTTATTTTCAGAATCGTTTTGCTGGAGGCAGCGATCATTTTTCTGTAGGAGTTTCTGGCGACCATCATCTTTGGTCTCTTAGCGTTACCGATCCACGATGGAATTATGAAGCTGAGATTCTTACTGAATTTCGGCGATGGACTTCACAGGTACAACCTCTTGCTTTTGTTGTTCTTGATGGAGATCATGGTGGTGGTTGTGGAGTTGGAGCTGCTGGAACAGGTTGTTCACAGCCAAACCCTATTAACGCACAAATGCAACGGTATCGCACCCTTATGAATCAATTTTCTACTCTTCCAATTATTGTCCCTCAGATGGGCGGACATGAAAAATTAGATAGCCCTTTAGTAGGACCAAAGCAATGGGCAGATGCTTTTCTTCCAGGAGTTGTACAAAGCGTGACTGGAACTGGCCGTGACGTTTATTGGTATTATGCTTTTGATCATGGACCTTCTGCCAGATTTTATATTTTAGATGCTAATTGTTATGGATCTGCATCATGCGGATCTGGTGGACTTTTAGGTGAACAAATTCCTCAACATGAACTTGATTGGCTGGCTGATGACTTATATAATCATAAAGATAGAGATGCTTATTTATTTATTCATGAACCTATTGCTTATAGTAATTTAAATAATCAGCTACCTGTGAGCAGCCTTCGATGTCCAACTCAGCCCTGCAATTTTGTTCAGGTTTTAGAAGTTCTCGATCAATTTCCAAATGTGAAAGCGATTTTCCAAGCGCACAAGCATATTATTTACGCGCCAGACCAACCTTATATGAGACTACAAGATAAATTGTTTATTGCTGTCTATAAAGATGGTGATGTGTTAGAAGTTAATGGAAGAACTTTTCGATTAGCACGTATACAATCTACTGGAACACGAAATTATATTGATCTGACGAATGTTCGAGATTTTGGTTCATACCCAAATCCTGTAGGTATTAAGAAATATGGATTTTCTACACCTTCGTGTCAAGGATCTATTGCCATTGGTGCTTCTTCAATACCAAGAACACAAAGCACAACTTTCTCTATCACCAGTAAAAAAGCACCTCCAAACTCTTCTGGATGGCTGATCATTACCGGACGTCCTTGGGATCCTGGAGTTCCTTTTTCTGGCGTAGATATTCATGTTGCTCTTGACGCACAACCGCTTTTCTTTCTAGTCGCATCAGACGCTACTGGATTTTCTAGCACTACAATACCTATTCCCCTTCCTTCTGGAGCAAAAGTCTATGCTCAATACTTCTGGGCAAATACGCCTTCCTGCTCAGGATCTGGACCATTGAGCGCGAGCAATGCGATGGAAATTACAGTACAAGCTTGATTTCTCTTTGAAGATAGACATTCATGAAAGAATTAAGAGACTAGGGAAGATGTAAACACTTTGTTACCAGATCACATCAACATCGTTTTGTTTGATTATTCTATCTCTTGTTATAATTGGAGCGTAGATCATTGTCGAAATAATGATTTTTTTGCTTCTTGAATATCTTCTTCAGTTTCTTTTCTTGAGGCTAGATATCCTATAAGTATAACAATTATAATATAGATTAAGAAAAAAACTATAGATAATGTAGCACCCATGCTTTTCTGGAGCTTTACTCCTTAATAAAGTTTTCAGATACTCTTGTAAAGCTTAATTTACTTACTTTACAGAGATATTAATTAATGGATTAACAGATTAGAGAAGATGTAAGACTTACGTCAATCGCTTTCTTTTTTCTCGTTCTGGTTCTTTAAGATAATTTTCTTGTGTGACAACTGGCTTTCCTATCTTCTTTTCTGCTTCATGGCGAGCATTGCCTGCTACAGTTCCGCCGTCTCTTGCAGCTTCCTTGTTTTCTTCAAATCCTTGAGCATCTTTACTTTTAGCAACTTCTGTCGTTACTTTTTCTCCTAACATAGTAAAAATCAATTCCAAATCATTCATGTGATCACGTAGATTTTGTTTGTCTAATTGTTTATGTTCTCTGTATTCTTCCACAGTTTTTCCAAAGGTTGCCTTTGAGATTTCATTGGTTAGAATAGCATATTCTCTTTTTTCATCAACGTCTCGTTTTTTCCATTCATCTGTTAATTCGTTTCTTATGATAATGCCTCTGACCCGCTTTTCAATCCACTCGTCTGAATAGCCTTTTGCTCTGTAAATTTCCTTCATCCGTTTTTGCGCTAATTCTGGGTTTTCTATCTCTTGGATGCGTTCATACCCTGTTTTGGCAAGCCATCTCTTGAATGGTTCAGCCTTCTTGGAAGGAATTGACTGGATTAAACGAAAAGCTCCTTCTGTATTGATACAGTCAGTTTCTCTTAATTTACCATCTTCTGCAGGTAATTTCAACTGGTTACAATTTGTAACCGTTTCATTCGAGCCTTCTTCATTAAGGCGATGTTTAAGGACTTTCCAATAGTTCCTTGGATCTTCACTTCCTGAAAGAACACTTATAATGTCTACTACAGAAAACCACCATTCTTCTTTATGCCATAGTTTTCTAATCTCCTTTCCTTCAAAGAGCGCAAGTTTGCTTGTCATGAAAAACACTACAACGTTATTCTTTATAAATACTCTGAGGCTCTTTGAGAAGTAAACTGCTTTTAAAATATATATTTAGAAGTTTTTCGGCATTTCCGCAAGATTTTCGAATTGACTTATATTTCTTGTTAGATACCCTTTTAAATAGCATTCTTATTTCTTTTTCCTATGCAAGTCGGCATTGTAGGTAAGGCTAATGTTGGAAAATCCACGTTCTTCAAAGCAGCTACGCTTGCTGAAGTTCTTATTGCTAATTATCCGTTTGCTACGATCAAACCGAATACTGGTATTGGTTATGTGAAGATAGACTGCATCGATGTTGAGTTTCATGTCCAGTGCAATCCACGAGAAGGCTTTTGCATCAACGGACAACGCTTTGTGCCTGTGCAGTTGATTGATGTTGCTGGACTAGTGCCTGGAGCACATGAAGGCAAAGGTATGGGGAATCAATTTTTGTCAGACTTAAATCAAGCTGATGCACTTATTCATGTTGTTGACATGGCTGGAGCTACGAATGACAAAGGAGAAGTGATTGAACCAGGCAGCTATGATCCTGCGAAAGACGTGCAATTCTTAGAAGTGGAGTTGGATATGTGGTATTTAGATATTCTGAAAAAAGGATGGGATAAAGTTTCTCGAAAAATTACTTCAGAAAAAGGCAATGTTGCTGTAGCAGTAGCACAACAGATGAGCGGTTTACGAGTGACTGAAGCAATGGTCAAAGATGCTATTCGCAATTTTCCAGAACACGCCACACAATGGGATGAAACATTACTGATTCAATTAGCACATGTGCTGCGTCAGAAAAGCAAACCTATGATTGTTG
>Ga0209514_10000944_pt1 | contig 54683 bp, 45 predicted proteins | sample Subgrocontami58m_FD_187452 | JGI IMG/M metagenome (GOLD analysis project Ga0209514, IMG submission 187452) | Subsurface groundwater microbial communities from S. Glens Falls, New York, USA - GMW37 contaminated, 5.8 m (SPAdes) (version 3) | ecosystem: Environmental > Aquatic > Deep subsurface >... | reverse complement strand
GCCTACCAGATAAAAGATGCCGCCGGTATCATGGTTGGTGCCGAAGGGCTGGTGCCGGGTGATGGCTGGCCTTACGATGCCATACTCCGGGAGTTGAGGGCAAATCCGGCGAGCACGCCTGTAGCTCTGGCTAAAATTATTACCGATAACTACGCGAGCTACTATAGCGGGCAATACGGGGTAGGTTTTGAGAACATCTCGGCACTCCGCCTGGTTGATATGTCGCTACTGTCCACAGCTCTCAGCGACCTGGCCAATACGCTTACTGCGAGCGAGCAATGGCAGAAGGTAGTTACGGCACGCACACTGAGCGAAACCTTCGAGGATGATGATTTTGTTGACCTCTATGATTTCGCCCGGAATATCAAGTCAATATCAGCCAGCGCTGTCGTGCAGGCTAAGGCTCAGGCACTCATGGATAGCGTTAATGCGTCCGTCGTCGCCGGGTGGCATAGCACCGGGCATCCTGATGCTCATGGCCTGTCTATCCATTTCCCGCTCAGTGGATTCCTCGAACCTGCCTACGGCAATCTGGCTTTATCCCTGTATCAGGGCTGGGATGAGTTTCTGGCCTGGTATCTGCTACCTCAGGAACTACCATGGATTGAAACTGTTACTGACCCGGTTGGTGACCAGGTGACGCCCGGAGCCGGCCCCGATATTGCCAGCGTGGAGAGCAGCCTTACCGCTAATCTTACCATTGGCTTCCGGGTGCAGACGACTGGTACCATTGATTTCAACAGCTTCTGGGGTACTACTTTCCTTGATACTGACCATAATCCGGCAACCGGTGCACCGGGGCCTAATGCTATTGGGGACTATGCGATTTGGGTCAGCACTCAGTCACCACCACCAGGAAAGGTGGGCGAGACGCTCAGCGGGATTAGTGGTAAGACAGCCCCACAGAATGGCGCACCGCTTGCGGCCCTCTTGCGCTGGGATAGCACTCTGAACAGCTTTCAGCAAGTCAGCATGCTGCCGGTATATGCTGATAACACCTCCTACTGGACAATGGTGCCACTAGCACTGCTCGGCAATGATGATGGTGATATGGGTTTGCTACAGTGGGTAGGAGTTATTGGTAGTCCTGACGTGCAGTGGCCACCCACGGATATTGCCCCCGACCCGCCGGGTGGCTCAATACCAGTCCGGGTGAGTATCAACGCTCCAGTTAAAGTTGCTCCCAATCGTGACTTTACCGCTAAAATTGACATCAGCCAGGTGCAGAACTTAGACGCTGCCAACTATGACGTCTCCTTCAATCCGGCGGTGCTCAGGCTGGACAACGTGACCGGTGGTAATACCGGTGGTGTCCCCGTACCGGTTAGCGCCTGGATACAGATGAGTCCGGGGCTGGTGAGAATAGTGCATAATATCCCAAGACTTAGCGGCACCAACGGTACTGGCGATTTGGCGGTACTACACTTCTATGTCCTCGGCACAATAGGGCAAAGCAGCAACATCACCCTGTCAAACGGGACGCTTTCCAGTAACAATGCCACCGAGATACCGGCAACCTGGCTGAGTGGCCTGGTGGTAGTCTCGGTCTTACCCGGAGATGCCAGTGGTGATGGTGTTATCAATGCGATTGATATTACCAGGGTGGAGAGAATCGTCGCTCACCTGGATACGATAACCGATGGGGCGGACGCTAATGGAGACGGTGCAGTTAACGCTCTTGACGTGACTGCGGTGGAAAGGATAATTGCCAGACTGGATGGTTTCCCGCTTTATTAGCTGCTCTTTCTCAAGGCGGGACTCGGGCAAGGGTGGAAATCAACCGGGGCTGGACATTGCCGGGTAAAACTGGCAAAATGGGGTGACGAATTAAAGGAATGATTGGCGATGTGGAGTAAACTGATGCTGCAAAAGATAAGCAGAATCGCCGGGCTGGCTGCTATCGCCTTGATGATGGTGACCGGGGTGATAGGTCTGAACGTAGTGCCGGCGGTTGCCGATGGTCAAAGCGTTCGTATTCTGGCCACTGCTCCGGGGACGGTGATGCCTGGTGACACCTTCACCGTTACTATTAATATTACCCAGGTGCAGAGTCTTGATGCCACCAACTACGATGTCTCTTTTAATCCAGCAGTGCTCCAGTTGGTGGAGACGAATAATGTCACCGCCGGTAGCATTGGGGGTAGTCAGGTTCCAGTCGATATGGCCAACGTGGATGGCCCGGGAAAAGTGAGAATTGTGCAGAACGTCCCTGGAGTCAGAGGTATCAGCGGCGCCGGGTACCTGGCTCAGCTGCACTTCCGCATGGTCGGCTCGTCCGGGCAGAGCAGCAACATAGACTTGACTAACGGAATGCTGTCTGATAGCCTTGCCACCGAGATACCCTCCAACTGGGCGGGTACCTCGATACGTGTGTCATCTTCCGGCGGGCAGGAGCCGCTGACAACGCCACCTCCCGTCATTCAAAATCCACCGCCGCCAACCGTACCTCCGGTGGTGGTGACGCCTGATAATCTATCGCCAGTACCGGTAACGCAAACCCCAACGTCGCCGGTTTCGCCGCCCGCCACACTGGAAACTCAACCAGTTGTGCCGGTACCGGTACCAGTCCCAAAACCTTCACCTTCACCCGTACCCGTTCCAGGACAAGCACCTGCACCTCCGCTACCAGCCCAGGCTGAGGGGCTAGGCCCGCTATTGTTGTGGGGTATTATCGGCGTCGTCGCTGGCGTACTGGTGGTTGCTGGATTTACCATCTTGCAAATGAGGCGACGTAGTATTAAAATAGCGGGGACGAAGAAATAGAGAACATCGGGTACTAGCAGGATGTGGGCAGTGAAGGGTAAGACAGCTATCCGGTTAAGAAGCCTGCTGCTGGCTGGCAGTTTATTTATTGCCATGCTGGTGATAGCGGGTTGTGGCCGGGTACCACCGCCGGTGGTACCCGGAGAGACTCCGCCGCCCGCTCAGGAAACACCCGGTGGTGGTCAGACGCCAGGTCAGGAAACAAAAGTGATAACTAAGGAGGAGAGTCAGGCAATCGCCTTAAACTTTTTGCTGGGGAGCGCAACATATCGGTTTGACGGTATACCAAACTCACTGGTGTTAGCCCGGAGCGAGGGTGATGCAACATCAGGGCGTTGGGTCTTCGATTACAAATTCCAGAACCGGCAGGCGGGCTATGGCGACCGGACCGGTATGATATTAGCCCAGGTAATTACCGACCACCAGGCCGAGATTATAGTTAAGCTGGGCGTGGTGCAATCGGCGATTCTTGATGGGCAATGGGATGAGCTAAGGCAAAAACCGCTCAGGTAATGTTGAAGCTTGAGATAAGATAAAAGAGAATCGATATCGATGGAGGTTCTTAAGATGAAGGCCAAATTGGTCAATGGAGTCCTGGGTATCCTGCTGGTGCTGGCTCTCCTTTTACCCGGACTGCCGGTCTCAGCCGCCGACCCGGTGCCGGCTAACCCCGCTACCGGGACGGAGGGTCAGATTCAGGAGGTTGGTCGCGTGACCCTTATCACCGGTGATGTGGTCACGGTCACCGCTAGGTCTGATGGGAAGAGAAGCTTTGCCATATCTCCGGCTGACCCGAACAAGCTGGGGCAAAACTTTCTTACCGTGGAGCAGGGTGGTAAGACCTATATCATCCCCAGCGGGATTGACCTGAAAAAGCTGGATATGGAACTCTTCAATATCGATTACCTGGTTGATGCAGGGTATGGCAAGGAGCCAAGCCTGCCCCTGATGGTAACCTACTCACCTCAGCTTACCGTTCCACAGGTTCAATCTCTGGAAGGCAAGGTAACGGCGCTGGGGGAAGGAACAAAGCCATTAAAGGAAGTGCAGACACTGGCCACCCGCCTGGCTTACACCGGTATCAGCGCGGCTTATGCTAACCTGGTAGGCCAGACCGAGGTAGAAAAGATATGGCTGGACAGGAAGATTCAGGCTGAGCTGTCGGAGAGCGTGCCGCTCATCGGTGCTCCATCTTTCTGGAATGCCGGTTATAGAGGACAGGGGCAGAAGATTGCCATCCTCGATACTGGTATCGATTCTTCGCATCCGGCTCTCGATGACCTGGATGATAATGTGACCACCAGTGACCCGAAGGTGCTGGTGAACGTAAACTTCAGCGATGATGTTGACTTCAAGGACAGGCATGGTCACGGTACCCATGTTGCTGGCATTGCCGCCGGTACTGGTGCCGCACCTGTAGTGCCCAGCCCTACCCACTTCTGGTTCTCCGGGGAGGGTAATAATTTGAACAATACCCTTGACCATACCTTTAATTTGTCAACGGTTGCCTCAGCCAATTTAACTTTCTGGACCAGCTATAATACTGAATCAGGCTTTGACCCCGGGTATCTCCGGATATCCGTTGATGGTGGCTCGACATGGAGTACCTTAGCCAGGTATGAAGGTTCCAGTGACGGATGGAAGGCGAAGAGCTATAGCCTTACCCCATACGTGGGCGGTCAGGTCATTCTCCGTTTTCAATATCAGACTGATGGCTCAGTTGTACTCCCCGGATGGTTCATTGATAGTATTGGGATAAGCGAGATAGGTTTCTCTGACAATGTCGAGTCCGGACCTGGTACCTGGGTAGCCAATGGCTGGACTATCAGAGAACCCGGGCCTGGTTATACCGGCGTGGCTCCCGGGGCCAATCTGTGGAACGTGAAGGTGCTTAACCAGTATGGCTCCGGCTACTGGAGCGGGATTATTAATGGTGTCAATTTTGCCTCTCTTGGTCTCGATGGTGTTGCCGGTACCGGTGATGAGGCGAACGTGATTAACATGAGTATTGGTGGCGGTGGGGCTAGTGATGGTACTGACCCGCTCTCTAAAGCGGTTAACCTGGCGGTAGAACGGGGAGTACCGGTGGCGGTCGCTGCCGGTAACAGCGGCTATGGTGGCCTGGGGACAATTAACGTCCCGGGTGTCGCTCAAAAGGCCATTACTGTCGGCGCCAGCACCAAGTCTGATACGCTGGCCTACTTCAGCAGCCGCGGGCCAACCATCGATATGAGAATAAAACCTGATATCCTGGCTCCCGGCGAATACATCACCTCGTCTGTTCCCGGCGGGCAATACCAGTCCTGGAGCGGTACCTCTATGGCCACTCCTCTTGTCACCGGGGCCATCGCCCTGCTAAGGCAAGCCTATGGGAACGATGTTCCCCCCCGGCTTCTCAAAGAAAAGCTGATGTTCACCGCCAAAGACCTGGGACTGAATGTCTATGAGCAGGGTGCCGGCCGCCTCAACCTGCAACGGGAGCCGCGCGTGGTGGTGGCGGTCTCCCCGGCCAGTAAGAGCCTGGGTATTTTTCTCGGTGGTTCGCTGGCCAGCAGTAACTTTACTTTCGTTAACACGGATAATGTTTCTCATACGGTTACCCTCTCGGCCAACCTGACTGATGTCAATAGCGGAATCGATTATTCCGGGCGTGTCGGCACAAACTACCCGAACGGCTTTTTCTTGCCCGCATCAGGTAGTGTAAATGCTACCCTTCATATCGATATCGCCAGCCTGCCGGCTTCCCTTTTTAGCGGTAAGCTTGTCGCCACCATTGATGGCGGCGCATCCCGGAGTATCCAGGCTATCTTTGGCTTTGCCAAGGCCTGGGAGGTAACTCTCCGTAAGACTGATATCACCGGTGCTCCGGCGGCAGGTCACCCGCTCTGGGTCATGATGGAAAGCCCGACGGAGGAGACGATTCTAAGTTGGGAAGAGACGGATGCCTCAGGTAGCTTTAGCTTCCCTGCTTTTGATGGTACCTACCATGTTATCAGCCCTAACTGGGGGCAGGAAAAAGATATGCTTACTATCTGGACAGTGGCGGAGAACGTGACCGTCTCAGCCAATACGACGGTTAATCTTGATGAGCGCCAGACGAAAGTAGTTGATTTTAATCCGAACAAACCGGGCATGAAGCCCTCCGGGCTGGTATCAAAACTACTCTACCGGGGCTATTACTCGAATAGCTGGAGCACGATGTGGTACTATCCTGCCTCCTTTGCCACACGGGTAAGCTCCATCAAGCGTTTCGATAGCGCCTCAGCCTATACTTACTTCCCTCAAGCTTATTTCATTCCTAATGACCCGAGCCTGGTTAATTCCATTGAGTGGTATAACCTGCTCTTCCCGGTGGATAACATCACCGATAATCTCGTTATCTCCGCTGACTACAGCAAGCTGGTGCACCGTGACACGGGCTACGGCAATGCCCTGCAAAGAGAGCGTGTTGAGTGGTACCAGGAGGCGTGGGACTATTCTTACGGGGGTTATGTGGGTTTCAGCTACGAAATGGATGCTCCCCAGCGGCGCTGGGAGTGGCTCATGCCCCAGCCAACGATGTACTATCAAGAGCTTAATGGCTATACACAAAACACGGGTTGGGGCTTTTTTAGTAGTTCGTTGAGCTATCCGCCAGGTGATGCTCGCTGGGGGATTGGAATCCATCCTTTAACCACTGGTGTCAATGGCTATATCAACTGGAATGTACCGCCGCCACCAACGCCGACGGTACCGCAGCCGGTACCGCAGCCGTCACCACCACCGGGAGCGGGCAAAAAGTTGAACACGGTTGACCAGTGGAACCAGCTTTCCATCAATGGTCCCATCAACCGCGATGCTCTGGGCAACGAGTTTAACAGCTGGCCGCAGGGGAGGTATCCCGGCCACCTCCGGGTAACACAGGGTAGTGATAATGTTATCATGGAGAAGGACATCCGGGATTACTTCTGGGAGTATGCCTATTTCCAGGATTCACCTCAGCTCATGGCGGAGGTCTGGGGATGGACACCCTTCGGGCTGAGCACCAGGAGCTATACCAGGCTCGATTTTTCCACCAATCAGTCTTACTATGACCACTCTCCTCCTCAGGTTACGATGAAGGTGACGGATATTAACGGCTTTGGGATTGTTCCTGCCGGCCCGGTGCAGGTGAGAGTCCAGGCTACTGATAGTAGCCAGCTAAACAACGTTACTCTCAAGTATTCGGTGACCGATAATGCCAGTGACGGTTGGACGGATGCCGGTGCGGGTGCTTTCGTCGATGGCTGGTACATCTTTGACCTTGGCCAGCTTGATGAGACCTTCGTCCACCTGGCAGTGAATGCCGAGGACCAGTACGGCAATCGCATCTATCGTTTTACTAACCGTGCGTTCTATGTGGGGCAGTCCGGCCAGCAGGTCAGTATTAACGCCCCGGATACGGTACCGGCCGGCGGTAACTTCACCGCGATGGTGGGTATCAACCAGGTGTCGAACTTCGATGCGGCTAACTATGATGTTTCCTATAACCCGGCAGTGCTCAGACTAATCAACGTTACCGCCGGTCAGATTAATTCCGGTGGTAATTTGACAGCAATACCGGTTGATATGTGGAGCACCAACACCACTGCCACCGGGACGGTACGGATTGTGCAGAATGTCCCGGGACCGAACGGAGCTAGCGGCACTGGCTACCTGGCCATGCTGCAGTTCGGAGTCACCGGGTCGGTAGGGCAGAGCAGCAACATCACGCTGACCAATGGTGTGCTTTCCGATAACCTGGCGCAACTGATACCGGCGTCCTGGATTGGTGACGTTGTCCGGGTCTCGGTGGTACGCGCCGGTGATGCCACCGGTGACGGCCTTATTGATGCTCGTGACATCACCAAGGTGGAAAGAATTATCGGCCGTCTTGACCCGCCTACGCCAGGGGCTGACGCTAATCAGGATGGGCGAACCGATGCTCTGGACATTACCGAGGTGGAGATAAAGATTATCCATGGGAGCTAAACCGCTGACGACAGGATAAAAAATCCTGAGTTCGCCGAATAGATATAATGAGGTAAGATATGGGAAAGATAGTGAGAATATTCAGCGTAATCGTTATGCTGGGGCTATCTCTGGGTGCTGCCCCGGCAGCTCCGGTAGTGGCTCAGGCACCGGTCACGGTTAGCATTAATGCCCCGGACACGGTAAACCCCGGTGACACGTTCACGGCTACGGTAAATATCACGAACGTGGAGAACTTCGATGCCAGTAACTATGATGTGCTGTTCAACCCGGCCGTGCTACGGCTGGACAATGTTACCGATGGTAACATCGGCGGTACCGTGGTTCCGGTCGATATCTGGAATCCAGTCAGCCCCGGGAATGTCGTCGTGGTGCAAAATGTGTCCGGATTCGGTGGGGTTAATGGTACCGGGCATCTGGCCAATCTCAGGTTCAGTGTTATCGGCTCAGGGGGACAATTCAGCAATATCAACCTGGTCAACGGCATGCTGTCCAGTGCCAATGCTACCGAGATACCGGCAACCTGGCTGGGAGACACGGTGCAGATTGGTGCCTTGACACTGGTAGCGATATCGGTTACTCCGGCCAACACCAACGTTCCAGTGGGCGGTGCTCTGCAATTTACGGCCATAGGTATTAATGCGGATAATACTACCGCCGACGTGACCACGGCGGTCACCTGGACGAGTGATAATACTACTATCGCTACTATCAATACCACGGGTGTTGCCCTGGGTATGGCGACAGGCCAAACCAGGATAATAGCGACGCTGGGCGCTATCAGTGGCAGTACCATGCTCACCGTCACTACTAAGACACTGCTGTCTATAGCGGTGCTACCGCCAACTCCAGGCATCCTTGTTGGGGGGAGTGTGCAACTTAGTGCCACTGGCCACTATTCAGATAACTCGACACAAGACCTGACCAACGTGGCTGTCTGGACGAGCGATAATACCAGTGTCGCCATCATAAATAGCACGGGGCTTGCCCTGGGTGTGGGTATGGGTGTCACCGCGATAAGAGCGACCTCGGGTACAGTAAGTGGAAGCGCCGTACTTTATGTTGCTCCTGTGTCTCCATCCGGAGTGACAGTGAGAGTGAGCGCTCCTGATGTGGTGTCACCCAATAGCCAGTTTAAGGCTAAGATTGATATCAGCGATGTGAATAACCTTGATGCTGCCAGCTATGATGTTTTGTTCAACCCGGCAGTACTCAGGCTGGATGATGTGACCGGCGGTAACATTGGCGGGGTCCTGGTGCCGGTTGACATCTGGAATTTATATGCCCCCGGGATGGCGGTGGTGGTACAAAATATTTCCGGCCTTACTGGCGCCAGCGGTACCGGCTATCTGACCGAGCTATGGTTCACAGTGGTCGGTTTGCCCGGTCAGAGCAGCAATGTCACCCTGTCTAACGGGGTGCTTTCCAACACCTTGGCACAACCGCTACCGGCAACCTGGCTGGGAGACATGGTGCGAGTGGCCACGGGCACTTTGCAGAGGATTACCGTGACTCCGGCTAACCCATCGGTTGCGCTGGGACGACACCAGCTATTTACGGCTACCGGTAACTATTCCGATAATACCACGGCCGATCTCACTGCCAGCGTTACCTGGACCAGTGATAATACCACGGTGGCTACCATCGCTACCGGTGGTGTAGCGCAGAGCTATGCGGTTGGTTCAACCACGATAACGGCCACGCTGGGTAGCATCAGCGGTACCACTACTCTTACGGTGACGCCGAAAGTACTTGAGACCATCAATGTCTCACCGGATAACTATTCAATTCCGCTGGGACGGAGACAGCAGTTCAGCGCCACGGGGCAATACTCCGATGGTACGGCAGGCAATGTGACTGCCAGCGTTACCTGGAGCAGTAGTAATACCACGGTGGCGACGATTAATGATGCCGGTCTGGCGCAGGGCCGGGCGGTGGGTCAAACCAGTATAACGGCTACCCTGGCCGGAATAAGTGATAGCACTATTCTTATTGTCACCCCGGCAGTGATGGAGAGAATCGATATTACCCCGGATAACCCGGTGATTCTGCTCAGCCAGAGCCAGCAGTTTACTGCCACCGGCTTCTTCTCTGATAACTCCACTGAAGACGTCACCGGCATGTCTCTCTGGACGAGCGATAATACCAGCGTGGCTACTATTGATTTTGCTGGCCTGACGCAGGCCGTGGCGGCAGGTCGTACCAGGATAACTGCTAACCTGGGGGCAGCCCTGGGCGATAGCACAATTCTCACGGTCGTGACGAAGCTACCGCCGGTGGTAATCACCCATAATGCCACTGATATTACGCTTGGTTCAGCTATCCTGCGCGGCAGGCTGGAAGGACTGGGGGAGTATCCTTCGGCCAACGTCTCCTTCCTGTGGGGAACTAACCCCGCGGCCCTTGACCGGGAGACGGCAGCACAGGCAATGAATGCTACCGGGGATTTCAGTTCCAATCTCACCGGGCTTAGCTCTGCAACCACCTACTATTTCCAGGCTAAAGCCACTACCAGCGAGGTCACTGTGGTTGGGGTAAAGCTGAGCTTTACTACCAGGGCGCTGGCGGTCTGGACGGTGCCCTTGCAGGCGACCACGCCTGCCAGCGGCGGCAATAATGACCTGGCCTTCGGTACACGTGCAAATGCTACTGATAATGTTGACCCGGATATAGATATACCTGGCCCGCCGTCGGCCCCCGGGGCTCCGTTTGAGGCTTACTTTCCGGTCAGTCCTGCCGACCCGCTTTACAGCTTCTTCACGACGCTGAATAAGGACTTCCGGGCTCCGGCCGACCGGAACCAGTGGACACTAAAAGCGAAATCACAGTCAGAGAATATCACCCTGACCTGGGATGCCAGCGGCATCCCGGCTGACCAGTCCGCGTATATGAACACCGGGAGCAGTGTTATCGATATGAAGGCGCAAAATCGTGTTGTTCTGGTTGCCGGAGACTACAGCATCATTATCTCCGTCGGTAGCCAGGCCACGATACAGATAACACTGAAAGCCGGCTGGAACATGGTGTCACTGCCGGTAGTTCCGGCAAATACCGCCTATAGGTCAGTGTTTCCCACTGCTATGATTGTTTATACTTGGAATCCGGCAAGCAAATCCTACGCTTCGGTAACAAACCTGGAATCAGCCAAGGGTTACTGGGTGGCGGTAACGAGCGAGACCGTAGCTACCATAACCGGAACCCCCGTCTATGGCTGGACAAATAGTGTCAAAGGCGGTTGGAACATGCTCGGCTCGGTAATGGGCACGGTGGGCTTTACCAGCCCCAATGATAACCCTGATGCTAGTGTGATGGCGTTCAATTACTGGTGGAACCCGGTGAGCAAATCTTACGTATCTGGCACGACCATCGAGGCCGGTAAAGGCTACTGGGCAGCTGCCACCAGAGATGCCACGTTGACAGTAGCCGTGGCACCACCAGCGGCACCTCCAGCGGGAGGTGGTGGAGGTGGTGGTGGAGGTGGAGGTGGAACCGTTCTGAATAGCGGCCAGTAGAGATGCCAGGTTAACGGTCACTCCACCAAAGCTTCGGGCAGCATGAAATTCGCTCTTTTCCGGGGAGCTTGAATCCAGACTCATAAAGGATGGCTCTCCGGGAAAGAACGTTTCCTGGTATTGCAGGCAAGGAGGATAATATTCCGTGAAAGTGTTAGGTATCGTTTGCAGTCCCCGTAAAGGCGGGAATACCGAGATAATGGTCAGGGAAGCTCTGGAAGCAGCCAAGACTGACGGTGCGGAAACGGAGATGGTGCTGCTATCGGGCAAGAATATTTCCCCCTGCGATGGCTGTGAGGCTTGTAATCAGACCGGTGTCTGCCACATCAAGGATGACATGCAGGGGATACATGAGCAGATGAAAAAGGCTGATGGTATTATCCTGGGAACTCCGGTCTATTTTGCCAACGTTAGTGCCCAGGCTAAGATAGTGATGGACCGGACCGAAGCTTTCCTCAGGAGCCGGGCTTTGCGTGGAAAGGTGGGTGGGGCACTGGTGGTGGCCAGGAGGGTTGGCGCCGGACAGGTGCTTAGTATGCTCTATACCTTCTTTGCTGCCCAAAGAATGACCATCGCTGCCGGAGGCATTGGTTTTGGCCGGGCCAAGGGTGATGTGATGACGGGGGTGGGTGGCGCCGGCGGGCTATCTGCAGTGGATGAAGCCCGAGCCGTAGGTAAGAGCGTGGTCTGGATGGTGAACCGGCTGGAAAAAGGCAAGGGCTAAACCGGTAGAAAAGCTGGAGCGGAAGACGAGATTCGAACTCGCGACCTCCTCCTTGGCAAGGAGGCATTCTACCGCTGAACTACTTCCGCCCGCTCCATAAGGTAGGTTAATACCCATTCAAATATTAGCCTACCTTTTCCCAGAATGCAAGTCACTGAGAACATTTGGCAACCTGTCGTCTTGTCATCCCGCTATCTTTTCCCGGAAGGGATGGTTAGCCTGCCCGCTGCCCCGGACTTTGGCAAGAGGGAGATAGGTTGCCAAACAATCTTAAGTAACTGGTGCCGAGGACCAGAATCGAACTGGTGACACGCAGATTTTCAGTCTGCTGCTCTACCGACTGAGCTACCTCGGCGCACAGGTTATTGTAGCTATTTACCTTCGAGGTGTCAAGCAATATCGCCAAAATCGTTTTGACAGCTATTTCCTTGCCCTTCTTCCTTTAACTATGGAAAGGAAAATAGAGAGGAAATAGATAAGAGTTGTCAATAATTCCGCCGTAGTGGTTGACGTAATATTGAGAAGTGCTATAATGAAAAAGAAGTATGAGTAAAAATGATAGAAAATCAGGAAAAGAAAGCGGACAAGTACTGGTAGCCGTGATTCTTTTCATGCTGGTCGGTGCTGTAATTATCAGTGCGACTCTCAGCCTCACTGCCACTACTGTCATGTTCGGCCAGACGACTGAAGACTACGTGAACAGGTTCTATTCCGGGGATGCCGGTGTGGAGCGTGGTCTGTGGGATATCGTGACTGATGACCCGGGTATGCTGGGGCATTTGCCGGATAGTATCGAAACCTTCAGTCTGAACGGCCTGCAAGTCGTCGTTGTCCGCACGTGGGAAAGCGTCAATGCTACCACGCAAAAATATACGATTAATTCTACTGCCACCGAGAATGCTACCGGCAAAAATATCAGCGTTATCAAATACTATTATAAGACTAGCTCATAGATAACCCGGCTGATATAGAGTAGGGAAAGATAGTGAAGCAGCTTAACCTGAAAGCCCTGTTGATTATTGCCGCGGGTGTTTTCCTGGTGGTCTTTTACGTGCTATACCAGGGTTATACCGCCAAGATTAAAGAGCGGGAGGCACTGGGAGCTACTCTGTCCGGGACACAGCCGGAACTGGCCAGGCTTATTTCGCAGCGGGAGGCTCTGGCTAATCAGGTGAGCCAGTTGGAAAGACAATCCGCCAATATAACGTCAGCGTTGAACAAGGCTAAGGCAAGGTATCCCGGGTTGATCGGGAGTATTGAATACGATGAGATACTCTTCCGGCTGGCGGGTGTGGTTGGCGTGGAGATAACCGGTCTGACCACGTCCGAGCCGAATGAAGAAAGGTCGAAAAATAATAGCTATTGGGTGACTAACTTTAACCTGAATATAAAAGGTAAGCCAGGTTACGTGCTCAGTTTTATCGATAGGCTAACCACTGATGCCGAGTTTGCCACGGCCAGTATTAATACGGTCAATCTGGCACTGGGAGAAGCCGATGAGGCAACTGCTAACCTGGCACTCGTTGTCTACGGTCGGAAGGAATAATCATGGCCCGAAAAGTGACCACCCTTGTTATCGAGGATGGAGCCGCCAGGCTGCTTGTTGCCAGCGGTAAGCAAATAGAAAGCTGGGCCAGCTCACCATTGCCGCCGGGCATGGTAAGCCAGGGAGTTGTTACTGACGAAGCTCAAGTGGCGAGCCGGGTCAAGGAGCTGTTTCTTCACGCCGAGGCGAATCCGCGGGGAGTCATTGTTGGTCTGAGCGGGCTTAATTCACTGTATCGTGTGCTTACCCTGCCGGAACTAAAAGAGGCCATGCTTCCTGAGGCTATTGTGCATGAGGCGGGCAGGGTGATACCCACCCCCCTGGAGGAGGTCTATCTTTCCTACCAGCGTGTCCCTTCTCCCAAGGGAGAAACTCATGTGTTTCTGGCTACCTTCCCCCGTAACGCTACTGACGCTTTGATGCGAACCCTCAATATCGCCGGTGTTGTGCCGCATGTGATGGACCTGGCTCCCCTTGCCTTGTCCCGCATCCCGAATGAGTCCCGTACCGTGGTGATCAATGCTACCTCGGGTTGTCTTGACATCACGGTCATCGTTGAGAAGGTGCCGCAGGTAATCCGGAGCCTGGCACTACCCAGCGAGGGTTCGTTATCAGACAACCTGCCTACGGTTGCGGAAGAGATAGAAAGAACGATTTCTTTTTATAACTCCAGCCATACCGAAAAACCTCTCGATGCGGCGGTGCCGGTCTTTTTCTCCGGAGACCTCATCGGGGTGTCTGACATGTGGCCGGGACTGGTCGGTGGTGCCGGCTATCCGGTGTCAGCCTTATCCGCACCAATGGAGTACCCTCCCGGATTTCCTGCCAATGAGTTTATGGTCAATATCGGGCTGGCACTGAAGCAGCTACCCGTAGACAAAGAGTCAGCGAACTCTTCCCTGGTGAATTTTAATGCCCTGCCCCGGGTCTACCTGCCGGTGGCGACAAGTCCCGCCCGAATCCTGGTGCCTATCGGCGCCGGTATCGGCGTGGCGCTGCTCGCCTATGTCGTAATGCAGAAGCAGAATGTCGATACTGAAATTGCCTCCCTGCGCTCGCAACTGGCAAACATAGAGACAAATGCCAATAAGCCCCGGCAGGAAATCGAGGTACTGAAGAAACAGATTGCCCAGGCTGAAGCTAACCTTAAGCAGTCCAAGGACGCAGAAGGTGCACTAAGCGGTCGCTTGGAGAACCTGGTAAGCGGACGGCAAGACGTTGATAAAGACCTGGCGGAGATTGTGAAACAGATTCCACCGGGTGTCACTGTCAGCTCGATTAGCCACAGTGGTAATAAGGACATCACCGTCAGTGCCACGTCTAAAACGGATGCTGATATCTGGAATTTCGCCCGGCGGCTGAGAGATACCGGGCGCTTTACCAGTGTCTGGATTCCCTTCGTAAATGCGGCGGGACTGGTGTCTGGCAATGTCACTGTGACCGAAGTTACCACCATAATTGATGGCGTCACGGTAACCACCAATGTTACCTCCGCTCCGGTAGCAACCAGGAGCTACAGTTTTAACCTGGTGCTGCGTTAAGCGGTTCGGTTTGTATTTGGCTGGTCTGTCATTGCGAGACCATCCGCCGCAGGCGGAGGCGAAGCAATCCGGGTGGATAGGACTCCGCCCGCCCGGATTGCCACGGGGTCTAACGACCCCTCGCAATGACAACTACTTGACGACAGCAACCGGAGTGGTCTTGATGAGGGCATCTCCCTTTAGCAAAGGGAGATAGAGAGGGATTTTCCTGAGCGTAGCCCCTGGATTCCAGCCTGCGCTGGGATGATGGTTATTAAATGGAAAAAGAGAAGAGAGGCTTAGCCTCTCTTCTCTCACGCGTCCCCCTTCCCTCGATTGGGGAAGGGGGATTTGATTAGTAGTCTCGTATTTAAGGGTGGTAAGCCATCCTGCCAGCAGGCCTGACTTGAGGCTGGTCACCCCTTACTACCGCTTTAAGCTAGCTTACGACTGTTCTTGCCTGCCGTTTAACCTGTTACTTTAGTTCTTGACCCATTTCTGGGTGGCAACGACAAAGTTAATGCCCGACCAAGTTGAGCCGGTCGGCGCCTCACTTATGTTACCGCTACTGGAGTCAATGGGGTAGGTGGCTTTGGGCGTGCCGCTGAGGTAGGTGCTGTTCAAGCTGGATGACGTGGTTGGGTAGGAGCCCTGGTCCGCCAGGTAGGAGTTGGCCGCGGTCTTGACGTTGGCTACCTCGGTGTTGGCGGCGGCGACATTGGCGCTGCCCATCATGTTGCTCACGTTGGGCGCCACCACCCCGGCCAGGGCACCGAGCACGGCGATGACGATGAGAAGCTCGATGAGGGTGAAACCCTTCTCCCCATAGCTAAACAACCTGGCTATTTTTTTACTTAACCTGTTCACTTTCTTATCCTCCTCTTTGTTAACGTATTTAGACCACCGGCTGGTGGTAGCAACTGTTCCTGATACCGTATATCTTGTCGAGTGCGATGGCCTCACCTCCCCTTAGCATTATCGATACCGATTTAAAAAAATCCGGATGCTTTGGGGTTACGGCTACTTTAAGGCCGGTCCTGTGAGCCGGCGGTCCCGTCATTAGCGCCCTTCACCCACTTCTGCTCCGAAAGGTCAAAAACGATATCCGTCCACCCGTTAAGTACCTCATCCACCTGGGTGACGAGACCGTTGACCGTGCTAAAGGAATACTTTGCCTTGGGTGAGCCGCTGAGGTAGTTAGTGCTGCCTCCCCCACCGATAGTCAGGTTATCCGAGCTGCCTGGAAATTCACCGCTATCGGCCAGGTAAACGTTCGTCGCTGTTTTCACATTCAGTATTTCAGTATTGGCGGCGGCGATATTGGCCACACCCATAAAGCTGGCGACATTAGGCACCACCACCGAGGCCAGTGCACCAAGCACCGCAATCACGATGAGAAGCTCGATGAGGGTGAAACCCTGCTCACCGCGCTTCCCATAAAAAACGAGACACCATTTAAACTTGTCGGTTAGGGGCGCCACTATCTTGTCATCTCTCTCAGGTTGCCTGATACCTTAACTAAGTTCCAATACTCTGAATAGTGTAATCTGCTAATCGTCAAATGTCAATACCTAGTCAATGCGGGGTTCTGTTTGCTTATGGTTGATGTTGGTAAAAACCTATCCCCTGTCCCCTTCCCTTGCGAAGGGAAGGGGGAGAAAGAAGAGAGGGGGCGAAGCCCCCTCTCTAAAATACCTTCCCCCTCTCCTCAACGGAGAGGGGGATACAGGGGGTGAGGTGAGGAGGTCAACCAAAACCGGACAGAACCCAATGCGGTAAGTCTCCCATATGATTGTGTTGTCATTGCTTCGCCTGCGCTCTCTTCGCAGTGACAACTTACCTAACCCTTTACCTATTCAAGACGGGAGGTGAGGTGACAAACAATAAACTAGCTCTTGCCCGGCGGAGCGGCATAGCTGACACTAGCCCCCCGCTTTTGTAAAAAGGCTTGCTTTAGCTGCTGGAGGCGTCCCTCAAAACTGGCTGACCTGATGTTTTCGGTGGACATTATCAATCCGTCCTCACCGTTATCCGTATAGTAGCGGCGGCGTATTCCTACCTGGTTGAACCCATACTTGTTATAGAGATTCTGGGCCACCGTGTTGGAAAGTCGAACTTCCAGGGTGACGAAATCTACCTTCATCTCTCTGGCGAGCTCGATGACAGGGATGAGTAGTAGCTCACCGATTCCTTTCCGGCGGTAGCTCTCCCGTACGGCGATACTGGTGATGTGAGCCTCGTCCGCCATCACCCAGAAGCCGACGAAACCAACGATATAGTGGCGGTCTGTCGGCGTAGTTCCCTCACCGCTGTTGAAAAAGTGCCTCACCCGGGCTGTCCAGCCGGTCGAGTCCCTGGCTGAGGCCTCCTTCCGGTGCGGCTCATTAACTGTTTTCGCATCATCGCAGGCGACAACGTAGCAGGCCAGCCCATTTTGCAGTTCGTGCTGATAGTTAGCTGGTGGCCATTGCGTGGGGAAGGCTTCCCGGTCAATCTGAGTGACCGGAGCAACATCATCTTTCCCCATCAGGCGTACATAGCAGGCCAAGTGTTTACCTCCGGCAACAGCGCCTACCGTGATACTATCTTAACATTGTAGCACATTGCGCAAGAGAGATAGCAAAGACCATCAATAGTATCTGTCTACGGTGATAGATTGCTGGCAAACCTCATCCCCTTTATCCCCTTCTCCTGAAGAGGAGAAGGGGAAGAGATTTAAAGAGAGGGGGCATAGCCCCCTCTCTTCTACTGAACACCCCCTTTCCTTACCAAGGAAAGGGGGTCAGGAGGATAGGTTACTGATACCAATTCCTAAGGCTATCTTTTCATCTTTTGCTTCGTTATACTATATGCACAGGCTAATACCACGGTGACCAGACCAAGATGTGAGTTGATGGCCTGACGTCTGGCTAACGGGGGTTATCAGGTGCAAGATGAGGGAGACCTCGTCCGGCGGGCGAGCCAGGGAGACCAGCAGGCTTTCGCCCGGTTGTACGAGGCACACTTCAATCGCGTCTATCGTTATGTGGTTCTCAGGATAGGCGATAGAGCAGAGGCGGAGGATATGACGCAGCAGGTCTTTCTTAATGCCCTGCGGTCGATTTCTTCCTTTAATTGGAAAGGCACGCCGGTGGCGGCCTGGCTGTTCCGTATTGCCCACAACCAGGTGGTCGACTATTTGCGAAGGAAGGGGAAACAAATGATGACTCCCCTTGATGACTCTCCGGTTAGCCCGGGACGTAGTCTGGAGACGCTCGTTGAGCAGAAAATAGATTCGGAGCAGATATTATCGGCCACCCGGCGGTTGAGCCAGGCCCAGCAAGAAGTAATTTCCTTGCGTTTCGCCAGTGAGCTGTCTATCGCAGAGGTCGCCGGCATGATGGGCAAGAGCCAGGGAGCGATAAAGGCGCTGCAACACAGTGCTATCGTGGCACTACGTCAGATACTAGTTGCGGATAAAAATGAATAACTCGAAAGAATTTGATAATATCCTGGATGAATGTCTGGAGCGTTTGCTAGTTAAGGGCGAGACCTTGGAGCAGTGTCTGACCAGTTTTCCCCAGCAGGCTGAAGAGCTTAAACCACTGCTTGAAGTAGCTCTGGCGACGAAGAAAGCGGTGGCTATCCAGCCCCGTGCTGAGTTCAGAGAACAAGCCAGGCAGCAACTCTATGCGGCAATGCCGGCGCAGCTAAAAAAGAGTCGCTCTTTCTTTGTCTGGCGCTGGCAGTCCAGCTGGGTAACGGCAACCGCCATTATTCTTGCCATCTTGCTGATGGGTAGTGGCACCGTCTTTGCCGCCGGTGGCAGTATGCCTGACCAGCCTCTCTATCCGGTGAAGCTGGCTACCGAGCAGGTGAAGCTAACTTTCTCCCGCTCCGCGCTGGACAAGGCCGGTCTTTACGCTGAAATGGCGGATAAAAGAGTACAGGAGATGACCCGGATGGCCGGGAAAAACAAGCCGGAGAAGATAGAGCGGGCCGCCCGCCGCATGGATAACTACCTGGAGAATATCGCCGAGCTGGCTTCAACACCGGTGGCCCTCGCTGATGTAGCCACAATGACAGCACCATCGCCACCAGTACCATCACCAACGCCGGCACCAACACCGGTACCAGTGCCATCCCCGGTCCCTGCACCTTCGACAGTGGAAGATGAGCTGCCACGACTCAAGTCACCGGAATATGAAAAGGAAACGGATGATAAGCCTGACCATCGGGCACGACTTAAGGCAGCCATCGCTCAATATGCGCGTAATAATCCCGAGCATCTCCGTGACCTGCTCAAGACCGCTCCGCCCTCAGTCCGGCCGGCGCTGCGGCGTGCCCTTGACCTCTCTGAATCAGGCTATGAAAAAGCCCTTAGGTCTTTTGATTAGAGGTAGAAATGTGAGCAGATTCCACAGGATAGCACTGGCTATTTTAATGATATCTCTGATTCCTTTTTCGCTAAGCGGTTGTGGTGCTGCCAAAACGAGCGCCACTGCCTCTAACAACCAGGTGACTACGGTCAAGACCGGTAATATCAAGGTTAATATCACCGCCAGCGGCAACCTGAAGCTCTCCGATAAGGAAGACCTTGCTTTTGAGATGGCCGGCACGGTGGCTCAGGTGCTGGTAGCAACCGGTGACTCGGTGCAACAGGGAGAGCTACTGGCGACACTGGATACCACCGCGTGGAATAAGCAGCTTGAGTCATTGCAGAAGGCGTTAGTCACGGCTCAGCGCAATCTGGCGACCAGGACAAGCAGTCTGGTCAAGGCGGAGCGCCTGGTTACTACCAAGGAACTGGCGCTGCGGCAGGCGCAGCTTGACCTGCAAACGGTACAAAATAATCTGACGAAAATAGCCGATTTGAAACCAGCATATGACGCTATCGATACGGCTAAATTTCAACTGAGTGTCGCTATTGCTGACCAGGGGGGAGCAGGGGGTTTGCAGACGGTGCTCTTCTGGCAGGATAGACTGGCTAAAGCCCAGGATGATTTGAAACAGCTATTGAAACAGTACGGCAGTACGGCGGCATCATCAAGTGATGCGGCGCTACAGGTGGCCAAAGGCCAGCTCCAGGTTGAGCAAAGCCAGATGCAACTTGGGGACGCTCAAATCGCCATTGACGATGCCAGGCTAGCCCTGGCTAATGCCCGGCAAGACAAGGCGGATGCCGAGCAAGCGGTCAAGGATGCCCAGAGCGATTTGGATGAAGCGAATGCTCTCAGCCCGACGATTAAAGCACCCTTTGATGGATTTGTTACCAAGGTCAGTGTCGCTGGTGGTCAGGAAGTGAAAAAAGGGACGGTGGCGGTGCAGGTTGCCGATTCCAGTAAGTTCGAAGCCGATTTTATTGTCAGTGAGATGGATATCTATAAGGTAGGCTCAGGAAGTAATGTCACGGTGCAGCTGACGGCGTTACCGGCACTCAGTCTTCCAGGCAGGATTACCAGCATCTCGCCCACGGCCACGGTCCAGTCCGGAGTGGTGAGCTACGCTGTGGTGGCCGATGTTACTCCACCCCGGTTCGGACTTCCCGGTTTACCCGGGGCCAGTGGCCAGGTTCGCTCAGGCCAGGGTAGCCAGGCAACAGCGAACCAAACCGGGCAACAGCGATTTTCGCCGGGGACGTCAGGGACGGGTGGACAAATCGGTTCAGGCGAGGCTAGCCGGGCAACATCAAACCAGAGTGGGCAGCGCCGTTTCTCAGCGGGATTGTCCGGAGCCAGCGGACAGGCTCGTCCTGGCCAGGATACCCAGTCGATGCCAGGTCTTATCACTCAAAACATGCAGCTCAGAGATGGTCTGACTGTCTCGGTTAGTATACTCGTGGAGCAGAGGAATAACGTGCTGCTTGTAGCCAACCGCGCCATCACCCGCAAGGGCAGCACCACCACGGTTACCGTTATCAAAGCCGGTATTACCGAGGCCCGTACCATAAAAATTGGCATCAACGACCTGCAAAATACCGAAGTAACCGATGGCCTCAGTGAAGGGGAACAAGTATTGATTCCACAGTCAACCACCAGTACTACCGCGACCAATTCGACACCGAGACCGCAGCAATTCTTTGTCCCGGGGATGGGTGGCAGGTAAGGATGATCAGGCTGCAGGATATTACCAAGGTCTACCACATTGGTAAAAGAGACCTGACGGTGCTCAAAGGCATAACCCTGACCATCAAACAGGGTGAGCTGGTGGCATTGATGGGAGCTTCCGGCTCAGGCAAGACCACGCTGCTCAATCTCATCGGATGCCTGGATAAGCCCACCTCTGGTAGCTATTATCTCGAAGATAAGGAGGTTAGTAGCCTGAAGAGTAGTGAGCTGGCTGGTATCAGGGCACAGAAGATTGGCTTTATCTTCCAGACTTTCAACCTGCTGTCCCGGCTGACGGCACTGGCCAACGTGGAACTGGGGATGACCTACGCCGGTGGGGCAGACCGCCGGCTTGCCATCGAGGCACTGGCTAAAGTAGGCCTCGCCGAGCGGGTCAATCACCGTCCCATTGAGCTTTCGGGAGGAGAGCAACAGCGGGTAGCTATCGCCCGGGCTTTGGTCAAGAACCCCCCGCTGTTTCTGGCGGATGAACCTACCGGCCAGCTGGATAGCCATTCCGGCCAGGAGGTAATGTCTATCCTCGTGTCGTTACACGCTGAGAAGGCAATTACCTCGCTCATTGTCACCCATGATATTAATATTGCCCGCTATTGCCAGCGCATCATTCACATCAAGGATGGCGAGGTTGTCGCGGAGAAAGACGCGTGAAAAAATGGCTTGGCATGTTTGCCACGGTCTGGCTGGGTGTTGCCACGCACAAGCTGCGCAGCTTTCTGACGATGCTTGGTATCGTAATTGGCGTGGCGGCGGTCATCGCCCTGATGTCTATCGGCAGAGGGGCGGAGTCATCCATCCTTTCCCGTATCCAGGGACTCGGGTCGAACCTGATTACCATCAGTCCCGGCTCCTCGACGGGTGCGGGCGGAGTCCGCGGGGGTTTCGGCAGCTCTCAGACTCTTACCCTGGAAGACGCTGAGGCAATATCCCAGGAAGTGCCCTATTTGTCGGCAATAGCTCCATCGTATTCATCTTCGCTCCAGGTAATCGTCAATAGCAATAACCTCAATTCCAGGGTTACCGGCGTTACTCCAGAATACGTGCAGGTTTACAACCTGCAGACTGCTGAAGGTGATTTTATCTCGGAATATTATTATCAGCAGGCAATGAAAGTGGCAGTGCTTGGCTCAAATGTAAAGCAGACACTTTTTGGCGACGATGACCCTATCGGGCAGCAGATAAGAATGGGCAGCAATATTTTCACTGTTATCGGCGTTCTCCAGAGTAAAGGAGTGACGATATCTTCATCCGATGATATCATCCTGGTTCCGTTAACTACTTTACAGCAGATGGTTGCCCGCACCATCACCAGCAAAGGAGAGCATGTGGTATCGTCTATCGCTTTGACGGTAAGTGACCAGCAGCAGACAACTTACGTTGGTGATGCTATCACCACCCTGCTCCGTGACCGCCATCAGCTTACCCCCGACGCGGATAGTGACTTTAGGGTGATTTCCCTGGAGGAGATAGCTGGTGCTTTGAACCAGACAATGAATACGATGACTTTGCTTCTGGGTGCCATCGCGGCTATATCATTGCTGGTAGGCGGCATCGGCGTGATGAACATCATGCTGGTCTCAGTGCTGGAAAGAACCAGGGAGATAGGCATCCGCAAGGCTCTGGGAGCCAGGGAGCAGGATATCTGGGGACAGTTCCTTATCGAAGCGGCTTTTCTGACATTTAGCGGCGGTATCATCGGGGTTATCATCGGCTGGGGGATTTCCCTGGCAATTAACTACACGGGCGTAATGACGACGGTGGTCTCACCTGACATTGTTATCCTCGCGGTTTCCGTCTCCGTGGGTATCGGCCTGTTCTTCGGGTTTTATCCTGCCTGGAATGCCTCCCGTCTCGACCCCATCCAGGCCCTCAGGTCAGAGTAAGGAAATCGGGGTAGTTTATTTCCCCTTCCCCTTACGAAGGGGATAGGGATAAAATGTGAGAGGTTATTTAAACAATCCCGAAAGTATAATTTGCCAGAATATCCCTCGTTTAATGCTAACCAACTGGTGATTTGTTCGTTATACATCATGTAAGTAGCTTCAAATGAAAGGAGTGGTTGATGAAGAAGATATTGTTCCTGGTTGCAGGTGTGGTGCTGATACTGGCCAGCCTTAGTATTGCCGGGTGTAGCAATGGTGGTGTAGCGGCAGAGGTGAGGGGAATAACTTTAGGCAGCCAGCAAGAAGGTATCTGGGTCAATGGTCAGGGGAAAGTAACGGCGGTGCCTGATATTGTGACGATGAGGTTAGGCATCGAATCCCAGCAGGGCACCGTGGCTGAAGCTCAAAAAAAGGCAGCTGAGGCAATGGACAGGGTGATGACTGCCTTGACCAGTAACGGGGTGGCCGATAAAGACATCCAGACGCAGACCTTTAATATCCAGAGGGTAACAAGATGGGATAATGACAAACAACTGGAGATTGTCATCGGTTACAGAGTGTCCAATATTGTCGCTGCCAGGATAAGAGACTTGAAAAAGGCGGGAGTCATCATTGACGCGGTAGCAGTGGCTGGTGGCGACCTCACCCGTATTGATAGCATCGTCTTTTCCATTGATGACCCATCGCGCTACCAGGAGCAAGCCCGCCAGAAGGCGATGGCTGATGCCAGTGCCACCGCCAGGCAACTGGCCAGTCTTGGTGGGGTGACACTGGGCAAGCCGACTTACATTTCAGAGAGTGGATATATTCCTTCACCCATCTATCCCATCGGCATAGCGCCAGGTAAAGCTGCTGACTCGGTAGAGACACGAATCAGCCCTGGCGAGATGGAGATTAACCTCAGCGTCCAGGTAGTCTATGCCATCCTGAGATAGAGAGGGGATGAGAGGAGAGTATTGCCGGGTGTAAGTAAGTTAACGCTAGAAAGAATTCAAGGAGGTGAATAAAAGTGTCGAAAAAAGCAAAGGTTCTAGTATCTGTATTGGTGGCGGTAGTCCTTCTGGTGGTGGCGGGTACCGCCACGGTGATGGCCGCCAGTGATAACCAGACGGCAGCGCCACCGAAGACGCTTCAAAACCGGCTCGCCGGGAAGCTGGGGATTCCCGAAGATAAGCTCACCACTGCCATGAAAGAGGTAAAGGTCGAGCTAAGAGACGAAGCACTTGGCCGCTTTCTTGATAAAGCAGTGGAGAAGGGGCGTATCACGGCAGAAGAAGCCACTCAGATTAAGACATGGTGGCAGACCAGGCCGGCCGCGGTAGACAAACTCTTCCCGGGTGCCTTTGGTGCTCCCGGCCTGCGCGGTCGGCAGGTAGGGCCGGAGATGATGAGGGGAGGCATGATGAAAAAACTCCCACGAAACAGGTAGTTTGCCAGAGACAGGTAAGTAGTAAAAAAAGGGGAGACTCCGGAGTCTCCCCTTTTTTTATTTTGTCCATATCTCTGTTCGTTCATCAAGTACCCTTATCTCAGGGACTGGTAGCAAGAGTGGCAAAAAGGTCTATTCATTGTCGTCGACTCTGGTTTACCACATTGGTGGCAAAACTGCTCTTCGTAACTAGGGTTTTCCCATTCTGCCCATTCCAAATAGCAGTTATGGCAGAACGGCCTGAAAGGTGGGTTAGTATCGAGAGGGATAGCCCCTCCACATCGTATGCAATAGCCTTTTTGTCTGGTTTTACTTGAATTGTCTTCTGTTGCCGAATCGAGTATCGACTTGGCCCCCTTCACTACTTCACTAAAAACACTTCTTATTATTAACTTGTCTTTCTCCGCGTTGCTAACTATGAACTCTGCTTCATTACGAGCCTCATTAAAAACATTGTGGTCATCTTTTAAGCTAAGTAATATTCCCATCTCTCTATTATTCTGTTGAGAATAGTCATACAAATTCAAGGAGCCAATTACCATCGATTCTTCATTATAGAAACACTTGGCATGTAGGTTATCATCAAAGCGAAGTTCCAGATTCTTTAGTTGCTTGAGGTCACTTCTTACATCGGGTTTCAAGTCACCTTTTCTACAAACTACTACTATTTTAATGCCTTTTCCATCAATCCATTTTAGGCGTGCAAGCAGGAGTTCTGGAATCTTAATGTAAGGGGATATTAAAACCACCTTGCTTTTAGTCTTGCTTATTATTTCCTCTATTTCTGCAGAAGCTTTTGATGTGTTTAGAAACTTTGCCATGCTAACCTCGATAGCGCATAGAACCGGCTTGTAACTACGACCACAGTCCTGGCTGGGCGGGCTTTTCCTTGTTATAGGGCAGGCCAAGATGCTGATAGGCCAGTGGTGTGGCCATGCGACCCCGCGGGGTTCTATCCAGAAAGCCCAGTTGCAACAGGTAAGGTTCGTAGACGTCCATGATGGTATCTGCCTCCTCGCTGATTGAGGCAGAGATTGTCTCCAGCCCTACCGGGCCACCGTTGAACTTATCGATGATGGTGTGCAGCACCTTATGGTCTATATCATCGAGACCGAGCGGGTCAATCTCGAGTTTGGCTAAGGCCTCGACGGCTACCGACCGGGTAATGACGCCGCCGGCGATGACCTGGGCGTAGTCCCTGACCCGCTTGAGCAAACGGTTCGCCACACGGGGTGTGCCCCGGGCACGGCGGGCGATTTCTTGAAGGCCTTCATCCTCTGCCTTTACCCCGAGAATACGAGCGGAACGTTTCAGGATTGTCTCCAGGGATGCGGTGTCATAAAAATCAAGGCGGTGAACTACCCCGAAACGGTCACGGAGAGGCGGGCTGAGCAGGGCAAAACGGGTAGTCGCCCCGAGCAGGGTGAAGGCTGGCAGGTTGAGCCGCAGGCTCTTGGCACCGGGTCCTTTACCGATAACAAGGTCGAGGGCGAAGTCTTCCATCGCCGGATATAACACTTCTTCCACCACCCGGCTAAGCCGGTGGATTTCATCGATGAAGAGTATATCCTGACTGCGGAGGTTGGTCAGGATAGCTGCCAGGTCGCCGCTCCGCTCGATGGCCGGGCCGGAGGTGATTCTGATGTTTACTCCCATTTCGGCGGCGATGATACAGGCCAGTGTCGTCTTACCCAGGCCGGGCGGGCCGTAAAGGAGAATATGGTCCAATGGCTCACCACGCCCCTTGGCGGCAGCAATGGCGATGCTCAAGTTTGGCTTAACCTTGTCCTGGCCGATAAAATCAGCCAGACAGCGCGGCCGTAGACTGGCATCAAGCGGCGTGTCTTCAGTGCCGGGTTTACCCGAAATAATACGGTCTATCTTCGCGACGCCTCACTCCATATTCTGGTGACGCTGTGATTATACCACATCAGTATGAACAGGAAAAAAGAATCACCCTGGACTAGTCCAGGGTGATTCTTTTTTAATGAAATATGCGCCAGTAATCCCCGAAGCGTCAGCTATAGTGTTTCTTTCTCATCACTCGCGCTGGTCGCTACGTTGGCAGCAACACCGCTAAGCTCCCTGGCTTCATCTCCGGGGGGCAAAGACGGTACTACGAGGGAGGCTGGACAGCGGGCCGGAATCAGTCTGCCGATAATGACATTCTCCTTCAGCCCTATCAGCCTATCGGTGGCGCCCTTGACGGCGGCATCCGTCAGCACTTTGGTGGTTTCCTGGAAGGAGGCGGCAGCCAGCCAACTATTGGTGCTTAATGACGTTCTGGTGATTCCCAGCAGTACGGTGTGGGCGGTGGCCGGTTCGCCACCTTCGGCCAGCACCTCGGCATTCATCTCCTCATACTGGAAGCGGTCGAGCAGTTCTCCGGGGACGATATCCGTATCACCCGCAGAGTCGATGCGGACTTTGGCCAGCATCTGGTGAACGATGATTTCAATATGTTTATCGTTGATGTTGACTCCCTGGGAACGGTAGACTCTCTGTACTTCATCTACCAGGTATTGCTCGACAGCCCCCCGGCCCAGAATCTGGAGTATTTCCTGGGGATTAATCGGGCCATCGGTAAGCTGCTGTCCTGCCTTGACCGTATCGCCAGTCTGAACACGGATATGGGTGCCCGCCGGCACCATAAATTCTCGCTCTTCTTTCTCTTCGTAGACGATGAAGAGCTGTCCGTTTTCTAACGTTACCTGACCGGCAACGTCAGCCGTAACCGTCCTGGCCTCACCGGCTACCGCCGGGGATTCCGCCGGTGTTTCCGCTACCGGAGCCGGCGGAATGGCAAGCAGGGCACCACTGTCTACCCATTGACCATTGCTCACCATAACCTTGAAATCCGAGGGGAAAGAGTATTCCTGGCGGAATGTCTCAGCACTGGTGATTTTGATACCGGTTCCCTCGTCGCCATGGAGCACTTCGGCCACACCATTCAGGTCAGAGATAATGGCCGGATTCTTGGGGGGTCTGGCCTCGAAGAGCTCTTCTACCCGGGGCAGACCGCTGGTAATGTCAAGCCCGACCACACCACCGGTATGGAAGGTGCGCAAAGTTAGCTGAGTACCCGGCTCGCCGATACTCTGGGCAGCGATGATACCTACCGCCGTATTGAGGTCGATGAGATGCCCACGGGCAAGGTCACGGCCATAGCAGAGCTGGCAGATTCCCCGCCGGGATTGGCAGTTAAGCGGAGAGCGGACGTGAACTTTGGTTATGCCCGCCGCGGTAACTTCACCGGCCTTCGCTTCGGTGATTTCCTCGTTACGGGCAATAATAACCCTCCCGTTTTTCGGGTGAACAATCTGACTGGCGGCGTAACGGCCAACGGCTCGCTCCGTAAGAGATGGGAGCAGCGTCTTTTCCGTTGGTTCAGATATCCAGGCACCGTCGAGAGTGCCGCAGTCCTCCTCGAGGACAATGGCATCGTGAGTCGCATCGACAAGGCGCCGGGTAAGATAGCCGCTTTCCGATGTCCGCAAGGCCGTGTCCGCCAGGCCTTTCCGGGCACCGTGAGTCGAGATGAAGTACTCAAGGACACTCAACCCCTCGCGGAAGCTGGACTTGATGGGGAAATCGATGATTCGGCCGGAGGGGTTGGTCATCAAGCCACGCATGCCTGCCATCTGTCTGATTTGGGAAATATTGCCCTTCGCCCCGGAGGTGGCCATCATATAAATACCGCCATAGCGGTCAAGACTCTCAGAAATGGCCTTGGTAATCTTATCCGTAGTTTCGTTCCAGACATTAACCACACCGGTATATCTTTCTTCCTCATCTATCAAGCCGCGGTGAAATTGGCTTTCGATAGTGGCTGTCTGAGCCTCTGCCTCTGCAAGCAGCTTGGCTTTTTTCTCCGGGACCTTGATATCACTCATGGCAATGGTCGTGCCGGATTCGGTGGCATACCGGAAACCGAGCCGTTTGATATTATCCAGCACCTCCGCCAGGTCTTCGTCAGTAAGCACCTTGGAGCAATCGGCGACGATTTTTTTCAGGGCTGCTTTGTCCACGACCTTATTCTGAAAGCCCAGTGCTGGCGGTAAGACTTCATTGAAGATAATACGGCCGACACTGGTCTTCATCCTTGGCCCGCTATTGTGCCGGACCTCAACCTCTGCTCTCAGGTCAACGATGCCAAGCTGATAAGTGAGCTTGGCATCTTCGAAGCTACCGAAGATGGTGCCCTCTCCCCTGACTCCGGGCTTAATCATCGTCAGGTAGTAGCAGCCGAGAACCATATCCAGGGTGGGGACGACGACCGGCTCGCCGCAGCTTGGTAGTAGCACGTTGTGAATGCTGAGTATCATCTCTCTGGCTTCTTTTACGGCCGCTTTGGAAAGAGGGAGATGGACGGCCATCTGGTCGCCGTCAAAATCAGCATTGAAAGCAGTGCAGGTCAGCGGGTGAAGCTGGATGGCGCTGCCATCAATAAGCACCGGCTCGAAAGCCTGGATGCTGAGGCGGTGTAAAGTAGGTGCCCGGTTGAGCAACACCGGCCGCTCTTTGACTACCTCTTCCAGGATGTCATATATCTCCGGTTTGGCCTTCTCTACCAGCCTGCGGGCGCTCTTGATATTATGGGCCAGCCCCAGTTCAATCAGCCGGCGCATAACGAAGGGTTTAAATAGCTCCAGGGCCATGCGACGGGGCAGGCCGCATTGATTGAGCTTGAGGTCAGGGCCAACGACAATTACCGAACGCCCGCTGTAGTCAACCCGCTTCCCCAGCAAGTTCTGGCGGAAGCGTCCCTGTTTACCACGTAGCATGTCAGAAAGCGATTTCAGCTTGTGATTACCGGTAGTGGAAAGAGTTTGTCCCCTTCTACCGTTGTCAATTAAGGAATCAACTGCTTCCTGAAGCATCCTTTTCTCGTTGCGGATGATAATCTCGGGAGCGCCTATCTCAATCAGGTGGCGCAGCCGGTTATTACGGTTAATAACCCGCCGGTAGAGGTCATTGGTGCCGCTGATGGCGAATTTGCCCCCATCGAGCTGCACCATCGGCCGCAGGTCGGGAGGCAGGACGGGCAGAATGGTGAGAATCATCCAGTCCGGTTTGCTGCCGCTGCGGCGGAAAGCTTCGACGACCTGTAGTTGCTTGGATGCTTTCTTGCGGCGCTGTCCGGAGTTGGAGCGGGTCTCCTGGAGTAACTCGTTGCGTTGTTCATTGAGGTTAACCTCTTTGACCAGCTCGTAGATAGCTTCCGCTCCCATCCCGGCCTGGAAAACCTGGCCGTATTTCTCTTTCAGCTCCTGGCATTGATTCTCGGTGAGGAGCATGCGGATACGGAGGTCTTGTAGCTCTTCTACTTCCGTGGTGAGCTGCTCTTCAAACTGGGCTTTTTCTGTTTCCCAGCTCCGGCGCAACTGGTTCGCTTCTTCTACCGATGCTTCCCCCAGCTCGCTGATTTTAGCTTCCAGTGCTTTTTGGCGCGTCTCTACCTCTTGAGTGTAGTTTTCGTTAAGCTGCTGGATGGTTTGCTGGCGTGCCTCTTCATCAATACTGGTGATAATGAAGCTGGAGAAATAGAGAACACGCTCCAGGTTGCGCGGTGAGAGGTCGAGCAATAGCCCCAGACGGCTGGGTACGCCGCGGGCAAACCAGATATGACTCACCGGGCAGGCCAACTCGATGTGTCCCATTCTTTCCCGGCGTACCTTGGATGGCGCCACCTCGACACCGCACTTGTCGCAGATAACACCCTTATACCGTATCCTTTTATATTTGCCGCAAAAGCATTCGTAGTCTTTCGTCGGCCCGAAGATTCTTTCACAGAAAAGGCCGTCTCTTTCCGGCTTTAGCGTACGGTAATTAATTGTCTCCGGCTTGGTTACCTCACCGTAAGACCAGCTTCTAATTTGCTCTGGCGACGCTAAAGAAATACGAACGGCATCAAAATCATTAACTTCAAACATTCTGTCCTACCTCTCTTATTGCCGCACCCTCGCTCGTCTTAATGACTGTATCTAGTTCTGGTGTCCTCTCCGTGTCTCCCTCCAGTGACACCTTTTCCTCCTCATTGATTACTTCGATAGCCAGTCCTAAACTCTGTAGTTCCTTAACCAGAACCTTGAAGGACTCAGGTACACCGGACTGGAGGACATCCTCGTTTTTAAGTATTGCCTCATAGGCTTTGGCCCGGCCGGTCACATCGTCTGATTTAATGGTCAGAATTTCCTGGAGGTTATAGGCGGCACCGTAGGCTTCGAGTGCCCATACCTCCATTTCACCAAAGCGCTGCCCGCCGAATTGAGCCTTGCCGCCCAGCGGTTGCTGGCTAATCAGTGAATAGGGCCCCGTCGAGCGGGCATGAACCTTATCCTCAACGAGGTGGTTCAGTTTCATCATGTAAACTATACCTACGGTTATCGCCTGGCTGAAAGGCTCACCGCTGTGACCATCGCGCAGCATCACCTTACCGATGATGGGTGATGGCAGGCTCTTTTCCGTACCGACACGGTTTACCACTATCTCCAGTTCCTTTTGACTGAGGTCTCTACTGACGATACCCAGCTCTTCGAGCCAGAGGCGCAGGCAGATGTCGCGTGCCTCTCCCGCGTAGTCATCACTAAATGCCCTCTCTCCATCATAGCCCTGGCTTGTTACCCACGTCTTTGCCTTTTCCAATTCGAGGGTGGCTTTCTCTTTGCCGGGAGCCAGGCTGGCTGCCCCGGCTTTTTGGGCTAACCACACCCGTGCTAGGCCATCCTCGATGGCAGCATCATTAGCACCGTCAAAAACGGGAGTGAGTGCTCTGAAGCCCAGCATCTTGGCCGCCCAGCCGAGATGGGTTTCCAGAACCTGGCCGATATTCATACGTGACGGGACGCCTACCGGGTTGAGGATAATATCTACCGGCGTGCCATCAGGAAGGAAGGGCATATCTTCCACCGGGGCGATAATGGAGACAACTCCCTTGTTGCCGTGACGCCCGGCCAGTTTATCCCCGACTGATACCCTTCTGCGCTGGGCTATCCAGACCTGTACCAGGTGGTTAACACCGGCGGGGAGGTCATCCCCGGTGAACTCTCGGACATTAATCACCTTGCCCCATTCGCCATGGGGCACCCTCAGGGAGGTATCTTTTACCTCACGGGCCTTCTCACCGAAGATAGCCCGTAAGAGTTTCTCTTCCGCCGATAGCTCCGTCTCTCCCTTGGGAGTGATTTTACCGACCAGTATATCATCCGGACCTACCTGTGCCCCGATGCGGATGACTCCCTGCTCATCTAGCTCACGCAGGCTTTCTTCACCGACATTGGGTATATCCCGGGTAATCTCTTCCGGCCCAAGCTTGGTATCGCGGGCTTCTACCTCATATTTTTCAATGTGGATGGAGGTAAAGGCGTCATCCTCAACAAGACGGCTGCTAATGATGATAGCATCCTCAAAGTTATAGCCTTCCCAGCTCATAAAGGCAGCGACCACGTTCTGCCCCAGCGCCAGCTCACCCTGTTCCATTGATGAGCTATCGACAAGAACCTGACCTGCCTGAACGCGGTCACCCTTGCTCACGATTGGGCGCTGGTTGATGCAAGTCCCCTGGTTAGTGCGCATGAACTTCGTCAGCTGGTAGACATCTTTTTTGTTATTTTTAGTAGTCACCGTAATATCTGAGCTTGTCACTGAGGTGACTACCCCGGAGTTTTGGGCAAATAATACCTGCCCGCTATGCCGGGCGGCTTCGATTTCCATGCCGGTGGCCACCAGTGGGGCTCGGGGGGAAAGTAGCGGTACTGCCTGCCGCTGCATGTTCGAACCCATCAGGGCACGGTTGGCATCGTCATGCTCAAGGAAGGGAATCAGTGATGTCGCGACACTGAAAACCTGCTTGGGCGAGACGTCCATAAACTCAATCTTCTCCGGGGCTTCTCGCATGTAGTTGCCGCGCTGCCGGCTCTCCACCCGTTCCTCAATAAAGTGTCCTTTGCTATCCAGTGGGGCATTAGCCTGGGCAATAACGTACTTATCTTCTTCATCAGCCGAAAGGTAAACTATCTTCCCGGAGGCAAATGGTACCGTCTTGACGTTTCTCGAAGCCAGTTTAGACAGCTTTTTCATATGCTCCGGAGTAACTGTCGCCCGGGCTTTCACGATAATACTTCCCTTATCGTCAAGTACCTTCTCTGCCACGGTCTTACCGATTAGCATCTTATCACTATTACTCAGCGCGGAGATGACGCGGCGGTATGGTGTTTCAATAAAGCCGTAGCGGTTGATGCGGCTGTAGGTGGCGAGAGAGCCAATAAGCCCGATGTTAGGCCCCTCCGGTGTCTCAATGGGGCAGATGCGGCCATAGTGGGAAAAATGGACATCTCTCACCTCAAAGCCGGCCCGCTCGCGGGATAGACCTCTCGGCCCCATGGCGGATAGGCGCCGCTTATGGGTGAGTTCCGCCAGGGGATTGGTCTGGTCCATGAACTGGGATAGCTGTGAACTGCCGAAGAATTCTCTGATAGCAGCGATTACCGGGCGGATGTTAATCAGCACGCTAGGCGTGGCGGCTTCAGGAGGAACCGTGCTCATCCGCTCTTTGGCTACCCGCTCCAGGCGTACCAGACCAATACGAAACTGGTTTTGCAGCAGCTCACCGGCGGTGCGGACACGCCGGTTGCCCAGATGGTCGATATCATCCGGTATATCGGTACCGTTATTAACCATAATAATATGCCTGATTATCTCGATAATATCTTCGGGGGTTAAAGCCCGCTGGCTTTCCGGAACATTGAGTCCCAGGCGCTTATTGAGTTTGTACCGTCCCACTGATCCCAGGTCGTAATGAATGGGGTTAAAGAACATGTTATCGATCAGTTTCTTGGCGTTTTCAATGTTGGCCGGGTCACCGGGGCGCAGCTTTCGGTAAATGCTCAGTAGTGCCTCAGACTTGTCTTTCACCTGAGGTTCACGCTCAATCGTTGACCTGATAAACTGGTGCTCGGGAGAGTTGTCTTCCTTGGTAAAGAAGCCGAGCAGCTCTTCATCGTTACTGTAGCCGATGGCTCTCAGCAGTGTGCTACACGGCACTTTACGCTTGCCGTTTATCTTGACGGAGATTACATCGGGGTTGCTCGTCTCAAACTCAAGCCAGGCTCCATGATTGGGGATGAGCTTGGCACGGCATAGCCTGCGGCCACTGGTGGGGTCTTCCTCGGCAATGAAGTACACACCGGGTGAACGAAGGAGCTGGCTGACAACCACCCGCTCGGCACCGCCGGTGATAAAGGTGCCTTTGGTAGTCATTAAAGGAAGGTCGCCAAAAAAGAGGTCTGTTTCGGTGATTTCACCGGTAGCCTTAATCAGTAACCTGGCCTTAACATAGAGGGGTGCCGAATAGGTCAGGTCACCGTGACGGCATTCTTGCTCCGAGTGTCGAGGTTCGCGGAATTCATAATCGGTAAAGCTAATCTCCAGCCTGTTACCCGTGAAATCCTTGATGGGGGAAATCTCCTCCAACAATTGCCTGAGACCTTCTTCCTGAAACCAGCGGAACGATTCCAGCTGGATATTGATAAGATTGGGTACCTCCATTACCTGAGGTAGCTTGGCGTAGGATTTTCGAGGAATCAGTGGGGTTACTTTTTCTACCGGGGTTGGTGATGTAAGAACCATATCTCGCTCTACTCCTTAAACACGCTCGCAGAATCTTGGGGCTAAGGTCGTAATTGTAATAATCGGCAATAGTTCCAACTTAGGAGTTGTAGCTCGGGGAAAGACTTAAAAATAGAAACATTGAGAGGCATGACTTGCAAACTCTTATACTATCACTATTTCGCAAAATTGTCAAGGGCGACTGTGTCTCGATTCTGTTCGCTTATGGTTGGTGGATGAAATAATGTATGACAATGGAATCAAACAGGAACGTTAACCTAAAAATGGTTCTGTTCGGTTTTGGTTGACCTCCTCAACCTCACCCCCATGTATCCCCCTCACCTCAAAGGTGAGGGGGAAGGTATTTTAGAGAGGGGGCTTCGCCCCCTCTCTTTTTTCTTCCCCTTCCCTTCGCAAGGGAAGGGGACAGGGGATGGGTTTTTACCAACATCAACCATAAGCAAACAGAACCCTAAAAATGGTTCTGTTTGCTTATGGTTGGTTATACTAGATTTAATAAAAAGGGGGGCTTTATGAAAATAGATAGTTACCTTTATAATCCTCTTAACAAAATCGTTAGGAGGTTATGGCTATGTCTATCATGCGTTCATTGCTTATTATTATGGTTGCGCTTGCTTCTAATGCTCTATACATACAAGGACAGTATGTTTACCATGCAAAAGACCGATGGGAGGCTATTAGGATGATTAGCCTCAAAGATTTACCTATTTCCATCGCAGCCTTGGTTATATTAGCAGTTTTTGTTATCTTGGAGTTCTACTTTGCGAAAAAAGAGGAACTAAAAGCGGACAAGAAAGAGGAACAAAGACGGAAGCAATTAGACGCAAAGTTTGACCAGTTGATAGCTGCCATCAACAGCCAGAAGGTGAAAGAGGAACACAACGTAGATAGTAATAGAAACCAATTATGACTTTCCACCATAAGCAAACAGAACCCTAAAAATCGTGTATTGACATTTTCCCACACCTGTGGTAACATTACTCCTCAAACAAGTCAGAGAGCTTAGATAAATATCGCGAAAAATAAAGGGAGAAGGTTGGCAAGCTTGCAGCAGATGAAAGAAGCGGTGGCGGTAGTATCTCAAATTAGCTGTACAGAGCTTATCCTTATGCTGACTCTTCAACCTCGTCTTTCTCTTACGTTAGCGCTGGTACCTCAACCAGCCCCTATACTTAGAAACACGGCTACCCAAACTTAACTCGATAGTCTTTATGGCATACTTGGGGCTATAGTTATTACTATTGCTGGAAACCGTAAACCTTCAAAGAGTAAGTAGAGTAGAATCGCTAAGGAAAGGAAGTCATTCAGGGCAACCCGGCATAAACACTGTAAGGAATAGTTGACTAATCTTCCGGTCAGCCCTGGGGTAAGGTAAAAGAAGATGGGACGTTTTGTATTTCAGCGGTTATCGCAGTCTGTTCTAGCCATATTGCTTCTCATTGTACTCGTCTTTATTCTAGCCCGTATCACCGGGAATCCGGTTGACCTGCTTTTACCTGCGGATGCCACAGAACAGGATAGAGTGTACATGATTAAACAGCTGGGATTGGACCGTCCTTACCATGAGCAATTCTTTGACTTTGCTGTTGGTATGCTGCATGGCGATTTCGGGAAATCCATCAGATTCGGCCGGCCAACCACGGAGCTGTTCTGGAGCCGTTTGCCCAATACTCTTCGACTTTCCGGGCTGGCTATTCTTCTTTCCATAAGTGTGGCCATCCCTCTCGGGGTGCTTGCCGGGGCTAATCGCGGCACGCCTCTGGATACCTGGTCCAGGGTGTTTGCTGTTGTCGGGATAGCCGCGCCCTCTTTCTGGGTAGGGCTAATGTTGATGGATATTTTCGCGGTTCGGCTGGAATGGCTGCCGGCAGCCAGAATGGGGGGACTCAACCATTATATCCTGCCTGCTTTTTCTTTGGCCTTTGCCACTCTGGCGGCAGGAATGCGCCTGCTTCGCTCCAGTACCGTAGACCTGATGGATAGTGAGTTCATCAAGCTGGCCCGGATTAAAGGCGTATCTACACCGGTGGTACTGTGGAAGCACTGCCTGCGCAATGCGCTTATCCCATACATGACTTTTGTCGGTATGCAGATGGCGATTATCTTCAGCGGTACTATTGTTATTGAGACCGTATTTGCCTGGCCAGGAGTCGGACGGTTGGCTTACGAGGGGATTGTTTTTCGTGATTACCCGCTGGTTCAGACAGTTGCCATTATGCAGTCGATTTTCATCGTCTTTCTTAATCTCATTGTCGATCTTATGTACGGGTATGTTGACCCGAGAATCAGGTTAAACTCGTGAGGTAAAGAATGGCTACCGCAGAACAGACAGTTGCTGTATTTAAACCAAAGCGGCGGGCTTGGGTAAGCGAGCTAAGAAGGCTACCCTGGTTTGCGATTATTGTCCTGGCTACGCTGGCCTTTGTTGCCATTTTCGCACCCCTGGTTAGCCCGCATAACCCCTATGCCGTAGACCTGCCCAACCGGCTGAAACCGCCAGCGTGGCAGCCAGGTGGCGACTGGACAAATGTGATTGGTACGGACACTCTGGGGCGTGACCTGTTGACCAGAATCTTCTTTGGGGCCAGAGTCAGCCTGGTAGTGGCGTTTTCGTGCGTCGGCATAGCAGGTGGAATCGGATATGCCCTGGGTGTTATGGCCGGCTATTACGGGGGAGTATTCGGTTCTGTCGTCATGAGGATAGTTGATAGTATCATGTCATTGCCGACCTTGCTTCTTGCCATCGTTTTTGCCATGACGCTCGGGCCTAGTATGGCTACCGTCATCCTGGCGATTACGTCCACCATGTGGGTTCGGTGGACGCGGTTGCAGCGAGGTGAGACATTGCGCGTGATGAAAGAGGATTATATCCTGCAGGCTAAAGTGTCAGGGGCCTCGCCGGCTCGTATCATGCTGGTGCACATTGCTCCTAACATCTTCAATACTTTTATGGTCCTTTCCAGCCTACAAATCGGTACGGTTATTCTTTTTGAAGCATCCCTGAGCTTCCTTGGTGCCGGTATACCACCACCGACTGCATCCTGGGGACAGATGGTATCCGAAGGAAGAGGTTACATTACCAGCGCCTGGTGGATTGCGTTCTTCCCCGGTGTAGCGCTGGCTTTAACTGTGTTTGCCTTTAACCTGATGGGTGACTGGCTGAGAGATAGACTGGATCCTAGATTGAGGCAGTTGTAAAATGGCTTTACTTGAAGTAAAAAATCTAAAGACCCATTTCATTTTACGGCGTGGTATCGTCAAGGCCGTAGACGACGTCAGCTTCTCGGTAGACAGAGGAGAATCACTGGGTATCGTCGGCGAGTCAGGTTGCGGTAAAACAATCACCTCTCTTTCCATCCTTCGCCTGGTGCCGAAACCGGGGATAAACGTCGGCGGTCAGATACTCTTTGACGGCGTCGACCTTCTTACTCTCAGCGAGAAGGAAATGAGAGGCTATCGAGGCAAGCATATCAGCGAGATACTGCAGGACCCGTTGACCGCCCTCAACCCGGTTTTCACCATTGGTAACCAGGTGAGCGAAGGCATTATCCTGCATGAGCATACCAAAGGACAGGCGCTGCGAGACAGGGTGCTACACCTGATGCATGGTCTGGGTGTCCCTGCTGCCGAAACCCGTGTCGGCCAGTACCCCCATCAGTTCAGCGGTGGGATGAGACAGCGGGTGGTGGGGGCAATCGCCATCGCTTGCCGTCCGGAGCTTATCATCGCGGATGAGCCGACGACATCGCTTGACGTGACGATTCAGATGCAATATCTGAACTTGCTGCGGGATATACAACGTCAGGAGAACCTGGCCCTTATCTTTATCACCCATGACCTGGGTATTGTTGCCAAGATGTGTCACCGCATCGCCGTGATGTACGCCGGTAAGATTATTGAAAGGGCCACGGTAAAAGAGGCTTGGGATAACGCCATGCATCCTTATACCAAGGCTCTGCTTGGCTCACTGCCCAAGATAGAAGAAAGAGTCGACAGGCTATATAGCATCGAAGGACAGCCGCCCTCGTTGCTCAATCCCCCGCAAGGTTGTCTTTTCCTGGCTCGCTGTACGGCGAAAGACGGTAAATGTACTTCACCGGAGTTCCCTCCCGAGGTACAAGTTTCCGATACTCATATGGTGAGGTGCTGGCGGTATGTCTGAAACGATATTTGTTGTTGATAACCTGAAAAAGTATTTCCCGGTCACCAAAAGCTTCGTGGTTTACCAGAAAACAGTCGGTTATGTAAAAGCGGTTGACGGTATTAATTTTAGCGTTAATGCCGGGGAAACCTTCGGTCTGGTCGGTGAATCTGGCTGCGGCAAGACCACAACGTCCATGATGTTCCTCAGGGCATATAAACCCACCTCCGGCTCAATACGTTTCCGGGGTGACGATATAAACAAGTACGGTAAAGAAAAAGACCGCTTATACCACCGTGCGGTGCAAATGATGTTCCAGGACCCTTTTAGCTCACTCAGCCCCCGATTACGCGTGGGTGCTATTGTCGGCGAGCCGCTTATCGTCAACGGCGTTACCAATAGATCAGAAGTCAACGATAGGGTCAAGGAAGCAATCAGCCAGGTAGGGTTGGCCAGCGGGTCAGACAATAATTACCCTCATGAGTTCAGCGGAGGGCAGCGCCAGCGAATCGCCCTGGCCCGGGCAATAGTGTTACGGCCTCAACTGGTGGTGCTGGATGAACCTGTATCCGGTCTGGACGTATCGATACGAGCATCGGTGATGAATTTACTCAAGGATATCCAGGGGGCATTGGGCATATCTTACCTCCTTATCGCTCACAACCTGGGGACAATGAGATACATGTGTCACTGGGTGGGGGTGATGTACTTGGGTAAGATTGTGGAGCTGGCAGAGAGTGAGGAACTCTTTACGCACCCGTTACACCCTTATACGCTGGCCCTTTTTTCGGCAGCTTTACCCTCTCATCCTGATGTGAAACGGGAAGAGATTATCCTGCGTGGCGAAGTGCCCAGCCCGATTAATGTGCCGCCGGGTTGCCGTTTTAATCCGCGCTGCTTCCGGTCAAAAGGTGGTTGCTCTGAGGTGGAGCCACAATTAAAAGAGGTAAGCAAGGGGCATTTTGTGGCTTGTGACCAGGCTGTGTAAAGCTGTTTCTCAGGGGCAAAGCTAGCCGTTGCCTTTAGTAGAAAATAAACCATATCTGAAAGGATATGGTTTATTTGTTTGGTTACTTGCGTGATTTCAGGAACAGGTCCTGGGCGAAAAGAGCCGCCCCCAGAGCACCGACGATTTGTGGGTCAGGTTTTATCTCCACCGCTTTCACGCCGAGTTCTCTTTCGATTCTGGTCACAACCCCGATATTTTTGGCAATGCCGCCGGTGATGGCAAATTCCTTGACCACTCCCAGGCGTTGTACAAAATTGCTCACCCGCCGTGCTACCGAAGAACAGTAAGCCGCCAGTACTTCGGGCTTGCTCCATCCCCGGCGGAGTAAACCAATCACCTCGCTCTTGGCGAAGATAACGCAGGTAGTGGAAACGGGCGGTGGGTCAGTATCCACCATTAAGCTCATTGGCCCCACTTCCTCGATGGGAACCTCCAAGAGCTGGGCAATACCCTCGATGCCGCGGCCGGTACCGGCAGCACACTTATCGTTCATGATGAACTGGGTTACTTTCCCCTGGCCATCGCAGCGGATGGTCTTACAGTCTTGCCCGCCCATGTCCAGGATGGTTCTTACTGCCGGGTTAAGAAAGTTAGCACCACGGGCGTGACAGCTGATTTCAGTAATGGTGCGCTGAGCAAAAGGAACATTTACTCGGCCGTAACCCGTCCCTACAATGTATTGAACATCGGTTTGCTGCATTCCCGCCGTGTCCATGGCGGCCTTCATTGCCTTTACCGCACTTTCCGGGCTATTGGAACCTGTCCGTAAGCTGGAGAAAGCGTATATCTCATTATTCACGACGATAACGGCCTGGGAGCTGACTGAGCCGATATCGATTCCAGCCGTGATTGTCGCCGCGCCATGCCAGTCCTTCTCCGCTTTCCAGGTATACTCTTTCCATCTCCAGAACTCGGTGATAACGATGTTGGGCCTCCTTCTAGTCCCGGGCAATCAGGGCTGCACCTAAGGCGGTAACAATCTGCGGTTCTTCCGGGACGGTTATATCCACCCCAAGATGATGCTTCAACCGGTCGATAATGCCGATATTCTTGGCCACCCCGCCGATGACCATCACCTCTTTCTCAACACCGACACGGCCAACCATGCCGCTCACCCGCATGGCGATGGCGTCATTAATGGCCCGGGCAATATCCGCTTTGGACGTTTTAGCGTGGATTAATGAGACAACCTCGCTTTCCGCAAAAACGGCGCAGGTGAAGTTCAGGGAAACCTCCAGAGTCGCTTTCCGGGAAAGCTCCCCCAGCTCTTCTGCCGGTACCTCCAGGACACGGGCGACGGTTTCAACAAAGGCTCCGACACCGGCGGCACACTTATCATTCTTGCCGTAGGCGACGACCTTACCGGCACTGTCACAGCGGATGCCAAGCGCCTGTTCGTTACCAATATCAATAATGGTGCGTACCTGGGGGGAAAGCCAGATGGCGGCTTTGGCATCGGCAATAATTTCGAGGACACTGTCCTGGGTGTAAGGAACCTCTTTCCGGCCGGTGCCGGTGGCGATAAAACGATTTACCTCAGAGCGAGGTAACTTGGCGTTGTCCAAAGCCATCTCAAGAGCCTGCTCGGAGCTTTTGGCCAGGTCAAAGCCGGCTTTCAAGACGGAATAACCAGCAATCTTACCATCATTGAGCAGGACGACTTTGATGACCTGAGAGCCGACATCAATACCCGCTGTAATCACGGTATTCTCTCCTTTATGATGATGGTAATGATAAATGAATACTAGGTATTATATAACACCAGAAGAGTGCTTAACAACCTGACCTCCTTCCCTCCTGTCAGTAGCTGTCATTCTGGCGAAAGCCAGAATCCAGGTGCCCCCCCCTGCATTCCAGCTCAGGCTGGAATGACATACTTCTGTCAGAAGAGGGGGTTCACCCCGCAGGGGACTAAGGGAATGAGGCTGCTAAAAAATCCCCGTTTTAGTAAATGACCTTCTCATCTACCAGCTGGGTATATTCCTCCGGGCTCATTTTTAAAAGGTCAAAAAAGACATAATCATTGTGCTCCCCCAGCAGGGGAGCCGGTCTCATGAACCGGGGCGGTGTTTTGCTTAACCGGGCTGACGGAGCTTCAAAAGTAAAAGATTCCCAACCCGGTTGTTCCGGCTTCCAGTAGTGTTCACGGTGAGCCAACTGGGGGTCTACATACGAATCTTTCACATTCTTCACCACTCCGGCAGCGACTCCTGCGGCCTGGAGTTTGAGCACCACGTCCTCTACAATTTGCCCGCTGGTCCAGCTTTCTACCAGCCGGTCAAGCTCGTCAGCATGTTCTACTCTTCCCAGCAAGGTAGCGAATCTGGCCTGTTTCGTCCAGTCCGGATTGCCGATGACCCGGCTGAAGCTTTGCCATTCGGCATCAGTGAATACGGCGATAGCACACCACCGTTCCTCGCCCTGGCAGCGGTAGACACCATGGGGTGCGGCCGCCTGGTGGTGATTCCCCCGGCGGGTTTGAACGTGCTGGTTTACGTTGTAATCGAGAATGGCGGTATCGAGGACATCCAGACAGGCCTCAAAGCTGGAAGCATCAACAAACTGCCCCTTGCCGGTGCGGCGACGGAACTCCAGGGCTGCCAGAATGACTGTCGCCCACAGGAAGGGAAGATAATGGTCGGCGAAGGCCGTACCGGGCGAAACCGGACCGCGGTCTGGCCAACCGGTAACATCGTCCAGCCCAGCCAGGGCGGCCATGATAAAACCCTGGCCACCAAAACCACGGTAAGGCCCGGTCTGACCGCCGAAAGAAGAGTTGAGATAGATGATATCCGGCTTGACCTCCTGCAGCTGCTCGTAGGCGAGACCGAGCCGGCGAATGACATCCACCCTGAAGTTCTGGATGACGACATCACTAACACTGACCAGCTTCTTGGCCAGGGCTACCCCTTTAGGGTGTTTCAGGTTGATGAGCGCCCCGAACTTGTTCTGGTTGTAACGGCTGAAGCCGAAGTTGTGGTCAGGGTCGCGTGCTTCACCAGCGAAAAACTCACCCGTCCGCATAAAGTCCAACTTGGTATAGCTTTCTACCTTGATGACTTCGGCACCGAAATCAGCCAGAGTGCTGGTGGTAATGGGGTCGATACCTCCGGCACCAAAATCAACGATTCTTATTCCAGTGAGTGCCATCTTGCCATCTTTATGCTGTTCGCTCATATAATGCCGCCCTCCTTAAGAGCGCTCAGTTCCTGCTTGTTCAAACCTAACTCACCGTAAATCTCTTCATTGTGCTCCCCGATGAACGGAGCACGTCGCCAGTACTGCCAGGGCATCACGTCAGACTTAAAGGGAGCACCAGCGTAGGTGATGGTATCGCCAAGCTCAGGATGCTCCACCTTCACAAAGTAATCCCTTGCCTTTAGATGCGGGTCCACGATAACATCGGGTACATTCTGAATCTTGACTACCTGGATATCCCTTTTTTGGGCCTGGTACATCAGGTCACGGCTGGTGTGTTTCAGGGCAAAAGCCCGGAAAAGGCTATCAATATACTCTTTTTGCTCCTTCGTCACTGTAGCACCCTTCAAGAAAACCCCATCCCATTTTGGGTCGAGGAGTTCTCCGGCCATTCCTTCGCTGGCTAACCACTCCCTTAGCGGCTGCCGGCCTCGTAAAATGGTGGAAGCACAAATGACCAGCCCGCCATCCTGGCATTCAAAAATGCCGAGACCGGTGGGTCTACCCGGTGTTCTCGGTCCAAGGTTACCTCTTGAAGCGAGGAGGCCGTGGGTTTTCCAGAACATGGTCTGAGGCAGGGTTTGCGCCATCACGCTCTCCTGTGCCGAGACATCAACAAACTGCCCTTCTCCGCTCTGCTCACGATACCAGTGTGCCACTAAGGTGGCGGCTACCGCCTCTAGTGCGGTCTGTATGGACGGTACCGGCGTAGTAATCTGTACCGGAGGCCGGTCATCATCCCCGACGAGGAACATCAATCCGCCTTCAGCCATAGAAATCAAATCAGAACCCTTGAACTGGCTAAAGGGACCGGTGGAGCCAAAGGGTGTGATAGCAGTGTGCACGAGGCGAGGGTTGATAGCACTGAGGGACGAATAGCCAAGCCCTAACTTATCGAGATAGCCCGGGCGGAAACACTCCACCAGGAAATCAGTTTTTTTTACCAGGCGTTTGAAAAGCTCCTGGCCGCTGGCGGATTCGATATTCAGGGTGATGCTTCTCTTGTTCAGGTTATAGTTAAACCAGTGCAGGCTCTTTTCCGGGTCTACCTCATTGTGGTAGAAAGGCCCGATGCGCCGCGTCGGGTGGCCACCCGGCGGCTCTATTTTGATAACATCGGCACCGAGAGCCGCCAGAACCTTGGTGCAGAAATCACCACTCTCATCGACCAGGTCAAGCACCCGGTAAGGTGTCAACGCCGAGTGCATATTCCCTGCCTTGTTCATGCTTCGCCTCCGGTTGTTTGCTGATTATTTGTCGCCTGCTTAAGCTACCTTTTTACTGGATACCTGAACGCAGGCTAGCCGTCTAGCGTCATTAAAACGTAATTTGTGCCATTATAGCATTGTCACGATGATAGGACAATAGCCGTGGCCAATACCTGATTTGAGAGAGTATTAGTGGCTGCCGAGCCAGGGTTCGAACCTGGGCTAAGGGATTCAAAGTCCCCCGTGCTACCACTACACAACTCGGCAATCTTTCCTGGTGGTGCCGAAGGTCGGGCTCGAACCGACACGGAGATTTCGCTCCAACAGTTTTTGAGACTGCCGCGTCTGCCAATTCCGCCACTCCGGCTGAGGCGCTTCACGCCATTGGTGGTGCCGAGGAGGAGATTTGAACTCCTATGAGCTTATCGCTCACTAGCCCCTCAAGCTAGCGCGTCTACCGGCTTCCGCCACCTCGGCTTAAGGCTGACTAATTAGCACCCTGTGAGATAGCATAGCTTCTAGGCTGGGGTAGTGTCAAGCCCAAAGTGTTATTCGATGGAGGGTCTCTTCATTTGAAACGTGTCCCGGGTACGGCAATACATATCTCCATCTCCACCGAGCCGGGCAACTGCGTTTAGTCCCGAGACGCGCCGGTTGAGCTTGTCATAAAACTCATCGGCAATGTGAACTTGCAGCACTTCACCAAGTATCAGGTTATAGGCAGGGTCTTTCCCGAACTCCAGAATCTGGAGAACGCGACATTCCATGTTGACCGGAGATTCAGCTACCATCGGGGCATTGACCAGTGTGGCTTTCCTGGGGGTGAGTCCGGCTTTATCGAACTCACTAACGTTACTGGGGTAAGGGGCTGAGGTAGTATTCATTGCTTCGGCCATCTCTTCGGTGACAACATTGATAACGAACTCTCGGCTCCACTCAATATTGTTGAGAGTGTCTTTCTTCTGACCGTCTCTTTTGGCGCCGACGGCAAAGCCGACTACCATTGGTTTGGTACTTATCATGCCGTAAGCCGAAAACGGCGCCAGGTTAAAGATGCCACGCTTATCCACCGTCGAAACCCAGGCGATAGGGCGCGGGACAACGATATCAGTCAGTAAATGAGAAGAATCCTGTGAGGTCAAAGTTCTCGGGTCTATTTTCATTATTCATCTCCTTGCCAGCAAATGTCTTCATGCCACCTGTTCAAGTGGCACGCAATCTACTGACCATATTCTAGCATAGGAGTCAGGTTGTGGGTAGAGCCAGGGCAGGATTTATATGTGACCCGGCAAATAGCGCCACGGAGCCCTCTTTGGCTTGTCGGTAGCCTGGTATTAATGGTAAAATAGCCATCTAAACAGGCGATCGGGTAAATCTTTTTTTAGATGAACGGAAGGTAAAATGATTATTGAAAGGCTGGAAGTCGGGAGCTACGCCACTAACTGCTATATTGTTGGGGATGAATCAAGCAAGGCAGGTATGATAGTTGACCCGGGGGCCGAGGCCAACTGGATTTTACAAATGGTCAAAGATTTAGCGCTTGACATAAAGCTAATCGTACTCACTCACGCCCATATGGACCACATGGGGGCACTGGGAGAAGTGAAAGCGGCCACCGGAGCTACACTGGCAATGCATGGGGATGATGCCCGGTCTCTCCAGGTGAAGCGTCCTTCCGGCGGCTCTTTATCTGTGTCTCCGGCTTTGCCACCGCCGGAGCGATTGCTCAAGGGGGGCGATAGTATTGAAGTTGGCGAGTTGCGTTTCCTGGTAGTGCACACGCCCGGCCACACCCCGGGTGGTATTTGCCTGGCGGGGGAAGGCATCCTTTTCAGCGGTGATACTTTGTTCAACTTAAGCGTTGGCCGGAGCGATTTCCCCGGTGGCAGTCACCGGCAGCTCATTGATGGGATTGTTACCAGGCTCATGGTACTACCGAATAGCACTATCGTCTACCCGGGTCACGGGCCAGAAACTACCATCGGGGATGAGCGCGTGGGGAACCCATTTCTTAACGGCCAGGCGTAGCGGGCGATCGGTTTTCCCAAACGACTAACATAATCAGTGTCCCATAATCGTCTGGATAGGTCTTATACCTGTCATTCCAGCGTAGGCTGGAATCAAGGAGCAGAGTGATACCTGGATTCTGGCCTTCGCCAGAATGACATGCTTCTAGCTTAAAGTGTCAGCAGTCGCCGGGTCGATTGCGTTGATGAGTAGAAAGTTAGTGCTGCACTCCCGCTAGACTTTTCGCCGCCGTCTTTTCTCAGCGACATGGAGTCGCGTCAGTGAGCGGTGCAGTGCTGCCTCCGCTCTGGCCAGGTCAACGCCCGTGGCGGGATGAGTAAGCCGCTCCTGAGCTCGCTTCTTGGCTGCTTCTGCCCGGGCCAGGTCAATTTCCTCAGCCCTTTCGGCAGCATCAGCCAGCACAATAACCCGGTCCGGCCTCACCTCAAGGAAGCCACCACTAATCGCCAGTGATAGCTCCTCCCCGCTTTTCCTCAACCGCAACTCGCCGGGCTGTAATATCGTCATCAGTGGGGTATGATGAGGCAGTATGCCCAGCTCACCCTCAACTCCAGGGGCGATGATGATGTCTACTTCGTCGGAGTAGACCACCTTCTCGGCGGTAACAATATCAAGATTTAAACCCATTGTTCTATACCTTCAGGCTTTTTGCCCGCTCTACCACATCATCAATCGTGCCAGCCATATAGAAGGCCTGCTCCGGTATATCATCGTGCTTGCCTTCCAGAATCTCCTTGAAGCCGCGTACGGTCTCCTTTACCGGTACATATTTCCCCGGGCGGCCGGTAAAAACCTCGGTCACAAACATTGGCTGCGACAGGAATCTTTGTATCCGGCGAGCTCTCGCCACACTGAGCTTATCTGCTTCACTCAGCTCTTCGATGCCAAGGATGGCGATGACATCCTGGAGGTCTTTATAGCGTTGTAGCACCTGCTGTACGCCCCGTGCCACCTGGTAGTGCTCCTCACCGACAACGTCAGGGGTAAGTATACGGGAGGTCGAGGTTAACGGGTCGACCGCCGGGTATAAGCCCTGCTCGGCAATCGACCGCTCCAGTGCTACCACGGCATCGAGGTGACCAAAGGTGGTGGCCACGCCGGGGTCGGTGTAGTCATCCGCGGGGACATAAACTGCCTGGAACGAAGTTATCGAGCCTTTCTTGGTGGAGGTAATTCTTTCCTCCAGCTCACCAACCTCGGTGGCCAGGGTTGGCTGGTAACCCACGGCGGAAGGCATCCGGCCCAGTAGTGCCGATACCTCCATACCGGCCAGGGTATAGCGGTAGATATTATCAATAAAGAGCAAAACGTCCTGACCCTCGACATCACGGAAATACTCCGCCATGGTCAATCCGGTCAGCCCGATACGCAGCCGGACTGCCGGCGGCTCGTTCATCTGACCGAAGACGAGGACCGTCTTATCGATGACGCCCGAGCCTTTCATTTCCAGCCAGAGGTCATTGCCTTCACGAGACCTTTCCCCGATGCCGGTAAAAACCGAAAAACCACCGTGCTCGGTAGCAATATTGCGGATAAGCTCCATGATGATAACCGTCTTACCCACCCCGGCACCGCCGTAGGCGCCCACCTTGCCACCCTTGGTAAAGGGGGTAATCAAATCAACCACCTTTAGCCCCGTCTCCAGTATCTCGGTGGTGGTTTTCTGGTCTTCCAGCGTCGGTGCGGGACGATGCACCGGCCATTTCTCGGTAGCTTTTACCTCCCCGACCGTATCCAGAGGCTCACCCAGAACATTAAACAATCGCCCCAGGCAGGCTCTACCTACCGGAACGCTCAAAGATGCTCCGGTATCGATGGCTTCGGCGCCTCTTTCCAGACCTTCGGTCGGCAGGAAAGACAGGCAGCGCACCCAGTTATTCCCGATGTGCTCCTGAGCTTCAAGCACAATCTTGTGACCATCCGTGGTGATGATATCGATGGCATTGAAAAGCGCCGGTAATTCGTTCGGTGGGAACTCAATATCAACCACCGTACCAATTACCTGGACTACCTTACCCTTGGCCATAAAGTTCCTCCTCCAGCTTAAGTCAGCGCGGCTACTCCGCCGCTAATATCGAGAAGCTCTTTGGTAATTGCTTCCTGGCGAGCTTTGTTGTACACCAGAGTTAAGTCACCAACAAGCTCGCTGGCATTATCAGTAGCATTACGCATCGCCACCATGCGGGCGGATTGCTCACTGGCGATAGATTCGAGAATCGCGTGGTAAATCTGCATCTCCACAAAGCGTGGTAACAGTCCGGCCAGCACTGTTGCCGGGCCAGGCTCATAGATATAATCTACATTTTGTGCCCTGGGTATCACCGCCGGTTCAACTGGCAATACCGGGACTACCACTGCTTTCTGTGCCATGGTAGAGATAAACTGAGAGTAACTGAGATAAACCGCATCAATAAGACCATTGCTATAATCATCAATGATGATACGGGAGATGGGTAGAGTATCAATTAAGCTCGGTTTATCACCAAGCCCGGTGAACTCAGCCCGGACATCGCGTGAGTACCGTCTCATAAACTCCAGACCCTTACGACCAATACAAATAAAGCTGGTTGGTACATTATGCTCCAGGACAAAACCGGTCGCCCTGCGGTTGATACCGGCATTAAGGCCACCGCACAAACCACGGTCAGGGGTGATGTGCACGATGGCGATGCGAGATACCGGGCGCCGCTGGAGTAAGGGATGCGGTGCCGCTTCTGCCTGAGGCAAGGCGGACAGGTCAGCAATTACCTGCCTGATTTTCTCAGCGTAAGGCCGTCCGGCCAGGCCGCGTTCCTGGGCTTTTCTCATCTTCGAGGTAGCAATCATCTCCATTGCCCGGGTAATCTTGGCAATGTTTTGCACACCACGTATGCGCTGGCGAATTAAACGGATGTTAGCCATATTTCACATTACCTGAGCGAGCCGGAGAAATCCATACAATCACCACAAAACTTACGCATCAGTTCGACCACTTCATCAATACTCTGAGCGCTGGCAAGCTCCTGAGCTGCCTGTTTCAGCTTCGGGCTGATATATGAATCAAAAAACTCATCTTGATGCCTTAGCACGGACATGAAGCCAACCTGGGTTCGGGCCGAAAACATACTTTGCAAAGCTAGCTCCTTGGAAACTCTGAGCTGGTTCTCTTCCAGTGCCCGGATACGCTCCCACATTGCGTCAATCTCTTCCTTCTCCGTATTGACCACATCCTCTTAGTATTGATAATCCTGCCCCTTTTATCTCCTTCCTCTTTCAGCGTGGAAGACGGGAGGATTTTAGAAAGGGGAGATTTCGTCCCTTCTTATCCCTTGAAACTCTGTTTGAACTCGAGGATAGCTGCCTTTAACTTCTCCTCCGTCTCAGTAACCAGCTCCTTGGTTTTGGCAATGGTCTGGCCGATTTCAGGGTGATTCGCTTCCATAGAACGATGGAAGTTAGATTCAAAAGTGGCCAACTGAGTTACCGGTATGTCATCCAGGTAGCCGTTAACGGCACAATAGAGAATCATCACCTGTTTCTCTACCGGCATCGGGGTATACTGGATTTGCTTCAACACTTCGGTTGTTCTTTGTCCCCGGTCAAGCTGTGCCCGGGTAGACGCATCCAGTTCCGAGGCGCCAAACTGGGCAAAGGCTGCCAGCGCCCGGTACTGTGATAAATCCAGTCTGAGCCTGCCCGCCACCTGCCTCATTGCCTTGGTTTGGGCGGAACCACCCACACGGGAGACGGACAAACCAACGTTTAAGGCCGGCCTTTGACCGGCATTGAAAAGGTCTGATTCCAGGTAAATCTGGCCATCGGTAATGGAGATAACATTAGTGGGAACATAGGCGGACACATCACCGGCCTGCGTTTCGATAATAGGTAAGGCGGTAAGTGAGCCACCGCCAAACTCATCAGCATATCTGGCGGCTCTTTCCAGCAGACGGCTATGCAGGTAGAAAACGTCTCCGGGGTAAGCTTCACGTCCCGGCGGACGGCGCAGTAAAAGAGAAAGCTGGCGGTAAGCCCAGGCATGTTTGGAAAGGTCATCATAGACGGCCAGGGCATCCTTGCCTTGCTCCATGAACTCTTCGCCCATGGCACATCCGGCATAAGGAGCCAGGTATTGCAGGGCAACCGAATCAGCGGCATTAGCTGCCACGACGATGGTATGCTCCATCGCTCCGTATTGCTCCAGTGTTGCCACCAGCCGTGCTACCTTGGATGCCTTCTGCCCGATGGCGACATAAATACAGATGAGGTCACCACCCTTCTGATTGATGATGGTATCCAGGGTGAGCACTGTTTTGCCGGTAGAGCGGTCGCCGATAATCAGCTCTCGCTGTCCGCGCCCGATAGGAACCAGACTATCGACAACTTTAATCCCGGTTTGCACCGGGGTTCTCACTGGCTGGCGCTGGGCGACGTTAGGAGCTATTCTTTCGATAGGTCTGGTCTTATCCGTCTTGATGGCACCTTTACCATCCAGAGGACGGCCCAGCGGGTCAACGACCCGGCCAATAAGGGCAGCACCGACGGGTACCTCAGCGATACGGCCGGTGCACCTTACCTCGTCCCCTTCCCTGATACTGGTATAGTCACCGAGGATAACCGCCGCCACACTTTCTTCTTCCAGGTTCATGGCAATACCCATGACGCCCTTGGGGAACTGGAGCAGTTCATTATACTTGGCCGCGGTTAAACCATGGATACGGGCAATGCCATCCCCCACCTCAATCACCGTGCCGATATCGACCATGGTGGTTGCACCGCCGAATTGCTCAATTTGCTGTTTGATTACCGAAACGATATCCTGTCCTCTTGTTGTCATCTATCTACCTCACCCAATTTGGTCTTCCTCTCCTTGGTCAGAGAGGAAGAAGTAATCCAGGGAGATGGATACTTTCCCTCTCAAGTTCCCTGATTATCCCCCCGCACCACTTATCTGCCGTTTTAGCGCCTCCAGCCGGGTACGGGTACTGCCATCCAATAGCTTACCCCCCACCCGGGCCACAATCCCACCCAGCAGCCTGGCGTCTACCTCCGAGTTGATAACTACCTGCTTACCCATGATACCGGAGAGACGCTCCGCCAACTTTCGCTTGCCCTCATCATCAAGGGGGACGGCCGTAGTAATTTCAGCCCGCTCAATACCATGGTAGCTATCGAGGAGCCGCTGGTATTCATCAGCAATACCGGCAACCATCGTCAACCGCCCTCGGGCAATCAGCAGGTAAACCAGGTTGAGAGCCAATGGGTTCACCTCGCTGAATTGCCCGGAGAGAAGCTTGATTTTATCGTTAAAATGAATTTTCGGATTCTCCAGCAAAGCAACCGATGCCGCATCCTCACCCAGTCGGGCAATCTTGCCCAGGTCAGACTGCCATCTATCTAGCTCGCCCCGTTGCCGGGCGATTAGAAACACTGCCTGTGCATAGCGCCGGGCATAAGCTTTTCTGGCCACGATATCTCCCGAATATTACTAGCTTTTTCTCAGGCTACTGCTTTCCTCTAGCGTTTTCTCAATAAGCTGGCGGTGTGCTTCCTTGTCCAGCGTCTTTTGGATAACCTTCTCCGCAGCTAATATGGTTAGCTCGGCAAACTCCCGGCGTAGCTCGGTAATCGCGTCGTCGCGCTCTCGTTGAATCTCTGCCCGCGCCCGGGTAACCAGAGACTCACCTTCTTTTTTCGCCTCCGCCTGAGCCTGCCGCCTGACTTCCTCGCCGGTACGCACCGCCCGGCCAATCAGCTCCTGCCCTTCCTTGCTGGCAGCCTCAATCCGCTTTTTAGCCTCTTCCTCAGCCTGAGCATCCCGCTCCTTGATATGCTCTATCTGTGCCATGCTTTCTTTTACCTGCCGGGAGCGCTCATCAAGCATCTTCAGTACCGGCTTATAGGCTACCAGGTAAAGCAGTCCAAAGAGGATAACAACATTGACAACCTGCGCTATCAATGCTGGCAGATTGATGCCAAGTCCGGCCAAACCTTCCATTCTAGTCCTCCCCGAATTACCGTCGAATCACTTTGCTAAGGGATTACAGCGAGGATGACCATGCCAACCAGAAACGCTGCGGCGATAATCGCTGAGGCGACAATAATCGCAACTGATATGGGTATACTTTCCTGTCCCATAACTACCCCCTGTCAAATATCGTTAGGTTTAGGGTGTCCACAATTACACAATCATCGCGAGGATGATGGCAACAATCAGGACATAAATACCGAGAGCTTCGGTGAAGGCAGCGACCAATATCATGTTGGTCAATATCGGTCCACTGGCTTCAGGATTACGGGATATTCCCGTCAAAGCCCCATAGCCAATAAGACCAAGTCCTATTGCCGGCCCCAGCATGCCGAGACCAGCAGCCATCCCCACCGCCAACATCTTCATTACTTCTGGATCCATTCTATACCTCCTTTTTTATCCTTTCTTAATTATGATTATGTGTGGCTTCTTCATGTCCACCATGAGAAGCCACCGCCAGAGTCAGGAATATCAGGGTCAAGCCGCCAAAGATAAGGGCCTGGACGAAGCCGACCAGAAGCTCAAGCCCGTAAAAGACTACCGAGACAACAAAGGGAATAAGAAAGGTTACCATCAGCAGGAGTATTTCGCCGGCGGTCATATTCCCAAAAAGACGAAAGGTAAAACTAATGATACGGATGAACTCACTGAGTGTTTCAACAATACCGATGAACATATTGATGATGCCGAGAAATAGCCCATTCAGGCCACCCTTAAGATTACCTTTAAAAAGTAGACGCAGGCCGTTTGTAAACTGGCCGATATTGAGGAACTTGCTGCCGTAGCGAACCCCCAGTGTCTTAAAACCAAAGTACTCCACAAAAACAAAGGAAACCAGAGCCAGAGCCAGGGGTACGTTAATATCGGTATTAGCTCCCCGCAGCAGATGCGTCTCGCCCTCAGCAGTATGAATCAATATCGAGCCAAAGCCCGGAAGAAGACTCAGCCAGGCATTAAAGGCAACAAAAAGAAAAATGGTTGCTACTATCGGAAAGAAACGGCGTCCGTTCTTCTCCCCGGCGACACTCTGGCAAAAGCCGAGTAGTGCACTGATGATAAACTCCAGGAAGGCCTGTAATCTCCCCGGTACCAGCTTTAGCCGGCGGGTAACCGCCCAGGAAAAGCCGACCAGGACAATGATAGTAAACCAGGCCCCGACAACGCTGTTCGTGATAGGAAAGTCGAAGAGATGAAAAACGGTCTCCGCCGGTAGCTCAGGATGCGGCTGGGACACGCCGAGCCAGGGAGGCAAGCCTATATCTCCAAACAGGCTCTTACCCAGCGGGCCACTGATAAAGCCAACCACCAGGAGTACGAGGACAACCGCTACAATGCCGATGACCAGAGGAAAGGAACAACCGAGCAAGCCCTTCTTCTTCGGCACTAGCTCTCCCTCTTATTGTTATCTTTTCTATTAATATTGGGGAGAATCATTCGGTACACACCATAGAAAGCAATGATAATTCCCAGAATCAGGCCAACTATCACCAGAAAAGGTGGTTTGGTATTCAGTTTTTCATCCAGCCAGCGGCCACCGGCGACACCCATCAGGATGCAGAGGGCGACATACCACCCTACCCCAATCAGCCGAAAAGCCGCTTCCCACCTCTTCATGCCGCTAGCAGCATAACAAATCTGCCGGCTTATTTCAAGATGCCCTCTACAAGTTGGTGGCACTGCTCGTCGCCACACGAGCCTATCTCATCTGGCCGATAATAACCTCCCTCTGGTTATTAAAAAGCCCTACAATACATATAGGGCTTTTATTACTAACTCTACAGTTGCTTCAGCCCGTAAAGGCTAAGCAGATGCTCCTGATGACCATCCTGCCAAACCGGTAAGAATCCCCGGTCAAAGCTTGCTCGCTTAAGATTTATGCTTATCAAAGTCATCCAAATCAAGGTTATCAATAAACTCGCGGAAAGCCGACATCCTCTTCATCTCGTCTTCGCTGACCTTGCGGCCGCCGCTGTCCGTCCCCTCTTCCTCAGCAATCGGTTTACCGGTCTCTTTATCCAGCAGAATACCGGCTTTATCCATGACGGTTTCCTCAACATAGATTGGCACTTCCACCCTTACCGCCAGGGCCAAGGCATCGCTGGGGCGGGAGTCAACCTCCATCTGCCCACCATCGACGTCAAGCATAATTTTAGCGAAGAAGGTATCATTCTTGAGGTCATTCACGACGATAAAATTGACTGAAGCCCCCAGGGTATTAATGACCGAGCGCAGCAGGTCATGAGTCAAAGGCCGGGGGACATTGACACCCTGCAATTTTATCGCAATCGCATCCGCTTCAGCCGGGCCAATCCAGATGGGCAGGTAACGGTCAGCCATTTTCTCTTTTAAAATCACCACCCGCTGGTAGTTCATCAAACTAACGCGGATGCTGTCAATACTCATCTCAATCATTACCAACCCTCCTCTTCCACAAACAACGCCTTTAATTCTAACCCACATCCCCACCACTGTCAACTGGAAATTTAAGAGGGCTAACAGTGGGCATTATCCTCCAAAAACCCCTCCCCTTGAACGGAGAAGTGGGAGTAAAAGTATGAGAGGTGGAACCCCCTCTTACCAGATTGTTCCCTGTTAACCGGCTATTGAAGCCGGTGTCATATTGGTCTATACTTGTCGGCAAATGGTGGTCATTATTGCCGGGCGAAACCCGGTTATCGAAGCCCTGAAGGCGGGCCGCGCCATCGATAAAATATGCCTTGCCCGGAACATGCCGAGCTACGGTATTGTCGCCGACATCATGAAGCTGGCTCAAGCCAAAGGCATCACCGTGGAGTATGCCGATAGGCAATCCCTCGATAGAGCCAGCACAACCGATACCCATCAAGGAGTTATTGCCTATGCCGCGGCCAGGGAATATGTGTCCCTGGATGACATGCTGGCCATCCCCAAAGAAAGGAACGAGCCACCGTTTTTTGTCGTTCTTGACGGCATCGAGGACCCGCATAACCTGGGAGCAATTTTGAGAACCGCCGAA
>Ga0209514_10000941_pt1 | contig 54774 bp, 60 predicted proteins | sample Subgrocontami58m_FD_187452 | JGI IMG/M metagenome (GOLD analysis project Ga0209514, IMG submission 187452) | Subsurface groundwater microbial communities from S. Glens Falls, New York, USA - GMW37 contaminated, 5.8 m (SPAdes) (version 3) | ecosystem: Environmental > Aquatic > Deep subsurface >... | reverse complement strand
AAATAAAATGCCATATTTTTTATGACTTTTTCAGAAGATTCGTCTATAAATGAAGATTTTCATATTCTAAATAAGGCAACTTAATTTGCACTAGGCTCTTAGGAAGCATCTTCTTTTTTATATTTGGATAAAAGCCAAGCCATTGCGTTATCTGATTTCCGAGACATTCGTGGCAGATAGGATTTGTTATCGGTTCAAAACAACTTGCGCATTCGTAAGACTCCTGTAGTGTTTGTATCGTGTCTCTTTCAAAGCCGGTTAAAAAATTTTTAGAAGCCATTGTGAAATCAAGAAATTCTATAATCCGAGATTAATGCGGATTAGTAGAGTTTTTTAGTAGAAATTAAAGTATAAGCTCCGCTAAATCTATGGACCCTATTACAAACCCAGTGATTTAACATCTTTTCGCTCATACTTCTTTAAATAAGATGCTCGACTTTAAATAGCTTTCGATATTTTTTGGTAAACGCAATTCTCTACATTTTTAAACCCCTGATAATAGCTTAGTTAATGATAATCAAACAAAAAGCCCTAGTCCTATTTTCAGGAGGACTAGACTCTCGTTTAGTTGTAAAACTGCTGCAGGAGCAAAATATAGAGGTAGAACTTTTTTATTTTAAGCTGCCTTTTGGCTGCGGATGCTGTAATGATATACAATGTAGCTTTAATTTTTCTCAAAAATCCCGGGCAAAACTTACAATTATGGACTGCACTCAAGGCGAGTTGTTTGAGGAATATCTCGAAGTGATTAAGCATCCTAAATATGGAAGAGGCTCAGGTTTTAATCCCTGCATAGACTGTAAGATTTTTATGTTCAAAAAAGCAAAACAGTACGCTGATAGCCAAAAACCAAAAATAACTATTATAGCAACAGGCGAGGTTCTTGGAGAACGACCCATGAGTCAGACTTCTTCAGCCATGAAGAGGATAGACAAAGAAATAGGATACGAGTTGCTTCGTCCGCTATCAGCAAAACTCTTGCCAGAAACTCAAGCAGAAAAAGAAAAACTTGTGGATAGAATCAAATTCCTTGGCATTAGCGGAAGAAAAAGAAATATTCAGATAGAGCTAGCAAAAAAATTCAACATTAAATTTCCCTCACCTGCTGGCGGCTGTCTTCTTTGTGAAAAGAATTATCAGCCGAGATTAAAAGACCTCTTCAATAAGGAAAAAACTTTAACGCCTGAAAAACTCCAGTCCCTTGAAAAATTCCGCCATTTCCGAAGCGAGAATAACGGTAAGATTATTCTTGGAAAGAATGAGTATGAAAATAAGATTCTTGAACAACTGAACAAAAAGCTGAAATATAATATTATAATTCCTGAAGAAATTCCTGGTCCTACGGCAATATTTGAAAAATTCGAGGATAAAAAGCTTGCAGAAGAATTAATCAGTGTTTATTCAAGCAAAGATTTAGGGCTAAGAAAAAAGTTTGATAATATAAGAGTTTGATTTTACTTAAATAAATTAAGAAATTTCTGCCATAGACTCAATTTCGGAGTTTCTGCAGAAGTTACAGTAGGAGCCGTATCAGGAGTAGTCTCAGGAGCTTCAGGAGTTTGAGAAGCTGGATTGTTCCTGCTATTATTTGGTTCTACTGCATTTGCAGTACTATCAATAGAAGCACAAGCTCCATCTTTACAGCCTTTTTCACAAGTATACTGCTTTGAATCAACTGTTGCATTCCCTACACAGAAGTATTCTATTAAGTATCTGCCCTGAAGGTCACAATAGTCATCGTAGGTTTTAGTGTTATTCTTGTATGTATGAACTGCGGTTCCTTTAATAAATTGCATGTCTCCGCCATCACTGTCATCGCAAACAGAATAAATTGCGGTCGAATAAGTTACAGACTTGCCTGTTATTTTCGCCAGAATATCTCCCAGCATGCCAGTATTTATCAAAACAATCAAAATCAAGACTAAAGCTATTACTAAAATTCCTGTGAATAATCTGCCTTTTTTCATATTATAATTATCATGCGATTATATTTAAACCCTTTTATTTTAAAATTGGGTTTAATACCACGTGCTCTTGGCACCCGTCCAATTTTAAACCGAAAAATCCTACTGGATTTTTAGGCCCAGAAAACCCGAGGTTTTCCAGGAGACTAAAATTGCCGGATTAAAAATTTGCGATAAATACTCTGTGCTCTTGGCACAAAGATAGCAAATTTAGGCAATTTTTTTATTTAACCGTATTTCTTCTCATAAATTCATTAATGAACTTTTCGCTTTTTTCCTTGTCAACAACTCTTTTAATCGAAAATGCTTCCAGGCTTCCTGCCATCGCTTTTTCAGCTTTGATATTATTCATTGTTTTTTCATGGATATGCTTGCTGAGCAAAACATCGTTATTCGAAGCTTCAGCAATTCTTTTTGCAAGGTTAATAGTATTGCTTATATTAGTGAATTGCAGTATTTTTCCAGCCATTTTATTGATTATTTCTCCGTTATTGACTCCAATTCCATAGCTAATCGTGTCATTCCTGAATTTTCGGTTGTGCTCTTTTAATTGATTATCTATCTCTATTGCAGTTTTTATTGCTGTTTCTTCATTTGCCATTGTTCGGGTTACTAATGGAGAGAATATCAGAAGAACATAATCTCCAGAACTATAAGATACAGCTTTCTTTTTGTAAGCAGATTCTAGAGCAGAATGCATAGTCTGTTTTGAAATTCCGCTAATTCCATTTTTAGTTTTTATTGCAATAATACTGACCGGTTGTTTTAATCCATGCAAAACAGTTAATTGTTCAGCTCTTCTTATATCGCTATCAAATACTTTTTCTTCGATTTTTTTGTTTATTAATTCTGGGTTTATAACCTCTATACCTCCACGCTTCTTTTCGGTTTCAGAAATTCTGCTTCCACTGAAGCCTTGCGAAGGAATAGAATTAAATCTTCTGCCTTCTAAATACCTTTTATAGTAAACCCAGATAAACATAGCAACAATTATAATTAAAAATATCCAAACAATAGGATAGTTAAAAATAATATTATTTAATGCATTTTTTGTATCTTTTATGGTTATCGCGCTTCCTGTAAGCGCAACTCCGTTTTCGTTAAGTATTAACCCGCTATCTGAAATCCCTATGTCGTAGGTCCCATCAGGAGCTTCTATCTGGAACATCTTGCTCTCGCCAAGCTCAAGCTCCACTTTTTTGCTTGTCTTCTCCCCGTTCATCGTAACTTCTATGGTCCCTGAGTAGGGCACGTTGCCTATGTTAGTTATTACCATAGATTTATTTATTATCTGCGCAGAAACTTTTTTTAATTCATTTATCTGGAAAAATCTTTCTGCAGAAATGCTGTCTTTTTTTGCAATTACTTTGGAGGTTCCAGCAGGATTTGTGGTTTTTGTCTGAAGTATTACTTTTTGATTTGAATCAACAAGCCCATCATAAACAACATTTCCGCTTGTATCCTGAACTACAAAAGAAATTTTGCCTGTTTCAATTTCTCCAGCTAAATTATAGAGAGTGGGAATCAGCGTTACGTTTTCTCCAGGATTTATTGATGCCCTATCCATAGCAATGTCGATTTTAGAAGGTATTTGTTTTATTGTAACCGCAAAACTAGTCTGTCCTGAACTTAGAACATTGCTTCTAGAATCTTCTTCTGTTACTTTCACAGTTAAGGTATAATCTCCTTTTTTCATATTTTCCGGAGCTTTAAAATTAACATCAAACTGGCTGTCCTTTACCTCTCCCTTAACTTTTATTTCTTCGCTCATTATGACTTCAACATAAGCCTTGTATTCTTGCCCAACAAGCTTGCCATTATTCTTGTAAGCTGTTCCTTTTACATTTATAGGCTCTCCGGCAATATATCCTAGATTAGCATTACTTACAATAACATCTATAGAATTACTTATTTGAAAATTTTGGCTTAAAACCGATTCCTCAGCATAGTTTGTAACAAGATGGCATTCGCCATGGGAATTATTTATAAACGCAGGAGTGAGCTCTCTTGTTATGGAAATAGCAGTCGAAGCAGGAACATCCTGATAAATATTTTCAACAGTTTCTGGGCAGACAAGATTAACTTCAAGATAACCGGTTGTTATTGAGTCAATATTAATTTCCATAGAAATTCTATCACCAAGATTGTAAAGCGCATTAGGCTGCGATATGGCTATGCTCGCGCTTGCTAAATGCAGAGCAAATATCACTAACATAAAAAATACACTAATTAGATATAGTCTTTTAGCACCCATTTTATGTTTTATAAAGAGTAAACCCTTATTTAAATGTTTTTAAGTTCTAGTATATGCTTCTCAAAACCTTTATATATAATCATAGGATAATAAAATTATGAAAAAAGAAACAAACGACTTCAAAGTAACTCCTTGGGAAGTTTCAGGAGAAATTAATTATGAAAAGTTGATTAAAGATTTCGGAACAACCCTGATAGCCGATAAGCTGAAAAAAAGGCTGGAAACACTTCATCCTCTTCTAAAACGCGGTTTTTATTTTTCCCATCGTGATTTTGATAAATGGTTGGAAGCGTATGATAGGGGGAAAAAAGTTTCAGTTATAACCGGTCGCGGCCCTAGTGAAAAAATGCACATAGGGCATTTAGTTCCATTTTTAGTAGCAAAGTCCTTACAAGATAATTTCGACTGCGAGGTATTTATTCCAATATCCGATGATGAAAAATTCTTTGTAAAAGAAAATCTGACTTTCGAACAGGCTCTGGAATATTCGAAGGATAATATTTTGGATTTAATAGCTCTGGGCTTCAAACCAGGAAAAACTTTTATCTTTGAAGATTTTGTTTATACTGATATCTATAAATACGCTGCGCGAATCGCAAAGCGAATGACTTATTCAACTGCAAAAGCAGCATTCGGATTAAAACCCGAGCAAAATGTTGGTTGGAGCTTTTATCCCGCAATGCAGGCAGCGCATATTTTATTTCCGCAGTTCGCAAGAGGGAGTCATATTTCTGTTGTTCCTGTTGCAATAGACCAGGATCCATTTATTAGGCTTACGCGGGATATAGCAGAGCACCCTGATTTTAATTTTATTAAACCAGCAGCTCTTCACGCAAAATTTATTCCTGCATTAACAGGAGCAGCGAAAATGTCGAGCTCAGAAGGAAGTCAGATTTTCCTAAGCGATTCTCCTGAAGATGTCAAGAAGAAAATTAATAAGTATGCTTTTAGCGGAGGCCAGGCAACAGTTGAAGAACACAGAAAATTAGGCGGAAATCCTGATGTTGATGTTTCTTTTCAGTATCTAAGAATGTTTTTCGAGCCCGATGATAGAAAGCTCGCCCAAATTGAAAAAGATTATCGCTCTGGAAAAATGCTTACAGGCGAGCTTAAAGCAATTTTAATCGATAAAATTAATGCTTTCCTAAAAGAACATCAAAAACGAAAGGAAGAGGCGCGGAAAAACTTTGATAAATTCCTTTTTAAGGGATAAACAAGAGAGTATTAAAACAATTGCTCAATTTCGCCTAGCTTAACTACAGTTTCGTAAACCTAATTTTAATAAAAATCTGTAATAATTCTAATAACTCCACCAAGCTTATTCTACAATTCTTTGCTTAACTGCTTGAAACTCCATCTCGAGATTAGAGGCATTAATAAATAATTTAAGATGACGTGAAGCGCAAATTATCCGGTTCGAAAGTTTTATAAACAGCTAAAAATTGAGTAAGAAATGGTAGCAGAATATACGCGGGCAGATAGAAAAGGTTATGATTCTAAACCAGAAGAAATCACTGATGAAGCAGACGATAACGAAAGATATTTTAGATTTGAATACTTTAGTGAGCTTCTAGGAAATTTTCTAGATTTTTTTGATTTCAGAAGAAAATCTTCAACTCCTAGCCTAGAAACAAAAACTTCTGATTCATCAACAGCTACTACTACTACTACTACTAATAATCTCTAAGGATTCTAAATCTTTATAAACTTCCTTTATATTCTTAAAATAACATGAAGATATTAAGTTTACATTGCGATTACATCAAATTCAGACCAGTAAAAGCAGCCCTAAAAGGAGCAGTGCTTGAGAAAGCAGAAGAAAAAGAAATTGAAGTTAAAGAACCTCTTGTAATCTTTACAGCCGTTGAAGAGCAGGATGAATCTGATAAAAAAATTCTTGAGGAATATATTTCAAATGTTTTAGATTTGCAGGATAAAACAAAAGCCAAAAATATTGTTCTCTATCCCTATGCGCACCTATCCTCTTCACTTTCAAATCCAGATTTTGCAAAAAACTTGATGGTAGAAGCTGAGAAAGAATTGAAAAAAAAGAAAGTTGATGTTTCCCGCGCCCCTTTTGGATTCTATAAAGAATTCGAGCTAAAATGCAAAGGTCATCCTCTTGCAGAGCTCTCAAGAACAATTGGCGCAGAACGAGAAAGTCACCAAATAAAAAAAATAGAAGTAAGTAAAAGTATGAAAAATACTTATCATGAACCAGAATTAACAAAATCTCAAAGAGAAAACTTGTGGAACATGATGAGTAAGATTCACATGTCTGCACCAAGAGGAGATAATGATATGAAAAGTAATGTAGAGCTTGGCAGAGAGCTGGATTTATATATTGTAAGCGAGATTGTTGGCAAAGGTCTTCCCTTATTAACACCGAGAGGCACGATAATAAAGCGCGAGTTAGAACGATTTAATGTCGATGAAGAATTAAAACGCGGATATGTTCATACTTCTACTCCAATAATGGCGAAAGCAGATTTATATCGTGTTTCAGGACACTGGCAACACTACAAGGATTCCATGTTTGTCTTAAATGTTGGAGATGAAGAATTTGCGCTAAGACCGATGACCTGTCCATTTCAGTTTGTAATTTATAAAAGCAAACCAAAAAGCTACAAGGAACTTCCAATAAGATATGCGGAAATGGCCGATTTATTCAGAAATGAGCAATCAGGCGAGTTGCGTGGATTAACAAGAGTAAGGCAATTCACTCTTTCAGATGCCCACATAGTCTGCAGGCCCGATCAATTGGAAGAAGAATTTGCCAAAGTCGTTGATTTCGTAAAATATATTATGAAAACTCTTCATATTGAGGTTTGGTATAGATTCTCTAAATGGGATCCAAAAGATAAAAGTAAAAAATATATCCAAAATCCAGCAGCCTGGGATGCTTCTCAAAAATCAATGAAGAAAATCCTTGATAAATTAAAACTAAAGTATGTTGAAGCAGACGGCGAAGCAGCATTCTATGGCCCAAAATTAGATTTGCAATATAAAGATGTTTACGGAAAAGAAGATACACTAATAACTGTCCAAATAGATTTTGCTCTTCCTGATAGATATGATCTGACATATCTCGATGAAAATAATAAGTCGCAGAGGCCAATGGTAATTCACCGTTCATCTATTGGGTGTATAGAAAGAACAATGGCTTACATCTTAGAAAAATCACAAGGCCGTCTTCCAACATGGCTCTCTCCTGTTCAAGTTAAGATAATGTCTTTTACTGATAAAAATATTAAAGCAGCTGAGAAGCTTTTTGAAGAATTAAGAGAAGCAGGAATAAGATGTGAGCTAGACATAAATTCTGCTCCCGTCCAGGGCCGAGTAAGAGACGCAGAGCTTCAGAAAATAAATTATATTATAATGATAGGTGATAAAGAAGAAGCAGCAAAAACTCTTGCAGTAAGAAACAATGGTAAAGTTAAGTTTGGCGTTAAGAAAGAAGCTTTCTTGAAGGAAATTCTTGAAGAAATTAAAGAGAGAAAATAGCCCCCTCACCAGCTAGAAATAAAACCCCTTACTACTCCGAGCCAAAGCCTTTTACCATAGAATTACTAAACTAAATTTTTCACACTATCTTAAATCTTATAATTTCTGTGAAAAATTTAATAAAGTAATCCGAAGAAATCTCAATTGATTTTAGTTTAAGTTTTAACAATATTTAACTCGAAGTTTATAAATATTCTAATAATTCTGATTCCACTTCTGACAGAAATATTTATAAACTTCCTTCATATTTTTATGATATGGAAATACGAGTATTAGATTGCGAAATTATGAATAATAATTCTACTGGAAAGTCTAATACTCCAGTAGCCTTCTATTAATCCAATTAATCAGGGGGTGATTAACTGGTCTTTTTTTCAAATGATAAAATATTCTAAAAAAAATTCAGGAATTGAAACAGAACGTCTGATATTAAGGCAGCCTCATAGAAATGATGTTTCCGATATAATAAAAAATCTTAATAATATTCGAGTATCAAAATGGCTTTTGCTAGTCCCTTATCCTTATAGAAAGAAAGATGCCTTATGGTATATCAATCATTGTAGCGAAAAGCTCAAGAAAAAACCTCAGACAGATTATAGTTATTGGATAGAGCTCAAGGAAAACCAAGAAGTAATCGGAGGAATAGGCTTAACTAAGGTAGATAGATATGCAGGAATCGCAAGCATCGGCTACTGGCTCGGCACGAGTCATCATAGAAAAGGTTACGGTAGCGAAGCCCTCGAAGCGCTTATAGATTTAGCTTTCAGAAAAATAAAACTTAGAAGATTAGAAGCAGGAGTTTTAGCTGGAAACCCAAGTTCAGGCAAACTTCTGGAAAAATTCGGTTTTCAGCAGGAAGGCTATAAAAGAAAAGCAGTAAGGAGCAAAGCAACAGGAAAAATCCACGATGAATTTATGTATGGCTTGCTTAGAAGCGAGTATAAAAATCCCATGAAGGCTAGAAGAAATTAAAATGGAAAACAAAATGAAAACTGAAACAGCAAGTTTAGACAAAGACGGTAGAGTCCCTGTCGGACTCGGAGTTTCTATAATAATCTTTAATAGAGACTTCTCTAAACTACTGCTTTTTAAGAGAAATGAGGAAAAAAGAAAAAGATGGAATGCTGATTGGGGAAATGTCGGGGGCAGAATTGAATCAAGAGAGCATTCTCTGGACGCAGGAATAAGAGAAGCAAAAGAAGAAGCAGGATTAGCATTAGATAAAAACAAGGTTAAATTAATTGAAATTAGAGAAATGCCAAATTTTACTAAAACTCATCACGGAATACATTTTGCTTATGCAACAATAATCGATGAAAATGCACCAATCAAAATAAATGAAGAATCCGAGGAATTTAGATGGTTCGAGGTTAATAATCTCCCGGATAGTATGCTGGATCCTCATGAGTTTCTTTTAAAAGTAAGAGAAGAAGCGAAAAAGATTCTTTAGAATCTTGATTGAAAAAGCAATAAGATTAAATAGTTCTTTATAGTTTATTTTATTATGAAAATTAGCGACTTATTGCATAAACTCGAGAAATCAGAAATTTTTAAGAACTTCAGGAAGGATAATGAAACAAAAGACGCTTTTTTCTGCGCGGCTTTCATAATTCTAAACTTCAAGCAAAGCATGTTTGAATATTCTTTGGATTTTAGAAACGATAAGAACATTTTCACATTTAAAGTTCCGTTTGCAGACACTCAAAACTCAGAAATAACAATGTTTAAAGAAGACTTGCTCGAAGGCAGAAAGCCCTTGGAAAAAGTTGAAGAAGAAAAAGCCAAGCAGATAAGGGTTGACATAGATGATCTAAAGCTTTTTGCAGAAAAAGAAATAAAGAATAATAAAATAACTCAGCAGTTGGAAGAAATCATTGCAGTCCTGCAGAGTCAAGAAGGAAAATTAGTCTGGAATTTAACTTGCATGGCAAGCGCGTTTACAATAATTAATATGATAATAGATGCAGAAACCGGAAAAATAATAAAATTCGACAAGAAAAATCTCATGGATTTCGTGAGTGTTAAGAAACCGGAGAAAAATTGATTGCTCGCATTTTGCGCTTCGCGTCATCTAAAATTATTAATAATACTTAGAAATACAATTAGGAGTTTGGACTTAATTTGCGGGAAAGCTTGAACAAAATTGAAGAGGTTGAACAATCCTGAATGAGTTTAGAGAATTAATAAAAAATTATTGTTAATGCTCTCATATTGAATTCGAAGTTCCAAGTAAGTAAGCGGGGAAAAATTTAGCAGACCCAAAGAAGCTGAACCCTTCGGATAAACGAGGTTTAGGCATTACTAATAAATATTGACGAAGTCTCTCTCAAAACTTAAACTCGAAAGTCGTAATATTAATAATAAGCTATTTTTTTGCTTCCGAAACTTAAAATTTTAAATAAATAATATTTAAAAACTCCAAATCAATAGTTAATTATGAAAAAAGAGAGGAAAACATCATTTTTAGTTATAGTGTTAATGCTTGTTATAATCACTTTAATCTATTTTTTTCTCGGAGTTAAATTTGATATTTCTTTTTTAGAAAAATTTATTATAAGCCTGATTTCGCTAGGATTTTTTTATTTTTTCGCTAGAAAAGGTTTTTCAAGATTCTCGCTTTTTGCATTGGCTAGCATAACTCTCTTTGCAGGTTTGACAATTGCATTTTCAACACCAAATACAGGAGATTCTCCTATACATGTCAATTTTATTTTAGGAGTCTGGCCAATATTCATTATTGCACTCCTATCTTCCCTGCTGATTCTCTATTCTTATGAGAAGATGAAATCCAATTCAAGGTATGAAATTCTCTTGTTTGTTGTATACCTTATTTTTTGGATACTAATAGCAATAAATGCAAAATACTTTGATGGCTGGAAATCTGAAAATTTCTTGGTATTGCCATTTTTGATAATAATTTACTTTTTGCATAGGTGGTTTAAATTTTCAAAGCTTTCCTATAGCCTGATTTTTCTTTTCATGGTTCTGCATGTTGTTGGAAGCCATTATACTTATTCTGAGGTTCCACTTGGCTTTTGGATGCAGAATTTTTTTAATCTCACAAGGAATCATTATGACAGAATTGTTCACTTTGCCTTCGGCTTGCTTTGGGCATATCCTATAAGGGAGATATCCATGAGAATTGGAAATCTGAAAGGATTTTGGGCTGTTTGGATCCCAATTGAGTTCGTTTTAGCTCTTTCTTGCGTATTCGAGTTAATTGAATGGGCATTTGCAGTAATTTTCGGAGGAGATTTAGGAATTGCTTATCTTGGAACCCAAGGTGATGTTTGGGACGCCCAGAAAGATATGGCTTTAGCAGGATTAGGTTCTATACTCACTATGATAATAACTTCTTCGATACTGCTCTATTATAATGCAACAGGATTCGCAAAAGAATTCAAGGAAAGTCTTTATGTAAAATCGCAAAAACTATTAGGAGAAGAAGCTTTGATTAAGTTAATTGATAGAAAAGAAATTAAGAATAAGAAATAATACTTTGTGTAAACGAGCACAGAGCGAAGTTACTTTTTTGCAAAAGCACCTAAATTTAATTTAGATATAGTTATTATTGCTCATCCTTATGATAAAAATTCAGCAAATATAAAATTTTAGAATTAAAATCATAGCAATAAGAAAGTCTAAAAGGTTTTATATAAAGTTCTCTTGTTCCTTTCCGCGTATACATCATAGGTTTTCCAAGCTCAGGATTTTCTAGTATTTTGAGAAGAATTTTATCGAGTTTAATTCTTATAGAGTTATCCAGTTTCTGATATGCTCTCTTAAAGCTATCAGATTCTTTTACCTCTTTAATATTCATTCTATACTCCTTTTAATTTCTTTAAGAATGCTTCTTTAGAATAAGAGATGCAATTTCCATTATCTATTTGTTGCCAGGCTTCTTCTGTTCTTTTTGCAAATTCTAAATCTTCTTTCATTTTTTCAGTTAAAACTCCAACTTTTCTAAGCATAATCCTTCCTTCGTCTTTAATTATGAGTAACTCTTCGCCTTCTTTTAAATCGCCTCTTAATTCAGAAGGAATTACTATTTGTCCTTTTGAGCTTATTCTTGTTAGTCCGATATTTGCCATAGTAAGATGTGTCTTACATAGTATATAAACCTTTTGGTTTATGATTTATGCTAACCTAAGAATGTTTTTCTTCAGAAAAAAATTATCCACCCACTCGCTCCTCCCGAGCCGACTTTCCGAAAATAATTCCCTCTATAAAATTGAGAGCGGGTGTAATAGAGACGCTCCGCATTATTCTGAACAACTATTAATGCCTCAATGTTGAAGCCAAAGTTACAAGTAAGCAAGTAGAGAAAGTTAATTTTGCAGGAAAGTTTGAACAAAATTGAAGAAGCCGAACAATTCTAATGAACGAAGTTAAGAGTAGTCTGATCTGGTTGAGAGTAACCAAATCACTTGAATCGATAAAATTGTTAATAATTTTTCATATCTTAAAACAATTTGCTCAAATTTTCTCGCTTGCTTAAGTAGAGGTAAGTCTTAGAGTTTCAGTGCATTAATAAAATATATTAGAATAAGCGTAAGCCCTAGGTAATTCATAAAAAATAAAAATCTTCAAGAGGTAAAAAATTTAGAAAAGTAGGTGTTAGTGTGTTGCCCCTCTCGGGGCGGGAGGTGAATCGATAAGCCTACAAACCTTCTGTTTAATATTTCGCCTGCGCTGCCGGCGTGCTGCTGTTGAATTACTTTGTTTCTCATGTTATTTTTTGTTTATTATTTAGCTTAAGAAAAACAAGTGCCTTTCCAAGCCACCTCCTTTATGGCAGGTTAACACTCGTTTTCCTCGGTAATTATCTTAAGGAAATGCCTTATAAAGGAGTTAGGAAAGTTTTTTCTAGAATCGCATTAAAGAACCGTCTTTCATAAGGCTTATAAATCAAAAATGAGCCTAAATAGAATGGAAGTCCTTCATATAATGCCAAGCTGGTTTTGGGGCACAAATCTGATATTCGAATGCCTTTTCTTCATTTTTGCTGTAGCAATTTCTTTTTATGCATTTAGAATATACAAATTTACGAATCAAAGAGAGTCTAAGATATTTGGCTTGTCTTTTTCTTTTCTTGCAATAGCTCATTTTTTTCTTATAATACTTAACAGTTTCTTTCTTTCAATTCTTCAAGGCGGATTTCGGGCAGTAGAGTTCGGAGATATTCTGGGTATGAGAAATTTAACTGCCGCACTGTACATTTGTTTTTTAATCCTGGGTTTAATAACGCTTTCTTATATGTCTCTTAAAATAAAAAGCTTGAAAACTTATTTCTTAGTGATTATTCTTTCTGCTTCATTTTTGCTGCTCAGTACGAATAAATCTCTTACCCTCTATACTCTTTCAGCAATCTTTCTTTTTTTTATAGCACTCTATTATGCTCAGGAATTCAAAAAAACTCATAATAAAAACACCCTTTTAGTATTCATAGGATTTACTTTGCTCTTTCTCAGTAATTTATTGTTTGCGCTTACAGCAAATTACTTGCTATCCGGAGCTTATGTTTTGTCCTATCTTATCGAAGCATTAGGATACGCCTCAATCACCATGAGTTTAATAAATGTATTCAAATATGGAAAGAAAAAGAAATAAGCTTGAAGTTATAAGGGACATTCTTCTTGTAATTCAAGAAAGAAACGGGAGAGCAAAGCCTACAAGAATTCTTTATAAATCCAATCTTTCGCATATTATGATGAAAGAATATATTCAGGATTTAATATCTAGGGGTTTAATAAAAGAAAACAGGGCAAAAGAAGGCAGAACCTACGCAATCACAGAAAAAGGAAGTAAATATCTGTCAGAATATTCAACAATAGTCAATTTTATGGAGTCTTTTGGATTGAATGAAGAAGAATAATTTTTAGTTAGGCTTTGTATATCTTTTTATAGAAAATTCTGTTAGATGTATGACAATTCATGTAGAATTTTCTATCTGGATAATTCTGAAGAAAGTCATATAAGCAACAGAATTATCCATAACTAGTAGTTAATGCAAAAAATTTCAAACGATTTGTTCTGCATTTCTCCAATTTGCTTACTTGTAACTTCTATTCCGAAACAGGTTACATTAATAGAGGACTTTGAATAACCCCCTTTCCGAAGGAAATATCTTCAAAGTCCTGTTTTGAGAGTTTGATATTTTAGGGTTTTTCCAAACTCTCAATAATAAATCTTTAATGTTTACGAAACTAAAATCTGATAAATAAGCATCTTTTTATACCCATGAAAACAAGTTATTTCAGGGGTGTATTTAGCCTCAGAAGACTTTTTCTGAGAGAATTAACATGAAAAATTTAGCATTATTGGGCGATGAAACGACATTTACAAGTATAGCTGCAAGAAGAAGATTTCCTCAAGAAACAGATATAATTTATACTCCTCTAATAGCCGAAATAGTAGAGTTTGTTGAATCTGGAGAAGCTAGACAAGGCGTTATTCCTATAGAAAATAAATATGATGGTGAGATAGATGAGGGTCTTGATGCTTTAGCAGAAAGTTCATCAACAAGAATAGTAGAGGAAATTTCGTTGGATGTTGTTCACTGCCTTGGAGCTCTTCCAGATCATGCTGCGATAGAGGCAGTTTATTCTAAAGATACTGCATTAAACCAATGCAAAAGATTTCTTAAGGAAAATTATAGATTTGCTAAAAGAAAAACTACAGATAATACTTCTTCAGCAGCACAAAAAATAGTTCAAGAGAGGCTGTTAAATGCGGGAGCAATAGCTTCAGAAGCGGCGCTTAAAAAATATGGGTTAGAAACATTGGCAAGAGATTTATGCCCTGCTAATCTGACACGTTTTGGAGTACTTTCCAGAGAAAGATATGCAGAACCTACAGGGGATGATAAAACCTTTGCAGTTGTTTATCCTAGAGAAGACAGACCAGGAATATTGCATGATATTCTTGCTAACTTTAAAAGGAAGAAAATAAATCTTAATTACATCAAGTCAAGACCTGATGGCGGAGCAGGTTATATATTCTATATAGAATTCAATGGACATTTTCAAGATAAGGCTATAGCAGAAATTTTAGGAAAAATAAACTCTAAGATTTTAGGAAGCTATCCAAATATTCATTGGAAGGATAATAAAAAATGATAATTAATCTAGCGGGGGGCAGGGGAATAATGGGAAAAACTCACAAACCTATCTTCAAAAAAGCAGGCTATAGAGTTATTGTTTCTGGAAGAAAGACAAAACTAAGCCTAGAAAAAGCAGCTGATATCGCCGATGTAACAATTATTTCTGTCCCAATTTCCGCAACAGAAGAAATAATCCAGAGAGTAGCCCCTTATTCAAAAGCGCTCATAGATGTTACGGGAGTAAAGGTTCTACCAGTTGAATGGATGCTTAAGTATTCAAATCAAAATTGCGAAGTTATGGGTATGCATCCGCTTTATAAAAACTTTTATAAAGGAGCAACAATAGTTGCATGCCCTACGAAAAGAACAGGTGAAAAATGCCGTTCAATTTTATCGGTTTTATGTCAGGCAGGAGCAAAAATTAAAGTAATGACTCCAAAAGAGCACGATGAATATATGGATATAACTCAAAACAGAAGAGTTGCAAAATTAATGGAGTTAGGAGAAGAAATAATTCATAAGGGCATTAGTGTAGAAGATGCATATGATTTATCGCCAAAACCCTCAAAAATCCTGCTCGATTTGCTTGCTAGGCAGGTTGATGAAGAGAATGACGATTTATATGGGGAAATGGCAGAATATAATTTTTTTACAAAACGAAAATTAAAATCAAGAATATCTCCAAGAGAAGTTAGAGATTGGTTTGGGGAAAAATTAAAACCTGCGCAAAGACGCGCCGATAAATATATTCGGATGCGCTGATTTTATTTTAAAATTGGGTTTAATACCCTGTGCTCTTGGTGAGCAATTGCATTTTTAGATATACACAATTCGGTTGATTAAGTTACTTCTTTTAGAATTGTGTAGATAGAGAATTTAGATTTTATATCAATACAATTATCCAAATTGTCTATAACTCAGGTAGATTCTCAAAAATGCGGTTGCGAAGAACAGAGATAGCAAATCCGCGAAAAACAATGTTTTTCGGGGCCCAGAAAATTAGTTAATTTTCTTTGTTAGGCAATTTTTTTATTTCTTTATCCACTCAAAGATATAATTAATATATTCACTTTCTTTCAAACGCGCCATTTTTTCTATAATCAATTCAGGGGTTGAATGCGCGAGTTTTCCAAGAATAGGATTATGACTAACAATTAGTTCATAATTCTCGTCTAATCCTTTTGCTTCTATGCCATCAATTCTTGCATTTTGCGGAAGATTTTTCTGTATTTCATAACCTAAATGCGTGGCAATAACTAAAAAGCAATTTTTCTTGATGAAATAATCAGCAGTAGCGCACAAAACCTTTCCTGCTACTCCTGGTTCTGTAACACTCTCGATTTCATCTGCAAGAATTAGTGTTTGTTTTCCAGGATTTATTTTTGCCATTTGTGATAATAATGTTTCAAACGCGCCTTTGCTAACACTTCCTTTAGTTTTAGCAAAATAATAGACTTCTGAAAATATTGGCATTCTCGATTTTCCGCTAATCGGTAGACCTATTTGAAATAAGGATATTGCCTGAATTATATGCTCAAGCAAAGTTGTTTTTCCTCCGCTGTTCGCTCCTGTTAGAATGGAGCATCTGTGCATTTTATCAAGCAAAAAGGAAATTGGCTGAGCATTTTCTAGGAATATATTTTTAGAATCATCAATCAAAAATTCTTCAGAATACTCCGTAAGTAGATGATCTTCTTTGATAAACTTAGAGACTCCAGCATAAAAATCGAGCAAAATTAGGAGATTCTCAAGTTTTTTTAGTTTCTCCGGAACTTGTTTCAATTCTTCAGCCTTTCTTTTTATCTTTTCAGACATAGATACAAATTCATTGGAATCTTGAAGTTTTACTACTTTAGATAGCTCTTGTTCATCAATAGTTACCGGAATGCTTTTATGAAAAATTTCTTCAGGCAATTTGGTTTTTTCAATTTCTGCTTCAATAATATCCATAATATCCTTAGAAAGGCTATTTTTACTAAGCATTTCAAAAAGCTGACTTCCGCTTATGCTTATTGTCTTTATTTTTTCAGAAACATTATTGTTTATAGCTTCAAGAGCTTCTTCAATCCTCTCTCGCGTTATTTTTTCAGTTGCCTGTTCGTTTATTAACAAAAGTATATTTTTTAGTTGGCTAACTATTTCTTTTATATCTCCGTCATGTATGTTTTTATCTAGAATCTCGAGATTTTTCTTCCAGCCAGATAAAATTTCAAGATATCTTTCAAGATAAACCTCCTCAACATTTCTTATATTTATTGTTTGATTGAGCTGTTCGAGATAAGTTTCAAAATCATCACAATCTATGGCCTGAATAATATCACACGATTCAAGTTCAGCAACATCATCAGGAGAGGTAATGTATTTTACAGGGCATCCTAGTTTTTTTAATTCAATAAAGGTTTTTTCATTTGCAGTCACAGCATAAATATCGTATTTTGGAGCCCAGCTAGGCTCAGGATTTTTAATTTCAGAAAGAAAACTATTTTCGAGTTTTAATTTCCGAAAGTTTTCAAAAAATCCCTGCCTTTTTTTAATTTCATTAATGCTATCTGTAAAATAAAACGCTTCAAGAAGATTGCTAGTGTCAGAAAAGCAAAAATTCTCGCTTATCTTAGAGATAACTTTGTTATGTATGCTTTTTGCATCCCTAGTTTTAAATATGCTGTAAGAATTTCCAGAAATCTGAGTCCTACTGGAATTAAAGGGAGATAAATTATTCTCTACAATAAACTTTAACAGCTCTTTTTGCATGAAATGATACTGTTATTTGTGTTTTAAAGATTTTAGGTACTAAAGAATATAATCTACCATTAGATTTAAAAACTTCACTCATTCTTATTTATGAAGGTGATTAGCACCTCAGAGCGAATTCTGAGATAGTTTAAAATGACAGGCAAGTATAAACCAATGTGCGATGTAAGAAAAGTTCCAGATAGCCTGACTTTTACTGGAAGAACATCTAGAGAGCTTGTAACAATTCAAGAAGAAGAACAAAGAAGAATAGCAGAAGATGCTGCGTGGTTATTGGCTAGAAAAATAGGCAGAAATCAAGATTCTAGGCAAGTTTTGACTAAGTTAGGATTTACGATTTTAGGCGAAGCAGATGATTTATTTTATAAAACTAGACCACCTAAAGGCTGGAGTAAATCTACCGAGGGTTATTGGACAACTGTCAAAGATGAAAAAGGCAGTGAAAGAATAAGCCAATTTTATAAAGGGGCGATTTATGACAGAGATGCTTTTTTAGATGTAGAATCTTAAGACGCTAATTTTGTTCATAACTTTTGCTTCCAAAACTTGTTACATCAATAATACTTATAGAATAATGTTTACGAAACTAAAATACATCTAAAATCTTCCGTGAAATCTTCCGCGAGACGCTCTTTTATCGTTTCTTCCAAATCTGCCTCCAGAACTGGGTCTTCCACCGCTGAATCTCCCATGACCTTCGCCTCTACTATCGCCCCTATCTGAATCTCTTCCACCTCTTCCGCCTCCAAACTTCCCCCTATTTCCTCCAAATCTTCCCTGTCCTCCTCCAAATCGAGAGCCACCAAATCTGCCTCCAGAACTATGTTCTTTAAATCCAATAGAAACTCTTTCAATTTCAGGAACCTCAAGTCTCTCAATTTCTACATCATTATGCTTTCTTACCTGCCTGAAATTTTCATAATCCCTGCTTGCAAGAATATTCACAGCAATTCCTTCTTTTCCTGCTCTAGCTGTTCTTCCGATTCTATGAATATATTGGTTAGGCTCTCTAGGAATATCATAATTATAAACATGAGATACCCCTTTGATATCTAAACCTCGCGCAGCGACATCAGTACAGACTAAAACTTCAAAATCTTTTGAATGGAATTTGCTCATTGTTCTGCTTCTTCTATCTTGAGAATATCCGCCATGAATGGCTAGAGCGTTTATCCCTAACAACTGAAGATTTTTAGAAACAAAATCTGTATTTCTCTGAGTATTGCAGAAAACCATAACAGAGCCTGTCTTTTCCTGCTTTAAAAGATGGACTAAAAGCGAAAATTTCATATTATCTTCAACATCATAAAAAACTTGCTTAAGCTTTGAAGGGTCTACTTGAGTTTCAGCCATAACTTCAACAGGATTATGCATATATCTGTCTGAAATCTTTCTTATCTCATGTGAAATAGTCGCAGAAAAAAGCATTGTTTGCCTATTTTTAGGACAAGCATGGATAATTTCCTTAACATCTTCTATAAAACCCATGTCAAGCATTCTGTCCGCTTCGTCCAATACAAGAATTTTAACATTACTCAAGTTTATAGTCTGTCTTCCTATATGATCAAGTATTCTTCCAGGAGTTCCAACAACAACATCTGCTCGTTCTAAATTTTCTACTTGTGGCCCCATTGAAACTCCGCCAAATATCTCAATTATATGCAGATGTTTATACTTAGAAAATAATTTTATGCTTTTTGCAACTTGGTCTGCAAGCTCTCTTGTAGGGACTAAAACAAGAGCTTGGATTACTCCCTCTTTATTGCAATTTTGTATAATTCCTGTTCCAAAAGCAAGAGTCTTCCCGCTTCCTGTCGCAGCTCCTGCTATAATATCTTTTCCGGAAATTACCAGTTCAACTGTTTTTTCCTGGATTTCCGTAGGTTCGTGAAATCCTTGTTCTTCAAGAGATTTCAAAACTTCAGGACTAATTCCAAGTTTTTTAAACTTATCCATGTTGTTTTTATGAAATAAAAATAACAGACAGAAAATCTTCAACTCGTAAGAGTTGGAGAGTCAGGAAATTTTATTTCCTGAATTCTTAATTTTCTGTATATCAAAAATCTTGTAGGTCAAACCGAAGTCTTCAAAACTTATGTTTTGGAGAATTAGGAAATTTTATTTCCTAAGGTTTTATCCGATTTTTGATTGCATTCTTATTTATTGATTAAAGGCACTTCATTATTGATATTTTCATGTTGTTCTGAGTGTCCTTTAATATACTCAGAAAGAGGCTTATTCAGCTCCAATAATTATATATTATAATATTTAGATAAAAAGTGCGTTTATAAGGCTTTAGGTTTAATTTTTTCTATGTCTGTTCGCGCATTATTCTCAAAACAAAAAACTAATAATTCTACAACTACTAAAACGACTTGCTATTAACTTCCTGCGAGCGCTTCTTTAGCTGTAAGAATTTGGTTTAGTTACATTATTAATGTTTATAAAAATAAACGAAGTCTAAAATTTATATATATTCTTCATCAGAATAATCTATTTAAAACAAGAAAAACCCCTCTTTGCATGGTCAAGATTGGAATAATAGGCGGAAGCGGGCTTGACGACCCTAAGATGCTAAGCGATTTTCAGGAAATAGAAGTAGATACTCCTTACGGAAAACCTAGTTCAACTATTACCTGCGGAAAAATAGCAGGCATAGAAATCTGCATTCTAGCCCGCCACGGAAAAAAGCACGAAGTAACTCCAACAAATGTCAATAACCGCGCGAATATATTCGCGCTCGGAAAACTCGGCTGCACACATATAGTTGCAACAACTGCTTGCGGTTCTTTAAAAGAAGAAATAGGCAGAGGCGATTTTGTCATTCTAGACCAATTTATTGATTTTACAAAACACAGACACTCAACTTTTCATGATGATTTTAAATCTGGTCCGAAACACACGCCTATGGCCACCCCTTTTTCAGATTTTCTCCGCAAAAAAATTATATCTTCCTGCAATAATCTCGGAATAAAACATCATTCAACAGGAACAGTCATAACCATAGAGGGTCCAAGATTTTCTACAAAAGCAGAATCAAAAATATTTAGAATGTGGGGAGCAGATGTAATTAATATGTCTATCGCTCCTGAAGCGGTTCTGGCAAATGAAGCAGGACTTCAATATTCAGCAATCGCAATGTCGACAGATTTTGATTGCTGGAAAGAGGGTGAAGAATCAGTAACTTGGGATGCCATATTGGAAATTTTCAAGAATAATTCTGAAAAAATGAAATCTCTTCTAGTAAAAGTAGTGGAAAAAATAGCAAACGATGATGAAGAATTCATTAAAAGCAAAATCAGGACAATTCCTAACTTTCCAAAACCAGGAATTATGTTCAGGGATATTACAACTCTTTTAAAAGATGCAGAAGGCTTTCAACGCACAATAAAAGTTTTGGAAGAAAGATACAGAAATGAAAAAATAGATTTAATCGCAGGCATTGAAAGTAGAGGTTTTGTGCTTGCATCTGCTCTTGCTTTTAAACTTAACAAAGGCGTAGTTCTTGTTAGAAAGCCAGGAAAGCTTCCTGGTGAAAAAGTTAGAGAAGAATATGCTCTAGAATATGGAACCGACGCGATTGAGATTCATAAGGATGCTATCTTGCCAGGCCAAAATGTTCTGCTTGTAGACGATTTGATTGCAACAGGAGGGACCGCAGCAGCAGCATGCAGTCTTATAGAAAAATTAGGCGGTAAAGTTGTAGAATGCGCCTTTGTTGTAGAGCTTCCAGAATTAAAAGGCAGAGCAAAATTAGCAAAGTGGAATGTTTTTAAGATTATAGAGTTCTCAGGCGAATAATTTCAAGAGAGGCTTCGCATTATTATCCAAATTACAAACTCCTAATTAATAACAAATTAAATTCAAAGTTCAAACTTGAGCCCACATTTGTTGCAATTCCTTACTCCTTAAATGTAAACTCTCATTAAGCAGAGCAAGGAAAGGTTAGCCAAGCTGAGAAAACTTTTTAGGCAAACGAAGTTATAGGTATTAATAATTTCTCTTAAATAATGTTTACGAAACTTGGAATTTTTATCCAAAGTCTTCTTTAGCTTCTTCTAGTTCTCTTCTTGCTTTTTCAAAATTCTTCTGGGCTTCACTAAGGACAGATTTTCTGTTTTTTATCCTGTTAATATCTTCTTGCGCCTCTCTTATTTTTCTCTCAGCAGCTTCCAGCTCTTTTTCAATTTTTCTGCTGCCACTGCCTCCGCTGACTACTGACCTTTCCTTGTCTTTCGGGCTTACTACATCCTCATATTTCTTAAAAAATCCGCCTTTATCGCTTCTGTCGCGTCTTCTCCAAAGCCAGAGTCCGCCATAACCAATTCCTATAACAACAATCAAGCCGATAATCGCATAGGCTATTCTTGGAAGCCAAGTTCCTGACCAGGATTTTACTTTTTCCCAAATTCCAGAAAGATTAAAGGATGAAAGCGTTTTTCCAATATCTATAGTAGTAGAATTTCCAGAATTATTAGTGCTTGAATCTACAGCAGCGGCAGTCTGGTTTCCTGGCAGATTAACTGTTGTTGTGTTAGTCGTTGTTGTAGTACTTGTTGTTGTGCTGCTTGGAGTCGTATAGCCCGGAAATAGCTCTATACTAGTAAATACTCCTGTTGAAAAATTGCCTATATCTGTATATTTTCTATTAGCAATGATTTTGCCATTGCTTCTTGCAATTACAGAGTAGGACACTAACTGGCTTGCAGAACTATACTTAAATGTAATAAGGCCAGTTGTGGCATCAGTGTCATTTTCCAAGCTTTGTATCAGCTCTCCAGAAGTAGCTTTTACAACATTCAACGTGATGTTATGCACAAAGCCTTTCATCCCGATTACTGTAACTGTAGTATCATCTGCGTAAGCGAAAGAAACAGCAAAAATCATAAAAATTAATGCTGATACAAATAGGATTCCTGTTTTTTTCATTTTTGTCTTTTTAACTTCTTTTTGGATATTATAGTCAAGGACTTGAGTATTTCTCCAATTTAGCCTTGACTAGATAGGGAAAGACTTATGTCTTTCACTATATCCTATAAATCGCGGATTTATAAACTTTGTCTTGATTTTCAATATCGCTTTTAACATGCCTTCACTACGTTCACTCAAAGAACATACAAATTAGCCTTATGAACGCACCGACCAGGAATCTAACCTGAAAGCCCGTGCAGGCGCGGTTTTCGAAACCGCTCCAATACCATTGTAGCATCGGCGCATAATTTCTTTCAATAATTATTTCCTTACATAGAATATAAAGTTTTTGTCACCATGCTTGCTTTTAATCTTTGCTTCCTTTTTCATCACCTTAAAACCAGCTTTTTTTAATTCTCTAAGCAATTCCTCTTTATCATAGAAATAATAATATCTCTTGTAGTTTTTCCCATCAGCTTTCCAGTTGAGATAGGCTTCTTTTCCTTTTATTTCTCTAAGTTTTTCATCACCATTCTTATCCCAAACGCTGATTATAGTTTCAGAATTTTCTTTCATAACCCTGTGAAGCTCTTTAAGAGCCTTCAATCTTTTTTTAGATTTATCTATTGAGTGAAGCGTAGAAATAAAAACTCCTGCATCAAAAAAATCATTTTCAAAAGGCAATTTTTCATTTCCAATATCTGCTTTGAGAAAAATTGCTTTAATATTTTTATTTTTAGCATTTTTTTCAGCATGTTTCAGCATTTCTTCAGAAAAATCAACCCCATAATATTCAGCATTTTTGTTTAGAATCATATTTCTTCCGCTGCCGCAGCCCAAATCCAGAACTTTTCCTTTCTTATTTTTTAAAAATTTCTCAACTTCAGGAACAGGCCTTTGCCTGAACTTATTCCACCATCCAGATAGTTTATCCCATATTTGCTGCTGCGAGACTTTGCATTCCAAAAGATTATTATTAATCTTTGGGTCCCAAAAACTCTTAGTTTTTGCGGTTAGTTGATTCTCTTTTCTCTTAAAATGCAAAGTTGAATTATTCATTTTATTGGATTTTAGATAAATCTCTGTTTAGAATTATAGGGTTAAATCCGCAGATTTCATCTTTCAGGATATTTTCAGGTATTGGATTATACAAAAATATTTTCTTTCCCAGTTCCCATGCTTTATACATTTCAAGAAAAGTAGCTCCTCCGATATAATTAGGAATCCCTTTTTTTTCAAAATTTAATACGAGTATAGCATCATTAGGCATTATATTCACTTTATCTTTTTTCAACATTTCTGATTTCCATTTAGTATGCTTTTCCTTCCCAAGTTTTTTCATTTCTTCCTCTTTCATAGGTTCATCATAGCTATTAGGCATAGTAAGAACATGTCCATTTTCTTCCAGAATTTTTTGAATTTCAGGAATCTTATGATAAAGATGCTTGCTGGCGCATATGAATATTTTCATGTTTTATAGAAATAACTGCAATTTATGAATTTATCTATATTTTAGTAAAAGGATTATATCCGCTTCCAAACAAATTTTTTACAGGTGTGAAAAGATCGACCTGCCAAAGTTTCTCCCATTTATACCACTTCCATTCTTCGCATTCATCCGGTTCCAGTACTTCAGGTTTACCCCTAAGATATCTAGCTCGAAGATAAAGAGTAATATAATGTTTATCTTCTTTTGGAAAAAAATCATTAGTAACTGCGCATGAATATCTATCAAGAAGTTCATAATTTTCTGATAAATTCATATTCAGGAGAGCTCTGTGCAATCCTGTTTCTTCGGCCATTTCTCTTTCAGCGCATCCCTGAAGAGTTTCAAACCATTCTAGATGCCCGCCAGGAACACTCAATGTCCCTGCTCCATGACTGCCTTTTCTTTTCCCAAGGAGAACGCTTTTAGTTCTAAAATTCATTAAAATTATGCCCAATCCTACTTTCGGTCTCTGAATCTCTTCTGCCATATTTTCTTATTTATAAGCGCCTCCAAGAAGATAAGTTCCGTCTCGCTTTAGAATTATAGCATAAAAAGGATTTACAGCTCTTTCTTTTCCAGAATCATCTACAGCGCAAACACAATTGGCAGTTTTATTTGTAATTGGAAATGGCTTTGGAGTTAAACGCATAGACTGTAAAACTAAAAAATCCCCGACTTCAAATTTATCTTCTAAAAATTCCATGGTGTTATTATCTCCTGCATATTTAAAAGCATTATTTCATTTGATTATATACAATGAAACCCCCATTAAAACACGAAATAAGAAAGCCGACAAAAACTCTTGCAGGAGTAACTCCCATAGCAGTTATGTGCAAGCCGAAGGCTTGCAAGCATGGAGTATGCCTCTATTGTCCTAGCCTTAATGTTCCTCAAAGTTATACTCCAAAATCCCCGCCTGTTCTTCGCGCAGAAATGCTTGCCTATAATCCGGAAGAACAGGTAAAATCCCGTCTAAACGCATTCAAAGCAATGCACCATCCAACAGATAAAATAGAGCTCATAATCATGGGCGGAAACTTTACAGAATATCCTCGCGAATATAAATATAATTTTATCAAGGCATGTTACGATGCGTTAAATAATAAGAAAAGCAAAACTCTCGAGCAAGCAAAAAAAATAAATGAAAAAGCAAAGCATCGCTGCGTCGCTTTGTGCATCGAAAGCAGACCAGATACAATCTCCAACAACAAAAACAGCATTCACGAGCTCTTAGAATTCGGTTGCACTCGCGTTGAACTCGGTGTTCAATGCTTGGATGATAAAATTTACAAATTTGTTAATCGCGGACACACTCTAAAAGAAGTTATAGAAGCAACAGAAATGTTGAGAAGCGCGGGTTTCAAAATAGGAATGCATCTTATGTTAGGCCTGCCAGGAAGTAATGAAAAAAAAGACATCGAGATGTTTAAAACTCTTTTTAGCGATGAAAGATTTAAACCCGATCAATTAAAAATATATCCTTGCCAAGTTATTAGGGGAGCCAAACTCGTCAGTTTATATGAAAAAAAGAAATATAAGCCCTATTCTCAAGAAAAAATAAAAAGGTTAGTTATAAAAATCCTGAGAATTGTTCCAAATTACTGCCGTGTTATGCGTATTATGCGAGAAATTCCTCCGGAATTTCTTGTCGCAGGAACAACAAGGATAGACCTAAGAAAAGACATTGAAGCAGAGCTAATAAAAAAGAACTATAAAATAAAAGAAATACGTTTTAGAGAGATTGGCTTTGCGTTCAGGGATAAGCTTCCAAAAGAACGTATAAGCCAAAACCTCAAACTCAAAATAACAAAATACCAAGCATCAGGCGGAGAAGAATATTTTTTAGAAATCGTAAATAAAGATAATACTTTATTCGGATTATTGAGATTAAGAATACAAACTCAAGGAAAGTTGAACCACAAGAAACCGTTAGGTGTCTTAGGGGCAATAGTTAGAGAGCTTCATGTTTACGGTCAGAGTTTAGCAATAGGCAAGAAAGCAAAAGGCAACGAAATCAGCCAGCATAAGGGCTTAGGAAAACAGCTTATTAAAAAAGCTGAAGAAATTGCCAAAAAAGCTGGAGTCAAAGAATTAAGGATAATAGCCGGTGTTGGTGTGAGACCCTATTTTTATAATCTCGGCTATAAGCCAAATGGATTTTATGTTTCAAAAATATTAAAGTGATTTCTTAAATTCCAAACAACCTTTCGTAATCTTTATGATCCATCCAATCTAGTAAAACAGAAATAATGCCTATTTCGGAAGAGCCAGTTATAGTGTACATTAATCTCCATGCAAAAGGCAAATCATATACCCTTATGTTATTAATCTTGTATTTTTCTAAATATGCTTCTGGAATTTTATTTTTTGGGATATATTCTCCTGCTTGAAAATCCTCTCTGATGTTTTGAATCGCCCTAATTAAAGCTTTTTTAGTAGGATCATTATCGGGCAGACTATTGAATGATTTTTCTAATTCAGCATCTACAAATATCACCTTTGAAAGAGTTGTCATAACTTAATTTCAGGTCTGTTTTTTATTTTTTCGTAAAATTCAGGATTCCAGATATAGACTATTGTCCCGTTCTTTTCTGTTATTATCCTGTAACTTCTTTCTAAATATTCTATTATGACCTGAAAGGTTTGCCACATTACTTTTTTTGGAAGATTATTAAAGAGCTCTGTTTTTTTGTATTCTCCCGAATGTTCCTCAATAAACTTTTCTACCATTAAAACTGTTTGAAGTGTTGGGCTTCTTGCTATATCGTTCGTTTCCTGGTAGCTTTTTGTTTTTCTAATTGTTTGCGATTCCATTTTTGCATTATAAACTAATAATATCAACTGATATGACTATTTAAATCTTGTGGTTTTGAAGATTTAAATTAAGTACAGTGTTTTCTTCGAGCCTTCCGGCGATAATCAAAAAATAAAAAAATAAAGAAAAATTAAAATAAAAAAATAAATTTAAGCTGCCGTAACAGTAGCTGTAGCTATATTAGGGCACGGAGTGCCGTCATTTAAGATTACAGATAGCTCAACTTTTTTACCACTGACTAACACTACGCCTGCAGGTGTACCAGTATACTTTAAAATAGTAATAGTTTCTAATGCTCCCGGAAGCCCCGTGGTCGAGTTACCGTAAAATGTTCCATCTTGAGTAATCTTCAACAAAGGAGCAACTATCTGATTATTATCATTCCTTTTGATAGTAACGTCAATACCAGCATTTATGGCCTTTGTTATCTCAATATCAAGCTTTGCGCAATTAGCTTTACTTGTAGCAGCAGCAGTATTACTTCTAATTTGATTAGTGATAAATACTGCAATTATTGCAACAGCAGCAAGCGCGACTAATATAAGCAAGATATTTGTAATCATATCTGATTGTGATCTTTTTTTAGATATCATATTTTCAACCTCCTTTCAGCGCTAAATAATAGCCTTTTTAACTAAAGAAATGCCCATTTATAAGACTTTCGTCGTTTCCTCGCTTATCTTGCCAAGGTTCTCCACGATTTGTGTGTGCATTCTTTTTATAATCATGTCCTGTATTTCTTCTTTCAGTATTCCGTGGCAAACGCTTAAATCACTTTCAGGATTACTAAAAACTCCCAGCTTAGTAAAACAGCTCATACTTTTGCCCTCAAGCAACGCTAAATCCGCGCTGCCCTTTTTAACTTGCAGAAGTTTAATGTCAACTTGGCAGGTATCTCCTGTCACACCCTGAATTTTATATTCCATTATTGTAGTAACGCTGTCTTTTATAAAATAAACTCGTGAGCATGTTACAAGAGCTTCATCAAAGCACGCTTCATCATTGCAAGTTTTCAGAGTTACATAAAAAAAATAAAGGCTGCCGAGCAGCATAACAAATAGTATAGAGAGCGCTATTATCAGAATAATTATCTTCTTTTTTTGTCGCATTTTACTTTATTGAGAGTATTTCAGTGTTTAAATATGTTTTTCGGCTCGCTTCGCTCGCCCATTTTCCAGTTTGGCTACGCTTATTTTTAATCTTTAGTAATGCCAAAAATTCGAAGCGAAAGTTTAGACTAAACTCGTAAGAAGAGGTTGAACAGTAGTTTCAAATACCAATAATTAAACAAAATTCGAAGCTCCAAGTAAGCAATGAAAGGTAAAACCACTCTTACGAACGAAGTTCATAGACAATAATTAAATAAAAATCGAATTCGGAGTTAAGACATTTTTAAGAAGTGTTAAGTGAGAACTCGAGCAAGAGGAGAGTTCGAGTAGAAGTCATAATAACGAAGTGCAAATTAAGCGAGCAGAATTATATGCTCACCAGATTAATGCTAGTATTCGTCGTTGTAAAATTTTTCGCAGCAAGATTCTGAACGCCCATTTCTTCTGCTGCGCGGATTATTCCAGGAATAGCCGTATCATTTATAGCTAAAACATAAACTTCTTCTTCAGACCTGAAAAATCCAAGTCTGCCTAATGGGATTTTTCTGATTATCTCCATTTTTCTATTGAATAATATTGCTGCTTTTGTGCCGATAAGCTCATCAAGCGCTTTCTTTGCAACCTCTTTTTCTTTTTCAGTCATTTTCTCAATTTTTCTTTCTTTTTTAGCCGGTCTTTCAGCTTCTTCTGGTTCTACTCTGCTTTCTCTTGCATTTGATTCACTCGGTCTTTCATCTCTAGAAAATCTCCTGCCTCTTCCTTCCATTTCAAGATATTCTTTAGCAGTCATTCTTCTTCTTAATGCCTGAAGAATTTCTTTTTGAGTGAGCTCTTCAACCTCTTTTCCTTCTGGAGCAACTGCGATATAATTAACATTAGCATTTTCTGTTACGTTCTTAATAATCAATTTTCCTCCTCTATCTCCATCCACAAAAAGAGTCACTGTTTTTGTTCTGGAAAGCTCTTTTATTGTTTCAGGTAATTTTACCCCGTTCATGCATATAACATTCTTAACTCCCTGCTTAAGCATATTGACTACATCTGCCCTTCCCTCCACAATTATTAACTCATCTCCAGAAATATCTCCGCAAGGCAAATTTTCAGTTCCATAAGTTTTAAGGTTAGACATTCTTGAACTCTCTCCTAGCTCTCTTCCAATTTCCTTAAGATTCATATCTGAATTTCCTGAAGAATTCATACCGCCTAAAAGCTGCTTTGCTCTTTCCATTATAAAGTCTCTTTTGCTGCCTCTTACATCATCAATTTTTTCTATCTTAATTTTAGTCTCGCTAGGTCCTATTTTTTCTATAGTCTCTATTGCTGCTGCAACAAGCGATGTTTCATTTTTATCCATAGCCGAAGGAATCTCTATCTCGCCGATTGTTCTTCCGTCTTCTAGGTTTAGCTCTACTTCTATTCTTCCTATTTTTCCCTGTTTCTGCAATTCACGCATTTCAAGCTCTTCTCCAAGCAAACCTTCGGTTTGCCCAAATACAGCTCCGATTACGTCAGGTTTTTCTATTGCTCCTTCTGCCTCGAATTTTGCGTAAATTATGTACTTTATTGATGTTGGTGCTATCTTGGCCATGTTTGTTTTGTGCTTGTTGTTTTAACAAAACGAACAGTCTGGAAATTCGCAATTTCCAGAATCTCAAAAAGCTTGTAGGTCAAAGCGAAGCTTTTAGTGCTTTTTGAGTGTTTGTTTGTGTTTTTACATTAATTTTATATTCATAAGTTTCTTAGAAAAAGTTAGCCGTATTCTATGTTCTTTATATCCTATTCTTGGCTTTTCTAGCCTTTTTCGGCTTTTTACCGTTAATAATCTAATCTCTAACCAACAAACCCCTAATAAAAAAGGTTTTTTGATGAACGTGATTGTGATTGTTATAAGTGATTATCTCCAAAACCAAGGGTTTTGAATGAGCCAGAAAATCCCCGATTTTCTGGATGCTAATCCTTTTCTAACTTACTTATATAATTAAGTATAATAATTGGTTTATAAATGTTTCTGCAGAAAAAAATAATTTTCTAAATTAAGGTAACACGCCTGTTCCTAACTCAGGAGTTGTTGTTCCATCTTCTGCGGTGTAATATTCAACTTCACTGAATCCAAACATTCCAGCAAGCATATTTGACGGGAATCTTTTTATTCCTGTATTGAATTTCTGCACTGATTCGATATATCTTCCTCTTGCAGTTGTTATCCTATTCTGCGTTCCTGATAATTCATCGGTAAGGGCAGTATACTGCTTGTTTGCTTGAAGTGTAGGGTAATTTTCAGCAACAGCGCTAACCAATGCAGTAATTCCGTTATTCATCGCTGTACCTGCTGTATCTTTAGCGAGATTTGTCGCAGCAGATTGCCATTTTGCCCTTGCTTCAACAACTTCTTTAACAAAATTTGTCTCGACTGTTACTGCACTTGAAACTACTGAAATTAAATTAGGTATCAAATCAGCCTGTCTTTGATATTGACTTTCTACTTCACTCCATTTACCGTTAATATCTTGATTCATAGTAATGAAATTATTATAAGCTCCAATAACCCCGAAAATTAATAATAGAGCAAAAATGCCTACTCCAATCCAAACTTTTGTTGATGTTTTCATGTTATTTTTGTGTAACAAAAAGAATAGTCAGAAAATTAAGAATTTTCTGAATGTAAAAAACTCTTAACCTCGAACCCGAAGGGAGATATAAGTTTTTTACCCATTCTTTAGATTATATTATATCTATTTTAGTTTAAAAACCTATCTGCTGGCTCCTCCGCCCCCAAACCCGCCGCCTCCGAATCCTCCGCCGCCAAAACCCGAGCTTCCTCCGCCAAATCCCCCGCCCAAAAATCCAGGATGCGATGCGGATGTTCCTCCGCCCAAAATTGCCCGGAGTATTATTAAAGCAATGAACAGAAGCAAGAGCAGTATATTAAATCCGATAGCAAGCATAATTACCAGTACAATCCAGCTTAAAATCTCAACAAGTTTTGCAAAAGCATTAGGTTTTTTCCCAGCTTTAATTTTCTTCGCGTTTTTTTTGCTTTTAATCTTAGCAATTATGATTATCACCAAGAGGATTATTATTGCAAATACAACATAAACGCTTAAATTATTACCAGAGCCCGAATTCCTACCAGCCTGTCCAGATATAACCTCTGCCTTATTTTCCTCGATTATATTAACCATTTGTTCAGTAAAAGAGATAATTCCTGCAGCAGTTTTATTTTCATTTCTCAAGGGTACGTAATAATCATCAAGATATCTTCCAATCTTAGAATCAGGAAGTATTCCTTCTAAACCATAGCCTGTCTCGATATCCAGTTTTTTTACATTCACGCAGTATAATATAAGCAAGCCGTTATCCTTGTCTGCTTTTCCTATTTTCCATGTTGAAGCAAGTTCAACTGCAAATCCCTTATAATCTCCTCCACAGTCAGGCACAGTAACTACCGAAACTTCCGCAGTAGTATCGCTCTCCAGCTGAACAAGTAAGCTTCTAATATATCCAGATTCATTTTCGCTAAGGAGTTTCGCAAAATCATTAACATATTTATCCTGGTAACTGGGAATTTCAGCAGCTGGCACTTGCGACAACGCTATTAAAATAATTAAAACCGTAAAAATTATACTCTTTTTCATGAATATTACTGCAAAGACAACTATAAAAACTTAATCCTGCAAAAAAGAAGGATAAAATGCAAGACAAAAATGTTTAAAAACAGGAGTTGTATAGAATTATTAAGATGGTTGGCAAAAAAATTGGTGTTTTGATTGCATTGCTTAGTCTAGCATTAATTCTATCTTTTATATCTGCAGGAACTCTCGATATTAAGAAAGATGTTGTTTCTTCAATGGCTATTCCAGAGCTTAATCTTCCTGCAATTTACAGTGTTTTGATTACAAACACTAATGGAACAGATATTTTCAGAATATACTCTCTTGTAGGTGTTGATTTAGAGCCTTCAGATAATATAACTATTTCTGGAGGAGAAACGAGAGCCATTACCCTTAAAGCCTATCCGAGATTCCCAACACAAATTTCCCCAAATTATTACAGTTTTGAGTATAAAATAAAAGGCGTTTATACTCCAATTCAAACAGATAAGATTGCAATGACAATTGTAAAGCTCAAGGACGCCTTTGGATTAGAGTTTGAAGATATAAACCCTGATTCAGAAACAGCAATTTTAAATTTTAAGAATCTCGGAGGGCATCAATTTGATAAGATAAATCTTGCGCTTAGTTCAGAATTTTTTACAAGCTCCCAGGAATTCCCATTAGCTCCTGCAGAAACTAAGAAGATTGAAATAACTCTTGACAGAGCAAAAATGAAAACTCTTTTCGCAGGTCCCTATGTAGTTGATGCAAAAATAACAGTAGCAGGAGTAGGCGCCTCTTCAAACCCTATATTAACTTTCTCAGAAAAACCCGGGATAAAAACGACAGAAACAAAAAAAGGTCGCATGCTTATTAGATATGATATTGAAAAGAAAAATGAAGGAAATGTTAAAACAGACGTAACGATAATAATAACAAGAAATCTTTTCTCTGGATTGTTCACGAGCTTTAATATAGATCCAGATAGGACAGAAACCAAAAGATTTCATACAGATTATGTATTTTCTAGAGAATTAGCTCCAGGAGATAGTTTAAGAGTTAGCGTAACAACAAACTGGTGGATATTTTTAGGAGTATTATTAGTGATTATAATAATTTTATATATAATTGACGAATATATAAGAAATAAAGTAGTTTTAACAAAGAGAGTTTCTATTGTAAGAACAAAAGGCGGAGAGTTTGCATTAAGAGTAAATATAGTAGTACGAGCAAGAGATTTTGTTGAAAAAATTAGAGTATTAGATAGATTGCCTCCAATGGTTAAAGTCTTCGAAAAGAATGGACTATCCAGCTCGCCATATAAGGTAGATGAAAGAAACAGAAGATTAGAGTGGGATATTCAAGCTTTAAGCGCAGGAGAAGAAAGAATTTTGACATATATAATCTACTCAAAGATAGGAGTAGTAGGCAGATATGAGCTGCCTTCAACAGAAGCCATCTACGAATATAAAGGCAGAATCAAAGAAGCCTCAAGCAATCGCGCTTTTTTGTTGAACGAGACAAAAAAAGAAGTGCAGAATAATCGTTTCTAAGAATTATTTCAAAATAATTCCTCTTTCTCTGAGATAGGCATTCATCACTTCTGCAGAAGATTTGCCAAATCCTCTGTAACCTATGAGCCTTTCACAACCTACTGGATATTGCCGATGTAATTTTCTACCTAGCCATTTCTCTTTTCTTCTTCTTTCTTCCTTCTTTCCGAATATATATCTACAATATCTCCATGAGTCTTTATATCAAACCAGCCGCAGATTGTTTTTAGTTTAGTCGCTAATGAAGAAGAATAACCCAATCTTGCAGTAGTTCTGCAAATAGCTTCAAAATCTATTTGTCCGCGGGCAGGATTATTTTGTTCTGTCATTTTATCTTATTTCTCCAATCATCACCAGAACTCTTTCCCTTTAGATTAGAATTATCCCTTTATAGAGTTTATAAATTTATCTCAGAGTTGATACCGTATACTTAACGTGAGATAGATTTACATAGTAAAACATCTTCTTAAAATTAAGGAGGTGTAGCATGAAATGTCAAAGATGCAGAAGGATACTGATAAAATTCCCGTCTTGTTATACTTCTGCAAGAAAGAAATTGCTTAATCTTTTATTCCTTGCAATACAATGCTGATTCGCTCAACGAACTCTCTGGCTTGGTTCATCAATACTTCACAGCGTTTCTTTTCCATCAGAGTTTTAGAGCCATATTGCATTTCTTCCCGAATTGACCTTGCATCTTTATCATCTTGCAAGTTTCTTATCATATCAATGTATTTCTGCTCTAATTTGATTATACCTTCTTGCATAAGGTTTTCTATAACGATTATCGTGCATTCCTGATTTCTTGATTCATAACATAACTTGTAGAGAACAGCCAATAAAGAATGATACATTGCATAAAAAGCCGCAGAAGCAACCCAATCGGTTTTATTTTAAAATTGGGTTTAATACCCCGTGCTCTTGGCACGGCGTCCAATTTTAAAAGACTAAAATTGCCGGATTAAAAATTTGCGATAAATACTCTGTGCTCTTGGCACAGAGATAGCAAATTTAGGCAATTTTTTTATTTCCGTCGTATAAATATTGCATTGTTCCTAAATCTGAATTAGCTTTTTTAAGTTGGTTTATTGATTCAATTTCATTTTTGTTTATTTTCTTTAAGCCAGTGTGCTTATTTCCATTCTTCTCGCCTTGGCAAAGACACCATTTCAAAGCATTATCAATCCTTCCCATTTTTAATAGCCTCCAAAAATGAATCTCTTCCCCATAAAACCATTCCTGTTTTAATTGCAGAAAGAAGAACCTTGTCTCCCTTTCTAATATTATCCGCAAGATCTTCTTCAGTCTGATATATTGCATGAATTTTCTTGTGTTTTATTGAATTAACTTCTTCCAGAGTTTTTTCTACTTTTGAAAATTCTCTTTCCTTGAAAACAATAACTGCATCTATATCGTTAGCTTCTTTGTCTTTAGTCAAAGCAGAGCCAAAAATTATTGCAATTTTAGTTAAGCCCCTTAATTTTTGCAGGTCATTTACTTGAACTTTTATGAAAGGGCTTGCTTTTCTTTCGGATAATACAAATTTGCAAACTTCTAAGGCTTCTTCAGATTCGTAATTAATTTTATAAAAAATATTATTGCCCTGCTTTTTAGAAATAAGGTAATTTTCACTCTCAAGCTTCTTTAATATCTTAAATATTCCTCTTGGACTTAGCTTAAGCTCTCTTGAAAGCTGATTGATATTGTAGTCTTGGGAGAAATTTCTAATTAGGAAATCTATTGCCCTTGCTTCATTTTCAGTTAATGATACCATATTTATGTTATTTACTCCTAGTATATAATTATATACCTTAGGTATATAAATCTTTTGATTGCTCATGCTACTACCTCCATGCCCATATTGTTTATTTTAAAATCGGGTTTAATACCCCGTGCTCTTGGCACCCGTCCAATTATCAAAAAACCTTTTATGCTGTTCTCTAAAAATGTTATTTGTTTAGGTTTTTTGATTCTCAAAAAGAAATCTGCAAAATTTATTCTGCTCAGTTTTACTGCAGATTTCTTTTTGGGATTAAACCGAAAAATCCTACTGGATTTTTAGGCCCAGAAAATTAATGAATTTTCTTGGTTAGGCAATTTTTTTATTTGAGAAGATTGTATGTCTACATAGAAAGATTTATAAATAATGTAGACATACAGATATTATGGCTTACACTGAAATTCAGAAAAGAAATGGAGAAGAATATTACTACAGGGCGCTCTCTATAAGGTTAGGTAAAAAAGTAACTAAGAAGAGAGTATATCTTGGAAAGAATATAGCTAAGTTAGAACTCCAAGAAAAAGAACAGAATGCTGATAAGGAAATCCTAAAAGCGAAAATAGAAAAAAATATAAGAAATATAAAATCTAAAATTTTAAAGATACTCAAAAAAAATAATGTGAAAAGAGCCGGAATTTTTGGGAGCTATGCTAGGGGCGAACAAAAAAAGAATAGCGATATTGACCTATTAATTGAACCGCCAAGGGGCATGGGGTTTGGATTTTTTGGAATGAATGATATATTAGAAAAAAAACTTGGTAAAAAAGTGCATTTAGTTACGTATAAATACATCAACTCCCATATTAAAGAAAACATTTTAAATGATGAAATAAAGATAATATGACTCACAAAGATTTAGCCTATATTGAACATATTCTTGAAGCAATTAGAGATATAGAAGATTCTACTAGAAAATTTTCTTTTAAAGATTTTGAAAATTCAAAAGATTCCAAGGATGCTTGTATTCGCAGATTAGAAATAATAGGAGAAGCAGTAAAAAATATATCTAAAGAAACAAAAAGCAAATATCCTAAAATTGAATGGAAACAGATAGCAGGAACAAGAGATAGGATTATTCATGCTTACTTTGATGTAGATTTAGATATAGTTTGGGATATTCTAACCAAGAATCTGCCAATTTTAAAGAAAGAAATGCTGATAATTGAAAAAGGGCTGAAAGTTGAATAAGATTGAGTCTCGGCGCCCGAACTACGATTAATTCGTGCTTTTGCTACTGGGAACATTTATTCTTTCATCTTTTTTAAGATAGAACGAATTAAAATATTTTGAGAGTCAATGATGTTAGTATCAACAATCCCAAGATTAGATAAATCAGTACAAGCAAAAATAATCTTCTCTGCTCCTTTCTTCTTCAATCTGCTCATTACTTTAATAATATACTCGCTATCTTCAGGTGTACTAATTTTTCTTATTATTCTAACAATTATCTCGGAAATTATTTTTTGTTCTAATATATTAGGATAAATAACTTCAAATATTTTTTCTTCATATAATCTTTCATTTATTGTTTTTGATGTACCAAGCACAGCTATTTTACCAAACTTTTTTGCTTCTCTGCTAGTTTCATCAACCAAGTCAGTTATTTCTAACTTCGTTTGTTTTTTTAATTCAGGAAGAAGTGCGTGGAGAGTATTGCAGGGTAAGATAATAAATTGAGCCCCCGCCCCCTCAAGTTGCTTTATTGATTTTTCGATATGAGGTAACATTAGCCTAAAATCTGCCTTATCATTTATTATGTCTTCTTCTAAAAATTTTGGAAAAGCTACGTTAGAAATAAGAATTCCACGGATATTCCTTAGGTTGAGACATAGCTAAAGCTAAGTAAATCTTAGCTGTTGTTTCAGGTCCAAGGCCCCCAATAATTCCGGGTATTTTCATATTATAATTAAGATTAGAAGATTTATAAATTATTCTACTCTAGTTTGAATCTGTACTTTTCAGAAGAGGCTGTTTTATCGTCGGTAAGGTTCTATCCCGGCTCCCGGGAAGTCCAGTTGGTTAATTTTACTAGGGATTTGATACTTGAAACCAGAAAAACGCTCTTTTCATACCCTTGCCCATTTTAACTCGCAGAAAGAAAAGGCATTTTTAGGGTGCTCAAAAACTCCGAACACTCTAGGGGTTTTAACCCTAAGTTTTTGACATTATAAGAAAAGATTCCAATAAGACTCTATAAATTCGCTCGCGCAGTAAATGATTAAATCAGAATACGATTTCTCGTCAAGTTTCCATAAATCGCTTTCGTCTGCTTCTCTCATGGCTTCAAGATATTCTTTTCTAAACTTTTTGCGAATTATCATTGGCGGAAGATTATTTTTTAATAGAATATAATTGATAATCATTCTTCCTGTTCTTCCATTTCCATCTGAAAATGGATGAATTTTTTCAAATTTGTGATGAAAAACTATGGCCAAAACTAAGGGATGAAGCTTATTTTTGTTCTCATTAAACCATTTCAGCAATAATTCCATATCTGTTCTTACATATTTTCCTGGACTTGCATCAAAATTACTATTTACAACCCTTATGTCTGTTGTTCTATAGCCTTTTCTTTCGTCTAGGTTATCCAATAATCTATCATGTATGTCTGTAATTAACTTATTGTTAAGTTCTTCTTTTAACTTGTTATTGAGAATATCAAGAAATACTTTCTCTGTATTTTGTAAATCATAAATCTCTCTCAAGGTTTTATCTTTAGGAGTTATGCCTTCATTTAAAAGATTTCTAGCCTCTTCTAAATTTATAGTATTTCCTTCTATGGAAGCAGTATTATAAGCAAATTCAATTACATAATTTTTAAAAATCTCTTTTTTTGTTAATTCTGGTAATTCCCTAAAAACTTTAGAATAATGCCATTTGCAGGCTTCCACTTCTTCTAACTTCTCCAATAAAAATTTATCTTTTTTCAATTTTAGGGCTTTAATTTTTTCAAGATAATAATTTGTTTCAAGAAAAATATTGATTGTTCTGTGGGCTTTTCTTATCTCTTCTTTATATTGAAATAGTTTATCAAGGGCTTTTTTAACCTCTTCAATATTGCTTCCTAAATATGCTACATCCTTCGCTATAACTCTTTTGCCTTTTCTTTCTGATAGTCTTAAATAGTAATAGGGTTTTCCTGAAACTATTTTTTTGTATATGTAAACCATGATATTCTTAAGAAAACGGGCTTTATAAATCTTACCCTCTACATCATCTTTTGTCTATTGTAGAGGGTATATCCCGGCTCCCAGTCCAAAAAATCCGCAGATTTTTTGGCTCATTCAAAACAAGTTTGTTTTGAAGAATTCGAAGGAGATAAAAGAAATTGTGTTAAACTCTATTCGAATCTGACAGAGCCCAACCCATTTGCAATGGGTTCTAATCCCGGCTCCCGGCTATCTACCTTTTTGGTTATTTCTAAAAACTTTTTTTATTTAGTTTATCAGGTAGTTTATTGATGCTCATGCATGGAGGGACTTTTTAAAGGTTGTCGATGGAGAATTGTCACAGGAGCGTGACTGGAAAGGGTTTTATCTTTTTGGAAGATCAGTTCGGGAGGAGCGAGTCGTTTTGGAGGGATTTAAGATAACATTTAAGTATATTCATCTTCTTCTAATTTTAGAGGTGAATTATGGAATCGAAATATAAAGAAAGAGGGTTAACTCATAAAGAAGCACAAGCTAGATTTGTTAAGTATGGCCCTAATGAATTAAAAGAAAAAATTTTTGCATCCCCCTTCAAAATATTTCTGCGTCAAATAAAAAATAATTTTATAATTTATCTTCTTCTTGTGGCGATGATTCTTTCTTTTTCTGTTGGAAAATCTGTAACTTCCTACACGATTTTAGCAGTTATTATTTTGGTCATTACTACCGGGTTTATTCAAGAATATCGGGCAGAAAAAGTAATAGCCTCTCTTAAAAGTATGATTGTTCCAATCTCAATCGTAATTCGAGACGGGAAAGAACAAGAAATTGAAACAAATAAATTAGTTCCCGGAGATATATTAATTTTAAGAAATGGAGAAAAAATACCTGCAGATTGTATAATCCTGGAAGAAAAAGAAATCTTAGTCAATGAATCCATACTTACTGGAGAATCAAAAGAGGTTTCTAAAAAAGCGATTAATAATGAAGATAATTATAGTGATTCAAATATATTGTTCATGGGTTCATTTATAGTAAATGGTCGAGCACTTGCCAAGGTTATTCACACAGGCATGAACACAAAATTTGGAACTATAGCTGGAATGATTGCTACTGCTGAGAAAAAATTACCTCTACAAGAAAAAGTTAATTTGATTGCGAAATATATGGTTATGGTAGCAATAACTTTTGCGTTCTTGACTGGTCTTTTGATGTTTTTAGGACAGCCTTATTCAAAAGAATTGCTGATAGAATCATTAATATTAATGATTGCTTTAGCAGTATCTGCTTTTCCAGAAGGGTTACCTGTTGCTTTAACAACTGCCCTTGCGCACGGATCTTATGTTATGGCTAAAAAGAACGCGATTGTAAATAGAATGTCTATAATTGAAACTCTGGGAGAAACAACTGTAATCTGCACTGATAAAACTGGAACATTGACTAAAGGAGAGATGACTGCCGTAAGAATTTATTCAGATAATAAATATATTGAAGTTTCTGGAACAGGCTATGGGGCTAAAGGTAATTTTACATCAAATAAAAATGTAATTAATATAGAAAAAGAAGGCATACTCCATGAGTTGCTTAGGGGAGCGGTAATCTGTAATGATGCAAGAATTGAAAGAACCGGAGAAGATGAAGTATACCGAGTTTTTGGAAATCCAACAGAATCTGCTTTAATGATTGCTGCTGCAAAGGCCAAAATTTTTGTTGAGGACGTATCTGGAAAGAGATTTGAAGAAATTCCCTTTAATTCAGAAAGGAAAATGATGACCGTGTTGTTTAAATCAAAAAATTCCAATGAAGTTTTTTCAAAAGGAGCTCCTGAAATCTTGTTATCTAAATGTAAATTCATAAAAAGATATAATGGCGTGTTTAAGCTTACTGCAAAAGAAAAAGAAAGAATTCTCAAGAATAATAAGGAAATGACTTCTCAAATGCTTAGAACCATCGCTCTAGCTTACAAAGAGGTTAAGTCATTTGATAAGGATCATTTTGAAGAGGATCTAATTTTTCTAGGTTTAGTTGGAATACAAGATCCGCCGAGAGAAGAAGCAAAAGAAGCTATAAGAGATTGTATTAGTGCGGGTATTTCTGTAAAGATGATTACTGGAGATAACAAAGAAACTGCTCTGGCAATTGCTAATCAAATTGGAATAAAAGGCAAGGTGCTTGAAGGAGTAGATATCGATAAAATGACTTTAGAAGAATTAGCAGCAGTAGTAAAAGGAGTGGCTGTATTTGCTAGAGTAAAACCTGAACATAAACTAATGATCGTTAAAGCTCTAAAATCCAACGGCGAAGTTGTTGCAATGACTGGGGATGGAGTAAATGACTCCCCTGCTTTAAAAGAAGCGCACATAGGCATTGCTATGGGTAAAAATGGAACAGATGTTTCTCGCTCAGTTGCAGATTTAACATTAAAAGACGATAATTTTGCTACTATTGTAATCGCTATTCGAGAAGGCCGAACTATTTTTAAGAATATTAGAAAATTTGTAAGCTATCAGCTATCTTGTAACTATGCAGAACTTGCTATTTTATTTATGGGCGTAGTTCTTGCACCTTTTTTTGGCTGGCAAATCCCATTATTATTAGCTTTGCAGATATTATTTATGAATTTGGTTACGGATGACCTTCCAGCAATAACCCTTGCTTTAACTCCTTCCTCTAAGGATATTATGAATGAAAAACCTAGAAAGAATCAAAAAATTTTGACTAAACCATTTTTTATCTGGCTTTTAATTGCAGGTATTTTAATGGCAACATTTACTTTGCTTTCGTATTACATCGCTTTTAATTTACTAGGACAAACAACAATTGATGCCAGAACTACTGCTTTATTAATTTTAATACTTTTAGAAATTGGAGGAGCTTATAACTTTTTATCATTTAGAAAAGAAGTCTATCCAAGTTCATTTTTAGCAAATAAATACTTGTTCGTAGCCTCGATTCTTTCAGTAATCGCTACGATAGTGATAATCTACACTCCACTAAATAGTGTATTTGGGACTACGCCTATTGGCTATGCTGATTGGATTTTTTCAATTATTGTTGCATTACTATTAATAATTATATTCAATATCCTAAAGAAAATTAATAATAAAAAGAAGTTTTTAGATTTAGATTAATACATATGAACCCAAAAACAAAGATTTTAAAATGGAGATATCCTTAGATAATAAAAGAAGGTTAAAATGGATATGAAAAATTTATTAAAAACACTCAATCCTAAACAGGAAGCGTATGTGGATTTTAATATTAAAAATCCTAAAAATGGAGAATATTTGCTTTGCGTATTTCATCTTAAACCTGGAAAAGTATTAAATACACTTCAGGCAGCTGCGGAGGTGGCTGCAGAATCTTCTACTGGAACTAATTTTAAAGTTAATACAGAAACTGAATTTTCCAGAAAATTAAATGCATTAGTTTACAAAGTTGATTTAAAGCAAGAACTTGTTTGGATTGCTTATCCTTGGAGGATATTTGATAGGGGTGGAAATGTTCAGAATATTCTTACATTTATTGTTGGAAATGTTCTTGGAATGAAAGAAGTTGCAGCTCTAAAGTTATTGGATGTTTGGTTTCCTCCAGAGATGCTTGAACATTATGATGGACCGAGTTATACTCTTGATGATATGAGAAAGTATCTTAATGTTTATGATCGTCCTATTCTTGGAACAATAATAAAACCTAAAATTGGATTGACTGCAGCAGAATATGCAGAAGTTGCTTATGATTTTTGGGTTGGCGGGGGGGATTTTGTTAAAAATGACGAACCCCAGGCAGACCAGGATTTTTGCGATTACAAATTAATGGTGAAGTATGTTAAACAAGCTATGGATAAAGCTGTAAAAGAAACAGGCAAGAAAAAAGTTCATTCATTTAATGTTTCTGCTTCTGATTTTGATACTATGATAAAAAGATGCGAGCTAATCAGAAAAGCTGGCTTTGAAAAAGGCAGTTATGCTTTCTTAATAGATGGCATCACTGCTGGCTGGATGGCCCTGCAAACGCTTAGAAGGGTTTATCCGGATGTATTTATTCATTTTCATCGTGCAGCTCATGGCGCATTTACTAGACCCGAAAATCCTTTTGGATTTAGTGTATTAGTTTTATCTAAATTTGCAAGACTCGCCGGCGCAAGTGGAATTCATACTGGGACTGCGGGCGTTGGGAAAATGAAGGGTTCTCCTGAAGAAGACGTTACTGCTGCAAAAAATATTCTTCAATTATCTGCAAAAGGACATTTTTTCAGTCAAACTTGGTCAAATGTGCCTGAAAAAGATTTAGATGTCATGAGGGTAGTTAATGAAGATCATGCACATCATTTAATTTTTCAAGATGATTCTTGGAGGGGAATGAAAAAATGTTGCCCAATTATATCTGGAGGATTAAATCCCACACTTCTCAAACCATTTATTGATGTTATGGGTGGATTAGACTTTATTACCACCATGGGCGCAGGAGTTCATGCACATCCAAAAGGCACTAGGGCTGGAGCCAGGGCACTTATTCAATCATGTGAAGCTTATAAGAAAAAAATAGATATTCATAAATATGCAAAAACTCATAAAGAATTAGCAGAAGCAATAGAGTTTTTTGAAAAAAATAAGACTAAGATTCAACAGGCTGAAAATAGTGAAAAAAGTTGATTAAGCTAATTTTATTAGATATCTATCTCTTCCTTGTCCGAGTATCTATCCAGGCTAAAATTGTTATTTTAATTTTCCTTTATGTTTCAAGATAAACATTTTTATACTTCCTATTTTTAAAAAGTTTAAGAACAAAAGTAATTTTGTAGGAAAATAAGCGAGGATATAAAATGCAAACTAAAATTATTAAAATAAATCCAATAAATCCTGAAAAGTCAAAAATAAAGATAGCTGCTAGAATCTTGCAAAAGGGAGGAATAGTAGCTTTTCCAACAGAAACCGTTTATGGTTTAGGGGCGAATGCTCTAAATCAAAAAGCAGTAAAGAAAATATTTAAAGCAAAAGGAAGACCTGCAGACAATCCTTTAATAGTCCATATTGCAGATAAAAAAGAAGTCTATACTTTAGCAAAAAAAGTTCCAGAAGAAGCAGAGGTACTAATAGAAAAATTTTGGCCAGGCCCCCTCACAATTGTTTTAGAAAAATCTAAAATAGTCTCCAAAATAATTACTGCGGGTTTAGATAATGTTGCAATTCGGATGCCTGCAAATAAAATAGCTTTATCTTTGATAAAAGAAGCCAAAATGCCTATAGCTGCTCCTTCTGCAAATCTTTCAGGCAAGCCCTCTCCAACAAGAGCAGAACATGTAATATCGGATTTATACGGGAAGATAGATGCGATAATTGATGGAGGTATTACAAAAATAGGAGTTGAATCTACTGTTCTTGATCTAACTACAAATCCCCCAACTTTATTGAGACCTGGCGGAATTAGCTTAGAAGAACTGAAAAAAGCCTTAGGAAAAGTTAAAGTACACTCATTTGTTAAGGGAAAAAAATTAAAGAAAATTGTTGTTAAATCTCCAGGAATGAAATACAAGCACTATGCTCCAAATGCAAGGATAATTGTAGTTAATGGCAATTATGGAAGAGTTAAAAAAAGGATTCAACAGCTTGTTGACAAATACAAGAAAAAAGGAAAAATCGTCGGTGTGATGACTACTGATAAAAACCATAATTATAAAGCAAATGTAATAAAATTTGCGGGAAATGAATTTAATACAATTTCTAAAAACTTATTCAACGATTTTAGAGATTTCGATAAAGAAAAAGTTGAGATAATTATTGCGAATGGTGTTAGTGATAAGGGTTTAGGGCTTGCAATAATGAATAGATTGAAAAAAGCCGCTTCAAAAATAATAAAAGTATAAGAGGTTACAGAAGTTATATGGAAAGGCTTAGAATGAATAATGTTAAGGCTATTGCAATTGTAATCCCATAAGCTACCTTATTCCAAGCTATTACTTTTGCACCATCAAAAGGCATTGCAGGAATCATGTTGAACAAAGCCAGCAGAGAATTAATAGAAAAACCATAACTAAATAAAACCCCGAGTAGCCCTTCTTTAATAAATAATGAGGGTATTAAGAATAAAATAGCTAAGGCAATGTTTGTCATTGGTCCTGCCAAGGATATCCTGCCGTTTCTCTCTCTTGTTATAAATCCAGATATATAGACGGCTCCTGGCGCGGCTATTATAAAGCCGAAAAAAGAAAGAATAAGGGCAAGCCACAATCCTGGATAGTATGCCTTGAATCCTGCATTTAGTCCATAATTCTGGGCAACATATTTGTGCATAAGCTCATGAAGCAAAAAACCAGCACCTGCTGTGAAAAATGCAATAAGGAATGCAACCAATATTGCAGGACTTAGAGTTATCAATGCTTTAAATCCTCCAGAAAGAAGAATGGCAAAAGCTAATGAAATTAACATTCCCGCAATAACTAAATCTTTAATTTCGTTATTTGAGAATCGCATATAGCCCCTCCTGCCTTTTCAAGCCTTGTCTTTTTTCTTTGCTTGGCATAATTGACTAAAAAGAACATTATATAAAAACCTATTCTATTTGTAGAATGCGGTTATGTCCCTAAATTAAAACCCAATTCTTAGAAAATAGATTTTCTAATAATACAGAGTTAAAAATAAACCCCACATTTATGTGATGAACTGAATAAAGCTTTACTTTATTTTTTCCTCTGTCTCGTCAAGTGCTAACAAATCGTGCACTTTAATGCATGGTAAAACACAGGCCACTTAAGGATTTTCAGATTTTTTAACTTTAAAGTAGTAAGAAGGTTATATAAGAGCTAAAAAACTGAATAGTTATCGGTTGCTCTGAAAAGAGTGTGACCATGAAAGCCTCTGTTTGGCATTCAGCTATTAATAGGGAGAAAGGACTATAACTCTCCTTACGAAATCTGTGCCTTTTAAGCTTCACTTATGGCGCGAAGAAGATAACCTTTAAAACAAACTGATAGGTTAAGATTGATTTCAGTGCTTGTTTATGGCACTTCTTCACCGAGTCCTAATCATAAAAAAAGATGGCAAAAAAGAAGTTAAAAAATAAGAGCAAGGGCGGAAGAAGTCCTGGCAAAGGAAATAAATCTTCTAAGGTTAAGAAGATGATTAAGCTTGCAAAGGCAGGGAAATTAGGAAAAAAGAAGACCACAAAAAAGAAAAAAAGATAATGGCAAAAAAAAGTACTCTATCACGATTAGTAAACGTTATTGTTTGGTTAACAGGCATTCTGGTAGCTCTTGCAGTAGGTTTTGGAATGGCTCAGGGAACTTTAGTAATTCCCTGGCTTAATGCTGTTGGGGCAAGCATAGTAACTGTGATTGCTGGATGGATTGTTATTATATTAACCGTAATTGGCGCAATTCTAGCCCTACTTAATCAATAGTCTTTTATTTATAAAATCCATTAGAACTATTTAGTTTTAATATGGGTTAAGGTGCTTTTGCAAAAAAGTAACTTTACTACACTCTCGTTTACACCGAGCATTTTTATTTTTAGCAATTTCGTGGGCGGGAGAGAAAGTTTTAAAAGTAGTTAGAAATTCTGTTAATTAAAAGGTGTGGTTACAGAATCACCTAGAATTCTGAGAGATTAATATGAGAGAAGTATTAGAATTTAAATCAGAAGAAGAATTTAGTAATTGGGCTAAAAGACATGCAGACTATTGGATAGGGGATGCTGTTAAAGCTGCTGAGGCTGCTGTTAAAGCTGCTGAGGCTGCTGAAGATTCAATCACTCATGAAAAAGCAAAATATTTAGGTTACGAACCGGTTTATGGAGTTTATGCATGTTTTCTTGCAGGCGATAAGAAAAAACAATGTGGTGCCGTACTTCAATATTATCAGGTAGATTATAAAGGTAAAAGACCCACTCCAGAAGATTTGATTAAAATTTGTCTTGCACCGAAAAATCCTTCTATTGGAGATTTAGATATAGTTGAGAGATGCCGAAAAGAGTTAGAAAAGAAAAGCGATTCTGTGCGAACGAAGTGAGCATCAGTGGGTGTTCCCGACGTTATCAGAGCAAAAATTCTGTTGAGCTTAACCTGTACAAAAAGACTCTTTCAAAATGACCAAAAAGGTATAATCCCGGCTCCCGGCTGTCTACCTTTTTGGTCGTTTCTAAAAACTTTTTTTCGAGTTTTTTAAATTGACCAGAAGGGTCTTATCCCGGCTCCCGGATTCGAACCGGGGGCAAAAAGGTCTACAGCCTTCTACTCTACCGCTGAGTTAAGCCGGGAAATTTATTTTCAACTTTTCAAAGTGTTTTAAACTTTTAAAGTTTTAGCCTTTTTCAAGACATTAGAAAGAAGATTGTTGGGTTTTAAATGTTTTGCTTATGTCTTTCTGAATTGCACATAAAATTTATTTATTTAAATCAACCAAAAGCTTTTCCATTTCTTTTATAAATTCTTTAGCTCTTTGCAAAGAAGTATTTGCCCTCACATTCTTTTCAATTTCTTCTGTTTTATATTGAATCCTGCTTCTTTTTTCTCTTTCTTTATCGAAATTTTCTATTAATCCTTCTGCTTTATTTTGGGCAAGAAGCAGGGCTTCTTCTTTAATTTCTTCATAATCCTCAAGTAAACTGCCCCTTAGCTTATCTTTAACATATACTATTAAAGCATCGCTCGTTACTTTATGAGGTGTGTGATCTCCGACCTTATATCCTAATTTATACAAAACAGCATTAGCCATATAAAACATAGAATAATAAGAACAAACAATAATCCAAAGTCCGGATTTATGATTTTTAGCTAAAAAATCAGCAGTTTCTAAACTTTCCCTAGAATTAACAACTAAAGTCTTAGAAACTATTTCTTGAGGTTTCTCTTGTGATAATTGCCCACTATCCAGATACCTCCTTACGTTCGTTCTTGCTTCTTCAATCTTCTTTTTATCTAGCATTATTTAACAGTCTGTAATACTCCTCTATGCCTGTTAATATAATATTCTTTTTAAGTGCTTCGCTTACTACACTCATATCTTTACTTTTAACCATTCTAATAAAACTTTCATAACTTATCTGGGTTAAATGAATCTTATCTGGCAAAAGAGAGATAGCTGTCTGTATTTCTTCTTCATTTCCACCTATAGTCATTAGATCCATATCTGAATGGTTTTTTGCGGTTCCCTTGGCATAAGAACCAAAAAGCAAAGCAATAAACGGAAATTTTAATTCCGACAATCTTTTATGAATTATTAAAAAATCTTTATTCTTGAATAAATCTTCTCTTCGGAGATATTCTGCCTTAAAAACAAAATCATCAAAATTATTATTAAAAGTGCAGATAATAGTATTACCTACTTTTTTCAAGTCTACAATTTTATTTTTCGCAAGAAATTTTAAGGCCATATATGCGGACTTATAATTTATATCTCTAAGTTGAGAAATCTTCCGTATACTAAATGTTTCTTCTCTATTGTTCATTAAAAGTTTTAATATCTCTGTTGTTTCATTAGCCATATTTAACCATAATACTATGGTTTTTAGCCATATATAAGCCTTTCTCTCAGATTAAAATTATTTTTAATTAGATTTTTTAGATTATCCTTCATCAAATCTTTAGAACACCTGAGTTACGCCGGGATATCTCATTTAACTAACTAAACCCTATAATTAAAATGAGGTATCACGTAGGGGTTAAAATAAACAATTTTAGAAGGTATTTAAAGATTTGTTTGAAAGATTTTTAATCCTTCAACAATTTAGAGCTGGCGACTATTATCAGAACGCCGATAAAAGTTATAATTAAAGCAGTTACAATATTTGTTGTTGCGACTTCTGCTTTTTCCGCGATTTTTTCAACCAAATTTCTTGTTGCGTTTATTATTGCATCTCTCCACGCGAATATTATCAGAAATCCAACAGCAGCAGCAATAGCATAACGCAGTTGTCTTTTGAATTCTTTTCTAAAGTTCTTTTTTGTTTTTAACAGCCTCATTTTTCCCCCTATACTTTTTTGAATATCTTTCTTCTTCTATAAGGGAAATAGGTGTTTAAATATCTTATTTGAACGAATAATCCGCTAAACCTTTCCTAAATTAACCTAATAGAAATTTAGAATTATCAATATAATTTTTCCAAACAAGCTAAAAATATAATTTCTTTGGAAAATTTAAAATATTAATAGAGAGCAGGAATTAGCAGAAGTTTAGACCTCTTCTGCATTGAAATATCTTATTCTAATATAATTGTTTCAGGGCAATTATGCTTTTAAACACCTGCGAATTTTTAAAATCATGGAGAGAGAATATGCTAAGGTTAGTAGTGAAATAGAAAACGCATTTAGCAAGGCAGATAATTTAGACTTAGCAAGATTAAAAAAAGAATACTTGGATAGTCCAAGCATGGAGACAGCAAATCCCTATCAAGTTTTGTTATCTCTTTTTTGGCCTGCAGATTTCGCAAAATCTGAGGATGAAAAACGCGATGTTGCCGGAATTTTCTGCAAGAAATTATTCGAAAAAGATATAGTCCCCTCAGTTCCGCATCAGCTTTGGAGAAATCCACCAAGATATGCTGAGTTTGCAGAGGATTCGTTGGTTGTTTTAAGTTTGTTCGAGGATTATATGCTTGAAAAGCACGGAAAATCTGGAGTAAGATATTATAGAACTTCAGCAATATCTTCCTTTGCAAAAATAGGCAGGTTTGATATAGCAATGAACTTCGATTCTTGGACAAAACATGCCAGGGAAACTTTAGTTTCAGCATTTTAGTGGCTTTTAAACCTTTCTGACGGTAAATTCCTTAGGTTTATATCATAAAAAACTTTATATACTATATTTCCAGCTTCAAAATAACTAAAATCTTCAAAAAAGATGGCTAAGAACAAAGAAGACATAGAAGACTTTGAAAACGAATCTGAAGACCTGGACGAAATTGATGCTGATGAAGCGGTAGATTTAGAAGTCGACACAGATTTAGATTTGGAAGTTTAACTGAACTTTTTATTTTTTTAATACTTATAGTTTTAAACGCTTAGCTCAATAGAGTTATCCGTCTTGTCAAATTCATTAGTAGAAGTGATTGTTCTAAACCTTATATTTTTTGCATTTGCAGAAGGAAGCTTTAGATTGTTTACATAAAATCCCTGCCCTGTTCCAAAATCAATATCTTTCAAATTCTCAACTTCTATTTTTTCATCATCCGCATAAACTTCGAGTACAACTTCTTCTGCTTTTATCATGCCATCATTATTAATCTGTATTTTAAAGTTAAGATACATGCCCGTCTTTACTGCGCTTGCATTGCTGAAATAAAGTTCAGCAGCAGGTTGTACCGAATATAGTTTTATTAGCGCTTCTATCGCTTCAGGTGGAATACTCTGGTCGCATTTTATATAAGGGTATAAAAGAAGCTTTGAATTATTAATATGGTCAAATCCGAAAACATGAAGCAGTTCATGAAGTTCGGTAACCGGATAATCGCAGTTTGATTCTTCATAAAGCAGAACTTTTCCTTTCTTTATAACTGGATAAACTTTCAAATCTAAATATTCCGTAGGCCCCCCCTCTCCGGCAATAAAGACATTTTTTTCCTGCTCATAAGAGTCTTTAGAACATCCAACAAGTATATCTGCATCTTTTTCATTAGTTAAATAAAAATTAATTATCTTGGTCTTATCGCTTATAAGAAAAAGAGCGTTTTCAAATCTTGTTTTCTTTGTTGCAGAGCAGTCAGGGCTCATATAGTAAGAGATATCATTGTGATTGAATCTTAAATTTGTAACAAACTGCTTTAATTCTCCGCTAGCATTTACAGCAGCTTGAGTTTCAGCAAGGGAGTTATAGTTTTTTAGCCTTAAAACCTGAGATTCTGGATTAATTAGGCCATAGACAAATATCCCTATTAGGGCAATAGCAGCAATAAGACAGACAAGAAATATAGCAGTGATTATTTTTCCGGTAGAACCGATTTTTTTGTTGCTCTCTTCTTCTTGGGTTTCTTCAAGATTTTCATAAACCTCTTTTTTAACATTCTTCTTTCTGGTCATATTTAGCCTAAGAAAATCAATCTTTTAAAGCTTGTTAGCGAAAATGCTCAACCACGCTTTGTACAATTTTGGTATTTCTAAGAGCTTCTAATATTTCTATTGATTTTGTTTAATTTATCCATCGTTATTTAGTTGATGAGTGTCTGGTGGAGGAGGTTTATAAAATCATGCGACAACGAGACGGTGACTGAAAAAACAGAAGAAATTAAAAACTTACAAATGGGTTATATCTTATGGCTTATGCAGTTTATACTACGGCTAGCTTTGAAAAAGAGATTGCAAAACTTTCTGATTTTGATAAAGAGATAATTAATGATATTTACAAACAACTTGCAGTAAATCCTTATGTAGGGGATCAATTAAGATACAAATTTTTTCGCGAGAAGAGAATAAGGGAAAAAAGAGTTTACTATTTAGTTTATGATGATTTATCTGCTGTTTTAATTGTGGCATTTAGTGGAAAGAAAGAACAGCCAGAAACAATAGCTAAAATAATCGGGCATCTTCCAGAATTTAAGATTTATTTAGAAAATTTATTAAAGCAAGAAACTTAAAAAAATCTTAGGCTACCCTTTTTATTCTGCCTGCTTTTACATCGGCTAAGCTATCTTTGAATTGCTTGATTAAATCAACGTCTACTTTCTTAAGTATTACCATTTCATTTGTTGTATCTATAGCAATAACCGAACCTTCGTTTATTCCTAGCAGGCTTCTTATCTTTAGGGGAATTACTATTTGTCCTTTTGAGCTTATTTTTGTGAGTTCCATTTTAAGTTTGTCTCCTATGTAAGAAAGTAAGATTTTCCTATTTTTAAAGGTTTCGGTTGTTGCGGGCGTAGTATACTTTTGGCATATCCAGTGAGCCGTTATTTTCCGTCTCATCAAATATGCCAAAATGGTATAACGCCCCAACCGAGAATTGAACTCGGGTCTTTCACGTTCTGCCATATTGCTTCTTTAGGAAGCTAAAGTGTTTTTCTACCTTCCCATGGGCTCTCTTTACAAAGAGAACCTGTAGTTGACAGGCGAATGTACTAACCACTGTACTATTAGGGCACACATTTGTTAAAAAGAGTTTGTTTATAAAACTTATGGAGAGGCTGAACTGAATTTTTAATTCAAATAAATCGTCTTAATCACAGAATTATTTGCCCTGTCAGTAAGCCTAAAATTAGTTTCTATATTTGTTGCAGAATTCACGAATGAGAAATAGTTATAAAATGTAGTGCACATTGTGCAAACCAATCTGTAAGTGCTTGTTGCATTTGCATATTCAACCTTCGAGTATTCAGTGAGATATCCTCTTATTCTGAATGTTTTTATTGTGGAGGAATTAGTTTTCGTTATGTTCAAAGTCATATTAGGCTCTCTTGTGTCAATAAGCGCAAGATTATTTTTTCTCGCACTAAAATTAAACTCGTCTTTTAGCTCAAATGTAACATTGACTCTATCTCCTAGATTATCTGGCAAGGAGAGTGGTTGGAAGTAGCATCGAATATTTGTTCCATTAGAGCAGTTGTTCATTATAGTCTCGCTGTAATTCTGGGAAATTACTGTAACCTTTCCGCTTAGCGGAAGGTTCGAGGTATAGGTTATGCTAAATCTAGAGTTTTTTCCAAAAGGAGTTGAAACAGAAGGAGAAGAAGGAAAAACAGCGCTTATTCTTAAATTAGGAATATAAACTCTAAGTGAAAGAAAAAATCTTGAAATATTCAGGTTATATTCCTGCGCAGTTAGAGTAAGATTATGAAATCCTGACAGAAGGTATAGTGTGCGCGAAATATTTCCACAGCCATAACAGGAATATATTTTTCTGTTGTTATCTGTTATATTAAAGACTTTTATTCTTTTGCTTAAGGTAAGATCGAATAAAACACTCGAAGAAAAAAACAAAGAATTATTCTGGGGGTTGTTTATTGTCAATTCAAGTGGAACACAATCTAAATTTTCATCAGCAAGATTATCACAGTCATTATCAAGATTATCACAGCTTTCTATCGTAGGAGCAATTTCTTCAATGCAGGAGCTCCACGAACTCCATTGCCCGCTTATGCAGCTTCTATTCTGAGTTCCACTAACACATTCTCCAACATCAGAGCCGCAGATTCTTGTTTCATTATTCCCGGAAGTGCAGGAAATTGTTCTTCCGCCTAAATCTAAAGTATACATCGTTATCTCCATGCCAGCATAATCTCCTGTATAAATTCCAAGCCCCATCTCATTAAAGCTGGAGTAAATCATATTAGCATAGTGCGGAGCAGAATTTTTCCACATATCAAAAACAGTAGCAGCATTTTCTGTTCCAGAATGATATGCGAGATTTTCTCCGATTGTAAAATAGCCAGAATAACCTGCGTTATTTATTCTCTGAACAAAAGTTCTGCCATCAAGAGAAGTATGGCTGAAATAATCATTATCAACCATGTCTTTAGAATGCAAAAATGAAGCATTTGTCAGCTGAGAATTTAAGGAAAGATTATTCTTTCCAAGGCTTGTTCTTTCCATATTTATTAAATTAAGAAAATCGTCTTCTGTTGCTGCTGATATTGCAGGAAAGCAAAATTGCAGAACAATCAAGCAGAAGAAAATTAATCCAAACGCACACCAATTTTTTACCATCTATTAAAAAGCTCTTCATACTTATATAGATTTCTATCTTAGAAAATAAAGTTACTTCCAAATAACGCTGAGATTATATGCCACAAGATTATCTTCATATATATTAATATTAAAAGGAGAAATTTGCTTAGGGTCAAGATCATTAAACAAGGGTCTTGAGGTTAATTTTCCCAACGAGTTTCCTTTAGAGTCATAGAGCTGCGCGATTATTTCTACAGATATCGCTCGCGTATCCATATTATTCTGCACTCTTCCGCTGATTATTTTATGTCTGTCATACGCTTTGTCAATCTCCATAGTGTGAGACAGTATTTTTACCTGTTCTGTATTTTGACCAGGAGTTTCTGGAGTAGATGCTGGAATTGAAGATTCAGAACTATCTACACTAACAGGACTATCCGCAGGTTTTGCTATTTCTTGTCCCGCGTTGTTTTTAGAACCGTTCATAACTAATATAACTGCTGCAATTATTAGGATAGCAACAACAGCCACAGTTATTACCTGATTATTCAGCCATTTGGACTTAATATTAGATTCTTTTTTCATATTTTCTATAAGAATCTGGGTTTTATAAACTTTGCATTTTTGCAAAGTAAACCTTCCGACCTAACCTTACCCCGATTAAACTTAATCGTCCAACCTCTAATCAGCTTAATCCGACTAATCATCCCTATACAATTATCAGATTAAATTTTCTGCACTATCTAAAATATAAGAATAACTGCAGAAAATTTGAAGTAGTAATTAAAAAGGTTAATCGGCAGACTTTGTGAGTAGGGCAGTTTTGCTAAATTTTATTTTAAAATTGGGTTTAATACCCCGTGCTCTTGGCACCCGTCCAATTTTAAAAGACTAAAATTGCCGGATTAAAAATTTGCGATAAATACTCTGTGCTCTTGGTGAGCAATTGCATTTTTAGATATCAAAAAAACAATGCGCACCACATCTTAAAAGATGTGGTTTGAATGCGCTTGTTTTTTAGAGATAGAGAATTTGGATTTTATATCAACACAATTATCCAAATTGTCTATAACTCAGGTAGATTCTAAAAAATGCGGTTGCGAAGAACAGAGATAGCAAATTTAGGCAATTTTTTTATTCCTTGCAGCAATCAATCGCATTTTTTAAAACATCGCCTATTTTAGAAAAAAAGCTTTTTTCGCTTTCTGTTGTTTTAACGTTCGTGATAATAGAATTATTATAAATTCCATTTTCCTCTTCACTAACTTTTTTAATAGTTCCTTCTGAAACGAGACCTTTGCTTTTAATAGTCCCACCATCAATCATTTTTAGATTAAGCGCCCAGAAAAGATTGTAAAGATTAAAAGCCCTTTGAAACATCTCTTTCGCTTCTTTTTCCTCGCCTTTTGATTGGTGCTTTGTTCCGACTTCTATGAGCCGCATACTCGAAGCTAAGAGATGCTTAGAGATACACCACACTTCCCCCTCATATTCTTTTACGATTTTTTTAAGAAGAGATTTTCTCATTTCCCGCACTTCATTCAACACTTTAAAATAAGCATCTTTTCCAGTTTTTTCTGCAGTAAAAAATAGGTGCTCTTCGATTCCTATTAAATTCATGATTGCAATGCTCAAATCCTCATCTGAAGACAAATCCAGCTTGTTATCCTTAGCTGCGCTGTGAACTTTATCCACTAATTTTTTATATTCTTCTTCATTATTGTTCATATGAATCTCCAGCTACAATAATGAAGAGCCAGAAAATTATTAATTTTCTGGACCTCAAAAAGCTTGTAGGTCAAAGCTAAGTCTTCAAAACGTGAGTTTTGAACGAATTGGGAAATCCCATTTCCCAATCTTTTAGTTGCTTTTTGAATTTGTTTATTTGCCATGTTTGTTTCTTTATTCTCTGCTATTTAAATCTTGCACTTGAACAACCTTATTTGCCAGCACAACTTCACCTCCGAATTTTCTATTGATTATTAATAATTATAATAGATTTTGTTAGTTTAGGTTGGTTAGTTTTAGGCAGTTTTGCGGGTATATTCAAGGATTTATTTACTTGAACAAATTTAAGCCTTGAATAGATACCTGTAATTCTTAATTGAGTTCAGACAAAAGTTAGCACTACAACGCCTTTTATATTCGGTAAATGCTAAGATTTAACAACCAAAAGCTTTATATACTTGTATATCTAATTAGATATACACA